>Ga0172371_10009380_pt1 | contig 13467 bp, 13 predicted proteins | sample Lak12m_FD_114543 | JGI IMG/M metagenome (GOLD analysis project Ga0172371, IMG submission 114543) | Freshwater microbial communities from Kabuno Bay, South-Kivu, Congo - kab_022012_12m | ecosystem: Environmental > Aquatic > Freshwater > Lake | place: Democratic Republic of the Congo: South-Kivu... | reverse complement strand
TGTAAGAAGCAAGAATATTGAGACACGTTTAAAGAAATGGCGCAGCGGCATAGAAGCGGTGATTTCTAATTTTAAAAGAGGATATGAACTGTTTCGGTGCGAATGGAAAACAAGGGCAAGGTTCGATGCCAAGGTGTACTTGAACGTGATCGTTTACAACATTCGTGTGATGACGGGGGCGTTCCTTGCAAAGATGAAAACGCAGATGCAATGACGTCAGGTAAATTACCGGTATAAAAAGGTTACAAAGGGAAATCCATGTCCAAAATCGCTAAAAATGCCGATGCGAAGCATGATTTTAAAAAATCATTCAACAAAATTTGAAAAAGTGAAAGACTGCCGGTGTGGATTTGTATCCACAAATCGGAAAACTGGGAGTTTATGGACAGACTCTATTTAGTGTCTGTCCATAAGCTGCCATTTTATCATCATTATTCCCGCAGTCTTTTGAGCGGAAATCCAGAATCCTTTAAAAAGACACTGAATGCTCGATTAATATTATCACAGCTAAGTCAGTAAAAATTCATAATGATTTCATACAGTGGGTTATGATATAATGCAACAGTCGTTGATAGGGGGGAATTATAAAACTATGGTTAATCCCATAGAATATGTAGCTTTTAATTTCTATCATACTGCACCGACACCTATTGTTCATCCTTTATTAAAAAAATTCTTCCATCGAAAAAATTCCAAAATATTCGTTCAAAAGGATTAATAAACGTGCTTCCTGCATTCTCCAATCTGTTAAGGGTGGATGGAATATGTTGAATCGACAAAGAGGAGATTGATATATGGCTGTTGAAATAATTGAATTTAAAATCAAATTCATAACACCTTTATTGATTCATGGTGTAAATTCAGGAAAAGCAGACTCAATAGGGTTAACGGGTAAGGCGTTGCGGGGATGCTGGAGATTCTGGTTCAGGGCAATGATAGAGGTTAATTATGGATAGACTGACTGTCACATTGAAAGCCGTCACGCCGATGTTCTTAGGCGGAGCCGAGCCAAATAAAATAGCCGAACTAAGAGCGCCTTCGATCAAAGGGGCGTTGAGGTTCTGGTATCGGGCGATTGATGAGGAGGGAAGAAATGTATAAAGCCATCTTTGGCATAGAGGTGATAACACCTCTGATGATGAGTAGCGGCGAGATAATGCCAGGAGGTACCTACCCAAAAGACAAAAAAAATGAAAAGGGCCAATTTTATCAAGTAACTTACAATAAAAAACTTAAGAATGCTGAATTGAGAGTTCCTTCTATAAAGGGAGTAATGCGGTGGTGGTTCAGAGCCATTACGGGGCTGGCTGATATCAAGCAGTTAAAGAAATTAGAAGATGATATCTTTGGAAGCACAGAAGGCGGCTCAAAAGTAAAAATAAGAATTGAAAATGTAAATTTAGAGGAACCTGTAGTATGGAAGGGTGAATGGTGGAAAGAATATGAGTGTTCAGAAAAAATAAACGGTAAAAAATATATTAATGGCTATAGATATCTTTCATATACAAATTTTGTTGAAGCCTCTGAGACTAAAACAGCCGATGTAAGAAAATTTATTAATCCCGGCGACATATTTAACCTTATAATCACATCACTGGACAAGTCGGCAATAGAATTTGCTCTTATTTCTCTCTGGTTTGCTATACACTTCGGCAGTTTTGGCAACAGAGCAAGACGTGGTTTTGGAAGACTGCAAACGATTGCAGAACCAATATTGTCTTTTTCTTCTGACTGTCTGACGAACTTCAGCTTTTTCCACAACGGGAGTCTTGAGGATTATAAAGAGACGCTAAAAAAAGGGATTAATGCATGGAGGGAACACAGAAGCCGTTTAATAAATCATGCCAAACCTACAAACAAATATACAAATGTGATTAACGCAAAGATGTTTTTTATTGAAAACAAGGCTAAATATGATTGCAAACCTAATCTTGACAAGATGCCTTTCAATAAATGGCAGCTTGCTTTGAACGAGGCAGGTAAGAGATTTCAGTGTTTCAGACAAAGCTACCCTGATGACAAAACTGAAATTTTAAAGGGATATACTGGCAACGATATTAAAAAAATTGATATTTCTAAATTAAAGAAACCTGTTTTAGGACTCCCTATTGTCTATAAAAAATATAATGGTATCACGGTAAAGCGCAAGGAAGATAAGGAAAGAGGCATTGGTGACCGCTTTGCCAGTCCTGTCTGGATAAGCGTTCATAAAATTGGAAAGAATTATTACCCTGCCTTTCTTTTCATGTTCTCAAATCCTGCACAGGGCATGAAAATAACGGTAAATGGTAAGGACGGTAATTTCAGTAATAACAATACTGTTTTTGATGAGTTTATTAAACAGCAGTTTGACGGTATAACTCCCATAGAGTTTAAACTATGAAAAATTATCTTTTAATCTGCGAAATAGGCCCAATCTTTGACTTTACAAGTCAGAGTAGGAAGACTGTTGATTTCTGGGGTGCATCGTTTCTCTTTTCTTATCTGATGGCTGAGGTGGGAAGGGTAATATGTCAAAAAGACGGAAGGATATTCTTGCCATATCTTGACGATAACCCGATGTTTTTGGAAGACGGAGAGGTAACCTGCGGAAGCGTACCAGACCAGATTTATGCGGTATTTGAGAAAAGTAAAAAAGAAGCGATTGAGAAGGCATTAGAGGATATTATTGTAACGACGATGAAAGAAAAAATAATCCCACATTTTAGCGCTACCGCAGGAGTATCTTTTTCTGATACAAATAAATCTGAAATTCAAAAATTCATCAACTTCTTTTACATTGTCAATGAGATTAGAGGTGATACCCCCACTTATAACGAATTCATTGAGGCAGAACGCAAGATCAGAATGCGGGCGGCATTTAGACCTTTTGAGCAGGCAACTTCTTCTTCGGGCATTAACAAATGGGAAAAGTGCAATCTCTGCGGGGATCGACAAAAGGTCTTTCAGATAGATATTGAAAAAGATGCAAAAGATCTTTTAGATACTGAGCGGATTTGCAGCGTCTGCCTGTTAAAGCGCTATCTACCTAAGATAGCGGAAAAATTAAATCCAAATATTAAAGCCCCCAGCGGAGAAGACCATTATCAATCTACTTCGGACATTGCTGCCATTCCGATTAGAGAGAGGATGAAGCTATTTGAGAGCTTCATCCCTGAATGCCTCAAAAAACTCGATGAGAAAGACAGGATTCTAAGGGAAGAATGTAAGGCAGGGCCTGATGAGGGGCAAGGGAGAGGTTACTTTGATATGTCTTTAAATGCCTTGAAAGATTTCAGAGAAACCTTTAAGCAGTGTGAAGACAGACTAAAGGAGAATGGCGGCGATTATATGCCATTTGCCTGGCTCAATCGCCCTTTTTACTCTATTGTCTATATGGACGGCGACAACATGGGCGAGGTGCTAAAAAAGAACGCCGATAATTTTGAGCCTTACATAAAAAAGGCATCGGAACTGTTGTCAAAATTTTCAAGCAGCGTTAATAAGATAATCACAGATTATTGCGGCCAGCTTATCTTTGCAGGTGGTGAGGATATAAACTTTGTCATCCATCCGGAATATTTACTGGACTGTGTCGAGAAATTGAACGAAAGCTACAATAGACTCTTTGCTGAAGATGACCTTACAAAGCCAATGGCAGAAAAATTTACATTGTCTACCGGTGCGATTGTCTGCTATCACAAATACCCTTTGTCAGAGGCAATTCGTCGTGCCGGGGCAATGCTCAAGGAGCACGCCAAACAACACAAGGGCAAGAATGCAACGGCCATATCTTTGATTAAAGGACACACGGAAACCCTCAACCTCACATTCTCAAACAGTCTTATTGATAAGTTGAAAGCCATGAAAGAATGCCTAATAAAAGCAGATATTTCCCGGACAACCCCATATCGTATTGAGGAGCATAAAGAACTCTTCAGCTTGATAGCAGATGAGACATTAAGAAAGAATTTTCTGTATACGATCATAGCAGGGACAAGGAATCCCCATAGGGAAAATAAGGAGATAGAGGAACTAGTGGAACTGCTAACGAGTTTTGGCCATACGGCCACCATGATAAACGCGTTACTGTTTGCAAGATTTTTATCGGGGGAAAAATAGATGCCTGATTATACGGTCAACCCTTATGATGTGCTTTTCTTTAGGGGCAATAAGTCATTCCATTTTGGGGCATGGCGTACGGAGGGGGTATTCCCTCCGTATCCATCAACCTTTCAGGGGTTTGTCAGGAGCAAACTGCTTGATGACTATAACTATATTGATGCAAATGGTTTTTTGATAAATTCTGATGAGGCAAAAAAACTCATCGGCGATGACAAAATAATAACTATTGAAATTATAGGCCCATATTTGATAGATACAGAGTCAGAGGCGGTTTATTTTAAGACGCCTTCAGACCTGTTCAGGACTGCCCCTCAATGCGATATTTGTTATTCTGCATTCCCATTAAAGGACGAGAAGTTTCAGAGCGATAATGGGTTTGAGCTACTTTGCCCCAATATTCCTGACGGAAAACTTGATAATCTTTATCCGGCAGAGTTTATATCCCTCACAGAGATTTGTGATTACAGACTGTCTTTATCAGGTATTAAGATATCTGAAAAAGAACTATGCTTGACTGAAGACCGTGTTGGGATAACTCTTGATACTGATAGACTTAATAATCAAAACAGGGCGGTACAGGATAAGAGGTTTTATGTTACGCCGTATAACCGGATGGGAGACGCGATCGGGTTTTATTTCAATGTTAACAAGCCCCTTGCGGATGGCGCTTTGAAGCTCGGAAGCGAGTCCCATTTTGTGCATGTCAACGGACTGATTGTTGATAATCTTATTGAGCAGAGATTAAAACCTTCACGGAATGAACTTGTTGCAGACATTATCAAGACAAGAACATTCAGGCTAATACTACTCCAGCACGGCGTATTTGAGTATGGCTGGATACCCTTTAAGCAAAAAGAGGGTAATCGCTTTGAGGCTGCCGACTTGACACTTGAACTCCTCTTTGCCTTTACACAACCGCCATTGCCTATAAGCGGCTACAGCTTTGTACAAAACTCAGCCAAGAAGCAGCAAGGAATTTCTCTTAAGGCTTTAAAGAGTGTTGTTCCGGCTGGGGCGGTGTATATGTTCAGGATATCTGACGAGGTGCCTGACGGAGTTGTAAGGGCATTTGTAGATAAATATGATAACCGAAAAATTGAAAATCTGCCGCATTCAAGGATGGGCTTTAACCATGTCATTCTTGGAAACGGCTATAAGTTGTAAAGGAGGCGAGTATGTCTGAAAACGGCTGTTTATTTACATTTTATACATTGACTCCGCTTCATGCCGGGGCAGGCGATTCAGCGGGTGCGATAGACCTGCCCGTACAGAGAGAAAAACATACTGAATATCCTGTGGTTTATTCGTCGGCAATGAAGGGGAGTCTGCGATGCTTATTTGAGTGCAATGAGTCTTTAAAAGGTTATGTAGAAAATATCTTCGGTAAAGAAGGAAGCGAGCAGAAAGACAGCACATCAGGCAAGGTGATATTCACTGACGCAAAGATTCTCTTTTTCCCTGTCCGCTCATCAGAAGGGGTCTTCAAATGGATAACCTGTCCTTTTGTGATTGAGAGGCTTAGGAGAGATTTAAAATTCATAGGCATATCAAAAGACGATGTGTCAGCAGCAGAAAACACAGCATTTAAAAGTTATACAAGTCTGATCGTTCTAGAGGACTTTCCTATTACTACCTCTAACTGCTCGGCATCCTCAGCAAGTTTGCTGGAGCTCCTCACAAGCTTTACTGTTCCGTATTTTTTTACGGAAGATATTTTAAAGGGAAGGCTCCTCATCGTTTCCGATGATGTGTTTAAAACCCTTGTTACAATAGCCACTCAGATCGTTGCCCGTAATGTGCTTGAAAATGAAACGAAAAAAAGCGAGAACCTTTGGTACGAAGAGGTTGTTCCTGCTGATTCGCTTTTTTACACGATTATGAAGCCTGCATTTAAAGGAAATACTGCGATCACGACTCTTTCCTCAAATATTAACAATTGTATTATGCAGATCGGCGGCAATGAGACAATCGGGTATGGATTTGTAAAGATGAGTGGTGATCTGAGCCAAACGTTACTGCCATCGGAGGTGATTACAGATGTCTAAGGCTCAGTCAATCGAAAAAGGGAAAAAAGTCATGGAAATAATGAATAGTCTGTTTCCAGAAGGAATTCACGATGAAAAGCTTGTGAACTTTTTCAAAGGTCTTCCGCCCCTGATAATGCAAAACGGTTTAGGACAAACGATTGCCTTCATTATGAGCAAGAGTAATGATGACAAAGGGAAAAACTACAAAAACGCACTGACTATTTTCGAAAAAATTTTTGGCGAGGGGTTAATAAACAGAATAATCAACGCTGAAATAAAGGATTACATTCAAATGCAAAAAAGGGCCATTGAATACGCTGGGTGGATAAAAAAGTTCGCTCTTGCTTTTTATGTAAAACCATCATCAGAGGAGAGAACAAATGACGATGCATCTCCCTCTACCTAAAAGAATTACCGACCATATAAAGGAAAATGCGCCCAACCTCTCATTGAGGTTTTATAAGTGGGCTGACGTTTTCAATAATAATTTTGACGATATTGATAAGGATGATAAAAAGAAAGGGCATGAGAGCAGAAAAAAGGGCTTTTTCGATAGCTTGATTAAGTTGTCAGAAAAGGGAGATTACGTTAACGCCTTCTCTATCCGTAAAAAGCTTCTCGAAGGCGTAGGCGTTACAATCGATCTGGTTACTGCATCAAGGCTCGTTTGCGGAATGGGCTATGAGCATCCGCTTGAAAACGGCTTTATGTTTGACTGGACGAGCGGGTTACCGGTCATTCCGGGAAGTTCCCTTAAGGGTCCATCATTGAATACCGCTAAGGTCATCATGGAGCATTCAACAAAAGAAGAGAAAAAGATGATATTCGGTTTTTCGGATAATGATTCCATTAAGGCTAACATTGATGATATCTTCGGTACGAAAGACGACTCAGGCAAGATCGTCTTCTTTACAGCTTATCCTTGTCTGGAAGATGGGCAACAGTTTCTCGAACTGGATGTCATGACGCCGCACTATCAGCCGTACTATTCGGATCCCACTAATCCTCCGGCTGATTGGTATTCGCCTGTCCCTCTCCATTTTCTGACAGTGCCTGAAGGAATAAAGTTCTGTTTTAGGCTGGCAACCCGGAAAAATTTAAAAGACACCGGTTCAGCGGCTCTTTTAACAGCACAAAAGATATTATCTTATGCCCTTACTGAATTTGGCGTGGGCGCTAAGACTAATGTGTTTTACGGTTTTTTCAGGCATGAGTGAGAACGATTTCTTTACGATATTTGTTTTTCCGTTCAAATATGACTGTAAGGAACGGAAAGACCTTACGCCTTTCAACGCGGCAGAGAAATTGCTTAAGGAGCCGGCAAATAGCTGGGTTCCTGAACACTTCAAGCTCAGTAACGCCGAGAATTATAATGAGTTCAATTATTTTCATCCCTTCGTAAGGCAGGTGATCTTCAACAGAGATAAGAACAGCGGAATGGATTATCTGAAGAGGATAGACTATATTCGGCTGGAAGTGGTATTTTGTAAAAAAAGCCGGCTCGAAGACGCGGTCAAGAAACTTGATGAGAAGACTCAACTGGCATTTTTCAACCTTCGGACAAGATATGAGGAATTTTTTTATGAAAAAACTCCTGAGGGGCTCGTCACCAGAATTAAAAATGATTTTTATGCGAACGATTCAGTCAAAGAGCAACTCATTAGACTTGTAATTGACAACTGGGTCATCGGGACAGTAACTACCGACGTTAAATCCATTGATCTCCATCTTTTTGATAATCAAATAGGCCTACTCACTATCACGACCGAAAAAAAAGATAAAGACAAGAACGTAATAACATTCGATGATTTTCTCCGGTACAACGACATCGCAAGGCGGGTCTATCCTCCCTATCTAGGACCAAAACATAACACGGACACTCTCAAATATGATACGAACCTTCTCCCAATCAGTATAGAGTTGTTAAAAGAAAATGGAGAAGGGATAAAAGAATGTTTTGACCCAGTAAAGCTTGCCACTGAAGGAAAAGATATCCTTTATCTCAGCGAGATCATACAGAAACTGCTCCTGCCCTTTAAGCTTCAGGAGAAAGACTATAAAGCGATGGGAGAAATTAAAGACCATACGGCAATCTATTTCACCCCCTTCACTGATGACCGGATGTTTATTGTCTCATATTATGCTGATAAAGCACTGGCAAATAAGATCAGTAAAAGATGCTGTGACAGCTATGTGTACGAAAATTCTACTGACTGGTATCAATACATATTTGTAGACGGGAATTTCCCAAATATCGCTAATCCTGCATTAATGAAAGAACTTATCCGAAAACATACTTATAACAGGTGGGTTAATTTGGGGTCACTTTATGGAATATGTCGATATAGTCTCGTCATGATGGGAGACAACAGTGAATTCTGTAAAAATGTTCTCAAACAGCATATGAAGTCCATGTATTACCAGATGGCGCTGATCGTGCTTTTTCAGCGAGCGATGCTGCTGAAGTTTTCTGACGATATTTTTCACATTACGAGTCAGAAGTTAAATCTCGAAGACCTGCAGGAACATACAAGCAAGCTGCATGGCAACTTTATAAAATTTATCAATAAATATTGGTTCATCGAGGTGACGCCGCAAGAGCAGGGCATTGAGATGTATAACCAGTGGATAGGCTTGTTAAATCTGGATAAGCTGTATCAAGAAGTAGAGAAAGAGATTTCTGAACTGGCAAAGCATGTAGATAACAAAGTGGAATTCGAAATAATGAGAGCTGAAACCAAAAGAACCAAAAGGATAGAGATGATCACCTTATATGGATTTCCTTTAGCAGTCATTGCGCTGATTATTGCATTATGGCAGGCTTATGCTCCGGCGTTTGATAGTTTTAAATCATTATATACCGGCGCAGGCATAAAAGAGTTTATCAATGATTTCCGGCTGCTCAATTCTTTTATTTTACTCGTGCCTGCATGTGTGATTGCATACTTTGTTACAAGAATTTTCATTAGAAAGAAGTTGAATAAAATTTCATCAAAGACAAAGATTCCGGGACTGCCCGATTGATTCTAAATGGCTTTAAAAGAAAGAAGAAGATCAATTTGACTATGAAAATGTCGACCCTGTCCCCAGTGTGGCTTTATTTGAAGATCGCCCATGCTTTGCATGGTAAGGCGAGAAAGCTGATTTACAGAAGCCCTGTGACCAAGGATGTGGTTATCTTTGACCATAGTCCGTATTAAATGGGAATTGGGAAGTTAAAAATAAGACAATATGGATAAAAAAGACCGTATTGAATACTGGCTGAATTCAGCAGAACATGACCTTGATGTAGCTGAAACACTTTTTCAGAACAAAAAATATGTTTGGTGTTTGTTTATCGGGCATCTTGTGATAGAAAAGGTATTAAAGGCATTTTATGTAAGAGATACGGATGAATCGCCTCCGTGGATACATAATCTTGTAAGATTAGCAGAGAAGACTACACTTCCATTATCAGATGACCAGCAAAAATTTTTAACAGATATCAACGACTTTAATATTGAGGCAAGGTACCCTGATCAAAAATATAAATTTTACAAACTCTGCACAAAGGAATTTACCGAGGAATATTTTACAAAGATAAAGGAGTTATATAAATGGCTATTGTCACAGATGAAGCTGTAGAAATAGTAGGAAAATTTCTCAGGATGATAAGGGATGCTAATATCAATATTGAAAAAGCTATATTGTTTGGTTCTTACGCAAAAGGATATGCAGGGAAATGGAGCGATATAGATATCGCTATTGTCTCACCGGATTTTTCAGGAATTCCTTTTTATGACAGAAAAATGCTAAATCCCTTTTTATTAAAGGTTGACTCCAGGATTGAATTACATCCATTCAGGCCTGAGGATTTTACTGAAGATAACGAATTTGTTAGGGAGATAATAAAAAATGGTGTTGAGGTTAAGATTTAGCCCTTCTCATCGGCATCTTCATCCAGATCTTCCGGGAGGAGAAGACGATTACAGAGCCTTTATAAAATAATAAACATTTGAAAATTTAAGTTGTTTATGGAGCAAACTATTCTATCAAATTCTTTTCAATCCCTCCGCTGGCATCGCGTGTCGGCTACGCTGATCAATATCCGTTCGTCGCCTGCGATGACTGCACATCCGTTTACGGTATTCCAGGCAGTAATTAAGGGTGTATCATCTTCGACGGGGTTTTCGGATGAAGCTGCCATATTCTTCCACCTCAGGGACAAAAAGCATACATATAGGCTCAGGGAATCCGACAGGATCAATCTCGATATCTTCTTCTGCGGGCAAGATATCGAATCCGTGCAGAAATGGAAGGAGGTATTTCAGAATTATCTCTCCGAACCTGTAACAGGGAAGAACTTTGACATCCTTGAACTCTGTGAAGTGGAGGAGAGGTCTTATGATATCCTCGCCTCGGAAGCAGGGCAGCTTCCGGAAGAGGGAGAGATAGGCATTGAATTCCTCACCCCGTTCCCCTTCAGAACAGATAAAGAAAGACAGAGGACGCACATCACAGTTCAAACCTTTCTTCAGTCATTCGAAAAGAGGTTTACAAGGCTCTTCGGAGAAGAGATTGCCTGTAAATGTGAGGAGGGCAAGTTTTGCGTTTTGCCTTATTACTGGCATTATACGGAGATAAGGCATCCTTCGCATTCTCAGCCGGGAAACCTTCAGTACATCAACGGATGCGCCGGAATGCTCTATATCAAAGGTGCTTTCAAGAACCTCCTGCCCCTCCTGATTCTCGGAAGCGAATTACATACAGGGGCAAAGCTGTCTAATGCACAGGGGTACTACAGGCTACATAAGGAACCTCCCGGCTACTTCAAAAGGTATTTCCCAAATCAGAACGTCATCACATCGGTTATTAAGGATGTCATCAACAGATATGATAATGCACTGGAATCCCTCTCGGCACAGGAGAAGTTTCCGTTCAATGAAGAAAAATATGCAGAGGAGCTCTTCAACCAGATCGAAAAAAACACCTACACAGCTTCACCGAATACTGCATTTCTCATCAAGAAAAAGAACGGCGTTGAACGAATGGTGGAGCAGCTTGACTTCAGGGACCTGATCGTCCAGCAGTATATTCTCAAAACAATTTCGGAGGTCTTCGACCGGATGTTTGAAGAGGGCTCGCTCGGGTTCAGGAAAGGGATTTCACGGCAGAAGTCTGTCGATATGGTGCGGTCTGCCATTTCAGAGGGCTACCAGTACGTCATTGAATCTGATATCGAGGACTTTTTCCCATCCGTAGACCTCGACATTCTGACAAGACTTCTTGACTCCTGTATGCCTCAGAACGACATCTGCCTGAAAAGTCTTATCCAGAAGTCGGTCAGGAACGGGTATATCCTGAAAGGGAAGTACTACGAAAGGACAAAGGGACTTGCGCAGGGGAGCCCGCTCTCTCCCATTCTCGCAAACCTTTATCTCGATTCCTTTGACGAACAGATCAGGCAGTGGGATGTGAAGATGATACGGTATGCCGATGATTTCATCATCCTGGCAAAGACTAAAGAAGAGGCCGAAAATGTTCTGTCGAGAACAGAAACGTTCCTCTCAGGATTAGGCCTGAAGATCAGGAAGGAAAAGACCGCAATCAGGCACATCAAGGACGGTTTCCAGTTTTTGGGAATGAGATTCGAATGCTCCGAGGTCAGTGTTGAGCCCGAAGAAGAGATCAAACGGCTGAAGAAGCCGCTGTATATAACAGAGCCCTATCTCTTCCTCTCATTGAACGGCGATGCAGTGGATATCAAAAAGGACAGGGCGGTTATCGAGACCATACCTTTCAGAAGGATAAGCGAGATTATGGTGATGGAGAAGACCGTGTTCTCCACAGCCTTCGTGAGCAAGTGCACGGAAAACAATATCCCCTTCACCATTGCCCTGAATACAGGATACTATATAACTACGATAAAACCGGACTCAAAGAGGTACTATGACATCTCTTTCGAGCATGGCAGGAGATATAACTCCCTTACCGACACAGATATATTATCCATTGCCAAGGAATTCGCAGCCGGCAAGATAAACAATTATATCTCATTCTTTAAACAGAAATACGTAAAGGATCAGAACCTCTTCATCGGCGAGCTCGAACAGGTGATAAAATACATCTATCAGGCAGGAAACCTCAACGAGGTCCGGGGGTTTGAGGGCTCTACGGCGAAGAAGATATATCAGAGGCTGAACGATTACATCGAGGATGCTTCATTCCATATTACAAAGCGGGACAGGAAAAATCCTGACCGCATCAATTCCCTCTTGAACTTCGGGTATTATCTCCTCTTTTCGCGTATCAATGCAACTGTGAGGGCTGCAGGACTGAACCCCTATCTTGGTTTTCTGCATAACCCTGAAGACAGCTATGAATCCTTTGTCTGTGACATCGAAGAGCTCTTCAGGCCGAGGATAGACCGGCTTATCATCCGTCTGATCAACCTGAAGGCGATCACAAAAGAGGATTTCGCGGAAACAGAGAGGGGGTTCTATTTAAAAAAGGAGACTGTAAAAAGTTTCCTGAACCAGTATGAGGCGGAGATGGAGAGAAAGAATACAAAGAACACCCTCTCCCTCAAGGAGAGCATCTATGTGCAGACTGCCGTTTTCAAAAACTATGTGCTTGAAAACAAGTCCCTGACTTTTTATACCTGGAACGTATGAGCAGCGTATCCGACTACGCGGTAGTCTATGATATTACGTCAGATGCCGAAAGATCGAGAGTGGACAAGACCCTTAAGTCCTTCGGGTTCAGGGTGCAGAAGAGCGTGTTCGAGTGCAGACTGACCAAAAAGGGGAAAGAGGAGTTGATTCAGAAGCTCGAAAATCTGAATATCGAAACCGGCTTCATCAAGATCTACCGGCTGGAGTATTCGTTCAGGTCGCCTGTAATCGGCGAGAAGGAGAAAGCGGACATCGACGATGGAAATGCATTTATTATATAATCCATTCAGAACCCCTGTTGATAACTTACAAAAAATCAAAAACCGGGAGTGGGTTCTAAATTTTTGCCGTATTTGCTCTTTGAAAACAATATGTTATAATACAACGGTCTGAAAAGACATTCTTATCGGTAGGAACTGAAACACTCCTTCATCAGCCCCCTTATATCCTCCTCGTGTCTGAAAAGACATTCTTATCGGTAGGAACTGAAACGGTAATTCATTCAACAACCTTCCTGGGATACCAGTCTGAAAAGACATTCTTATCGGTAGGAACTGAAACGAAGGTAGATTGCGAATGTCATAAAAATTCCGTCTGAAAAGACATTCTTATCGGTAGGAACTGAAACAATCGTTCCCCAGAAAAAGATAAACTTGCCTGTCTGAAAAGACATTCTTATCGGT
>Ga0172371_10009379_pt1 | contig 13468 bp, 13 predicted proteins | sample Lak12m_FD_114543 | JGI IMG/M metagenome (GOLD analysis project Ga0172371, IMG submission 114543) | Freshwater microbial communities from Kabuno Bay, South-Kivu, Congo - kab_022012_12m | ecosystem: Environmental > Aquatic > Freshwater > Lake | place: Democratic Republic of the Congo: South-Kivu... | reverse complement strand
TCCCGGGCGATTTCCAGCACGCTGGTCCGGGTGATCCCCTCGAGGATGGACTCGGAAAGGGCGTTGGTTTTGATCGCACCGTTTTTGACGAGAAACAGATTTTCCCCCGGACCTTCGGCGACCCGGCCTTCGATGTTGAGGAAGAGCGCCTCGTCGGCGCCCTGGGCCCGGGCGTCGAGCCCCGAGATGGTGGATTGGACGTAAACACCGCCGAGCTTGGCCCGCATGTCGATCTGGCTGAAATGAGTCCGGCGCCACGGCCCGAGATAAACCCGGATCCCGTTGACCGCCGCTTCGCCCATGTAGGAGCTCCACTCCCAGGTGGAGATGACGAGCTCCACGGGGCAGGCCTTGGGGATCAGGCCCAGGTTTCCGTAGGCGTAATAGAAGAGCGGCCGGATGTAGCAGGATTCCATGTTGTTTTCCCGGACGATCAGCTTGATGGCCGCGGTCACTTCCTCCTTGCTGTAAGGAGCCTTCATCTTAGACACCTCGGCCGAGACGAAGAAGCGGTCGACGTGCTCGGGCAGGCGGAAGATTTTCGGGCCGTCCGGCGTCGCGTAAGCGCGGATGCCTTCGAAAACGGACGTGCCGTAGTGAAGAGCGTGGACCATCGGCTGAAGAATCACGTCGTCCCAGGGATGGATCTTCCCCATGTGCCAGTATTTGGCCGCTTTGGGGAAATGAGTCGTGTCGAGCATTCCGGACTCCTTTGTTGTGGAATCGATGAATTCCCGAGATGGAAAACGGGCAAAATGAAATTATCATAAAAGGAACGGAATGAAAAGCGCGTCGAAGGGCGTAATTGCTTTGAGAAATATCAGTTGGGCCGGCTTCGCGAGGTGATTTTTTGTCCCGCCGGCTCGTAAAAGATCCGGCCGTCGTGGCGGACGGGCTGGATCGCCCCGGACTTTTCGAGCGAACGGATGGCGCGACGGACGGACCCTTCAGCCGCGCCGAGCGACCGGGCGATCCCTTCAGCGGTTTCCGGCCGGCGGCGGACGACATCCCGAATGCGGTCGGCCAGGCCGGCCGCTCCGGCCTTCGCTCCGGATTTGTCGAAAGCGGCGATGATTTCCGCCTTCCCCCCGAAGAATTTCCGAACGCGTTCGAGGTCCGGTTGCATCAGCGGCTTGGCCGACGCTTCGGCCGGCGGCCGGACGACGGTATTGAGCTGGACGCGGTCGGGACGAATTTTCGCGATCGCTTTTTTCAGGGCGGCGAGCTCCGCGGGGCCGTCGTTGATTCCTTTGACGAGCATGATCTCGAGCCAGATCTGTCCCCGATATATTTTTCTGAAGGCAACGAGGCCGGCGATGATCCCGGCCGCGGAAAGCGAAGGGTGGGGCCGGTTGATTTTGCGGAACACCGGTTCCGTCGCCGCGTCCAGCGACGGGACGACGATGTCGGCGGCGGCTGACGCCCGTCGCACAATCGGGCGGGTCAGCATCGAGCTGTTGGTCAGGAGAATCACCGGGATGCGGGTCCGGCGCTTGATCTGCCGGATGAGCCGGCCCAGTTCCGGATGCAAGGTCGGCTCGCCCGATCCCGAAAAGGTGACGGCGTCCACGCGCGTCCCGCTCCGCAGGACGTCCTCGATCTCGGCCAGGACGGCCTCCGTCGGGACGAACGCCGCCCGGCGGACGGTCGTCTTCGCTTCCGGGCCGAGCTGGCAGTAGAGGCAATCCATGGAGCATGTCTTGAACGGCAGAAGATCCACGCCGAGCGAATACCCGAGGCGGCGGGACGGGACCGGGCCGTAAAGATGAGGGTGGATCGTCTTGAAAATTGTCATCCTGGAATGATTCGGATATCATATCCTAGCACGTCGCGAAGGAAGGTTCCAAATGAGCGGATACGGGCTGAAAGAAGCGCGGGCGGGATTGAAAACCCCGCTGCCGGCGATCGAAACCTTTCCCAACCAGTTCCCGGATTATCGCATCACGATCGCCATCCCGGAATTCACCTCGGTCTGCCCCAAGACGGGGCTCCCCGATTTCGGGAGAATCACCATCGAATACGTCCCGAAGGCGGCTTGCCTGGAGCTCAAGTCGCTGAAGGAATACATCCTGGCCTACCGCAACCTCGGGATTTTTTATGAGAACGCCGTCAACCGGATCCTGGCCGACGTCGTCTCCGCCGCCCGTCCGGTCCGGGCCCGGGTGCTGGGCGAGTTCAACGCCCGGGGCGGCCTCGTCTCGATCGTCGAGGCCGGATATCCGCGGTCCGGAAAAAAGCGGGCGTAAAGCCGATTTCCCTGCCTCCATGAACTCTCCGTCCCGGAAAAGCTCCGCCTACGGCTGGAGCGACGTCCTGATGCTCCTGTCGACCATCAACTGGGGGCTCAATTTTTCGATCATCAAAATCTCGCTCCGGGAAATGTCGCCCGGCGGATTCAACGGCCTGCGGCTCGCCTTGACCGCCCTGGTTCTGGCCGGATTGATGGCCGTGCGGGGCGAAAGCTGGCGGGTGGACAAGCGCGATCTCCGGCGGCTGGCCGCGCTCGGGATCCTGAGCCATGCCTTTTACCAGTTCATCTTCATCAACGGGATCAACCGGACGACGGCCTCCAACGCTTCGTTCATCCTTTCCTTCTCTCCGGTCTTCGTCGCCCTTCTCGGCGGCCTTCTCCGGATCGAGAAGATTCATTGGGCGGCCTGGGCGGGCATCCTCCTCTCCGCCGCCGGACTTTATCTCGTGATCGGCGCCCGGCCGGGCGGGATTCGTCTTTTGAGCGAAGGGTTCCGGGGCGACCTGATCATCTTCGCCGCCTCGATCGTCTGGGCCATGAGCACGGTATTTTCCAAGGAATTTCTCGAGCGGCTGTCTCCCTTGAAATTCTGCGCGATCACGGTCGGAATCGGGGCGCTGGCGTATCTTCCGTTCACGGCGGGAGCGGTGGCCCGGATTCCGTGGGCGAAAATTTCGCTCGCGGCCTGGGGAGGATTGATTTATTCCGCGGCCATCAGCCTCGCCGTCGGCTACTGGGTCTGGTACGCGTCTGTCCGACGGGTCGGCAACGTCCGCACGGCCGTTTACAGCAACCTCACGCCCGTTTTCACCGCCCTTTTTGCTTTTCTCATCCTCGGCGAATCGTTCCGCCTCAGCCAGGTCGGAGGAGCGGCGATCATCCTCGCCGGCGTTTTCCTCACCCGGACGGAATACTTTTTCTTTCTGCGCGGCCGGAACGAAAACTGTTGAAGACGCTGATCAGCGCAGCCCGAAAACCCGATGAAGCTGGATCCCCAGGCGGACGTCCGCGAGTCCTTCGGAAAGCGCCCGCCGGAGAAGGCGGAAGGCTTTGGCCCGGCTTTCCGGCTTATTCGATTCGGGCTGGAGGATGACGGCGACAAACGCGGGGAACGAGGCCCGAACCTTCCGGAGGGCGGCCATGGTCAGCTCTTTGGAGACGACGAGCTTGACCTCGTTGGCCAGGCCGGTAAATTCCGGGGAGACGTTGTAGCGAGGGGGCTTGGGGGAGACCGTCACCCAATCGAAGCGGGCATCCTGGAAAACCGTCCCGTTGGTTTCGACCTGAATCCGGAATCCGTCGGCGTGCAGGCGGTCGATAAGCGGCTCGACCGACTGGGCGAACGGCTCGCCGCCGGTCAGGCAGACCCATCCCGCGGGCCAGGACTTTTCAAGGCGGGCGACGGTTGCCGCCACGGCCTCGACCGTCATTGCCCTACCTCCGTGCCAGGCGGATTTCGTGTCGCAGAACGGGCAGCGGAGATTGCATCCGGCCAGCCGGACAAAAATCGCCGGACGGCCCAGGCGCAGGCCTTCGCCCTGAACGGAGGCGAAAATCTCAGCGATCTTCAGAGTATGTGGCGCTGGCATCTTCCGATTCCCAGACCGTCACCGCCCGGACCGGGAAGTGGGGCTTGAGGTCTTCGTAAATGCGGCGGGCCAGGTTTTCGGCCGACGGATTGAAGGGATAGACGTCGTTGAGCAGAGCGTGGTCGGGCAAAATTTCGGCCAGCTTGGCCTTGATGAACGTGAAATCGATTCCCACTCCGGTCGGATCGAGTTCCTGCACCGGGATCTCCACCTCGACCTGAAAGGTGTGGCCGTGGACTTTTTCGCATTTCCCCTTGTATTCCCGCAGGAAGTGGGCCGCGGAAAAACGGTCGCGGACTTTCAGCGTCCAGCTCATTTGCGTCCTCCTCGTTTCATCCGGACCACGAGCGGATCCGGGCAGCCGGCCTGCTTGAAGGCCCGGGCCCGCAGCCGGCAGGCCGAACACGTCCCGCACGGCTTCTCCGTTCCGGCATAGCAGGTGATCGAATGGGAATAATCCGCTCCGAGGGCCAGGCCGATTTTGATGATGTCGGATTTTCTCAAGCCGAGAAAAGGCGCCCGGATGCGGATCGGCCGCCCGGCGGCGGCCGCCGCCGTTCCCGTCCGCACCGCCCGTTCCATGGCCCGGACGAACGCCGGCCGCGTGTCCGGGTATTCCGGCGAATCGATGATATTGAAGCCGCAGACGATTTCCGTGATCGCGCGCGGCTCGGCCCAGGCCGCGGCCAGGGAGAGAAAGACGCCGTTCCGGAAAGGAACGTACGTGACCGGGGGAAGGGGAGAAGCGTGGAGGCGGGGAACGCGGCGGTGGCGCGGCAGGGCGACGGCCCGGTCGGTCAGGGCCGATCCGCCGATCTGCCCGAGGTTGATTTTCAGGACTGTGTGGGGCACGCCGAGACGCCGGGTGATCCGGCGGGCGGCGCGAAGCTCGATTTTATGGCGCTGGCCGTAATCGAAGGACAGGGCCTGGACCTCGCCGCCCCGGCGGAGGGCCCAATGGAGAGCGGTCGTCGAGTCCAGTCCGCCGGAAAGAAGAACCAGGGTTTTTTCGCGCATCCGCCTGTTCCGGAATTAATATATAAGAATAAGGAGGGAGGTTCAATTCGGACGCAGGTCGGTGATCAACTGGGTGCTGACCCAGTAGAGATCCGCCCCCAATCCGAAAAAGAGATACCTGCCGTCCGGGGTTATGGAGGCGATGCCGGCTTTGGGATCAAGGCCATGTCGGACCAGATCGATGGCTTCCCCCCAGGCGCCGTCTTTTTGTTTGAAGGATACGAACAGGTGGGGGCCGCCCTCGGTGTCGAAGAGGATGTAGCTTCCGTCGGGCGCCGCGCAGGGATGGGCGACGGAATCGGATATTCCGCGAATTTTCTCGATGCCGCCCTTGAGGTCCTCATAGCCGGCGATGGCGTTGCCGGAGAGAACGACCCGGCAGATGAAATCGGCCTTTTCCCCCAGATGGGTCGTATAGACGTTCCCGGCGCGATCCGAGCTGACAAACATCCCCTGGCCGGCGTATTTCGGCTCGGACCAACCCCCGGCCGTCCGCTCCGCCACGTAAAGCATGAGGCCGCCGGCCGGATTCGGGCGCTCCCAATTGAAAAAAAAGGCGGGTGTTGTCCAAGGTGACGTGCGGCTCGAACGACCGGTGCCCCGCGGCGAAGGACGCAGGCTCGGGGGCGGTCCAGCCCTGTTCGGTCAGCCGGCAGACCATGATCTGGGCGTTGGCCCTGGTGAAATAGAATTCCTTCCCGTCGGGGGAAAAGGAGCAGGAGGACACTTTGGCGCCCGTTTGCGAGATAAGCCCTGGGGCGAAGACGACCGGCGTTTTTCCGGGGACGGGCTGGCCGAGATAGAGGCCCTTGAGGCCGGTCAACCGGGCGGAATCGGCGTTTTGTCCGAATCCGGTTTGAAAACCCGCAAAACTCAGGGCGAGGAACATAAGGATCGCGGTCTTTTTCATCTGATTCTCCATGGTTATTAACGCGGCGGCCGGGAGGTATGTTATTTCGCTCCGATTTCTTTTTCAAGGCGTTTCGGCCTTCGGCCGGCGAAAATGCCTTCAAAACGCAAAAGAGGGGTCGTCATCTAAGCAAGACATTCCGTCCCCGGAAAAGGACGTTTATTATTTAGTTTTCAGCCTTCTCTCCTGAAAGGCGCTGGCATGGATTTTGCTGTCGAGATTGACTAGACTATCTCGGGGAGGGAAAGATGAAAACGGGGGTTAGCGCGGCTTTTTTCGGACTGTTTGTCATTGCGGGTTTCTCCCAGACTCAGGACGTCGTCCAGCCGAAGCTCCAGTATGAAGTCAACGTGACTAAGAAGCTTGTTCAGGTTTATGTCCTGGACAAACGGGGGAACGCGGTCGCCGATTTGACCATGGCCGACTTCGAACTTTATGACGACGGGCGGCTTCAGGTCCTCACCGATTTCGAAAGACACGAATTATCGACGGCCCAGGGTTCCCCGCTCGTCGTTTCCGCCGTCCGCCCCAAGCCGGCCGCACCCCTGAGCCGGAAGTTTTTTTTCTTCTTCGATTTCACCTTCAATACGGCGGCCGGAATCGCAAAATCGAGGCGGGCCGCCCTGGATTTTCTCGAAAAACAGGTCAGGCCGGAGGATCAAGTCGGGATTCTATCTTTTGAGATGCGGAAAGGGCTGACGCTTCATGAGTATCTGACTTCCGATCACGCCCAAATCCAAAACGTGATTGAAGGATTTGCCGTCGGTCAATTTCGGGGACGGGCGACGAGGATGCAAGGCGGTCCGGAAGAGCAGATTTCCGGAGGGGGCCTCCCGGCATCCGAAAGAATTCGCGCCGCCGAGGATGATCTCGTCGAGAGAACCGTCTTTGACTTCGCTTCCCAAATGACCGAGCTAGCGTCGGTTCTGCGAGGAATTCCGGGCATAAAAAACATCATTTTCTTCTCCGCCGGCATACCAAACCCGCTTTTATATGGAAATGAAGATATCGTTAAACCGGAGAGGGGGAAAGCTTCCATACGCGATCTTTTTGATGAAATGTGCAAAGGATTGGCCGCTTCGAGCTGTGCCGTTTATCCGGTCAATGTCTCGGGCCGCGGCGCTGCGACGTTCGGAAAAAGCGACGTCGCCTTCCAGGTTGATGATTTCTCCGGCGGCCGCGGAACCGATTTCGTCCAGGCGGATAACTTGGGCGACGGGGCTCTCAAAAAAATGGCCGAGGTCTCGGGGGGGAAGTATTTCGACAATATCAACCATTATGAAGACGCCAATAAAACCATTCAGAAAACGACCGGGACGTTCTATGTCCTCGGATATGATCTCGAGGAAAAGCTCGACGGCCGTTTCCATGACGTCCGGGTCACTGTCAAGCGCAAGGGCTGCGCTGTCTTCGGCCAGAAGGGATATTTCAACCCGAAACCGTTTTCCGAATATTCGGAAAACGAAAAGTCCCTCTACGTCATGGACCTGGCCCTGGCCGATAATCCCATGCTCCAGGCCGCGGCCGAAGTCCCGCTGATCGCGCTTCCGATTGTCGAAAAGGAAAAACCGGCGGTCGTCGCCGTCCTCGATCTTCCGGCCGATTTGGCCTCGAAGATCCTGGCCGGGACGGCGGAAGCCGTTGGCCTGGTTTTCGACGAGAAAAGCGGGGCGAATTCCTCCGTCCGGTCGACCTTGACGATTTCCCGCTCGAATATTGCGGATGCGCAGGTCGCTATCGTCATCCCGGCGAGTCCGGGGCGGCTTTTTTGCCGGGCGGCTCTTTGCAACATGAAGACCGGAGACGGCGTCAGGGGAAGCGGAACGGTTGTGGTGCCCGAGGCGGGTGATTCGGCCTTTCGGCTCGATCCGATTCTCTTCCTGACGGAATGGCGGCCCGAAGATATTTACGCTGCGCCCGGCGCCGCGCTCGAAGACCTCTACGGTTTCGATGCTCAGGCCTATTCTCCTTTGACCGGCGATGTGCCGGCCGGCATCGAAACGCTGCGAGCGGCCGTTCGATTGACTCCCGTCAAACCGGAGTCGAACATTGAGTTGACGGCCCGGCTCAAAGGACCGGACGGGGGAGAAGCGGTTTCCGTCGCCGTCGCTGTCATCCGTGAATCAACCGATGGATCTACGAAAAAAGTGTCCCTGGAATTTGCGACGGGGAAATTATCGCCCGGTTCCTATTCGCTCTTTTTGAACGCCCGGGAGAAAAACAGCCCCCGTGTCGCCGGTACCACCGCAGCCTTCACTGTGAGATAGCAGCCTTTTCGTTCGCTGAATTTCGTACTCTCTCTTTCTTGGATTTCTCTTTAATATCGTCCCGGTCTGGCCGAAGCGGACAGGCTCGCCGGGGCTTTACAGTTTTTTGCGACGTTTTGGAGATTAAGGTGAGCTAGGGCATTATCCAAAAAATGGAGGAAACGGATCTTTAATCCTGTCTTTGAACGATTTCAATTTTATTTTCGCCGAAGCGAAGGGTATCGCCTTTCGGGGACAGGGCTAAAGACCTGTCCCCGTCTTTCTTATGGGCCGGGGAGCAGGTGTCGCGTTTTGTGACGCGACACCGCCGGGGGAGTTTGAGGGGGGGCGGCGAGGCTCCCCTCAGGGGTTCAGTGAAGCGCCGAAGGGGGAGCTTGACTCCCCCTTGGAGTGTCCCGTTGCGACGGGACACTGAGGCGATACCCAGAAGCAAAGGCGAAAAGATTCCGTGATCCTTGTCGACAAGGTCGACGTAGGGCGTGCGAAGCGCACGAGAACCGGATTCTTTGCCCGCAAAGGCCAGACCACAACCGAAGTTTTCTTGACACTCACCTACGTGGAATGTACACTCGCAACCGGACGAACGAACATGATGACAAGCGACTTTATCCCCGCCGAAGGCGACCTTGTTTTGCGCGACGACCAGGCGGACGTCAACGCGATTTACGACGAAGCCCGGAGACGCCGCGAGCGCGGCAATCGCCTCCGGCTGATCGATTCCGGCCGCGCCACAACGCTCGAATTAGAGCGCTTGTGTCTGGCCGGAGTGGACGTTTTCACTTCGGACAAGGCCGGCCGCGCTCTGGCCGACTGGATCATCCTGGCCAAATCGGCGGAAAAAGGCGGCGGATCGGTCGCCCATTTCCAACATGGCCCGTTCGTTTCCTCGCCTCCGGCCGGCGGCCCGTCGCTTGAAGATCTCAAGGAAGCCGCCCGACTCGGCATTCGGATCTATCTGTCCGACAAAACCGAAAAGCGTAAGGCGGAAGACATCATCGCCTTGGCTGAGGCGGCTCGCGACGGCGGCCGCCGGCTGGGATTTTATCATCATGGACCGGAAGAGCGCTGGCTTTCGGAGCTCGCCCGTCGCAGCGCCTGGATTCACGTCTCGCCGGATCTTTCGGCTGCGTCCGCGCCGTCGCCGCTTCTTCTCGAAGTCGCGGCGGAAGCCGCCGCAAGAGGCGCGGGCCTCGTGGTCCACGTGGAGCAGGCCGCTTCCGAGACTGCTCTCGAAGACCTGCGCGAAGCCGGCGCTTATCTTTTATTCCGGACGCCGCCGAGCGACTACCGCTCGCCCCTTCGGCCGCTCGAAGAGAAGGCCGCCCGCCGTCTTCCCGATCCGACGGCCTCGTATATTTACAGCGAGTTCATGCGCTGACATGTTCAGCTCCTAGACAGCACTACTAATGGGGGGTCGGAAAAACCATTCAGGGAAGAAATTGTATTTTTCTTGACAAATCCTCTTGACATTTGGTCCGAATGTTCTATAACTACACATGAAGACCATTGAATGGAAGTTGTACAGCAGATGATAACGACGCAGGGAAATTATTGGAACCTGAGGCGAATGGCCGAAGAGCGATGATGAAAATTGCCTTGCTCTTCAGCTCGAAAGCCGGAATGGCTGCCTCTCTGCGCCGTCGCCTCGAAGAAACGGCCGTCGCCGCCAACGAAGAAGACGGCGACGAGCCTCCACCGCCGGATGCCTTCGCCGAATGTGATTCGGACGAAACCATCTCCGCCGTCGCCGCCGCCTTGCGCAAACGCTACGAGGTGATCCCTCTGGAATCCGACGAGGAAGCATATCCTCGGCTCCGGGAAACGTGTCCCGATCTCGTCTTCAACATTTCGGAGCGCTTGATCGGGCCCAACCGGGAAGCGCATATCCCGACGCTCTGCGAAATCCTCGACATCCCCTATACGGGATCCGACCCCCTGACTCTCAGTTTGTGCCTCGACAAGTCCCGGGCTAAGGAAATCCTTTCCTACCACGGGATTCCGAATCCCGCGTTCTGGATCGTCGAGCCCGGCGAGCCCGTCCCCGATGCCATCCGCCTGCCGGCGATCGTCAAGCCGTTGTTTGAGGGCTCGAGCAAGGGCATTAAAAACAATTCCTTCGTCGGCACGCCCGAGGAGCTTTCGGCCCGGGTGAAAGAAGTGACGGGGATTTACAAGCAGCCGGTCATCGTCGAGCGCTTCTTGTCCGGGCGGGAATTCACCGTGGGCGTCCTCGGCAACGTCCCGAACCTGGAAATCCTGCCGATCGTCGAAATCGACCATTCGCTTCTCCCCAAGGGCGCCCACCCGATTTATTCCTACGAAGCCAAGTGGATCTGGGACACTCCGGAGAATCCGCTGCCGATCTTCAAATGCCCGGCCCGGATTACGGCCGGCCTGAAGGAAGACATCGAAAAGATCGTCGCCGACACCTGCCGGATCCTCCGGATCCGCGACTGGTGCCGAATCGACGTCCGCCTGGACGACGAGGGCCGGCCCAACATCATCGAAGTCAATCCGCTGCCGGGGATCCTGCCGAATCCGGAGGACAACTCCTGCCTGCCGAAAGCCGCTCGCACGGCCGGATATTCCTATGACGACCTCATCCTTAAAGTCGTGGAGGAATCCAGTCGGCGCTGGGGCCTCGAGCCCCGCGGAGGCCGCTCATGAGCGCCCGCGGAGCGAAAAACATCCTCGTGGGCATCGCCTTCAACGCCTACGATCCGCTCACGGCCAACAAGGTCGAGCGGGCCTCGGAGGAATCCGTCGAACAGACGGCCAAGGAAGTCTTGAACGCGATCACCGAGCTGGGCTACGCAACCTTCGTCATCCCGCTCCAGAAGAGCTTCATGCACTTCTCCCAGCGGGTCAAGACGCTCAACGCCGACGTGCTGATCAACCTTTGCGAGGCGTTCCTGGGGCGGCCCCAGCTGGAAGCCAACGTGGCCGCGGCCCTGGAGCTCCTCGGCGTGCCGTTCACCGGCAACGACTCGCGGACCCTGGCCCTCTGCCTCAACAAGTTCAAGACCAAGGCGGTCCTCAAGTCGTTCGGCCTGCCCACCGCCCCGGCGGTGATGGCCGATTCGCCCGAGGCGAAAATCGATCTGCCTTTCCCCTTGATCGTCAAGCCGAACACCGAGGACGCGAGCCTGGGCATCGATTCCGATTCGGTCGTCCGCGACGCGGACGGTCTCCGCAAGCAATTGCAGCATATCCAGGACGTCTTCGGCGAGCCGGCCCTGGTCGAGGCCTTCATCGAAGGGCGCGAATTCAACGTGGCCGTCATGGACACCGACAAGCCCGAAGCTCTGCCGGTCTCGGAGATCGATTTCACCGGCATGCCCGAAGGGCAGCCGAACATCGTCAGCTACGCGGCCAAGTGGCTGCCCGACGACATCCATTTTCAGAAGACGGCGCCGTGCTGCCCGGCTCCGATCGACGACGCCCTCCGGGCGAAGCTTCAGGAGATCGCGGTCAAAGCGTTTCTGGCCTGCTCCTGCCGCGATTACGCCCGGGTGGATTTCCGGGTGGACAAGAAAGGCCGGCCGTTCATCCTCGAAGTCAATCCCAATCCCGACATCAGCCTCAACGCCGGCTATGCCCGGGCCCTGGGCGCGGCGGGGATCGAGTACAAGATGTTCTGGAAACAGCTCATCGACAAGGCCCTGACGCGGAGCAAAACGATATGATCCGGCCCATGACCGCTTCCGACCGCCCGGCCGTGCTGGCCTTGATCTCCGCCACCGGCTTTTTCCGCCCGGACGAAATCAAGGTCGCGGAAGAGCTGATCGACATCACCCTCGGCCAGCCGGACCAGAAGGACTACGGCATCGTCGTCGTCGCGGATGACGCCGGCGCGGTCGCCGGTTATATGACCTACGGACCCACGCCTCTGACCCAGGGGACCTTCGACCTGTACTGGATGGCCGTGGATCCGAAGGCCCAGGGACGCGGCTACGGCCGGGCTCTGGTCGAATGGCTTGAAGATTACGTCCGCCGGGCGAACGGTCGCCTTCTGGTGATCGAAACGTCCTCGACGGAAAAATATGCGCCCACCCGGCGCTTCTACTTGGGCTTGAATTACACCGAGACCGCCCGGATCCCCGATTTTTACGGATCGGGCGACGATCGGGTGATTTACACCAAGCGGATGAAGTAGAGGAGAACGGACCATGGATGATTGGTCACAGATATTACGGGGAAGTCTTCGGACGCCGGACCAGCTGGCCTGCGCCTTCGATCTGGATGTCGCCGAAGTCCGCAAGATTTCCCGCCACTTCAAAACGCTGATCACGCCGTACTATGCCGGCCTGATCAAGACCAAGGGCGACCCGCTGTACCGCCAGGTCGTTCCCGACCCGGCCGAGCTCGTGGAAAATTCCGGGGTGGCCGACCCGTTGGCCGAGGACCACGATTCGCCGGTGCCCAGCATTGTCCACCGGTACCCCGACCGGCTGCTCTTTCTCGTTTCCCACAGCTGCGCGTCGTACTGCCGGTTCTGCACCCGCAAGCGCAAGGTCGGCGATCCGCATAAGATCAACCCGCGCTCCATCGAAGACGGGCTCGCTTACATCCGGGCCCACGAAGAAATCCGCGACGTGATCATCTCCGGCGGCGACCCGCTCATGCTCAGCGACGCCCGGATCGAGTATATTCTGACCCGGCTGCGGGAAATCCCCCATCTGGAGATCCTCCGGATCGGGTCCCGCGTGCCGTGCTTCCTGCCCCAGCGGATCACGCCCAAGCTCGTGGCTATGCTCCGCAAGTTCCATCCGCTTTACGTCAACGTCCATTTCAACCATCCGGACGAGCTGACGCCGGAAGCGAACGCGGCCCTGGCCTTGCTGGCCGACGCCGGTATCCCTCTGGGCTGCCAGACGGTCCTGCTGAAGGGCGTCAACGACGATCCCGCGGTCATGAAGCGGTTGATGCAGAAGCTTCTTGCCGCCCGCGTCCGGCCGTATTACATCTACCAGGCCGATTACGTCAGCGGCACCGACCATCTCCGGACGACGGTCCAGAAGGGCCTCGAAGTCATGGAAGCCCTCCGCGGCTGGACATCGGGCCTGGCCGTCCCGTATTACTGCATCGACGCGCCCGGGGGCGGCGGCAAGATCCCGCTTCTCCCGAAATACATCCAGTCTGTTTCCGACGAACAGGTGGTCATGCGGAATTTCGAGGGGGAGACCTTCATCTATCCGCAGCCGAAATCCGAGCCGAAAGTTCCCGAAAAGCGCGCTCCCCGCAAGGAGCGCCGGCCGGTCGTCACGCCTTGCTACGACATGACCGGACTTCCGCCGATCGGTTAAAAAGGTTCGGCGAGGGGAGTTGTGATCTTCCCCCGATAAAATGGACACGCAGTTAAGGGTGGACTGTCGCACTAACATACTCCGCAGGGATCTGATAATCCAGCGTCGAGTGTCGGCGCTGCCGATTA
>Ga0172371_10009378_pt1 | contig 13472 bp, 10 predicted proteins | sample Lak12m_FD_114543 | JGI IMG/M metagenome (GOLD analysis project Ga0172371, IMG submission 114543) | Freshwater microbial communities from Kabuno Bay, South-Kivu, Congo - kab_022012_12m | ecosystem: Environmental > Aquatic > Freshwater > Lake | place: Democratic Republic of the Congo: South-Kivu... | reverse complement strand
TATGATTTTGATCAATCTACTACTAATTCTTTGGGTTCTATTATAATATATAAAAGATTTCAAAATTTTGAATCTTATTATGATCTTCCTGTTGCTGAATATACAGGTAGGCCAGATACAGCAGAAGAATTTTATGAAATATGCAGACGTTTAATAAAATATTATAATGCTAAAGCTTTATATGAAAATGAGAAAAAGGGATTATATGTTTATTTTACTCAAAAGCATGAAGAATATTTATTAGCAGATCAACCAGACATTATAAATGATGTTATACAAAATACTAAAGTATCCCGTAAAAAAGGGATACATATGAATAAAGAAATTAAATTATGGGGTGAACGATTGATTAGGGATTGGCTTAATGAAGAGTATGCTCCAGGAGCAAAAAACTTAACTAAAATTTTTTCAGAACCTTTATTGGAAGAATTGATAGCATATAACGAGGATGGTAACTTTGATAGGGTAATGGCATATATGATGATAATGATTTATAAGGAAGAGTTATATCATGTGCATGTAAAGGGTAAAAAGGAGTATGACAAATCAAGATGGTTATTTTCTGAACCGTTATTTAGGCAGTTGAACAAGATAGGTTGGTTATAAATAATTAAAAATGAAATACGAAAGCAACGTTTTTCCAGTACAGAAAGTTCCTTTGAGAGAGAAAACAGAGGAATGGAAAAAGCAATGTGTAGATGCTGTTATTGCTAAAAATCCTACTGGGCCTGTTATAGATGGATATGATCGCAAAAGTAGAATGAAAATATCATATGATTTATATAATAGTAATTTTGATGAGAATGATTTTAAGCATGTAACTGATCCATACAATATTGGAGATAGTTTCCCATCAAAAATGCAGAATTATAATATTATTAGGCCTAAAATAGATCTACTGCTAGGAGAAGAAAGTAAGCGCCCTTTCACTTTCAAAGTTATACAAACTAATGATGAAGCAGTGAGTGGAATGCAAAATGAGTATAAACAAATGATACTTAAGTATTTAATAGATACTATAAATACTGATGTTCAAGATGATAATTATTTAGCAGATATTCAAAGATATATGAAATTTAATTATAAGAATATAGCTGAAGATACTGCTTTTAATGCACTAAATTATTTGAAGGAAAAATTAAATATTACTAATGAATTTCTTAAAGGTTGGAAAGATGCATTAATTGCTGGTGAAGAACTATATTATGTAGGTATATTAAATGGTGAACCAGTATTTGAAAGAGTTAATCCTTTGTATTGCGATTATGATAGATCCCAGGAAGTAGAATTTATAGATCAGTCTACTTGGTTTAAGAGATTAATGTATATGACTCCTTCTAGTATATATGATAGATGGTATAATAAATTAGAAGAGAAAGATTTGGATAATCTTCTCAAAATGGTCAGAGGAGATACCACCAGTGCTAAAGCACCTACAGGAGGAATTGTTTGGACAAGTAATTTTAATGCTAATTTACTTAATGCTGAAGAGATAGAAGATGCATTAGAGGTATATCATGTAGTGTGGACATCTTATAAAAAAATAGGATTTCTTACTATTACTACTGAAAACGGTGGAGAAGAAGTAGTAATGATTGATGAAAATTATGAAAAATCCCCTGAAGATAAAATTGAATGGGAATGGGTTACTGAACAGTGGGAAGGTTATAGAGCTGGTGAAGATATATATTTTGGTATTCAACCTGTAGAATTTCAGCATCAATCAGTAGAAGCATTATATGATAATAAGATACCATATACTGGTGCAGTATATAGTAATACTAATTCAAGAGGTAAATCATTACTTGAGATAATGAAACCACTTCAGTATATGTATTTGGTATTATGGTATAGACTTGATATAGCTTTGGCTAGGGATAAGGGCAAGGCTTTAGTTATGGATATTACTCAGATACCTAAATCAATGGGTGTTACTACAGAAAAATTTTTACATTACTTATCTGCATTAGGAGTTGTATTTTTTAATCCATACGAAGAAGGTTGGGATATACCAGGTCGTGAAGGAGGTAAACCATCTTCTTTTAATCAATTTAGTTCTGTTGATTTGAGTATGTCAAATGTTATAGCTGGGTATATTCAGCTTATGGCAAAGATAGAGGATATGATAGGTGAAGTATCTGGGGTGTCTAGACAGAGGCAAGGACAGATTCAGAAAGATGAACTTGTTGGTAACGTACGGCAAACCATTATTCAATCTTCTCATATTACAGAACCATTATTTTGGAAACATAATCAAGTTAAACGTAGATGTTTAAATATGTTGTTAGATGTATCAAAATATGCATGGGGTAATAGTAATAAAAAGACTTTACATTTTGTATTGCCTGATATGTCCAGAGTATTTAGTGAACTTACGTCTGATTTTCTATATGCAAATTTGGATGTATTTGTTATAGATTCTACTAAAGAAACTCAAGATATTGAAAGAATTAAGAGTTTGCTTCCATATGCTGCTCAGAATGGTGCTACAATGTTAGAAGCAGCTGAAGTTGTTACTGGAGACAGTATTCTTAGAATTAAACGTCAGTTGGCCGATATAGACGAGCGTAAGGCTAAACAACAGGAAGAATTAGCTAATAGAGAACAACAGACACAGCTTCAAGTACAGCAGATGATAAGTCAAGATAAAGCTGAAGATAATAGGATAAAAGAAGAAGATTCTATACGTAAAGCGGAAACTGCTATAGATGTAGCTTTGATTCAAGCAGAATCTAAAGATAATGATTTTAATGAATCAGATATAGATACAGAAGTTAAAGACAATAGTATGGAAATGTTAAAATTACAGTTACAGGGAGATAAACAAAGATCTGACAATAAGTTAAAAGAAAAACAATTAACTGAACAAATTAGAGCTAATCGTGTAGCTGAGAGACAAAAAGAAAAAGAAATTGCCATTAAGAAAAAGGTGGCAAACAAACCGATTGTAAAAAGTAGTAAATAATTATGGCAGAAAAAAATATAAAACCACTTGAAGGATTTGATATGCTGGCTAATTTTTTAGTAGGGCCTAAAGATGGTATACTCAAACCAGATGGTGATGAAAAGGTGCAGTACCAGGATATAGATCCTGATGATTTGCAGAAAAAAATGAGTGGTGACGATGAACCCCCTCTAAAAGACGATAAAAAACCAAATGAACCAGAACCTAAAAAGGAAGATAAACCTATTGAGCCTATTAAAAAGGATGACAAAGTAGATATAAATAATAAATCTAATAAACCTGTTGATAATAAGACAGATGATAATAAGGCAGATGATAATAAGACAGATGAAGATAACGAGTATGAAACTGAAATAAGTTCTTTCTTTGCAGGTCAATTAGTTAAAGAACTTGGAATTGATGAAGACTTTAAAGATGTTAAATTTGAAAACACCGGAGAGGTTATTGAGTTAATGAAAGAGATAATCAATGAAAATTCTAAACCAACTTATGCTTCTGAAGAAGTAGAAAAATATGATGAATTTGTTAGAAATGGTGGTGATTTAAAAAATTTTTATAAGGAATTGTATTCTAATAAACTTGATTTAGAAGCGATTGATTTAGAGAAAGATTACGATCAGAGAGCTATCATTAGAGAAAATTTAATCAATCAAGGATACAAAGAAGATAAGATAAAAAAGATTATTACTAGGTATGAAGAGGCTGAGACACTTAAGGAAGAAGCCGAAGATGCCTTAGAATTATTAAAAGAACATAATATTCAAAATCAACAATCGCTATTAGAGAAGCAAAAAAAATATGCAGAGGAGGCTCTAAAACAGCAACAAAAGTTCTACGAAAACGTAAATGAAACTATAAAGAATATATCAGATTTTAGGGGTTTCCCTATTTCAGAAAAAGAAAAGCGTGAACTATTACAATATGCGTTTGCACCAGAATCGGATGGAACTACTAAGTACCAGAAAGATTTTAGGTCTGACGTATATAATATATTGGAGTCAGCGTTTTTTGCTAAAAACAAAAATAAGTTTAAACAAACCAATAATAGTAACAAGGGAGACGCCGATGCCTATAAGACTCTAAGAGATAAACTTAAAGCTAGGAGTAATAAAACTGTAGATAGTGACAATGACAACTCAAAAGGCAAGTCTAGTCGAAGTTCTTTAGGTGATTTTGGTAAAGGTATATTTTATTAATAAATAATAATTTAAAATTTTAAGTAAGGTAATGGAGAACAATATTCTTAACAGTCTAGTTCTTTATCGTACCAAATATTTTAGTGGCTTAGTAGATGAACAGATGCTGGCCAATGCTCTTATGTCAGAACCTCATAGAGTATCTCCAATTATATCATATATATTTGGAATTTATGATAAGGGTAATGTCATAGACTTCATCACCAATGGTATTGGTAACACTATGACTATTGAATCTAATAGTTATCAGTGGGATTTGATGATAGAGCATGACCGTGCTATTCCTATTAAAGATGCTAAATGGAATGGTGCTACAATTTCCGATACAGATGTTCCTGGTATTTCCAGATCACCTATTCAGATATGGGTTGGTGAAAAATGGTTTGGCCCAGGTGCTATTCTGCAGTTTGACGATAAAGATTTTCAGGTACGTGTAGTTGGTGAACCCTATCAGGACGGATCCGATTTCGTGTACACGGTAGTTGTTGCAGACGGGAAAGAAGAGTCGTATATACTTCCATCACTTCTTGCTGTTGGTTGTAAATTAAGTAGACTTGGTTCTGCTTATGAAGACTACTCAGAAGAAGCTGATATAGTTAATTACCAGACTCCTTTCAGGGCTCGCAACTATCTTACAACATTGCGTCTATCATACGATATAACCGGTGATGCTTTTGCATCAGTTATGGTTATGCAGATGAGAGATCCTATAACTAAAAAGCAGACCTATTATTGGTCTACTTGGCAGGAGTGGACAGCTCTTCGTCAGTGGTATGAAAGACTTGATAGAATGATGGTATATCAGAAGAGTAGTGTTGCAGCCGACGGAACAGTTGGTTTGTATGGTACTAACGGTCGCCCGATTTATATTGGTGCAGGTTTGCTTGAGCAGATTGCTCCGGCTAATAAGCGTTATTATACCACTTTGACACTTGAGCTTCTTGATACTTTCTTATCAGATTTGTCTTATAATCTCCTTGGAATGGGCGAACGTAAATTTGTTGCCTTCTCAGGTGAAATGGGTCTTCGTGAATTTGATAGAGTATTAAGAGAAAAAGCTTCTGGGTATGATTTAATTGATACAGTATTTGTAACGGGTACTGGTCAGAATCTAACTCTTGGTGGACAGTTTGTTACATATAAGGGTCTTAACGGTGTTGAACTTACACTTAAACACCTTCCCATATATGACGATCCTATTCATAATAGGAAACTTCATCCTGTTTCAGGTAGGCCTCTTGAATCGTATCGTATTACAATAGTTGATATTGGAAAACGTGACGGTGAAGCTAACCTCAGAAAAGTTGTTAGAAAAGGACGTGAACTCGTTCAGTGGTATACAGGTGGTTCGCTCGCTCCTGGAGCTGGATTCGCTACAAGCGCTTCTACTCTTAGGTCGAATGCAAAAGATGGATATTCAGTACATTTCCTGTCAGAACAGGGACTTATGCTTGGTAATCCAACTACATCCGGTGAGCTCATATGTGATGCGGATTTGTCACCGGTGTTTATTCCGAGGTAATATTATAAGTGTGATTTGGGGGATGGATAATCCCCCTACTCACTTAATTGTTAATTTTAAACCATAGAAATATGAGAGTAATTTTGAGACCGATAAATAGGCATCCATGGCTTAATATCGTGAAATATAAAAATTGTTATGATTATATAGCTCCCTATTTTACACGTTCTGGTAATAGGTATACTGGTCTTTCTTCAGAAGACGTTTCTAGACTTGGGAGCAAATTAGGCTTAAATTTAATGCCTAATTCTACTTATTGGGACAATTTCTTTGTCCGTATTGGTTCAGATGATATATATTTAGAGACTGAAGATCCTATAGATGAAATTAAATATATATTTTTAAAAGGCCATAAAAGAGTTAAAACTTCAATGTTTGAACGTAAAGCAACTGCCGATTATTTACTTATAAATAAAGATGAGGAAGCTAAACGTGAAAACTTATTCAATAAATCTAAGGTAGATGCTATATCTGAATTTAGGAAATTATCACTTACAGATATGCGTAAATGTCTTAGGTTATTTGGGCATAATTCTGAAAACTCAAGTAGTGAAGTAGTAGAAAACGAACTATTTAAAATAGTAGAATCTAATCCTATTGCTTTTCTTGATAAGTGGATTAATAATAAAGATAGAGAAATTCAGGTTATTATTGAACAGGCTGTTTCTAAAAATGTTATACGTAAGAATAAAAACATATATAAATTTGGTAGTGATATCATAGGGTATAGTTTAACAGAAGTTATAGATTTTATGAATAACCCTAAGAATCAAGATATACGCTTGGCTATATTAGCAGGAATTGATGCAAAAGACTTTATTGTTCAGCATGAAGCCCCTGAAGAGGATGTACAAAAACTTAATGTACCACCCAAACCCAAAGTAGAATCTACTGGTAAACCAAAAGTTAAGAAGCCTACATTACTTCCAGGTGCTCCTGGAAGCGAGGATTCTGAGGCTATAGATATTAATAAATTGGGTGATATAGAAATGATGTCATAGTATGACTACATTACAAATGCATACTGCTTTTAGGTTGGAATTAGATAAAGTTAATTCTTTACAGTATCCAGATTTTACTTCTATAGAAATAGACCATTGGTTAAATAGGGCTATTAGAGAGTTTGTTAAAACTCGTTATAGTGGTATGAATCCAAAGAAAGAGGGCTTTGAACAGACGCAAAAAAGAATAGATGATTTAAGGACATTAGTCAGGGAAGTAACCGTTCCTTGCACAACTACAGAAAGTATTAAATCGAATGGCTATATTTTAGTCGATGGGTTTAATAATACTGAATTCTTAACGGATCCTTATTGGTTGTCGTTAGGAGAAGAGGTTGAATTGATGTTGCCAGGTGCTGTAAGTGCTATTGTTACTGGTGTAACAGAAGTAACTGCAGATGAATATAGGGCTGAATTGGATAATCCATATTCTTCTTATATATTGCATTATAATCAAGCAAAACCCCTTAGGTTGTTTTATAACAACACAATAGAATTCATTACAGATGGCACTTACACAATAAGTAATGCTAAAATTAGGTATATAAAAGCTCCATTAACCGTAAGTTATTCTCCTGCTGTAAATACTGACTTACCTGAGCACACTCATGATGAGATAGTATCATTAGCAGTTAGATTAGCTTTAGAAAATGTGGAACAACCTAGACTACAGACTTATAATGAAGAGATGTCTGTAATGGAATAATAATTTAATAATATGCCAAAAATAGCAGAAATATCTAAAAAGGAATATTTACAAAAAGAGATTGAAGCTCTAAAATCTTCAAATAAAAATTAATATTAAAAACATTTTTATGTTACAAAGGACAAATAAACTATTAATCGGTAAGGATATTAGCCGGGATGCTCAAGTTGTGGGTGGTGCAACCATCACCACGACTATTGCTTCAACGGGCCTTGCCGATGGTGAGGTCGTTGTTCTGGACAAGAATTTTGAAGTATTGACAGCCGGTGCTACAATTGCCGATTCTGATACTATTTATATTTGTCAAGGAACTGGCGACACTTACACTTATGTTAATGAGGCCGGTACATCTTATACAAGTAACAGACGTCTTATAATGTCTGATCCAATTGAAGGAAGACTTGTAAAGAAATATACTGGTATCTCATATGAAGCTAAATCAGAACAAATTGATTCTTGGGCATTGTCTTCAGTAACTCCTGTTAGTGGTACTGAGTATTTTGTTAGGATTATTTATAAAGATATGAATGAACATCCTGGACAGTTTACTCAGACTTATAGAGTTATTGCCGATGGTACAGACTGTGATACAAATCTTGTTGATCTACTACAAGCAAGAATAAATGCTCATTCTGGTGCTAGAGTAGTTGCTTCTTCTTCTACTACTACTCTAATTCTTACAGGTAAACCTATTCCTGAATGTACAACAAGTGTTAATGATCTTGAAGAATTTAAAATGGTTGAATTTGAATCATTTATAAATTACATTGATTCGGATGGTAATTGGCAGGAAGTTGGAGGTACTCTAAGTAGTACTCCAGCTAATTATGGTTCAGGTACATGGGAGCAAATTAGGGATATGGAAAAAAGAGCTCTTCCTTATAGAGGGGTTACTAATTTTACAGCATACCCAGTAATTACTCCAACTGTGAGAACTGTTAAGAGTACAACATATGATCTTATTGTTATTGAACATGATAAATCATATATTTCTCCTGACAATCAGTATGTTAAGCAGGCTCCTTTGACAACTGTTATTGCTTTCGTTGTTCCTTCAAGTGGTACACAGGAAGCTAGCGTATTAGCTCAGTTGAATCCTTGGATGGCTTCTTGCCCTGGTGCTTTTAATGGTGTAACTGTATAATTTTGGAGGATAAAAGACATGGCAAATAATATAAATGAATTTATGAACCCTAGAGTTGTCAAAGCTGACTTTACGGTTCTTTCTTCCGCTGCTACACAAGCAATTCCATCTGGGGTATATATTCCTACGAATGCACTTGTTACAGGGGTTACTTTTATTGATAGGGATGCACTGGGTTCAGTACATTCTAATGATTCTGCTACAATTGATCTTAGGGCTGGAGCTGTTGCTCTCATTTCTACAATGAGAATTTCACAGTTTGCTGCTCAGACAATTCCATACATTCCTAGTTTAGTTTCTACGGCTGGTATGAATGTATCTACAGGAGGTGAACTTGTACTTAGCGTCCAGGCTAGTTCTGGCACTGCTGCTCGTACATGGTCTCCTACTGTTTATGTAGGTTATGTAGTTTAAATAATCTCATAAAAATTATAATTAAGAGGCGGGGTTTAAAAGCCTCGCCTTTTTTATTTAAAATATAAAAACATGGCATTAACTTTAGCATTTGAAGTTGTTGAACGCAATGATAACAAACTGTTAACAATAACAGACACTAGTGGTGAAGTATCTACTGGTACAGTAACTGGTTGGGGTGCTCCTAATCCAGTATATACAAGCATAGTAGCCAGTGGTGGTACACATACACTTGAGTTAGATATCACCATAACTACATCAGATGGTATAGAAACAGTATATGATACAATAGATTTATATAGTGAATTTGGTCCATTTGCAAGTATTACGGATTTAGTTTTTCCGTTAGATTGTTCCATGCTAAAAGTTAGTGGAATAGCTATGGGTACATCAAGCGATGTATTTCCGGATGGAATATATAAAATAAATTATATGTATGATTATGGACTTAGTACATATCGTAATACAGAAGAAAGTATTATAGTATATGGTAAAGTTAAAAATAGTACATATGAAACACTTAGAAAAATGACTACTTCGTACGAGTATGAAGGATATATAGATGATGGAGTATTGCTTGCTATATTTACTAATACTTATTTAGATGCTATATTAGTTACAGATCCTGTTAGTAGGAGAGATTCTGTAATATCTCAATTATATACTTTAGAAAGACTTTTAATTAACGAATCTTCATATGAGATCTAGAAAATATGTTCCTGGTATACTAATAGATGGTAGGGGTTTAAGAGGTCCTAAAGGAGATAAAGGAGATCCCGGATTTGTAGCATCTGAAATTACTTCATATGTTACTAATCTTACAGATTATGCTCAATTAACTCATACACATGGTGATATATCAGGTTATAATTTAACTGGGACTAGTGCTAGTAATGGTCTAACTTTGTCTGTAGGTAATTATTTAACTACAGCCGCCTTATCTGATCATAGTCATACTGATTATACTAGTCTTGGTGCTGTATCTAGTCATACACACGGAGCTATTTATACTGCTAGTAAAACAGGTAACAACTTATCATTTAGTTCTGCTAGTAATGGACTAAGTATGAGTGTACCAGCATATTTAACTACAGCGGCTGTTAGTTGGCATTCACACAATGATTTATACATACCTTTAGCAAGTTCTTCTGCATATCTAACTACAGCCGCTTTATCAAATCATACACATGGTGATGTTACTGTATTAGGTAATATTGTAGTAGGTTCTTCAAGCAATGGTGCTGTATTTTCAGTTTCTGAAGGAATTAAACAGATAGCATTAGGTGGTAATACAGTTGGTACTGGAGCTAGTATATCAACTGGTAGTGTTGTTTTAGCTGGTGGAGGTATAATTACACTATCTCAAAATGGTAATACTGTAACAGTATATGCTACAGCTGGCGGTGGTAGTGGTGCCGTTGGGACAGGATTTTCTACAGGTAGTACTTCAGCTGGGACTAATTTAGCAGCTACTTTAAATTCTAATGGTATGAGTTTAGTATATCCTGAATTTTTAACTACTGCTAGATCTAGTAATGATGCAATAGGTTTAAATACAGCTATTACTAATGGAGCAATGACAGCCAATAGTTCTGGTTTATCTTTAAATTTATCTAATTTATTGACTACTGCTATGGCTAGTAATGCCGGTAGTAATTTTATAGGACTTAATACTGCTGTTACTAATGGTTCACTTACTGCTGATAGTAGGGGAATTTCTTTAAATATACCTACTTATTCTGATAGTATTGCTAATCTTACAGGTAGTTTTGCTGGTTTAGGATCTGCTATTACTGGTGGTTCTATGACTTATAATAGTGCTGGTCTATCATTAAATGTTGATCAGGCTGCTGGTATAGGTCTTAATACAGCTATTACCGGTGGTAGTATGACAGCCAACACATCTGGAATATCAATAGATGTTGCTGTAGCTGCTGGTGTAGGTTTAAATTCAGCTATTACTAATGGGTCAATGACTGTTAATACATCTGGTATATCAATTAACATACCTACATATTTAACTACAGCTATGGTTAGTAATGCTAGCACGGCATTTGCTGGCATAAATAGTGCTATCACAGGCGGTAGTATGACTTTGAATACTAGTGGTTTATCACTAAATATACCTCCTGCTGGTGTAGCAATTAAGGGTAGTGGTGCATCTGTTATTACTAGCGGTACTGGTGAATTTGCTAATTCTAATGGTATATCCTTTGGTATAACAAGTAACAGTATTACTGCTTCATGGTTATCCAATAATTATGTTCTTACAGCTGTTAGTTCAGTACTACAGCATACATCTGCCACTAGTTTATTTTCAAGTGTATATCAACTTACTGCAAATAATTCATTATCTTTAGGTAATACATATAGTAGTCACACACATGGTAGTATATATACTTCTAGTATAACAGGATCTTTACTTACAAATAGTTCAGCTAGTAATGGTTTGACATTAGGTATGCCAGCATTTATTACATATGCTGGAGCTCATACACATGATTATGCTGTTACTGATCATTCACATGGTAGTGTAGCAATTACTGGTGGTATCGGTATGACATCTGCTAGTAGTGGTTTGTCTGTATCATTACCAGCATATATAACTACTGTTCCTTCTGCTAACGTATATTTTAGTAATGTAAGTAGTAATAATATTACATTTGGTGCAATTACATCTGGTTCATCTACTACTATTACAGCTTTAGCAGAAAAATCTGGTAATATATATTTTAGTAATGCCCATGGTGTTACCTTTGGTACATCTACTAATGGAATATCTACTACTGTATCTGCTTCTGTTGCTGTAACTGCAGAAGGTGGTGCTGGAGTTGCGTTAGGTAATACTGCTAGTAGTAATGCATTTACTAGTGGCTCTGTAATGTTATCTGGTGTTAACTTGACCGTTAATACTTCTTCTACTGGGGCTAGTCAATATCTTCAAATATCTGCTCCGGCCATAGGTTACTTATATTTTAGTAATACTAATGGTCATAGTTGGGGGTCTTCTACCAGTGGTGTTTCAACTTCAATTTATATAATTACATAATATGGCGTTTCCATTGGTTAAATCTACCGGTATTGGTGTAAATACATCTGATTCTACTTCTCATCCTATAGTATTACCTAGGCATTCTGCAGGAGATTTAATAGTAGTTATATTTGGTGTAGATGGTAATCCTACTATAACTGTGGATACAGATTATAGTGGTAATAGTTGGACTGGTATATCTGCTACTGCTCATAATGGTACTACATTGTCTTCTATTGTGGTAGACAAAATAGCTAGTAGTAGTTCAGAATTATTACAATTTAATACATCTTCACCTGAACAATCTTGTCATTCTGTATATGTTATAACTGGTACAAATAATAATGCTGCTATATATGCTATAGTGAGCGTTAGTAGTTCTACTGGTACTAGTACTAATTTTGATCCTCCTACTAATAATGGTTATAATGGTTCTCAAGATTATTTATGGTTGGCTGTAGGTATTGCAGATGGTACAACAGTTGCTTCTTCTGCTCCAACTGATTTTATTTCTTTATCAACTTCTGCAGGTACTTCTACAGGCGTATCTACATCTGGATGTTATAGAAAATACACAGGACTATATTTAGATCCAGGACCATTTACGTCTGCATCTAGTGCATGGATAGCATATAATATAAATATAGAACCCTATAGTGGTGTACAATTTATGTTCCCTTTTAGACAAGTTGATTTAGTATTAGGAAGCTTATTTAATGGTTTAGTATCTTATTGGAAATTAGACGAAACATTAGCTAATTCTGCTATTGATTCTATGGGATATCAAAATTTAAATGTTCAAGGAGCTACAGTTAATCAATCAGGTATAGTAGGTACGTCTTATCAATTTACTCCTGATCAATATATAGGTAAAGTAGATAATTTTAAATTTACTACTTCTTTTTCAGTGTCTTTGTGGATTAAAACTAATACTACTAGTAATTATGAATCTCCTATTGGCAATTTTCATTGGACAGGAGATGGTTGGGATTTGGTTAGGATGCAAACAACTGGTTATCTTGAATGGTCTTTAAGAAGTAATGGTAATGATTCAGCTATAGTAGAATATAATACTAATGTAGCAGATAATAATTGGCATCATGTTGTTTGTATATATGATGGTACATATGCACGCATGTATGTAGATAATACTGAATGTACTCCGGTTGCATTTTCATATACTATAACATATAATGCTAATAACAGATTTTGTATTGGTACAAGAGAGGATGGAGATAATCATTGGACTGGCTATATTGATGAAGTTGGTATTTGGGATAGGGCATTGAACGCTAATGAAGTTTCTTATTTATATAATTCAGGTTCAGGTAGAAGTTATCCTTTTAGTTAATATTTATGGCAACATTTTATGTAAATTATACTACAGGTAATGATAGTAGAACACCTGCTCAAGCTCAGAGTTCTTCTACTCCTTGGAAAACATTAAGTAAAGCTACTAGTACAGTTAGTACTAGTGGTGATATTATTTATTT
>Ga0172371_10009377_pt1 | contig 13472 bp, 15 predicted proteins | sample Lak12m_FD_114543 | JGI IMG/M metagenome (GOLD analysis project Ga0172371, IMG submission 114543) | Freshwater microbial communities from Kabuno Bay, South-Kivu, Congo - kab_022012_12m | ecosystem: Environmental > Aquatic > Freshwater > Lake | place: Democratic Republic of the Congo: South-Kivu... | reverse complement strand
CAAGTAGAAAATGAACAAGGAAATACAACAGCATATTACCAGTATTTATAATGCGTTAGATGATTTTGATAATACTAAAGATTTGCTTGAGATCCGTTATTGGCTTTTAAGTAGCAACCTCGGTCAGAATGACAATTTTCTGGTGGCAAGGTTCAACATAGAAAAGCAAAAGTCCGTAGTTACCAGGCATTTAACTCGGTTATCGGAATCGGTAGATGATTTTGAGATAAGTGTTAACCGATGTAAGCAGCTGATTTTAGTAGAGAAGGAAAAAGATCCTAAATTTGCTAGAGCATATGATAAGTATCATAAAAAACTCGGGAGGTAATATACAAGGATTTTCTTCTGATAATTAGCCGTTAATAGCATCATAATAAAAGTAAAAATGTATGGTAATATAAAATTTAAGGACTCCCCCTCTTCTACAAGGCTGCAGAAGAGGGCAGAGCCAGTAAAGCCATTAAAAATGACTAGCAATGATGAGATACAAAGGAATAACTACAAGACCCAACAAGTTTTTAGTTATTTCCTACATATCATTATAGCATATTTAAAGGGAAGTGGAGATTTTTTTGCTTTCCTGACCTAATAATATAATTAGCAGTCATTGTTTAGTCGTTATTTAATGGCTTTTAAGTCATCCAAATAAATTAATACAACATATTTTTCTTACAAAAGAATATGTCTGGTGGTATTAATGTAAAGATTTTATAATAGAAGGCTAAATATTAATTATATGATTACTAACACCAATAATTTGGATAAATATCAGTTAAAAAAATTATTGGAATATAGCGGAATAAGGATAGTTAAAGATCATGGGAATTATTATCAAATAACATGTCCTAATTGCAAGGAACCGGAAGCATTTATTGAGTATTTAGGGGAAAAACGCTGGATACAGTGTAATAGACAAAATAACTGTTCTAAAGATGGTAAGGCTTACAATAAAAAAATATGGAATTTTATTGCAGAAGCCCAGGGATTGGAAGAAAATGATAACTCTAAAATAGTTCAGTATATAAATGAAACTTTAGACAAACCTGATCTAGAAAACGATATAATTCCTAAAGAAGAAATAGCTACACTTGAGATCACAAAAGAAGACTTAAAATTTTTACAGTATTGTGAGGAAATATTTAAACAAAATATAAATCAAAATAGTGAAACTGCTAATTTTGTTAAAAAATATCTAGAAGAAGAGCGAGGTTATAATCAGGATATAATCCGAACATTTGAAATAGGACTTCTTCCATCAGAACAGGAGCTTATAAATACCTTAATTGATACTTATAAATACAAGGAAGAACAAGCAAAATATCATATTAATAAATTGCTAGGTGTTACGAAACATAATGATAACACCACAAATGAATTTGCAAAAAACAACATAACAATTGCATGGAAAGATACAGACGGGACTGTGCAAGGGTTCTCATTGAGGAAACCTACTAGTAAAAAGGTTGCTAATAAGTATATGAGTAGTAAAGGTTTACAGAAATCCAAATTACTCTTCAATTTGCATCACTACAAAATAGAAAGTAATAAAAAACTGGTTATAGTAGAGGGTCAGTTTGATGCACTTGCAGCAATGTACCTTTCTACAGAGGAAATCCAAGCAAAATATCACTTTGTAGCTTCAGGCGGCAAATCAGTGAGTAAAGAACAAGCATCTCTGATAAATAACCAAGGGATACAAGAAATTATATTATTAATAGATAACGATGAAGCCGGAGAGAATTATACAACTAGCGTTAATAACTTAGCGGGGTATGGAATAAAGGTCTGCGTTGCAAGGCAGACTAAAAACAGTGAATTTAAAGACATAGATGAGCTCTTAAGAAGTAATCCGAAGGAAAATAACTTTATGGAAATATTGGAGAACGTAAAACCTGAAGGATTGATGTTGAACAAACAAAGTAACGATTTAGAAAGTAAAAAAGGTGAAATAATAAGAGAGGTTGCAAAGTCTTTCTCTGAAGGAGAAGAGATTGATACCTATAATCTTCAAAAAATACAAATAGAGACACAGACTCAAGATATAAAAAATCGCCTTCAAGAGTCTTTAGAGAGCAAAAATATTGCTAATATTATAAAATATTCAGAGGAATATAATGAAAAAGTATATGGAGATTTAATATACGATCAACCTTATTCTTTGGGTGATTATCAACAGGATATGACCAAGAAAATTGAAGGTTACAAAACAGGTTTTAAAGAATTGGATAATTTTGTTGCAATAGAGCCCGGTACTCTAACGATAGTAGCCGGTAGACCTTCGCACGGCAAAACTACCATGATGCTTAATATGTATAGGAATATGATAAGTGCCAATAAAGACAAATCATTTCTTTTTTACAGTTATGAGGAACATCGCCAGGATATTATTAATAAAATAATTATTTCTTTAGCTAAGCTAGAATATATGACAAACGAAATGTTTGAAAAACTTAGGGATAGAAATGCAATAGGAAAAAAGGATAAAAACGTATTAGTAGATAAAATATTACCTCAACAAACATATTGGCAAGCTCTAAAACATCAAATAAATCATTATTTTAAATATGGTCCTCCGGAAAAGCACAACCCTATCACCTTTGCTATTTCAGAAGTAATAAAATGGATAAAAGAGGGAAGGTTATGTGTGATGGGTAAAAAATCCAGTGTTGAAAAATTAAGTCTTGGGTTAATAGATAAAGCAGTGGAGTATATGGATTCAAATAAATTCAAACCCTTAGGATGTGCATATATAGACTATACACAAAAACTTAATACAGAAAAAAACCGAACTAATCGTCAGCAGGAAATTCAAGTAATATGCGAGACATTACTTAATACGACACTAAATAAAAGGTTTCACTCTCCGTTAATTTTAGGTGCGCAGGTTAATAGAATGGTTTATTCACTAGCAACACTTACGGCGGATAAAATGCGAGAGGGAGGGGACATAGAGCAAGATGCAAATTTAATACTTGGGATATGGGATTTACAACAATCCAGGCAAGAACAAATTTTATTATTGTTAGAAGAATATGAGAAAAAGAAGCTTAAATATAAAGCTGAAAATAAAGAGAAGGAATTATCTGATGTAGAGAAAGCTATAGATAATCTTGAAGGAGAATTAAAGGAAACCCAAAAACACGATAGTGAAACAAAAACAATTAAAATTCTAAAAAGTCGTAATGGTGCAAAATGTCAGGCAGATTTGCAATCCTACTCATCAGAGTTTTTACTGCAAGAAAAACAGGAAATAAATACAAGTGATGATACATTTGAGTGAGATATAAAGTAAATATGAAAAAAAGTATTCAAATACTTAAGGAACTCACTATACCTTATGAGTATGATAATAATGAAGAGCAGATAGAATGGTTTAAATCTAATATTTATTTAATAGATACTATAATTCAAGAAATTGAAGCCTTAGGGCCAAATCATGATGTAGATATAGGAGAGATAAATATAAAGAGAGTAATAGATTTTTCAATCTCTATTACAAGTATTTTGTCCAAAAGTAAAGCTATACATAATTTAAATATAATATTCCTAGAGAGCGGTTTATCGAATCAAGCAAAAACCATCCATAAGGCACAATTAGCAAAAGTAAAAAATTTATATTTAGAGGTTATAGATTTTTTAGAAGGTAAAAAAAAAGTAATAAATAACCCTGAAAACATTCCCATACCAAATCATATAATAAAAGCTATGACCAAGCAGCAGAAAGGCGTAATTGGTGATATTAAGGAGAAAACAGAGAGGGAGACATTTATTAAAACTTTAGAAAATACAATTCGAAAAGATTATAAAGAATTACATGATATAGCAAAACAGGAAATCTCAAAAATAGATAATAAGTATGAAATAAGTAAATATTTAGGTTCAAGCTTTAAAAGCAATGAGATATTAACAGTTAGATCTTTATTAGTGATATTACACAGAAAACTAAAATCAGGGAATATTACGGATACGGATAAAATGATATATATACCTTGGAAAGAAATATATGAAGAATGCAGTATATCAATAGGTAAAAGCGGAGGTTATGAAACAAGGCTTACAAAACCAATAAGAGAAGCAATATTATCTAAAGAGGGAAATTTAGCTAAAAAAAGATGGGTAAAAGATGAAGTTAGTGACAAAGTAATTATGACTTCTTTTTTATTGGAGGTGAAACCATTAGAAAGTAAGGTAGGATTACGTTTCTCTAGTTTTCTATTTTCTGACAAGAAAAAGTTAGAAAAATCTACAATGATAGATAATAAAGGCTTTGTAAGATTTAGAAAAGTAAATAGAAGTGAGATAGGATTAAACTTGTTCTTGTATTTAGAAAGGTATATATCGCAGCAAGATTCGAACAAAAAACTAGATTTGACCACAATAATAAACATTTGTAATTTGCATGAGAGTTATGTAAAAAATAAAAAAAGAACCATATATGATATAGAAAGAGCTTTTTATGATATGGTAAGCCAGCAGACTATATTGAGTAGCTGGAGTAAAAAAGAAGGTATAAATGGGCAACAGCAATATGAGTTTGTAAATTTGCGTTATAAAAAAACGGAACATAAAATACCCCAAGAAAAACAAATAAATTTAGGCAAGATAATCAATATAACAGCTAAAAAAGTAACTAAAAAACTTAATAAAAACAAAAGAGGTTAATATTCTATTAATTATCTCAATTTGAGACGACCTATGAAGTTTTGTGGAAATACCTATGAGTTTCTGGGGAGAAACCTATGAACTCTTGTGGAAGAACCTATGAAGTTTTGTGGAAAAATACCCCTTTAACCCCTTATAAGAAGTGGTGTTTAAATTCTTATAATATTTATAATTATATAATATTATAACGTAGCTCCCTTTTTCTCGCATAGCTTCAAAAGGTCGCTCTTCCTGGTAAGGATAGAAGAGACCATTTTATTATTAGCCCCACAGTAGTATCTTATAAGGGTTTATGGTATAATTACGTTACCAAATTACCCTTAAGAGTATATGGCCACGAATTTATTCATTGATACTGAATGTTATCCTAATTATTTCTTGTTAATGCTCAAACTACCTGATGGTAAGAAGAGATATTTTGAATTGGATGAAACCCGTAAATTGGATACAGAGACGATTGCTAAGTTTTTTAAAGAAAGACTGACGATTGGATTCAACTCTCTTATGTATGATATACCTATGATTCTATATGCTCTTAGGGGAAAGAACAATGCTGAACTAAAAGAGTTATCCGATAGATTGATACGTAAAGAAGAGAAATCTTTTGATGTTATAAGTAAGCTTAGTTTGTGGTGTCCTGGTTATTTTGACCATATAGATATTTTTAAAATTGCTCCCGGTAAAGCTAGTTTAAAAATGTACGGAGCAAGAATACATGCACCGTTTTTACAGGATTTACCGTATGATCCGAATAAGCCCTTAACTGAAGAACAAAAGGAGGAGTTAAAAAAATATTGTTCAAACGATATAGATTTAACCATAAAACTTTTCAACTCTTTAGAAGAGCAATTGTTAATACGTCTTAATATTAATAAAGAATACGATATTGATGTACGTAGTAAAGGCGATGCCAGTATAGCAGAGATGTTAATGTTTAAATCTTTAGGCATATTAAAAATGAATATTTACGTCCCTGATAGTTATAAATTCCAGTATAGTTCGCCTGGCTATCTTGCTTTTAAAAGCGAAGAATTGCAAGAATTGGTAGCTACAATATCAGGATTAACTTTTAAGGGAATAAAAGGAGAAAGCAATTTCAAGGACGGAATACCCGATGAAATTAATATTAATGGAAAGAGTTATAGTTTTGGCATAGGAGGCCTCCATTCCCAAGAAAAACATAGAGCAATAATTTGTAAGGATGACGAATTACTGATAGACGTGGACGTAACAGGTCATTATCCAAAAATGATTATAGATAATAAGTGGTGTCCCGAGCATTTAGATAAAGATAAATTTAATACTCTGATTAGAAATTTCTATAACGATAGAGTAGTAGCTAAAAGGGAAGGCAAAAAAGCAAAATCGGATACGTATAAAATTATACTTAATAGCATTTACGGCAAGTTTGGAGACGAGTACTCGTTTTTATATTCACCAAAATGTATGCTTCACACGACATTAACCGGTCAGCTTAGTTTGTTAATGCTGATAGAAATGCTGGAAGAATGCGGGTTAAATGTAGTAAGTGCAAATACAGATGGTATTCTTGTTTATATCGTGAAAGCTGATTATCAATTATTTCAGTCTGTCTGTGAGGACTGGCAAGAGATATCTAATTTGAATTTAGAAGAAACAAAATATAAGGCATTGTATAATGAGAGCGTTAATTCCTATATAGCCGTAAAAGAAGACGGCAGTTTAAAACGTAAGGGTTCGTTTGTAGAAGGTGATCTAGCTCACAACCCTACAATAAAAGTATGTATGGATGCCGTAATAGATTATATCCTTAAAGGGAAGCCCGTAGAAGAGACTATTTTAAACTATGATACTAACCCTAGAAACTTCCTGATGATAAGAAAAGTAGTATCTGGCGGTTATTGGAGAGAAAAATATCTCGGTAAAATAGTAAGGTGGTACTGGTCAACTCGAGGCGAGCCTATATATCGGAGGCTAGAGACTATGGAGCTTAAAAAAGACGGAACTGCTAAAACCGATCCTAAAGTAGCAGATAGTGATGATGCCTTTCCTATAATGGACTTAAGAGAAGGCCTAGTAAATATCCATTATGAAAAATATATCAACGAAGCCTATACAATGTTAAAGAACCTTGGCGTAAATACCTCCGTTTGAGGTTAAAAAATATCCTCAATTTCAGTTAAATTTTCCTCTGAATAATTTTTGTATAAAAAACTGCTAAAAAGCTTATATTCTAGCGGTTTTTTTAGGCATAAATATTTGTGTTTACAGGTAAAAAATGGTATAATTTAGTTAATTTTTAGGAAGTTTGTTATGCAATTTGTAAAAGGTCAGTCCGGTAATATGAAAGCACGACCAAATAAGTTCGTTCAAGAAGCAATGAAGGAAGGAGATCCTTGGCATATGAGTTATATTTTAAAGCTTTGCTTCCAGCTGCAAAAGAAGTTGTTAATCATAATTAAGTAATACAGGTCATATATATGGAAGACACAATTGAAATTACCGGTAAAGGCAAAGAAAATAAGGCATTAATGCTCAGATATGTAAACCGTGGCATGATCGCTGAAACTTTTGATAGAGAACTTACTATAATGGAAGAAATAGACAAGTTAAAAGGCAAGGAGTCTGACGAAAAGCTAGATAAGTTATTATCCGAGTTTACTGAAGCCGTTAAATTAAGGAAACGCCTTGAAAAGCGGTATGATAAGTTTTTAAAAGAATCAACATCATAAATATTATGAGTAAAAAAATCACACTGGATGAAGCACAAATAGCTCAAGTAGAGGCATTAGCAGCTTACTTGCCAATAAATAGAATTGCAGGATATTTTGGCTTCTCAGAGACTACCTTTCATGGAATTAAGAAACGTCAACCAGAGGTACTTGAAGCTTATAACAGAGGGGTGGCAAAAGCCTGTAGCTTTGTTGGTAGCATGCTTATGGGGTTTATCAGAGAAAAAGAAAATACTTCAAGTAAATTGCAAGCAATTACCTTTTACCTTAAGACAAAAGGGGGATGGGGCAGTGAAAATAAAAATGATAATCAACAGGCTTGTTTGACGTTTTCGGGTGAACAAACACCTGCGGAAATACTTAATATTGGTTTTAAAGCACTTCAGGAAGGTAAAATAGACTTTGCCCAGATGCAACAGATAGGGAATTTAGCCATCACCAAAATGAACATAGAAAGCCGTACTCAGGCAGACAAAGCGGTATCGGAGCAGATAAGCATAGATGAAGCCAAAGCATTTGCAATAGAACTAGATCAAACCCTACAGAAATTGGATCTGTTAGAACAACATATTAACAAAGGTGGGAATGCCTAACAACCCCTGATCAGTAAAAAAAGTAGTATTTGCAGGTTAAACATTACTGATAACTTTTTTATGGGCCAATGTAATTGGATAAATTAATAACTTTAAATAATAAGTACTATGAATTCTACAAATCAAAAATATGACGAAAATTTTACTTTTATTGGTGCTGTAACAAGAAAGATAAAAGATTGTGTTGCTAGACAAGAAATATATAAAAGTTTTTGTTATGGTTATTCATGTGGTGATATTACACGTGATAAATTAAAGGAAATGCAAGCTTGGTCAGAAGAAGTAGGGAATATTGATGCCTTATTAGAAATTCCCGAGGTTAAGAGTTACGTAGAGGGTTATATAGAAATTCTTAATTCTATACTAGCTAAGGAAGTAAATAAAGTTGAGATGTATGTGTATCATTTTCCTCAATATGCTTTGGAAAATATTATATTAGCTACGTATGGTATAACCGTAGAAAGCAAAACTAAATCTGAAGAAGTAGAAGAAGAGATAGTGTCAATGCAAAAACACACTATTATTAATTCAGAGCAAGACCTACCATATTAATTCAGAATGGATGCTATTAACTCTTTAGTGCTCAAAGAAAGCTGTACCAGTTATCAGTTGACGGACGAGCAGAAGCAATGTGTAGAAACGGCACGTCATGGTAAGGACTTGAAGATAAAGGCATTTGCCGGTAGTGGTAAGACTTCAACTTTGGTAGCAATAGCTAAGGAGCTGTCCGGTAAAGGTTTATACCTTGCTTATAACAAGGCAATTCAAATAGATGCGACTCGGAAATTCCCCTCACATGTAGATTGCAAGACGGCTCATAGTATTGCGTATAGAGCAACTGCCTATCAAATAAAGGATAGAGTTCGTACCTTAAGTATTTTTGATATTACAAGGTATGTGGATATAAAACGAATATACGGCTATGAAGAGAACGATATAGCTTTTCTGGTATTGAAACTGTTACGTGTTTTTGTTAATAGCGATAGAAGCAATATCGATGAGCAGTTTAGATTTAGCAGGGTATTTGAAGAAGTTGCCGGCAATAACGGCGAAGAGACTAGGGCTATTATAAACTACGTTATTGAAAGGGCAGCAGAATATTGGCAAAGATGTACGGAAAGAGAGGCTAGCCTACCTATAGAACATGATTTTTACCTGAAGATGTACCAGCTATCAAATCCTGATTTAAGCAATGTGTACGATTTTATCCTATTTGATGAGTGTCAGGATGCAAACCCCGTATTACTGGATATCTTACTTAAGCAGAAGTGTCAGAAGATTTATGTCGGTGATGAACACCAGCAGATATATTCATGGCGAGGGTCAATTAACAGTTTTGCTAAATTAGGTGGTGAAGTCTGTTATTTAAGTAGGTCATTCCGTTTTGGTAATGAAATAAGCAGGCTTGCAAACATAATTATTTCCGCAAAGAATGAAGCAAAGGTTTTATGCGGTAGTAGAAGTATAGAGAGTAAGCTTGTAGTAAATAAGTTAGCAGCTCCTTTTACTGTCTTGTGCCGTACCAATGCACGGATTATAGAGAAAATATTAGCTTTTCAGAAACATAAGCTTCATGTAGTTGGAGGCGTCAGTGAAATATTAAACCTTGCTAAAAGCGGTTATGCACTTTTTACCGGTAGTCCAAACAAGGTAGAACACTTAAAGCTAAAGCACTTTAAATCGTGGAGTGCGATGCTACAATTTAACCATAAGTACCAAGACCCCGATATTACTTTTCTTGCAAAGTTAATCAAAGAGCATGGAGCGTCTTTTAAAAACATTATTAGGCAAATAGAGAATGCCTGCTATGTTGAAGAAAGTGAAGCAGCTGTAACATTATCAACTATTCATAAGTCTAAAGGTAGAGAATGGGACAACGTTGTACTTGAGGACGATTTCATTATTTTTACCAATGAAGTTCCGTTAGAAGAAATATTGGTTTATGATGTAGAGGAATTGAATTTGATATACGTAGGAGTAACAAGAACAAAGGCTAATCTGTTATTAACTGGTGGAGTAAGCAGTTTTCTTAAGAGGTTAGAAACTTTTACTGCAAAAAGAATGAATCTTATTCTTGATGCGGAATTAAAGGACTCTGCCAAGGTTTATCAGTTTCCTTCTCGTGAAGTTGTAGCAATTTAAAATTGCCCAAAAACTAAAAACCTGATTTAAATCCCATAGAAGAGTTAACTTTGTACATACTTTTATTAGCAACTGTTTTTAGTTGCATTAATTTTATTAATTTGTTATTCTTAAATAAGATTGTAAAAAAGTTATAAATGAGTTCAAAAGATAAGCTTATAAAGAAATTAAAATCCAAACCAAAAGATTTTACGTGGGATGAATTAACTAGATTACTTGGTGTATTAAATTTTGAAGAAACAATAAAAGGTAAAACTGGTGGTTCTAGAAGAAAATTTTATCATCTAGGAACTGGATTGATAATTAACTTACATAAACCTCATCCTACTCCAATCATAAAGTCTTATTTAATTGAACAAATAATTAAAAAACTAGAAGAAGAGAATTTGATATGACCAGAAGTGATTTAATTTGCTACAAAAATTATTATGGATCAGTGCATTTTGATCCTCAGGAAGAGTTATTTTTTGGAAAAATAGAATTTATAAGAGATTTAGTAAACTATGAGGCATCAGAAGCTAAGTCTTTGATAAAAGCTTTTCATGAAGCAGTAGATAGTTATTTAGAAGATTGTAATAACCTTGCAAAGACTCCTGACAAACCATTTAAGGGTAGTTTTAACGTTAGAGTTGATCCTGAATTACATAAAGAAGTAAGTTTATATGCTTTGCAGCATGGAGATACTTTGAATGGAGTAGTTAGAAAAGCTTTAAATGTTTTTATTAAAGGAAGTTGATTATGAGTCGCAGTATTAAGAATAAGTATTTTTTAGCTCATGCCTGTTGTCAATCTGAAAAGAAAGATAAAAAAATATGGCATAAAGTATTCCGTAAGAAAGAAAAACAAAAGATAGGAAGTAGTGATTTAGAAGAGCATATAACTACTCATCACAGAGAAGTAAGCAATCCTTGGACTATGGGGAAAGATGGTAGGCGTTGCTATTCCAAAGGTTACTTACTAAGTTCAATTAAAGGAATTGCTAAAAGCTTTTATAAGAATAAAAAGGAGCGTATAGCTAATGAAAGAAAAATGTTTTATAGATGGGTAGGAAAGTAAATACTAAAAAACCATTTCCTTGTGCACCTGTATTAACCGAAGAAGATATAGAATGGTTAGAGTTTGGTATGGAAGAATGGGTTGACGCTTTAGAACGGATCGAAGGTAAGGGAGAAAAACAAGGATGACAATATTAGAAAATAAACTAAATATTGATAATCAGATTGACCTGGCTAAAGCAGAAGAAAAAATCAGTAAACAAAAAGCAAAGAAGCTTTTTGATAGTGGAGATATCAATAAGGTAGAAGTCGGTACTTTTGCAGGGCTTGCTTTTATACATGCTTATTTGTTTGATGATATTTATCACTTTGCCGGTCAAGTTCGTACGGTAAATATCGCAAAGGGTAATTTCCTTTTTGCTCCTCTTATGTACCTTAAACAATCATTGGAACATATTGATGGTATGCCACAAAACAATTTTGATGAAATTATAGAAAAATACGTTGAAATGAATATTGCTCATCCATTTAGAGAAGGTAATGGACGTGCTATGCGTATATGGTTAGATATAATCCTAAAAAAAGGAATAACCCAAGTAATTGATTGGAATTTAGTAGATAAGAAAGAATATCTTTCAGCTATGGAACGTAGTGTAGTTAATGACGTTGAAATAAAAAATTTGCTAAGACAGGCATTGACTGACCAAATCCATGATCGTATCTTATTTATGAAAGGTATAGATATTAGCTATTACTATGAGGGTTACAGCGAATTTAAAACTGATCAGCTGTAGCTCCTTAAAAAATAAATTTAAAATTTATTTTTTAAACAGTGTAATAGTTGCCGATAACCCTAGTTACAAGATTTTTAATCTTTAAAACAATTGGTTTTAAGTTACTTATTCGGCTAAGAATTTCTGGGCTAGAGTAAAATAAAATGGTATCCCTAAAGTAATATTAAATGGAAAGGTAACAGCTAAAGTCATTGGAACATAAATGGTAGCCTTAGCTTTTGGTAAAGAGATACGCATTGCAGCAGTTACTACAATATAAGAAGCGCTGGAAATTAATACTGTAAATAAAAAACCCGTCCCTATATCTAATCCTATAAGCATGCTTAAAGATATTCCTATTACTGAACCTATTAAAGGCATATATATGCCAAAAAGAGCTAGTTTTAGGGTAAATTCTTTCAGTTCGGCTAAGTGCTTTGTAATTAACAACCCCATATCTAATAGGAAAAGTGATAAGAGACCTTGAAAAGGGCTAATGACAAAGCCATCCATTTTTTGCATCCCTTGAGTTCCTGATACCCATCCTATAAAAAATGAACCCAACAGCAATAATATTGATCCATTGGTAAATACTTCCTTTAGAAGGAAAGGCTTTAATTGATTCTTGTTACTTGCATTTTTCTGTTTGCATGTATGAGCTATTAGTATACCGCTTAAAATTGCGGGAGCTTCCATTAAGGACAGCACGGAAATAATATATCCGGAGTAAATCGTAGAATTTAATTCTAAAAAATTAATTGCTGTAACAAATGTTACTAGACTAACGGATCCATAATGAGCAGCAAGCGCCGCTGCAGTTAATTTATCTATTCTGGTGGTATGTTTTAAGAAAAAATAACCAATAAATGGTTGTATAAAACTTGTTATTATGCTCACAGAAATAGTTAAAATAGCTTTAAGATCAAAGTTATTGGTTTCAGAAATAGCAACTCCACCTTTAAAACCTATTGCAATTATTAGATATATAGCTAGATATTTACTAATTTGTTCTGGAATTTCTAAATTTGATTTTAAACAACCAGAGATCGTACCTAATAAAAAGAACAGTATAGGAGGGGATAATAAATTCTCTGCGAAAAAAGACAATAATTCTATCATGGACGGTATTTTTATTTTATGCATTTTAGACAGTATGCAAAATATCTTTCCATTTTATAAGTGAATTTCTTCTGTGAATAAAATCTGAGAATAGTTTTTAAAGTGACTGTGTCTGGATTACACAACAGAACCAGTATTTTTTCATTCATATGATGAATAGTTGAAGTTTAAATAGAAATTTGATAGCATCCTACCGGCTAAATGACAATTACTAAGGAACTATTACTAGAGGTTAAAAATGATGCAAGTAAAAACTGTAGAATATATATGGTTAGATGGAGCGAAACCAACAGGCAAAATTAGATCTAAAACTAGGTTAGTGAATATTCCACAGACTCCCAAAATTGATGACTTTCCTGAATGGAGTTTCGATGGATCTTCTACGGAACAAGCTTATGGTGGTGATTCAGATTGTTTACTAAGGCCTGTAAATTGTGTTTTAGATCCTCTAGAAAACGGTGGTGACTATTTAGTGCT
>Ga0172371_10009376_pt1 | contig 13473 bp, 6 predicted proteins | sample Lak12m_FD_114543 | JGI IMG/M metagenome (GOLD analysis project Ga0172371, IMG submission 114543) | Freshwater microbial communities from Kabuno Bay, South-Kivu, Congo - kab_022012_12m | ecosystem: Environmental > Aquatic > Freshwater > Lake | place: Democratic Republic of the Congo: South-Kivu... | reverse complement strand
GGCGGAATGGCCATAGGCGGGTTCGAATGGATGGCTGTCTTCTGCCTCGCACCCCTGGTTTTCCTGTTTCTTCCCTTCTACGTGCAGAACAAAATCTACACGGTTCCCGAATTCCTCGAAAAACGTTTCAGCCCTGGCGTGAGGCTTGCCTTCTCAGGATTTATGATGATCCTTTCAATACTGACCAAGATATCAATATCTCTCTGGGCTGCTTCCGTTGTCTTCTCAAAAATATTCAGCATTCCCGCCTTCGAAATGTCGCTCCTGGGCCTGAACATCACGATCAGTCCGAATATGACCATAATATGGGCCATAGGCCTTCTGACGGTTCTTTACACTATGAAAGGCGGCCTTCGCGTTGTTGTTTATACCGACGCCATCCAGACCACCATCCTGCTGGCCGCGGCATTTATAATCACATTTATAGGACTCAAGAATGTCGGCGGCTGGTCCGGCCTGCATGCAAAACTTGACCCGAAAATGTTCAGCATGGTCCTGCCGGCAACTGATCCGAATTATCCCTGGCCCGGAATGTTCATCTGCGTTTCCATACTCGGCAGTTTTTACTGGTCCATGGACCAGGTGCTCGTTCAACGGGTGTTTGCCGCGAAGAACCTGAACGAAGGCCGCCTGGGCGCAGTCTTCTGCGGCGGTTTGAAAATACTGACGCCGTTCCTGCTTGTCATGCCGGGACTTATCGCCGCAGCTCTTTATCCCCAGTTGACAGAAAAGGCCGCGGACGGCTCTTTCCCGAATGCCGCGCAGGCTTATCCCATGCTCCTCTCCAAATTGATGCCAACGGGACTGCTCGGCCTGACCGTTGCGGGATTGTCCGCGGCACTGATGGGCCACATCAGCGCCACTTACCATTCCGTGGCAACACTGTTCACAAGGGATATCTACCTGAAATTCAACCCGAAGGCAGATGACAGGCGCCAGGTGTTTGTTGGGCGCCTGGCGTGTTTTGTAATATTCATCCTGGGAGCGACATGGGCCCCAATGGTAGGAAAGTTTGGAGGCATCTTCGATTATCTCCAGAAGATGCAGAGCAACCTGATGATGCCGTTCGCAGGAATCTTCTTCCTCGGTGTATTCTGGAAACGCATCAACGCAAAGGGCGTTCTTGCCTGCCTTGTGGCTCTGCTGGCCATATGCCCTGTATTCATAGCAAACGCGGAAATACTGGCAAAAGGCGAGAACGGATTCATACCGTTCATGGATCTTCCCCTTCTGAGGCCGTGGCTTCACTCTGCGTTCGTGGTTTTTGCGCTGTGCATGGTTGTACTCATCGTCGTCAGTTACCTGACCAAGGCTCCTGAAGAAAGCCGCCTGCAGGGAACAACCGTGCAGTCGTCAGCATTCTTTGCGCATGATAAAGTGCCATTGATAAAGGATTATCGGCTCTGGTTTGCATCTATTGTAATAATCACGGCATCACTGTGGTGGTGGCTGGCATAAATTCATCAGCGCCAGTTTTCTTCCCCAGTTCCAGTAGTGCAATCAGAACACTTCGACGATAGTGAGGGGGGGCTTGATGAGCATAATTAATTTGGGACCCGTAGATTACGTTATCCTGGCGATCTATTTTATTATCGTGCTGGGTATTGGTTTGATACTGAAGAGGTTCACAAATTCCAGTTCCGAGTTCTTCATGTCCGGCCGCTCCATTCCTGCCTGGGTGTGCGGCCTGGCATTTCTTTCGGCAAACCTTGGCGCACAGGAAGTGATCGGCATGGGCGCGTGCGGCGCAAAGTACGGCATGCTCACCTGCCATTTCTACTGGATACCGGCTGTCGGTGCCATGGTGTTCGTCGGACTTTTCATGATGCCGTTTTATTACGGTTCCAGGGCGCGCTCAGTGCCTGAGTATCTTAAACTGCGGTTTGATGAAAAGACCCGCGGATTCAACGCGCTGACATTTGCGGCAATGACAATCCTGTCATCCGGAATCTCAATGTATGCGCTCGCTTCCCTGATGAAACTCCTGCTTGGCTGGAACTTCCACCTGAGCATTCTCGTCTCCGGGTTTATCGTTCTTGTCTACATTTTCCTGGGCGGTCTGACTTCGGCAATTTACAATGAGGTATTGCAGTTCTTCCTGATCGTCGCAGGATTCCTGCCGCTTGCCATTCTCGGGCTTATCGACGTGGGAGGATGGAACAACCTCAAGGCCCAAATGAATGCAGTGTCAGCCTCTCAAGGTTTTGCACCGGACACCATGGTCAGGATCTGGCAGCCGCTGCACGAGTCCGCCGCCAACCCCATGGGCGTCGAGTGGTTCGGCATGGCCATGGGCCTGGGATTTGTACTGGGCTTCGGGTACTGGTGCACAGATTTTCTCGTTGTCCAGCGCGCCATGGCCGCGGATTCAATGGTGTCGGCGCGCCGCACACCGCTGATCGCGGCTATACCCAAAATGCTCTTTCCGTTCATCCTGATTGTCCCAGGCATGATAGCCATCGCCCTGCACTTCTCCGGAGGAAAGAATTTTCTTCCCATCCAGCCGGACGGCAGCATCAATTACAACATGGCCATGCCGGTGATGCTGACCCATTATCTTCCAACAGGAGTCCTCGGCCTCGGGATAACGGCCCTTATGGCCTCATTCATGTCAGGAATGGCGGGCAACGTCACAGCGTTTAATACCGTCTGGACCTACGACATCTACCAGGCATATATCAGGCCCGGCCAGCCTGACGATCACTACCTGCGCATGGGACGCCTGGCCACGGTGTTCGGCATACTGCTGAGCGTCGGAGCCGCTTATGCAGCGACAAAATATAACAATATCATGGATATGCTCCAGCTGGTATTCGCTTTCGTTAACGCGCCGCTCTTCGCAACATTTGCCCTGGGCATGTTCTGGAAACGAAGCACAGGACACGGCGCTTTTTACGGACTGCTCTCAGGCACACTTGCAGCCATGATCCATCACGGCCTGACAATTCCAACAGGCGCAACAACACTGCTCAAGGGTGGATGGCTGGGCGTGATCGTCCACACGTACCGAAGCGAAATGGCCCAGAATTTCTGGACCGCAATCTATGCCTTTACGGCCTGTTTCCTGGCCACCATCATCATCTCGCTGGCAACGAAGAGGAACAAGTCCGACAAAGAACTGAAGGGATTGGTTTATTCGCTGACGGAAAAACCGGCAGAAAGTGGTCTTCCCCTGTACAAACGCCCATGGGTCCTTGGTGCTGCTGTTCTGATCGCAGTTATCGTCCTGAATATCATATTCTGGTAGCAGTGAAGGAGATGATAAATGTCACAATCAGTTGTCTTATCGCTTTTCAGCATTCTGTATTTCTTATCCCCCGCCTCTGCCGGCAATCAGCTTAAAAGTGATTTTACTGCCGGAAACAGTGCAGTTTGCCTCGTTTATCACAGTGACTCCGGAACATATGATCTTGTTGAAACTGCGACTGGAAGAAAAGCAGTCGCCGGCGCGCACGCCGAAATCCAGGAATGGAAATCGGACGATCAGGCTTATACAAGGGCTTCGCGAAAGCGGTCGTTCTCCGATGAGACGGGAAAAGGATCCTCCCTTACTGTGGAATGCGCCGCGCCCGGCAAGCCGACAATTATATCCGAATTCAGGGTATACGAGAAAAAAACATTCATCGTTCTCCGAACCGGACTGAAGAATACAGGCGTAGATTCACTACGTATAATGAATTACAAACCCCTGGCTGGCGGACAGGTTTTTAGCGGAACTGAGTGGAGTGACGTCCGGACGCTGACCGCCAATACGGCGGAAAACGATCCGAAAGTTGTACGCAGTATTTTCACAAACAGTGCAAACAACATCCTTCTGACACTGAAACAGGACGGTGCCAGGCGCTCTCTTGTCGCCGGCGCGCTTAAGACGGCGGATTTCACAAAGTGGTTTCACATTGTTCCTGTGGAAGGAAAGGGAGGCGGAGTTACGATTGAAGCTTCCGATCCGCTTGGCAGACTCGTGGATCCCGGCGAAACTTATATGCCTGAAGACAGTTTCTATTTGAGTTTCCTTACGCCTGATCCTTTTAAGGCGCTGGAAGAATATGCGTGGCAGTTGCGAGCAGTCACTCACGCGAAACCCAACCTGTACGACTTCCCCACCGTCTGCGCCTGGTATGCCGGCGTCTGGAAAACTAAAGGCGCGCAGGATCACCCTGAAAAGAGCACCTACAAAATAAACACTTCCTCAGGAATGGTCGAAGAAGCCGAAAAGATCAAGGCCTGTGGGTTCCTCAACTATTCTCGGGCAGCAGTGCGCCTTGTGCCCGACAACTACACAACAAATAACCCGCAGGGCTGGTGGGACGACGAACACTGGAAGCTCCACGGCTTGTACACCGAGCCCTACGAAACAACCAGGAAACTCGGCAAAGGAATGCACGAAAGAGGCTGCCTGGCTTTTACCTACATCCAGCCGGCAGTAATGTACAGCAAAGACAAGTTAATCAGTCTTGATTTCAGGACCAGCCATACAAACCTGCTGATCGGAAAAGATCTAAACAACCCGATCGATTTCTCGCTGCCGGAGGCACAGGACTACATTCGATCAAAGTTTGCCCCCATGAAGCGCTATATCGACGGATTCATGGTTGATTACTGTGATGAAATGTGGCGTAGAATTGCCTCAAAGGGCGGATTTGCCGACAGGAAAATGACGGCAACCGCCTTTTACAGATCGTTCTTCCTTGCCATTCGTGCCGGAATAGGAGCTGACGCCAGGATTCACGAACGGAACGTGACCAGCCCGAATAACGAACTGACGGTTGGTATCGTTGATTCAGAGCGAACAGCTAATGATACCGACCAGATTACGCCTAATCTTATAACCAAGAGCGGCCTCCGCTGGTACAAGAACCGGGTCATTTACAGTTTCGACATGGACTCCAAGGAATTAAACAATTCCTGGAAAACAAAGGGATGGACCGGCACTGACCAGGATGGGCGGCGCATGATGCTGACCATGGCATATGTCGCAGCCAGCAGGCTTCTCACAGCCAACTCCTTCCGCGATCTTTCAAAAGAAACTCTTTACGATCTCAGCCGTACATTCCCCTACCCGTCAGAGCCGAAGAGCGCACGCCCGATCGATGCTTTTACGCACGAAGGATATCCACGCGTTTACGATTACGAAGTGACACCGGAATGGCACCAGGTTACCCTTTTCAACAACACCATGCCGACAAAATCTGAAACAATTACGTTACCGCTCGCCGGAGAACAGGTCGACGGGGCGCTGGGGCTTGACCCGAAGGCTGAATACCACGTCTACGATTTCTGGAATGACAAGTACGTCGGGAAGCTAAAGGGATCGGATAAGCTGGAGCAGGCGCTCCGGCCAGGCGAAGCGCGGATGCTTTCAGTGCGCAAAGTCGAGAAGAACCCGCAGGTCATTTCCTCAAACCGTCATATCATGCAGGGACATTATGAGCTGTCAGATATGAAATGGTCCCGCCATAAGTTGAGCGGAAAAGCCAAAGTGGTTGCCGGCGAGCCATTGAAGATTGTAATAGCCTGTAACGGTCTTACACCTGAAGGCCTGCAGGTACCAGGTGACAACAAGCTAACAGTATTAACGCTCGAGTCAGCGAAAAACGAAACCGTTAAATGGAGAGTTGCATTTAAATGAAGACATTTATCACATGCGCATTTCTCTCCGTCATCCTTACAACTGCGACAGCCTCGCAGAGTGCTAGCAACGATTCAGTCGATTTTTTACCCGCACCCCGGCTCACGGCCCGGCCGGCAAGCGGAGTTATCAGCCTTAACGGCGAATGGTCATTCTGCACCAACGGGCTTTCCGGCCCTGACTGGAAACCGATAAATGTTCCCGGCGAATGGATGATGCAGGGGTTCACGGTGAAGCCGGAAACCGCCGCCGGCTACCGGCGAGAATTCAAGATTCCTTCATGCTGGCGCGGACAAAGGATAAAGCTGCGGTTTGACGCAGTACACAGCCTGTGTCACGTGTATGTGAATAGTAAAGAAATCGGCGGCCACGAAGGCGGTATGGTGCCTTTCGAGTTCGACATCACCGATTTAGTCAAGAGCGGCAAGAACACCCTGGAATTGACGGTGCAGAGTGAATCACTCGCCGACAAGCTGTCCTGTATCAGCCAGTATGCCGAACACCAGGTCGGCGGCATCCTGCGAAAGGTGCAGCTGTTCGCCGTACCCGCTGTAAACATTGCAGATCTCAAGGTGGAAACAACCTTCGACAAGGACTACAAGGATGCGATACTGAAAGTTAAACTTCAGATTGCCAACGAAGGCACAACCGAAGCGACAGGCGTGACTTGCCGGCTGATGGATCGCACAGAGAAAATACCTGCCATTCCGGCAGGACAGACGGTGACGCATGTAATTGAGATACCCGTGCCGAATGCACCGAAGTGGGACAATGAGCATCCGCGTCTTCAAACTCTGAAGGTGAAACTTTCCTCAGGGCATGCTGTGGAAACAAAATTTGGCTACCGGCAGGTTGAGGTGCGCGGACCGCAGGTATTCGTCAACGGTCAGCCCATAAAATTGCGCGGCGTTTGCCGGCATGAGGTGCATCCGCTGCTGGGACGCGCTCTGACGGAACCCTGGTGGAGGAAAGACGCTGAGCTGTACCGCGAGATGAACTGCAATTTTATCCGCACCTCGCATTATCCGCCGGCGGAAGAGTTCCTTGATGCATGCGACGAGCTTGGTTTATTTGTCGAACTCGAAGCCCCCCTTTGCTGGGTCTGGCATAAAGCAAATAAAATGCTCAAAGGCAACGAGCCGAAAGGCAGACTACTTTACCTGGCAAACGTCGAGACAGTACAGTCCAGCTACAATCATCCGTCTGTTATAATGCGATCTCTAGCCAACGAGTCAGGCTGGCAGCCTGATTTCGAAACAGCCGGCAAGGCTGTGTCGGAGCTCGACCCCACGAGGCCGATGACGTTTCATAATCAAGGCGGATTCGATGCCAACCCGCCTGAAAAGACAGCAATCGGCAACTTTCACTACCCAGGCTTCAAAGGTCCGGAAGACGCCCTCAAGCTTCATCGCCCAATTACGTTCGGCGAATACTGCCACTTGAATGCCTACAACCGTTTTGAGTTATCTGCAGACCCCGGTATCCGAGATGCATGGGGACGCGGCTTTGGCTCGATGTGGGACCTGATGTTCGCGAGCCAGCCAGTTCTTGGAGGATCGATATGGGCGGCGATGGACGACACATTCCACCTTCCAGACGGGCGCAGCGTTGGCTACGGCACTTGGGGCCCGCTCGACGGATGGCGGCGTGCCAAGCCCGAAGCGTGGCACGTTTTCAAGGCCTATTCTCCGATGCGCATAGACGAGACACAGCACAGCCTGCCGGCAGGCGGCAAGAAAGTGGAATTCCCCGTGCTGAACCAGGCGAATTTCTTGAACCTCCGCGAGTTTGATATCCGCTGGAGCATTGGTAAAGACAGAGGGAAGATTGATGCGGATGTCCAGCCGCACGCAAAAGGCACCTTGCAGATTGTTCCGAAGCACACGCCCCAAACAGGTGATACCTTGAAAATAGAAGTACGCGATCCGCGCGGATTTGTGGCAGATAAATATGCGTTTGTCTTTGGAGAACCCACCCTTGGCCCCTCCAGGGAGGGGAACAAGAATTTTGATCTCACTGCTGTGTCACACACGACCGGTTTCTTAACCGGTGATGTCAGTGGTCCGACGTTGATGGTGCTGCCGCTGAATGGTAAGGGCGGCAAGCAGATGGGCGGAAAATACTTCTATCCGCCGGACAATCGCACAGCAACCAACTGGATACTCAAATCCGTGGAGGCAAAACCTGATTCCGTGACGGTAACAGGCGAATACGACGAGGCAGCGGGACAATACACTTACACTGTTGCGTCTAACGGCGAGCTGAACGTGGCGTACCGGTTCACAATGAAGCGGGATGTGAATCCCCGCCAGGTCGGCCTGGTATTCGATCTCCCTCGCGCGTGGGACACTATTGCCTGGGAACGTAACGCGCCATACACGGTTTACCCTGCCGACCATATCGGCCGCCCGGCCGGCGCTGCTCGCGCGTTCGGAAAGAAGGACCATCATGAACCCGTCAACCTGCGTGAACATCCGAAGTGGCCCTGGAGCGAGGATACCACAGAAGGCGGGTCCCAAGATTTCCGTTCAACGAAAGAACATATTACCTGGTATCAGGTTGCCGACAGGGCCGGCCGTGGCGTGAGAGTGCTTTCCAACGGCAGGCAGCACGCGCGGGTTTGGGTGGATGGCGATAAGGTACGGCTGCTTGTGGCTGATTACTCCAATGCCGGCGCCGAAGGATTTTTCCGCAACCAGGCCAGCCGTGAAGATCGGCCGCTCAAGAAAGGCTCCGAGATTTTCGGCGTCGTGCGGCTGCAGATAAACAGTAGCAAATAATAAATCGACTATTAAAGGAAACATAACAATGACGCCACGAGAGAACCTCTTAAGCTTATACCGCCGTAAGGGATTTGAGACTGCGCCAGTCTGCTTCAATCTATGTCCCAGCCTGGAGAACGAATTCAAGAAGAAGCATCCGGGCCAGGAATATGAGGATTATTTTCAGTTTCCTATGCGTCTTATTACGGATCCCGGTTTTCCGTGGATCGCTGAAATCCCCGGCTTTGTCCCGGCTCGGAAGTGGGATTACGGTAAATATTATGATCCGCCAATCGCGCCCGGAGCACGGATGGATATCTGGGGTACTGCTCACGAACCCGGCGGCGCCGCGGCAAAACATATGACCCATATGCGCCACCCTCTAGAACGGCTGGAAACCCTTGGACAGTTTCAGTCCTATCCCTGGCCCGAATTCGAAAAGGCCGACTGGTCGTTTGCAAAGCGCGATGTGGACGCCATCCATAAACGCGGACTTGCAGCGCAGGTCTGGATGGAATGCACCATATGGGAAGTTGCCTGGTACCTCCGCCGAATGGACCTGATGATGCTGGACATGGCCATGGAAGACGAGAAAGCAGTGTTCCTGATGGACAAACTCACGGACCTTGCCTGTTTCCGCGCAAAAATCTTTGCCAAGGCTGGCACTGATATCCTTGCTCTGGGCGACGACATCGGAATGCAGTCGTCGATCATGATGTCACAGGATATGTACCGCACCTGGCTCAAGCCACGGCTCAAACGTGTAATCGACGCGGCAAAATCCGAGAAGCCTGATATCATCATCCAATACCACAGCTGCGGCTACGTCATTCCCCTTATTCAGGATCTGGTCGAGGCTGGAATTGATGTATTAAACCCGGTCCAGCCTGAATGCATGGACGTATCCGAAGTCCTGAAAACTTTCTCAGGCCGGCTCTCATTTAACGGCACGCTTGGCACCCAGACCACAATGCCCTTTGGAACGCCGGATGAAGTCAGAAAGATTGTTCGCCATAACCTTGAGCTCGCTGGCAAGAATGGAGGTCTTCTGTGCTGCCCTACCCACATGCTTGAACCCGAAGTTCCGTGGGCCAACATAGAGGCCTATGTCGAAGCGTGCAGAAATTTCCAACGCTGAAGAACTTACTTCTTCTCTGCCGCCTGCGCCGTTAGGTTCAAGAGCCCTCCGGCCAGCAGGATTTCTTTCTGCCTGGCGGAAAGAATCGCGCGAACAGGCACATCACTTTCCCTGCCTGCTGCCTTGACTTTCAACACAGCCTTGCCGTCACCCTTCACCGCCTCGCGAATACCGGCAACGGAAAGACTGTCGCCCTGCGAGACTTTCTCGACGTCGCCAGCCTTGTCGAATTTCAACGGTACAATGCCGAAGTTTATCAGGTTGGCCAGATGTATCCGCTCAAACGATTTGGCAACCACTGCCTTCACGCCCAGGAACATCGGGCATAATGCGGCATGTTCACGGCTGGACCCCTGCCCGTAAGAATCTCCGGCGACAATAAAGTTGTGCTGACCGGCATCCCTGTTCTTTGCCGCCCTCTGCGAAAATTCGGAATCAAGTCCTTCAAACACGAATTTCGAATATGTCTCAACGTTGGATCTGTATTTCAGGCGCTGGCCTGCCGGCATGATATGATCGGTGGTTATCTTATCCCCCACCTTGATCGTTGCAGAGCCAGCCAGGTTCTCAGGTAAAGGCTGGTTTTTCGGCACGGTCCCGATATTGGGACCCCTGATTATTTTCACCTGCGTCCCGTCGGAAGGGGGCTTTATGAACATCGAGTCGTCGATAACAAAGCTCTTAGGCTGTTTCACCCGGGGATACTTCAATTCCTCAAGGGCCCTCGGATCGACAATCCGCCCGTACAGCGCCGCAACGGTCGCAATTTCCGGACTCACAAGGTAAATACCTGCCGTCTTCGTCCCCGACCGCCCCTCGAAATTCCTGTTTGAAGTCCTGAGCGACACTCCATTCGTTGCCGGCGACATGGAATTACCTATGCAGAACCCGCACGCGTTCTCCAGTACCCTTGCGCCCGCAGAAATCAGGATTTCAAGCAGCCCTTCCTGCGCCATCATCTCGAGAACCTGTCTTGATCCCGGAGCAATCCCGAGGCTGACGTAGGGACTAATCTTCTTACCCTCTAGAATTTTCGCAACGGTCTTCATGTCGCGGTAGGACGAGTTGGTGCATGAGCCAATAAGAACCTGGTCAACCTTCTTGCCTGCCAGCGAAGCTATTGTCGCTATATTGCCGGGGGAATGCGGCGTTGCGGCAAGCGGCTCAAGCTCTGAAAGGTCGATTTTCTCGACGCGATCATACTTCGCGTCAGCATCGGCAACGATTTCGCGCCAGGACTCTGCCCTGCCCTGCGCTTCCAGGAAAGTCTTTGTCACTTCGTCACTGGGAAAGACTGATGTCGTAACACCGCATTCCGCGCCCATGTTTGTAATCGTGGCTCGCTCCGGCACATCCAGGTGCTTGATCCCGGGCCCGCCATATTCAAAGACGCAGTCAACATTCCCTTTTGTCGAAAACATTTCCAGTACCTTGAGGACCACATCCTTGGCACTGACCCATGGTTTCAGTGAACCCTTGAGTTCGATCCTGACGACTTTTGGGCAAACGAGATTAAAAGGCCCTCCAGCCATTGCCACAGCCACATCAATTCCTCCGGCGCCAACAGCAAGCATGCCAAGTCCGCCGCCGGTTGGTGTGTGCGAATCGGAACCAAGCAGTGTTTTACCCGGAACACCAAACCTCTCGAGATGAAGCTGGTGACATATCCCGTTCCCGGGCTTTGAGAAAACCGCTCCGTATCTGGCTGCAGAGGATTGAAGATAGGCGTGGTCATCGGCATTCTCGGGGCCCACCTGGATCGTGTTGTGGTCGACATAACTGACGGCAACATCGCTTTTCACTTTCTTGAATCCCATGGCCTCGAACTGGAGATATACCATTGTGCCGGTGGCATCCTGCGTCAGAGTCTGATCGATCTTTACGGCAATCTCTTTTCCTGCTGCAAGTTCCCCTCCGACCAGGTGTTCCTTCAATATCTTCTCAACAACATTAAGTCCCATGATCTCCTCCATCTTCCGTTCAAGTCCTGATTTAAAGTTATCACATTCTGAACGCTAGTTACGTGACTCTTTGCCCTTCTTTTCCGAACTTAATTCTGACTTCTGAATTCTGTATTCTGTCCTTAGATATGGTCCCCTGCCTTATCCGCAATAATCGTGTCAACTGCCCTGGAAGTCTTATCCGTCTCGGGATAGTCCAGAGTATAATGCAGTCCCCTGCTTTCTTTTCTCGCCTGGGCTGAACGAATTATCAATTCTGCCACCGCCGCAATATTACGCAGTTCCAGTATGTCGTGATTAACCAGGTAATCGAGATAATACTGGCGTATTTCCTGGCGAAGGGTATGTATCCGCCGCTCAGCCCGTTCAAGCCGTTTATTAGTCCGGACAATGCCGACATAGTCCCACATACAGGTCCGCACCTCGTTCCAGTTATGTTCCACGACAATGGTCTCGTCACTGGGCACTGCATCACCGTATTCCCAGTCAGGAATATTAAGCTTCAGATAACTGTCGCTGCGCGGCATTGCCGAGATATTTTTTGCCATCTCGTGCGAACAGACCAGCGCTTCAAGCAGGGAGTTGCTGGCCAGGCGGTTGGCGCCATGGAGCCCCGTGCACGCGACCTCACCACAGGCAAACAGGCCCGCCAGGGCTGTCGCACCGTTGATCCCCGCCTCGATACCGCCGCAGAAATAATGTGCCGCAGGAACAACGGGTACCAGGTCCTTTGCCATGTCGATACCGAAGGTCAGGCAGGCCGCGTAAATATTCGGGAATCGTTCCTTAATAAATTTCCCGGGTTTATGCCTGATATCCAGGAACATGCACGGCGCACCCGTTGACTTCATTTCCTGGTCAATTGCCCTGGCCACGATATCCCTGGGAGCCAGTTCGCCTCGGCTGTCGTACTTGCCCATGAACTCGTGACCGGCTGCATCCACCAGTTTTGCACCCTCGCCACGCACAGCCTCGCTTATGAGAAACGACTTGGCCTTTGGATGGTAAAGGCACGTTGGATGAAACTGGATGAACTCCATGTTCTTGATCGGTACCCCGGCGCGCCACGCAACGGCAAAACCGTCGCCGGTGGCTATGTCCGGATTGCTTGTATAAAGATAGACCTTGCCGCCACCCCCGGTGGCGAGGACAACAAATGGCGATCTTATGGCCATTATCTCCCCGGAAGCCCGCTCCTGGATATATGCCCCGCAACAGCGGTTATCACCGGAAAGGCCCAGCCAGCCGGTGGTCACAAGATCGATGACCATGCAATGCTCAAGAATGGTGATATTCTTCTCGGCATGAACCCTCTGGAGAAGGATTTCTTCAATCCGCCTTCCTGTAATATCGCCGGCGTGCAGGACACGCCTCCGCGAATGCCCCCCCTCCTTGCCAAGGTCGTAACCGCCTTCGGTACGTTCCGCGAAAACGAGGCCAAGCTTTTCGATTTCAGAGATACGCTCCGGCCCGGAGCTTACAATCTTCCGCACAACATCTTCGTCACACAGCCCGGCACCGGCAACAAGCGTGTCTCTTATATGCTCTTCGAAACTGTCTTCGGATGCCACTACGCAGGCAATACCACCCTGCGCATAGTTGGTATTGCTGTCCGCGCGGTCCTTCTTGGTGACAATCAGGACTTTCCCATTCCTGCATAGGTGAAGGGCTGACATAAGCCCGGCTATGCCGCTTCCAATAACGAAATAGTCGCAATCAATAATCTTCATAAAAACGCAGGATGTTCTCGCCGCTGGCCCTGCTTGTCAATAACAAGAATGACTTCCATTTACCAGCAGCACCTTGCGCATGCCCGAAAAAAGTGATAGAAAGCAGGACGCTGTAGCAAGATGTTTTGGAATGCGGCGACTTGACGCCGCTTTCGGTACTCAAGAAAAGCGCTGTCAAGCCAGCGCAATCCAAAGTGCTTCGCAAAAGTAATGCTTAAAGGAGGAATTATGAACCAGATCAGATTTTATCTTT
>Ga0172371_10009374_pt1 | contig 13475 bp, 13 predicted proteins | sample Lak12m_FD_114543 | JGI IMG/M metagenome (GOLD analysis project Ga0172371, IMG submission 114543) | Freshwater microbial communities from Kabuno Bay, South-Kivu, Congo - kab_022012_12m | ecosystem: Environmental > Aquatic > Freshwater > Lake | place: Democratic Republic of the Congo: South-Kivu... | reverse complement strand
TTAAGAATTTGGAAAGCGCAATTAAGTACGGATATCGGAGAGCCGCTCATGCCAGGCGGGACAAAGACTTGCATTCGTTACGGCGTGATCCTCGATGGAAGAAAGTGTTGAAGATGATGTCGGACTCTGTTGTGACAGCGCAGCTCCAAAACGCTGACGGGGACGGATCAATACAAGGAATACCGGGCTGATGTTTCGATAATGTTATGGCAAGGCAGCACAGGCACGGAAAGAGCCAGGAGACAAACAGAATGATAGGTGCAATTGCAGGCGATATAATCGGTTCGGTCTACGAATGGAACAATATTAAGACAAAGGACTTCCCGCTTTTCAGTGAAGGCTGCTTTTTCACCGACGACAGCGTCCTGACTGCGGCGCTGGCAGATACGATACTGACCGGCAAGCCGTACGAGGAGAACATGCGGGACTTCTACTGGTATTACCCTGACGCCGGATACGGTGGCAGCTTTCACAGCTGGGCCAGGGAGACAAAGGCCGGGCCATACAACAGCTGGGGCAATGGCGCTGCAATGAGGATCAGCCCCGTTGGATACGCCTACGACACTATTGAACAAGTTATGGAAAAGGCCAAAGAATTCACTGAAATCACGCACAACCACCCGAGGGCATAAAGGGCGGTCAGGCGACTGCCGCCTGCATATTCCTGGCTAAGACCGGCAAGTCGAAGGATGAGATCAGGACACACGTGGAGAAGACCTTCGGGTATGATCTCAGTCAGCATGTTGACGACATACGACCGTCTTATGAATTTGATGTTTCCTGCCAAGGCACCGTCCCGCAGGCAATACGGGCATTTATTGACTCAACCGGTTTTGAAGACGCCATACGCACAGCGGTTTCACTCGGCGGCGACTCCGACACTCTGGCGTGCATAACAGGCGGTATAGCCCAGGCATTCTACGGCGGAGTTCCGGATAACATACAAAAGCAAGTCTATTCAATCCTCGACAAGCGGCTGAGCACAATCACCCGCAGTTTTATGAAGAAGTTCTGCAATGGTTAGATCGGCCGGACGGTTCTTGTATATTTAAGAATAATACTGTCAGGTGGTATCCTTGCAAAATTCCTATACTAGATTGCCTCAGCACAGAAACTTCGCTACCGCATGCGGATTAGCAGTTCATCTCATGACAACTGGCGGAGAATATCTCGCCACTTCACGACTTTGCTGTTATCTATCACCCACTCCGAATGGAATTCCTCCAAATGTTTCTTCTGGAAACCCCACCGTCCGTGCTTTTGCTTAGCGAAGACGACAATTTTCCCGGTATTGGGTTCAGCGACATTAACAATGCCTATAATTCTGGCTTTGTTTTTGGAGCCTTCCTTTTTGCAAAGCCACATTGTATTGCTGTGACTAAAATCAACCAACGCTTTCCTGTCCACCTCTTCAAGAGTCCGCGTCTTCTCCCTCAGCCCTCTACCGTTTGTAAGCTCTAGCTTTTCATCTTCTTCCTTACCTATAGCCCATAAGATCTGGGGATGTCCGGACTCAAGAACATAATAAAGCCAATGGTCGGTTGTCAGGCCGAATTTCCCTACAAGATCGACTGATGACTGGCCTTTTCTAGGCGTCACAAAATCGCAAACAAAGCCATCATCTTGGCGGCTTGCCTTCATTAACTGGAAACTAATATTGGACTTTGCTTTTTTAAATTGCTCATTAAGAAAGTTGATGCATGTGCACGAATGCAGGTCAAAATCGGGCGCAACCAGTATTACCCTGCGTTTGGGGTTGATTCCGTCAAGAGTCTTTCCAAAAGTCTTTTTGTACTCTTTATCAGGAGAGTCAAATTTTGGATTCCGGTGCATGCCCCATAGCTTTTTAATAGAACTGCTGTCATCATATCGGGATAAATACTCCAGCGCCTGACCAACCGTACTACGCGGCGTCCTCTCGTTTTTGACCTCCATAATCACCAGCCCACCTTCAGCATCAAGGCATAAAATGTCTGGCATACGGTGCCCCATTCTTTCCAGGCCAATAACAGCGAGGCACTTGCCGTCAGGAAGCTTGGGCGGTTTTTGTTTAATAAACCAATCTTCAAACTCTTCTTCTTTCCATGTTTCTCTTTTCATACACACCTCCATCGCATCTCTGATACAAAACATACCATTTGTGACAACTAAACTTGCCGAGTCTGCATGGCAATAAGCATGCCGCGCTCCTCACGGGTAGTAATATTATAGCATTTCACCAACGTCCAAGTTCTTTGTTACACAGAACCGCCCTAATGGGCAAACATCAATGCCGACAATCACAGCCATTTAGCGTTACTTTTGTTATTTCAAGGTTGTCCGAATATTTCAAGTAGCCGAAAGAAACAGGCAGATGGTCGCTCATACTAAAAGAGGAGTTTAATAACTCAAACACTAATTCATCCTCATACAAAGGATGAAGGCCTTGCGCAAGAACGTAGGCGTTAATACGCCGAATCTTCCTAGTGATATAATCTGGCGGCCATGGCACAACGCCATCGTACTTCTTTTGATCAAAGCGGAATTCTCCACAGGCGATATCACGTATTACCATAGCATAAAAGAACAGCTCCGAAATAACTCCTACCTTCCTGTTCTCTGAGCCTTTCAGCTCAAAGATGCTTAGAACTGTGTTGTCTTCGCTTACTGCCCACAAATCAACCGCGCTTGCTCCTCCGGTAAAGACTGCATGACCTGGCAACTTCGATACTCTTCCCTCAAACAGTCCTATAGGTAGCTGATTACCAAGCTGACCCTTTTCCATCCCGGCGGCAAGCAGCAGAGTTTGCGCATTCCGCATAAACTGCTTCTCGACTGCTCTTTCGCTGCCTCCAGTGCTTGCGTCTTGTTTATTGGACTTGCCGTCGCGTTGCTTCGTCGGAACATTAAGCACGTAATTACCGCCCCTTTTAATCCGAAGATCTTGCTCATAGTTTCTGGCAACACAAAACCATCCGAAAAAAGCCTCTTTAAACTTATGCACTCTATAGAGAAATCGCTGGTAATGCTTGTTGTTTGCTTCTGGCGGAGCATCCCAGTCAAGCTGCACAAGCAACTCCGGAAAGACAGCCTTTAACGCTAATGCCCACCCCTCAAATGCAGCCGCGTCCGTCTGCATATTCTTTGCGACGCACGGATTTCCGCCTTCCGCCTTATCCCGATGTATATGCATTACAAGCTTCGACAAACGTCCATCCACAGAGTCGAAGGAAATATAAGCAGGAAACTTGATTGCACTGCCGCACAGCTCTGGACGCCGCTCTTTGATTCTCCTGATAAGTTCATTTCTAACATCACTCATTCGAAACCTCCCACCATTCACCGCCCTTATGTAGCTCAACATTTGGAAACAGTTCCGCATATTGTTCGGGAAAGAAAGTGTGAACAGGAATCACCTTGCGCGGATTGAGAGCAGAGACGAATCTCTTGAGATCCCCGGGACTGGCATGTCCTGAGGTATGGATACTGATTTTGGGGATATGGCGCAACTCCAGCCAGGTCTTCAGCCTGTCATAAGAACCTTGATCCCAGTACCCTTCCCATTGCGAGTATATATAGATTGCACCCTTCAGGCAGTTACCGCGTTCAAGATCACCCTGATGTAACGGGCGGAACAACATGGTTGATTTGCTGGGTGCCTGCTGTAAATGCTCGATGAAAATGCGATTCACTGCATGATGCTTAAGCAGGTCAAACCATGCGTTGTTCTTGATCTGGATACGCTGGGCTTGCGGAATAAACAATGCAACCTCCGGCCAGTCGGATTTTGGGATATTATCATTTCCGGTTGCTTCCAGAATGGCGGCTGTGTAGAGATCAACGATCATTCTCCTCCCCGTCCTCCTACACGCCCTTAGAACAGAAACGACACGGTCGATATTCTGCGACGAAGCGTGAACCATCGCCAAACCTTCTGTAGTGGAAAAGGCCTGTACAAGTTGATCTTCAATATTATCTTCTGACGGAAATTGCTGATCATCATTAAGCCGCCCCAGAGAAGATCCTTCCAATAAAAGCACATCTATAGTTGCAGGAGGATTTTTCACAAGATCCTCGAATAAGGCCGCCTTACGACCATGAGCACGGAGATCACCACTGTAGAAGATACGCTTTCCATCGTTCTCAATAAGGAGCGCATAGGCATCATAAGCAGAGTGATCCACAAGAAACGGGGTTACGCGGAAACAGCCGACATCAAAACTTTGCTTCGACTGGTAATCCCATCCGTGTGTCGAAGCTGGCCAATTACCAGGCAAGAAAGGCGCAGCGGCAGCAAGTATTCTGCGAGCGGCAGCACCCATACCAACAGGAATCTGCGAGGAGACGTGAGCTAATAAACCAAAATGGTCGAGATGGGGATGAGAAATCAGGATACCCAACAGGGATGGATCGCCCCCGTCCAGCCCCTTGATGACAGGTAAATACCGGATATCGTTCTTCTCGGCATCCAGGGGAAGACCAATATCAAGAATGATACGCTTACTGTCTGATTCTAACTCAACACATGATCCGCCTATTTGATGCGCTCCGCGGTGTATGCAAACTCTCATAACATAAGTTTCCGCAAATCCACCCTCGACGTCAGGTCAATGCTCACTGGCGAGACTGTGACAAACCCCTTGGTGAATGCCAGGATATCAGAATCGGGTTCCAGTTTCTTCTTGTCAAATCCATAGCAACACTTGGCATCACCTATTTTGCTCTTGGGATCCGGATTCTTGATGTGATTAGAAAAATAAGGTTGTCTTGAGAGCCTTGTTATTTTCCACGGCGTTTTGATTGTGGCACTTGCAGGAATATTAACATTAAGGATATCAACATCAGCAGGCATCTTCTTGTTTAACATCATTTTGGCAAAATAGTGGGTAAAGTGTCTGGCAACTGTCCAATCCATTTCAACATGGTTTAAGTGATCCCGCATATCTACCTGCATGGAAACTGCAAGGGCTGGTATTCCATGAGATACTGCCTGTAGAGCTGCTCCTATCGTTCCTGAAATTGTAATGTTTGAACCTAAGTTTTCGCCATAGTTAATGCCTGATATTAATAGGTCTGGTTTTTGTTTATTAAAAAGAACATCAAAAGCATGAAGAACTACACGCGCCGGAGAACAGTCACAGTGATACGCCTTAATCTGGACTCCGTTGACCTTGAGATAATTGATGCACCTGAAATATTCCTTCTTGTTGCCCGTAAAACTACGCCCTGATGACGTTTGCTGACTTGACGGGGCGATAACAGTTACTTTTCCTAGAGTTGAGGCAGTTGCTACCACCGTCCTGAGACCGGGAGATCTAATTCCGTCATCGTTCGTTATTGCGACATGCTTCGTGTGATGACTCATAATATATTCCGTAAGCAGATGTATTAGTAGTCTCCCTTTTCTTTCTGATAATCGGGAGAGAAGTTCAAGAAGTTTATCAGGCATTAATTCGCAAACCTTTCAATAGTTCCAAGCACAATCCTGATTGACGCCTTTGTCTGGGGCGTGAGCTCACGGTCAACCAACTCATCTGTCTGAAGTTTCCAGACAAAGTCATATTTCAGGTCGCTCAACCGGATTTCAACGCGCGCATTCCCTTCATATCTCAGGAGCGGCACCAGCAGGTCAAACTGCCTGTTAAGCCGTTCTACTTCAGAACTTCTTTCCTGGCTTTCCGCCCTCGTGATCTCCGAAATGAGCCTGAGCCCGTCAGTCTTTGCCTTGTTATTCACAACCATTTCAGGGAAATCAGATAAGATCTGCTTCGGGGAAGATTCGATATTCACCTGGCCCGATGGAAGAAAGAATACCAGGTACGCTTTTAATCCGGGATACTTCGTCTTTATCTGTCCGAACCGGCCTTCGGCACGTTTGGTGGCCACATTCAATTGTTCGCTATCCAGCATAGCCCAACCCCTTTCCGGCAGATGGGTCAGCCTCGCCTATCAATTCTCGCACCTCGCCAACAGTAATCCCCCTTTCTGCTGCAACTTCCGTGAAAATCTTGCGATATAACTGCTGCATTGCCGGGTCTTTATCAAAACCCCTGGCTAATTCCTCCAATTCGGTATCCCTGCTCATTCGCGTCAATCCTCCCATTTACTTTGTAAATCCAGCTACCGTATCAAGAGGGATAGGACAAATACGGTCCGCTCCCCCGGCTGAATGCAGTCCGCACTTAGCTGTAGCTCTCAAATTGTACGAGTTTAAATCCTGAAAAGACGTGCTGACTGCAACAATTACGGCCTATATAATATCCCTAAATGTAACAATTAAGGATAGTGGCGTTTTCCCAGTACTGAAGTGGATTTAGAATGCTGTTTTGGCCGTAGTTGAATTTTCACCTACATTTCACCTACCATGCAAATCGCCAATCGGCGATTCGCCTATATTGCTGGTGCTTAGCAGGATACGGTATGTAATCACAACTGTCGGACCATCATGTTTTTCCGCGAGTTTCTCCTTCCACCATGCGACCGATTGACTAATTCCCGGATAGCCTGCTCTTTTTCAAATTGCCTGATTTAAATCGAGTGATGTCGTCTTCAAATTATTTCAATGACACTTAAAACGGTCTATCTTAAAGTACTGTAAGGAATAGAAAGGAAGAATCCATGATCAGCAGAATGATTGCTATGTGTGCGGTAATTGCCGGAATGACTTTAACGAACAGCGCTTTTACCGGAATTGCAGAAGGAAAACCTGTCGCCCGTTTGACGGTTGACGCCGGTGTAACGAACAGGATTGACACGCCTGTCACAGCGGAACTGCCGCCAGGCATTTCTGCTTCGGACATGCGCCTTGTTGAAGTCAAAGACAGAAACCGGATTCCTGTTCCATGCCAGGCGGCAAAGGAAGGAAATACTGGAAGAATCTGCTGGATTCTCTCGGGGACAACCGCTACCGGCGCGAAGAGAGTGTATGAACTCGAAGAAGGCAAACCGGTGGAAGTAAAAGGTATCGAAATCAACGACAAGGATTCTGCACTGGAAATTATGTGCGGCGACAAGCCGGTTCTGCGGTATAAATACGGAATTGAACCGCCGCCAGGAAATAAAAGTAAATTATATGCAAGAAGCGGTTTCATCCATCCTGTCTGGTCGCCGGCCGGCCAGGTCCTGACAGAGATCCACCCCGAGGACCATATTCATCACATGGGCCTGTGGAATGCCTGGACATCCGTGGAATTCGAAAAGCGACATATAGATTTCTGGAATATCGGTGACGGTAAAGGCACGATTCGATGCGCCAAAGTTGAAGGCAGGAACAGCGGACCGGTCTTCGGCGGTTTCAAGGTGGTACAGGAGTATGTTGACCTCACGCTCACCAACGAAGCAAAAGTGGCACTGAACGAAGACCTGGAAGTGCGGGTATGGAACACCGGAGGCGCCGTAAAGGGTTATTGGCTGTTTGACTGGATTTCGGTCCAGCGGTGTGCGACCACAAGCCCTGTTAACCTGAACAAGTACACTTACAGCGGGCTGGGATTCCGAGCCACAAGCGAATGGGACGCCAGCAACAGCGAATACATGACGAGCGAAGGAAAGACGCGCGAGACCGCAAACGGAACATGCGCCCGCTGGGGCAGCATGTTCGGCAAGACTTCCAGGGGCGATGCCGGCCTCCTGCTGATGACAGATCCACGGAACTGGAACTATCCCGAGCCACTCCGGATATGGAAAAAAAATATGGGCGGCGGAAAGATATTCTTTAATTTCTGCCCGAATCAGAACAAGCCCCTGCTGATGGAACCGGGCAAAGAGTACGTGTTCCGGTATCGCGGCTGTGCCTATGACGGCACAATGAGCAGCGAGAACGCGGAAAGACTGTGGAGCGATCTTGGCAATCCACCTTCGGTAACCCTTGAGAATCTAAGTAAATAATATCCAGATCGGATGCGGACGCATCGGCGGCGGCATGGACATGCCGGGCCTGTTCAGGAAAGACGATGTCCGTATGTCACTTACGCCGAGCGCAACATGTTCAAGGCCTTTAATCATGAACCATTTCAAGATCCCGCGATCAGGTTCCTTCCATTATCATGAAGATAGCGCGCTCCGGCTTCAGTCAGGACAACATTATCCTCGATCCGCATCCCGCCAAAACCTTTGAAGTACACGCCGGGCTCCACCGTAAAGACCATTCCTTTCTGAAGAACCGTCTTTCCGCCGGGAACCAGGAACGGAGCGGGGTCATGATAGCCGAAACCCACGCCATGCCCGGTGATATGGATGAAAGACCGGCCCAGCCCCGCGGCTTCAATTACACTGCGCGCCGCCTTATCGACATCACCCGACAGAACACCTGGCCTGCATGCCGCCATGGCAGCTTTCTGGGCACGGCGGAGAGTTGCATAAACCTCTGCCTGTCTTCCCCCCGGCCTGCCGGCAACCGCCACTTTGGTATAGTCACCCCACATACCGTCCACCACAAGCGCCATCTCCAGCACAACAATATCGCCGCGGCAGACCCTGCGGGTCTTCGAAATCTCCATTGGCCTGAATGCCAGCATGGTATTGGCCGGCCCGCTCGAAACCTGGGGAAACGCCCGCACATTGACTGCGCCGCCGTAACCGCTGCCCTTCACCTGCACCGCATGGACAACTGCGGCGGCAATATCAACTTCCCGGGCACCCCTCCTGACCGCCGATGCAAATGCCTTCATTCCAAAGCCCGCAATCTTTGCAACAAGGCTCAATTTCCTGATCTCGGCGGGAGTCTTCACGCTCTTGAGCTCGTCAAGGACCGGAGTCACATCTACAATCCTGGCAGGCGCGACAAGGTTTTTGAAGTAATTAACCGTTCCATGCGATACAACAAAGGGCTCGGCAAAATTCAATGGCGGAGCCATGGCCTCGTTACCCATCTCGATCCCGACCTTTCCCTTCCTCATTCCGCCTTTCCGGATCGCCGCCTTCAAGTGAGCCTTGATCTGGCCGGCGGTATCACCAGCCTTGAGATGCGCCCATTCGAAAAATTTCCTGGGCCACCACGCACAGGCTGATTCCTCCCTCTCGGCTGCGGGTACTATCAGCGTGGGCTGACCCTTCACCGGAAAGAAGAGCATCCGCTGAGCGGCCAGCAGCCGCCGGCCAGCCTGATGCTGGCCGGAAGCCGGCATATCATTCCCGAAAGTCCCGCAGCCGCAAGAGCCTTGCGAATGCGGCCCACACGTTCTTTGTCAATGTGTTTTACTGCTGACATGACATCAATGTTTTTGACCACTCTGACATGCTGCTCGATATGGCAGAAAGTATATCAGAACTGGCAGCATATGTATAGCCTGCCACGGATAATACGGATTAAACGGTTTTTGGGCGACAAAATCCAAAAAGTTCAGTTAACTGAACTTTTTGAGCAACGCACATGATATCAAGCACTTACGACCGAAAACTTGTGCTTTTTTATGTAAAGTTTTGGTTCCTCGCTATTTCCAGTGGATACATACCTCGCAATGCATTGATTCACCGGAAAAAGATTTTTGACAGGATAAGCAGAATATCCTGTTGATCAAGAGGCAGATCGATGTTTTGACGTGTTTTGATCCGGAAATTCCGGTTAAAAACACGTCAAAACGCATCTTTCTGATCGGATCGGGGAGATGGATCCAGTCCCATCATGTTATCCTGTCAATTTTCTCTTGTTGCCTTTGATTGGCTATTACTTATCCACCGATAATAGCGAAGAACCAGAATAAATTATACGACGACCGGCACGGACAAAGAGCAGATACCTGCAAATTTCTGAGGACGACTTTTCAGTTCGGCAGGCTGAATGTCTTTCCCTTCTCAACGCTCACATCTTTCACAAGATCGCCATATTTGACTTTGCACTTGTTGCCGAGCAGGGATTTAATTTCCGCCTTCACCAGTTTGCCGCCCTTCCACTCCATATCCACCTCGAACCCGCCGCGCGCTTTCAAACCCTTGACCGACCCATCGGGCCACACGCCGGGCAGCGCCGGCAGTAGGTGAATAACATGCCCAAACATTTCCGATTTCTGATTTCCGATTTCCGATTTCCGCACGCTGATCTCTGACCTTTGGCCTCCGACCTCTTCCGTCATGTGGCTCTGCAGAAGCATCTCCGCGATCCCGGAGCAGGCGCCGAAATTGCCGTCAATCTGAAACGGCGGATGCGCATCGAACATATTCGGATAAAGTCCGCCGCCGCCATGCCCCACCGGCCTGAGAAGATTGCGCAGGATCACATAAGCATGGTCTCCATCAAGAAACCGCGCCCACAGGTTGATCTTCCAGCCCATCGACCAGCCGGTCGCCTGGTCGCCCCGGTAAACCAGTGACTGCCGGGCCGCCGTAAAGAACTTCGGCGTCTGCCAGTTGATATCATAACCCGGATAGACACCCCAGAGGTGCGATACATGCCGATGCTGGTTTTTAGGATCATCCTTGTCTTCAAGCCACTCCTGCAGCTGGTTGTATCTGCCGACCTGGTTGGGCGCGATGCGCTTCTTCATCTCGTCCAGCTTCGCCGCAAGTTCGGCATCCACGCCCAGCACGCGCGCCGCTTCGGCAACTTCCCCGAAAAGCGAGCGGATGATCTGATGGTCCATCGTCGGGCCCATTACCAGCCCGCCCTGTTCCGGAGAGTTTGACGGACCGCTGATCAGGCACTTCGTTATTTCATCCTCGTACAGGTAATCCGCGTAGAACAGTGCCGCCTCTTTCAATACCGGGTAGGCTTTCCTCAGGAAGTCCATATCACGCGTGAAAAGAAAGTGCTCCCAGAGATGCGTTGCCATCCACCCGCTGCCACTGACCCATATGCCGTGATTGGCCGCATTGATCGGCGCAGAGCCGCGCCACATGTCAAAGTTGTGGTGAACCACCCAGCCGCTCGCGCCATAATGAGCCTTTGCCGTCTCGCGTCCCGATATCACAAGGTCATCCAATGCATCGAACAGTGACTGGTGACATTCAGAAAGATTGGCCACTTCAGCAGGCCAGTAGTTCATTTCTGTATTAATATTGCATGTCATCTTGCTGTCCCATGGAGGATTCATCTGGTCATTCCAGAGCCCCTGCAGCGTCGCCGGCTGGCTGCCCGGCCTGCTGCAGGAAATCAGCAGGTAACGGCCATACTGGAATAACAGCGCGGCCAGTTGCGCGTCATTGCGGGAGGCAAACTTCTCAATACGCGTATCCGTCGCATCCTTCACCGCATCCGTCGTACCCAGGTCCAGCACAACACGCCGGAACAACGCCTGGTGATCGGCAATATGCGCCTTTTTCATAACGTCAGCCGGTTTACCATCGGAAACTTTTAACATCTCACTGCACCGCGTTTTCGGATCGGCTGTAATGTCCCGGAAGTTCTTCACATTTGTCCCGGCAACCAGCCTGATCGTCAGCGAATCCGCGCCGTTCACTGCCAGCCCATCCTGCACAGCAGTCACCTTGCCGCCTTCTGCCGCCACTCGTGCGCGAGCCTCAAAGGTAACGCCATTCGCCTCAACCGAACCGGTCACGGTGATTCCATCCGTACCGTCGTTATTCACGGAAGAAACCTTGTGCGGCGTGTTCATCCTGACAACACAGTCAATTTTACCCGGCTTGTCGGCAGTCACACGGAACACAACAGCCCGATCGGGATGTGATGCGAATACTTCACGTTTGAAGGTGACCTCGCCCGCTTTATAGGTAACCTCTGCAACCGCCGTGTCCAGGTCCAGCATGCGCCGGTAATCGGAAACAGTCACATGGCCTGGAAAGTCGATAAATAGATCGCTGCAGGGTTTGTATGCTTTCTGACGCATCGGTTCACTCATGAAGTTCTGGCCTGCCAGACTTGTAGCTTCCCCCTGTTTCTGGCCTGCGAGTTTATGTTTCTCGCCTGCCTCTTTCGATTTGGTAGTCGCTTCATCCTTTTTCCCCTCGGCTTCAAGCTTTGCCGCCTCATCCTTCAACCGGATCGATTCCCTCTCAAATACCCGGCCCTCCTGCAGAAGTTTGCGGATCTGGGGAAGAAACTCTACAGCGCCTTTATGGGCATAGGAATGAGGAGACCCGCTCCAGACTGTGGCTTCGTTAAACTGGATGTGTTCTGACGGAACACCGCCGTAAATCATCGCGCCCATCGTTCCGTTGCCAACAGGAAGCGCCTCTCCCCATTTCAAGGCGGGCTGGTTGTACCAGAGACACCATGGCGCGTCCGGCGCCTTCCCCAGGCCGGCAGACTCACTCTTAATGGCCGTTGTTTCCTTTGCTGCATGAATTGTCCCGACATACGCAAATGCAACTACAAGCAGTAATAACTTCTTCATCAATACTATCTCCTTATTTCTGTACTTCCTTTACAATCGTTTATCAGCTTACGGGCACGCGTTTCTACCGGAATGGCAAAATCATTAGGACGGCCAAGGCGCCGGGTCAAGCTCAAGAACCGCAGCACGCCATTCTTCCTTCTGTTACGCTCTGCTTTCACCTGCCCATCTTAACCCGTATACTGCATTCTTTGACATGATTGGGATTCAAGATGTTACGAATGCATAGAAAACATTGTTGACACTCCCGACTCTCGCTACCAGCTTTTCCAGAAACCTTATTCGCGGAGTTTGTATTTATGAGGGCAAAAAAGAAGCCCTTTGGCCAGGCAGGTTTCGATGAGACACTGTAAGATAATTAAATCTCAATTACGCCTTTTAGGTCGTGGTCCTCTTACTTCCTGTCCAGCCAAGGGCCGGCTTATATATCAGCATCAGCCATGCCAACAAGACGTGCCCGTCTATACGCCCCAAAATCCCCCATAATCATGTAAAACCGGTGTATCAATGTCTCGTTCTGTGCATCTTTCCGGCCAAGCCTGGCCGGAATCAGACAGTCCCCGTCCAACGGACTGCGGCAAAGCAATGCCGGATGTACTGACCCGCTTATTGCACCAGTTTCTTACAGCTTGAGCAATAGGCAACTCGACACTATTATCCGTCATCTCTTTCCTATTTCTGGAAGATGTTTCCATAATCTTGGTTCCGCCCGAAGGGGCGCATATGCGTCAACCCAAGAAATGCTGGATTTATTGGGATGGCGGAGATGTCATCTCGTTACACCACACAACTTATCGTCACCCTCACCTAACCTCTCCCCTGAAGGGAGAGGAATTCCCGTCTTCTTCCTCGCCCCTTGGGGGAGCCGCCTTCGCTCGAGAGCTATGGCGAGCCAGGGAGGATTGATGGCGCGTTCCGCGCCATTGAGGTCAGTGGTGTTTTCGTATTCTTCCTCGCCCCTTGGGGGAGAGGATCGTGGTGAGGGGTATTCCCGCCTTCTCCTGCTTACGTTGACGCGTATGCAAAGAGTCGGGGCGGATGGCAAGTCCCGAAACGCCATCTGCCTCTCCTTCCAGGTCCGCCGCACTTAATTGCGGCGGTGTAAACTGTGGCGCGAATTTAGTTCTTCGATGGAATATTTCTTGTCAGATGCCGTTCCGGCACGGCGGAGCAATCGGCGCTGCATACGCATGCGTGTCGCATTGCTCC
>Ga0172371_10009370_pt1 | contig 13478 bp, 14 predicted proteins | sample Lak12m_FD_114543 | JGI IMG/M metagenome (GOLD analysis project Ga0172371, IMG submission 114543) | Freshwater microbial communities from Kabuno Bay, South-Kivu, Congo - kab_022012_12m | ecosystem: Environmental > Aquatic > Freshwater > Lake | place: Democratic Republic of the Congo: South-Kivu... | reverse complement strand
CGGTTCGATGAGGGGGGAGTGAGTTGCAATGTAGGGCATACGGTTACTAAGGCACGTATGGGAAATCCTGAAACGGAACTATGCCGAAGTCTAACCATTGGTACTCACTCCTCTACTCTACTGGTTAATATTCCGTGTTTTACAATCTGTGACAATTCTGTGCACAAAATATCACGAATTTACAGTAATTTAAGTATGAATCACCCCATTGCCTAGTATTAATTACCTCATTAGGCTATTTACTAGCACAATTGTTCTATTTATAATTAAACCAATAGTTTGTTTATCCAAGATATAAATAAAAGGAGAAATAACATGACCAGTAATGAACTACCATATCATATTCGATTAGTAAATTTTCATACCAAAGAATTAGAGCTTGTTCAAGAATTAGTAAAATTTCACAAATTAGAAATTGGGGGTTTTAGTGCAGCACTACGTACTATTATTCAGGAATGGGAGCAATATAATCGCTATCATAATTCAGTCCTATCAGCAGGCGAACGTCAACAAATCATCAACATATTAAAAGATAGCGCGCCAGAATTAACAAAACACGATCGTATGCTCGAAAGTAGTGGCATTGAAGTCGAAAAACCAGCCGAAAGTTCGCCAAATGAGGTCACTGATTTTTATAGCAAGTACTACGTACCGAAAAATGATTATGAAAAAGCATTGCTAGCTTATAGGAAAAGAAGAATATAATAATAATTTAAGAGATTTTTACTGAATTCACGGATAGTTGTACTAAACTAAACTAAGAATAGCAAATAGAATTATTCGATAATCAACTATCCGTGTAATATATTTTCATTGAAAAAAAATAATTTGATCACAGTTTTTTTGTTCTACTAGAAAACTTCGCTATGAAGTAGTTTTCTTGCTTTTTCTGCATCGTCAAGAAACATTTTTACAGTTTCTTTAGTATATGGATGAACAATCATACCTTCAAGTAAGTTCGGTAAAACTGTTACGATGTGCGCGCCTGCTTCCAGCCATTCAATAACATTTAGTATTTCTCGGGTAGAAGCAGCTATTATTTTTGATTCTAATCCAAACCCATCTAATACTTTTCTCAACTTATTCAGTTCACTGATGGTGTTATATCCCATATTATTAACTCGACCACAAAATATCGAGACATAAGTTGCTCCAGCTAAAGCAGCTAATAGACATTGTTGAGCGCTCATCATTGCTGTAACATTTACACGAACATTATATTTACTCTCTAGTTCATGAACAATCTCTAAATTTTCTAATTCACCATTTGGACCATGAACAGTTACTTTCACATTTATATTCTCAGCCCAATTTGCATAAATTTGAGCTTGTTCAATAACTTTTTCTTTTTCTGTTGATGTAACTTCTACTGACAAAGGATGAGGATATATTAGTCGAGCAATTTCCTTTGACCTAGCCTCTATTCCTTTCATTCCTCCGGTTACACCATCTTTTAACAATATGGTTGGGTTAGTTGTTACTCCCCTTATAATTCCCATTTTGTGAAATCTTTCTATTTCCTTGATATTTCCTGAATCTAAAAAAATTGGCATCTTTCTTCTCCTCGCCTACGGCAATAATATTCTAATTGATAATAGCTAACTTATTGATTCCCATTTCATCTCTGATTTTCGTAAATATGGATGTGAAACCAGCAAATGCCAAATTAATGCTTGAAAGGATTCTGTATGAGCAGTAATATTTGCTGGATTAACCGTCGGAATAATAATACATGCATCAGCTATTTCAGCAGTATATCCTCCATTTCTTCCCACAACTCCAAGTATTCTTGAACCAATTTCATTCGCATATCTTAACGCTTGAACTAAATTTGGACTGATATTTTTTTCTAAGTCCCCTCCCCCAACAGAAAAAATGAATATAATGTCTTTTTTGGATAATTTTGAAGTTTTTAACCAATTTACATAAGCAGAATCCCAACCATCATCATTAACTCTTGCGGTAAGCTCTGCCACATTGTCACTTGGGGTATAAGCTTCAATTCCAACGATCTTTCTAAAATCACACACAGCATGTGATGCATGAGCAGCTCCACCACCAGATCCCATTATGAATAATCTACCTCCTGATTGACGAACTTCATCAATTAATAGAGCCATTCTTTCAATTTCGTCACTATTCAATAGATCTAAGATTTTTTGCGCTTCTTCAATATATTCCCGCGAATAAGACATCTCACGCTCCCATTTTCTTTTATTATTTACATCCTCAATAATTATTTGCAATGCATCATAAAGATTATCAACTATAAAATCTGGTTCGACTCTTTTTTCTTCTAGATATTTGAGTACATACAATTTTTTATTAGCCAACAGTATTGTTTTTGTTCCAGCTAATTTTCCTGCAATTATATCTGATATCCCATCACCAATAAAATAGGAATTTGACAGAGATATTCCCCATTTTTCTGCAGCTTTTTTTAGTAACCCAGGTTTAGGTTTCCGACATTCACAGTCCTTTTTATATTTTTTTAATATCGATTGAGGATGATGCAAACAATAGTAAATATCATCTAATCTAGCGCCAAAGCTCGATAAATCAGCTTTCATTTTATTTGTTATTTCGCCTAGGGTTTTCTCAGTGTATTTCCCTTTTGCGATACCGGGTTGATTAGAAATTACAATGGTCAACCATCCCATTTCGTTAAGTTGGTTAATAACCTTACCAGATTCTGGTATCAATTCAAATTCATCTGGATTACAAGGAGAATCTATCAATCCAAACTCTTTGTTATATACCATTTTATTTATCACACCATCTCGATCTAGAAATACTGTTGGTTTTGATTCTCTTTTATCACTGTCAATATTTTTATCCATTTTCTACAGATAATTATTTCTTATTAATCTCTAATTATCTATAAAGATATTTAGATCTTCTTTCAATAATCCATCTAATTCTCTCAATCCATCAAAGGATCCTATTTCGTAAAACCTTTCCTTTACTTCATAAGCGAGCAATTTATCTTCCTCAATTAACTGTATATATATATCCATAAGATCAATATATTGTGACTTCTCAATATTGTCAAATACTGAAGGGGTGAAAATACCAAGTCCATAATCGATGTAATGCATATTATCTGTAGTATGCTTTTTATCATAGTGAACTATCTTATTATCAACCATTTCTATATTACTCTTATCCCATTTATCATGATTTTGATAAACAGTCATCAAAGCTGGCTGAGTATATTTATTGAAATGTGATTGAATTTTTTTATAATTACATGGAAGATATGAGTCGCCATACAAAACAAAAAAAGGACCGATTACCTTATGAATTGCATTCGCAATCGCTCCACCAGTACCCAAAGATATCTCTCCATCAAAAACGTATTCAATATTCATACCAAATTGTTTTCCATCATGTACGTAATCACGAATCATATCCCCTAAGTATCCCGCTGATATGACCACATCTTTAATTCCTCTATCATTCAATAATTTCAATTGATGATAGATAAACGGCTTTCCACCTACTTCTACAAGCGCTTTGGGAATTTTCTCGGTTATTGGTCTCAATCGAGTCGCTAAACCACCCGCGAGAATGATCATTGGGAATAATTTCATCCTATTAGATTCTTTGTGCCTTCAAAATCAAAACGGAAACGTACTTCCTCTAAACCAGCCTTATACATAGCATGTCTTAAACGATTACGGTCTTCAGCGTAAAACATTATAAATCCTCCACCACCTGCTCCGACTAATTTTCCTCCTAAAGCGCCATTTTTTCTCCCTAACTCATACCATTCATCAATTTCAGGGTTGCTTATCCCTCCCGAGCGCTTTCTTTTATGCTCCCAATGTTCATGCATTAGTGCACCAAATTCACTTGTATCTCCCCGTATCAATGCATCTTTACTTCTAAGACCTAATTCTTTTGTATAATGCAAATTAGCAAGCATCTCTTCATCCATTTCCTTGCTACGCGTATCTTGGTCTTTAAGGATCGCTGAAGCGCTTCTTGCATATCCAGTGAAGAATAACATGAGATTATCTTCAAGATTAAAAAGAGTATCCATATTCACAGGCAATGGATATGCGTTTACTGTACCGTCCTTGTTAAATTCAAAACATGTAATTCCCCCATAAGCGGCTATGTATTGATCTTGCTTTCCAATAGGCTCATTTAGAATATCCATTTCTATCTCACAAGCTAAACGAGCTAGTTCGTCAGGTAATAATAATCGTTTACGATGAGCAAATAGCGCTTTTAGTAAAGCAGTAGTAAAACTTCCAGAAGATCCCAAACCAGTTCCAGCGGGGATATCCGCAAGTGTAGTTATTTCGATTTGAGGCGTTTTAAAATCTAACATACGAATGGCTTCTCTAATTATTGGATGTTCGACTTCATCCACCGTTTTAATTTTTTCAAGCTTAGAATACTTTAAAAAAATCCCAGGAGTAAATGGACGCATCACCGTAACATAAACATATCGATCGATTGCAGCCGCGATCAAGAACCCCTCATGTTTTCTATAATAAGAAGGTAAGTCAGTTCCCCCTCCACCAAGAGATATTCTCAAAGGACTACGCGTAATAATCATATCCAGAATCCTTATAAATTTTTTCAACAATTTCTAGAGCAGCATATGCATCATGCAAGTTTGCTGAAGGTGTGCGATTTAGCCGAATATCTTCTAAAAACTCTTTGAACTCAAGCGCCCACGAGTTATCTCCGCGCGGGTATTCCCATATTGTTGTTTCAGGGGGACCCATTTCCGGAAGCATTTTATGAAAATTTAATCTTTCTATTCCATAACTTCCACCCAAGCCCTCAATATGCAATTTTGCATTCTTGCCATATATTTCAAGCGAGAAAAGGTTCTTCCACTCCGTACAACTAACATGAAGAAAGGCGGTCTGATTTTTTGCTGTCCTTAACAACATAAATCCATTATCATCAACGGGCATATCCCAGAAATACGTTGTTGCAATTCCTTGTATTTCTTTAAAATCGCCAAGAAACCACCTCGATAAATCTATCAAATGCACACCTTGATCAATTAACTCACCCCCACCAGAAAGTTCTGGATTGGCTCTCCATTCACGATCGTATCCTACTCTTCCTCCATGCCCATATCTTCCTCGTAGGAACATTAATTCTCCCAGTTCTCCAGATTTGAACAGCTCATGAGCTTTTAACAAAGCAGGATGGTATCGGTGATTAAACCCTACCCGCACGATTACATGATGCTTTTCTGCAGCATTGATTAATTCATTAAGCTCATTCTTATTACGTGCAGCAGGTTTTTCTATCAGAACATGTTTTCCTGCTTGAATTGCTTCAAGACTTATTTGAGCTAAAGCTTGATTTGTTGTGGCGACTATAACTATATCGATATCATCATGATTTACTGCCGATATCCAATCATTCGAATAATCTATGTCTGCATAATCGCTTGCAAGTTGTTTGGCTTTTTCAATTTCAATATCCACGCACAAGCGAAGCCTAGCTCCATTTAAAGCTTTGGCGCGTTTTTTCCCAATTAATCCACATCCTATGATCGCTACATTCATATCAATTTATTTTATATCTCCACATTTTTGTAATCAATATTCCAATAAATATACCTATGAAATTTGTTAATATATCTTCGATATTCGCACTACGACCTGGAATATAAATCTGTATTACTTCATCTAACACAGTATGGAGTGAAGAAAATATAAGTGCAAAACCAAATCCGATAAATGGTTTCCAAGTTGTTGTGCCTGCAAGGAAGGCAAGTATAAACAATATCATATGAAGGAATATATGGCCTCCTTGTCTCCACAAAAAATCAAGCCAACTTGAATTTGAAGTTGGTATTGTTTGCCTTGTCGCTAATAGCCAAATTATACAACTCCATCCTATTAGCAAAAACCAACTTAAACTTTTTTTATTGAAGATCGCCCCCATTTCAAACCTCTATCCTCAGGAACAATCCTACGTAATGTATAGATATCAGTCTTTTGTAAATCTTCCAAATGATCATCTAACTTGTCCCAAGGATCCCAGACTGCGCTGATAAGTTTTCCAGTTATTCCATCACTTTTTGAGGATGCCAAGAATACAGCCAATTGTGCTCCTTTTTCCAAAGGTATCCCGCCAGTTTGTTTCTGTTTTTTTGCACGCTTGTAGAATTGCTCACCGACTTGTTCAGGGCCAGCTTCCAGTACCTCATCTAACATGCTTGTATTTAATGCACCAGGAGCAATTGAGTTTACATCAATATTATCATCTCGGACTTCGCCCGCAAGAGTTTCTACAAATCTTACAATGCCTGCTTTGGACGTTGCATATGCACTTATGTAAGGGAGAGGCGAAGTTGCGCCACCGCCTGATAACTGAATTATTTTGCCATAACGATTTTCTCGTAAATGGGGTATTATCTCTTTTGCGACAAGAATCGAACCTAGCAAGTTTATTTCAACAGCTTTAACCCACTTGTTCCAATCTACTTCCTCAATTTTTCCTTTCGGACCATAAACACCAGCATTATTCACTAATATTTGTATTTGACCTAATTCATTTATAGCAAATTCAACAAATCTTTTTACATCATTAGGTTCAGATACATCTACCTTCATCCCAAGAATTTTCTGATCGCCATTACAATGACTCTTTAATTCATCTACAACATTTCCGAGTTTTATTTCATTTCGAGCACATAAAAATACACTAGCGCCCGCTGTAACATAAGCTTGTGCTATCTCTCTTCCCAATCCTTGACTAGCTCCCGTAATTATTGCGCTTCGTCCTTTTAACAAATTGTTCATTTGCTCAAATTGCCTTTCCAACTGTTACATATGTAATGCCATCAAAATTTCCAATATTAGAAGCTAAAAAACCATTAGCATCTAATATTATCTTTGATTTCATCGATTCAAATATATTTATTCTTATTACTTCTTTGTATGTCTGCCATTCAGTTGATACAACCAAAGCATCTGCTTCTAGTAAAGCATCCTCAGGAGTTGTGCATAATTCTACGCTTGATAAAGAATTAGGTAATATTTCAATCTTTGGATCGTGGGTTTTGATTATTGCACCATGTTCTAACAACCAATTAATTAATTCTATAGCCGCGGATCGTCGTAAAGTATCAGTGCCTGGCTTATAAGTTAATCCCCATATTGCTACTGTTTTACCTTTAATATCACCAAGCAATTCCACCAAACGACGTCGTGACCATTTTTTATGATTTTCATTGCTAACTTCTACTGATGGAATAAGGTAAATGGGTAATTTTTTTTGTTCCCCCAATTGGGATAAAAAGATTATATCTCGTGCAAGAGTTCCTCCAGAAAATGCGCCGCCTGGACTTAGATATGCCTTTTCCCCAATTCTCGCCTCAGATTTTAAACCTCTTTCAACTTCTTTGGCATCTGCACCCACCTTCTCACAAATAGATGAAATCTCATTAATAAACACTACAGATGTAGCCAGGAATGCATTTAAAGCATGCTTTACCATTTCGGCAGATTCTACATTCATCCATTCAATATTTGTTGTAAAAGGCGCTAATAAATTGGTAAATTTCTCTTTTACTCCCCCATTTCTTGTCCCTATTACAACTCGATCTGGTTCTGTAAAAACCGAAATGGCTTTCCCCAAGCGTAGATTTTCTGGTGAATAAGAAAATGATACAGAGATATTTGGGTTTTGTTGGAATAAATTATTTTCTAGCAATCGACAGGTTCCAACCGGGATCTGAGAAGAGATCAAAATATCTTGTCCAGATTTCAGATATGGAAACAATTTGGAAATACGGTCTGTAACATAATCTACATCGGCTTCATCATTATCATTGACGGGTGTATCATACGTAACCCAAATCAACTCAGCTTCACCGATCGCTTCTTCGATATCACCGGTAAAAGTTAGTGTCCCTCTCTCAAGTCCTTTTACTACCAAATCTTCCAATCCTGGTTCGAATAATGGCGGCTTCCCTTTATTCAACGATTCAATTACTTTATTATCAAAATCCAACCCACAAACTTGATGTCCACCTGAAGAAAGACAAGCCGCCGTTACAGTTCCCAGGTGCCACAATCCAAGAACACATATTTTCATTTTCGTTTCTCCAGTAGCCAATTGTTTTTCTTCAAATACTCAAGTGTTTTTGTGATACCCTGTTTTATTGTTAATTGTGGCATCCATCCCAAGGAACGGATCTTAGTTGTATCTAAAAAAATAAAGGGGTTGTCTCCAATCCAACCTCTTTCTCCCCCAGTATAAAATCGTTCTGGGTTTAAACCTAAATATTCACTGATCCATCCAATTGAATCGTTTACTTCGCAATACTCATCAGTCCCTAAATTATAAATATTTACCTGATCTTTTTCATTTTCGATCACAAAAAGCATAGCGTCGATACAATCTTGAATATAAAGATACGATTTCTTCTGATGTCCATTCCCCAATACCTCCAACTTTCGTGGATCATCAAGCAGTTGCTTGTAGAAATCGAATACATGCCCATGAGAATATCGTTCACCCAAAATGGAAACAAACCGAAATATATATCCAGTGAAGTCAAAACCTTCGCAATAAGCAGATATCAATCCTTCACAAGCCAACTTTGATGCTCCGTACAAAGATGTTTGAATTGGAAATCGCGCATCTTCAGGAGTTGGGAATTGCTGCGCCTCACCATAAACTGATCCAGTGGATGAAAAAGCAATCTTTCTTATATCATTCTTTCGCATAGACTCTAAAACGTTATAGGTTGCAATGGTATTCTGTTCTAGATCTTTATAAGGATGGTTTAACCCAAATCTCACATCCGCGTTAGCGGCAAGATGAAAAACAAATTCTGATCCAGACATGGCTTTCTCTAACCCTAGTGAATCAAGTAGGTCGCCTTTAATCAATTTGAATTCCGAAAATTGATTCGCCTGATCCAAAAACCTCTCTTGTCCTGTGGAAAAGTTATCGTAACCAGTTACGCGATGTCCATCCGATAGAAGCCTATCCGCTAAATTACTGCCTATGAAACCTGCCACACCTGTTATAAAAAAATGCATCAAACCTCTCTCTTCTACTTTTTATGTTTTTATCAATTAACTTCCAGTACCCGCTATTACGACAAATACTGTTCTTACTAAGATACGAAAATCTAACCACAAAGACCAATTATCGATATATTCTAAATCCATTTTGACCCATTCATCGAAATCATTGATGTCATTGCGACCGCTTATCTGCCATAAACATGTGATCCCTGGACGGATGCTAAGTTTTCGTTTATGCCAAAAATCATAACGTTCTAATTCATATCGAAATGCTGGTCTTGGTCCGACTAAGCTCATATCTCCTTTAAAAACACTCCACAATTGCGGCAATTCATTGATACTAAATTTTCTTAATAGTTTACCTAATGGAGTTACTCTCGGATCATTTTTTATCTTAAATACCGGTCCTTTCATTTCATTATATTCTTGCAAATCCTCTTTCCGTTCATCAGCATCTGCATACATTGTTGTGAACTTATAACCAATGAACTCTACGCCTTTTTGACCGACCACTTTCCAAGGATAAAAAATGGGTAAATCTGGAGTAGTGATTTTAATTGCAATTGCAGTTATCAAAAAAACCGGCGACAAAATAATCAATAATACCCCCGAGACTACCAAATCAAATATTCGTTTAATAAACAATGCATCCGAATCCCAATTCGGCGGTTTTATGATCACAGCGGGAAAATTTCTTGTCACATAGGAAGAATTATCTTTATTTCTGGAAGGTTGATTCAGCAAAACTTCTGGAACGATTTGCAACAACACCCCAAGATAGTCACAGGTTTTTACAACCTCTTCAATCCATACGCTATTATTTGATGGTTGCACAACGATCACTTCATGAATAGGTAAATTTATTAAAATATTACGCAAATCAGAAACATCACCCAAGTATGGTATTTTCTTGTTTACTTCTTCATTTCTTACAGTACTCAATTGTCCAATCAAACGCGAATCTTCTGGAGAAATATGGCGCTCAAAATAATTAATCATCCATTCTAAACCCTTTTTTTGACCAACAACAATTACATTATTAGCATAATATCCGGCTCTTTTTCTCATCAAAAAATAACTTCTCAATAACAGCTTATACGATGTGAGTACAAAAGCGCTTGAAAGGAAAAATAATCCTAAAAACAAGCGACTCCATTCATAACTCTTTAATGCAAAAGAGATAAGCGCTATTAAACTAATTCCTGCCAGTGGAGCAAAAATACTCATGATAATGACACGCGTACGTGATTGATAAACCAAGCGTCCATAATCATTATAAGAAAGAAAAATTAGCAAAGTCACTAATGCAACAATCAAAAATATCCAAGTCAAATCGATGATTGATTGCAGCTCGCTAACTCCAGGGACAGGTGAAAAGAATTCTAGGATTCTAGGAAAATGCAATACTTCCCCTGGCTCGATCCATTTACGAATTGTCGGCGTTATTACATAAGCGCTAGTAAACGCAAACCATAGTGCAATTGTATCAACAACCCATATAAATCTACGCGGTATCATTCTTTTCACCCCCCATTATTTTATGATAGAATTTTTCAATATCTTGTGTAATTTTCTCCCAAGATAAAATCTCTCGGGAAACACGTCTAGCTTCATTTTCGATTTGTATACGCCAATGACTGTCATTGAACAATCTCAAACATCCTTCCACCATTTCACTTGGATCTTGCCCCACTATATATGCGGCATTTTCTTTTTCTAGCAAATCGGGTAGATCACCGACACGATTAATGATTACCGCATGACCTGCTGTAAGATCATAGCCGAACTTGGATTTACTCCTAATCGGGTGATTTTTCAATAGTTCAACCAAGTCGGTCGCCTCACCCCCGTCTCTTCTTCATCCTGTGGGCACAATTTTCCTACCAGGCGAAAGTCCTCCGCTGAAGTATTGACTATAAAATAGTGGATCATCCAATCCAGTTCATTGAGCCGTCCTACGATAAGTACGTTACTGGCATACACTCCGGCATACTTGCGCAGTAGAAAATATTGGCGCAGTAGCAGTCGATAGACGCTTAAGTTCATCGTGCTGAGCAGCATGAATAAAACTACAAACAACCGGCTCCACTTAGTGTACTTCAAAGCAAAGGAGATCAATGCCATCAAGCTGATGCCCGCCAGCAGCGCCAATACGAATTGTACAATGATACGCGCCCGAGACTGGTTAACCAGGTGACCATAGTCACGAAGCGCCAGCAACACCGGCAGAGCGCTCACGAGAATAATCAAATAGACCACGATCAGATCATACAGTGGTAGCAATTGCCCGGCTACAGGCGATAGCAGTGTAAAAAGACCGGGCAAATATCGAAATTTACCCGGCTCCATCAATGTATGCAGGAACAGCACGTGGGAATAAGCGACTAAAAAACGAGCCATTAAGCCTCTGCATCCAGAGGCCATAAGAAGCGACGAGGAATCATAATATTTATTCTTTTTATATTCTACAAAAACAGGTGGTACAACTTGATGATAGTAATTCGCCTCAACCGTTTTCCGTCCACTTTAGCCTATCGTCAGCAAAACTAGACCTAAACCCAAGAGAATAACTCAAAGAGGACTGTCAAAGCCGGACTGGTCCGTGACTGAAGCAGCAGGCGAGTCTTATTACTCCCAAGTATTTTCACGATCAACAAAGTCATTGGTTTCTTACTTAGAAGTATCCAGAGCATACCGCTTAGCAGCTGTATAAGATCACGTTGGGATCCAGCGTCAGTGTGATAATGTGCATTATTAGATCCGGCTAGGCTTAGTGTTTTGTAATAGTAATAAGCCAGCGTATCTCTGCCGATATCAGAGAAAACGAGCCATATAAAAATAGCCACAATGTGTAAGCCGTAAAGAAAGCCGCAAAAAGACATAGGATGTCAAAGTGTGCCAGAAGAATTGACGGGGGATCATCAATCGCCTAATTACTTGTGAAAAAGTAATTCAAGTTTCACTCGAAGGACACGCAAACCAAATGCCACAATTCCAATCGTATATCTCTTCCAAAGACGCTTGGGTTCTTTCACTATACGATAAAGCCAGAATATGTGGTATTTATACACCCATACAGGGTAGGCACTGGCCAATTGGCTCACCTTATCAAAATAGCCTCCAACGGCCACCAAGATCAATGCATCTAATTGGCTTTGATTAGTGATAATCCATTCCTCCTGTTTGGGTTGCCCCATTCCCACCAATAAAATTGATGCCCCAGATCGATTAATGTCATTAATAACTTCCTGCGATTCCTCTCCAGATGAGAAATGACCCTGATTGGCACCTACAATCTTAATACCAGGAAAAGCTATCGTCAAGTTTTTGGTAGATCGAGCTGCAATTCCTGCTTCACCTCCGAGTAGATATATACCCCACTCTTTTTCTATCGCTAAGGTATATAGAAATGGAAGCCAAGGCTCTGCGTGACGACGAATGCTGTCTTTTGACTTTAGCTTCCTCCAAATTCGTAAAGCCCATGTTAGCGCAATTCCGTCTGGTAATACGATATCAAACGCATTGAATACATTCGATGTTGATGGGGTAAATTGAATCGTATTTGTCGTATGGAAATTTATATAGGTTATCGTCAATTGACATTGTTGTCCCACAGATTGATTTATCTCGTTGATCAGCTCGGAAACACTGAGTAAAAAAATATCTGTTCCAAAGCAATCCACTCTTTCAAACATTGCTTGCTTTAAATTATTTTCGCGCACAAACGACCTCTCCTGTGGTTATTTAGCTATTGCAATTTTATAAACAGTTGCAATTTTCTCGAGCATAGCTTTTTGACTAAACCGCTCTGCTACGGTTTCGCTCGCTCTAGCGCTCATTTGCATCAACTCATTTTTATTACCTATGAGTCGGATTATCGCTTCAGCAGCGGTAGTTGGTTGTCCCGGTGGTATAAGAAGACCATTCTGTTCATGCTGTATAATTTCAGGCAAGGCTCCCACTTGACTTGCGATAACAGGTTTGCCTTGTGTTAATGATTCAAGCGCCACCAATCCAAATCCCTCACGGCGTGAGGGAACCACTACTAGATCAGCACATCCAATTAGTAGAGAACTGTCATCTCGCCAACCCCAAAACGTTACATTGCTACTTATTGAGAGCCTCTTTGCAAGCGATTCCAATTCCGAACGTAGTTCTCCATCTCCAACAACCCAAAATCTAGCGTCTGGGAATCTGTTCAATACGTGGGGGATTATTTGAAGGAATAAATCCGGTCCCTTTTCATATGTCAGCCTCCCGGTAAATATAATCAATGGCGTTTCCACTGAACACCCCGTTTGCCTTCTAAGGTCAATAATTTGAGTCGGGGTCGGCTTCAACACCGGCAATATTCCCATGGGAATCAGATGAAGCCATTCTGGCTTGATCCTAAAACGATCAACCAAATGGGATTTGACCGCTTGACTATGAACAATTACGATATCACCCAATGCT
>Ga0172371_10009369_pt1 | contig 13483 bp, 11 predicted proteins | sample Lak12m_FD_114543 | JGI IMG/M metagenome (GOLD analysis project Ga0172371, IMG submission 114543) | Freshwater microbial communities from Kabuno Bay, South-Kivu, Congo - kab_022012_12m | ecosystem: Environmental > Aquatic > Freshwater > Lake | place: Democratic Republic of the Congo: South-Kivu... | reverse complement strand
CGGCCCGTATCGGGTCGGGATGGAACTTGACGGTGACACGTTGATCTTTCAGGTAGTGATGGATCGGAAGGAGATTTACCGTTTTTTCCCCTAAGCCTCATTGATTTGATAATCGTTCAGCGCTGGCAGACCGCTCGGTAGCGACGAGTTCATAAGTCATCCGGAGAAGATGATTGGTAGAATTCTTTTGGCAGAAGCGGCACAGAAACTCTCGGGGCTTATATTCACGTCACTCAGGTTTCATTTGCCCCATCTTCTACAGTTGTGGGCCATTTTTGGTGGTTTCAACAGGCTCTGAACGACCATTGGCTGCGACTGTTGAACGAACCGCAAACGGAACCCCTGTTCCAAAAAGTAGCATGTCCCCTTTTTCCCATGTCCCCTTTTTCGACGGAGGCTTGTGGAGGTGAGGCGTTTGTGGTAACGGCTGGGTAGATTACCGGACGCATCTGAGCAAGGGACGTCGAGGAAGGCGGAGGAAGGGTGCCCTGAAAACGAGGGTGTCCCTGGAGACCAGGCAAGACGCTGCCCCTTATAGTACACCGGCAATTCTGCTTCCTTCAGGCATGGGATGGTTCGGGCTGCGAATTCCATCTCAAGCGCCTGTTGATAGACCGCCTCCAAGAATCCAGGGCCAAGTTGTCGATGAACCTCCATTGCCGCTCCGATTATTGCGTGTGTTTGAAGGTCTCTTGAATCTGCGGCTATCTGCGGATTCATCTCCTAATCTTAATCCTTCGCATAGGGGGCGACATCCGGACAGTAGTTCGAGGAACCGCGCCGGCCGTTCATGACTTGGCTCTGGTGAGGCGCCAATAGTCCAGCACGCCCAGGAAGGGCGAGAAAATTGACGAATACCTGCCGGCCAGAGCGTGCCGCAGCGGTACTATCCCGAGCCACACGATGGCAAAAGTGGGCAATGCGGCCAGGAATTGCTTCCAACCGAGGTTCTTGTGGAGGACCAGTAGAAGGTTCCGCACGTTGAGTCGTTCGCGCTCGCGCATTCGCTCTTTATCCTCGTATGCATAAGACACGAGATGCCACATGACGGCTTCCGGGCAATACATCAAATGGTGCCCGGCCTTTCTGATGCGCAACGATAAGTCGAGATCCTCGTTGTCAATCATCAGGCGTTCGTCGAGAAGGCCGACGCGATGCAACACATCAGCCTTCACCATGAAAGCGCATCCGCAGACCCAGTCGGTTTTTCCCCCGCTGCTGAAGCAGGTTGCATCCTTCTTCTTCCATCCCTTCATGCGAGCGAAGCCCATCCAAGGGTTGAACCATCCCCCGGCGAACCAGATGCGATCGGGGGGTTGAGCGAAATATATCTTGGGGGTAGCACCCCCGATGTCCGGGTCGGCCTCGCAGCAGTCCACCAGATTAGTGATCATGTCCGGATCGAGGATCACATCGTTGTTCAACAGCAGCACGTAGTCGTTGCCATCCGCGAGAGCCGCCTTCATGCCCAGATTGCATCCCAGGACGAAGCCGAGATTTGTCTCGGAACGGCAAAAAGAGACGAAGCGCTTACCCGCAACCGCCACTTCCAGACCTGGTTCGGTTGAGCCGTTGTCTATGAGGTAGAGACGAACATTGGGGTAGGTTTGTCTCTCAACGGACTCCACTGCGGTAAGGGTTACGCTGAGCCCGTTGTGGTTGAGCATGACTACGCTAACCCTTGGGGGATTGCCGGCAGTTCGCATAGGTCGAGCCTCCGCAAGGAAACGCCCACACCGTGGCCTGGCGAGGAGCGCGATCCGCGGCCCAATGTATCATGGTTTCCACATCGGTGAAGCTGCGGGCCAGGCCCATCTTACGACCTACATCCAGCGGTAGTCTAGGGCTGTCGCTGAATATGGCGAGATTGTTCCGCCGCATCATCTGAAGACCAAAATGAGCTATGAAGACCTCTTCCACCGGCTCACCGCTCTTGGCCCTCTTCACCAGGGGAAGCACCCTGTCCTTGCCTATTACTTTCAAAATCGTCCGCATCACCGGGTACGGGAGTGTCTTCTTTGCCAAAGGGACCTCCCCCAAACCGTGCTCGCTGCGAAGACAACCCAGCATCACGCCTCCGGGTTTGCACGCGTGGAGAGAGTTTCCCAGACACTTGGCGGATTGCCGGAGATCCGAATCCATCGGGAAAGAGTTTGCCAGCACCACATCGGCCTGTTCCGGCACTTGGAGTCGAACGAGGCTTTCCACGAATTCCTCGCCCGCACGGTGAGCCTGAAAGGGATCGCCGCAGAAAAACCGCGTAGGCTGGGCCTCTTCGTTCATTGCCGCGTTAATTATGAAGAATTCCCTTCCGCTGAGGAGTGCACCTTCCTCAAGGTCGCTGCGCATAGGCGAATGATCCCCATGGACACCCACAGCATCGAAGTTGTCGGGGTCCACGCCCTGGAGGTGGTTCTTCCCTATGGTTTCGGCGCCGGCGCAGCCCGGAATGATAGTCTTGAGGCCGCCGCCGAAGCCGACCAGTAAATGCGGTTCCACAGCTCCTATGCACAGCACGAGGTCTGATTGCATGAGCAGCCGGTTGACAAACACCTTCGTCCCGCGGGTGGTGGTGCCGAGACCTACCAGGCCGCCGGGTTGGTAAGCGTCGTGGCACTGCCACGAGAAGCGGGACATGACCTCCCTGCCCAGCTTCCTTTCAACCTCTTCAGCCCGACTGGGCCGATGGACGCCCGTTGCGATAAGAATGGATATGTCGTCTTCGCTGACCCCGGCCTGGGTCAACTCTTCCAGGACCGGTCGGATGAATCCGCGGACAGGGGTTGGTCGCGAATGATCATCCACCACCAGCAGCACCCTCTTTCCCGCAAGGTTGCGGGAGGCAAGTCGCTGCGATCCGATGGGATTTCTCAGCGCTTCAGCGCAGGCTGCCGCTGGATCGGAAGCAGCCGCTGCGGTTCTTGGTCTGAGTTCTCCCAGAAGGCGCCATTGGTCGGGCAAAGGGATCCGGATGGTTCCTTCGCCCCACGGGAATACAACGCTCCGGCTCATATTGTCTCCTATGTCATCCTACCGGCTCGCCGGTCATCTTGCGGACTTCCTCCAGCAGTGCCGCCAAAAGATCACGCTCATCGTAGGTGCCGATACGGTTACCTTTCCTGAAGAGAATACCCCGACCCTTGCCGCCTGCTATCCCCACATCCGCTTCTTTGGCCTCACCGGGACCGTTGACCACGCATCCCATGACAGCCACTTTCAACGGGGTCTTTACGTTCCGCAGCGCCTTTTCCACCTTCAACGCCAGCGGGATCAGCTTGATCTCGGTTCTCGCGCAGGTCGGGCAAGAGATTACCTCGACGCCTCGGGTTCTCAGTCCAAGAGACCTGAGGATGCAGTACGCTGCCGTGATCTCCCTTTCCGGGGCCGCGGTAAGAGATACCCGTATGGTGTCGCCGATTCCGTCGGCCAGGAGTAGCCCGATGCCCACCGCGGACTTCACCGCGCCGGGAAGCAAAGTGCCCGCTTCGGTTATCCCAACGTGGAGAGGGTAGGGGACCCTGGAGGACAAAAGCCTGTATGCGTCCACAGTGCGGCTGACGTCCGAGGCCTTGAGAGATATTTTGATCAGATGGAACCCCTCCCGTTCCAGGATGGCCACGTGGCCGAGGGCGCTCTCCACCATGGCCTCGGGTGTCGGGCCCGAGTGTTTTTCCAGGAGCTTCTTCTCAATGGAACCGGAATTTACCCCGATGCGGATGGGAACACCTCGCTCGGCCGCAGCCTTGGTGACTTCCCTGACTTTGGCCGGCGCCCCGATGTTGCCCGGATTTAACCGAAGGGCGTCCACTCCCTGGCGGAGCGCTTCCAGCGCCAGCCGGTGATCGAAATGGATGTCCGCAACCAGGGGAACGCCTGCGGCCGCCTTTATGGCACCCAGGCTGCGGGCGGCTTCCATGTCGGGGACGCCGAGCCGAATTATTTCCGCGCCTGCTTTCTCCAGCCTGCGGATCTGTCGGACTGTGCCCTTTCCGTCCCGGGTGTCGGTATTGGTCATGGTCTGGACGGAGATCGGAGCAGCGTCGCCTATAGGAACCTTTCCAATATAGATTCTGTTGGTTTTGCTGCGGCGTATTTCCATATGTTCTCAGGGGGGGAGGCAACGCGATGGAGAGGTCTGATCCGTCTCATCAGCGGTTACCATACCATTTCTCGTAGTACGTGAGGTACTCGCCGGTCTTTATTCGTTTCCACCATGCTTCGTGCTCGATGTACCAGCTAACGGTCCGGTCCATTCCTGTTTCGAACGATATCGAGGGGCTCCAGCCAAGCTTTGTCTTCAGCCTTGAGGCGTTCATGGCGTATCGCCGATCGTGGCCGGGCCTGTCTTGAACGAAACGTATCAGTGACGCGGGTTTGTTCAATCTGTGCAGGATGTAGCGGACTATCTCCATGTTGGGGAACTCGTTTTCCGAGCCGATGTTGTACACCTCTCCCGCGGAGCCCTTGTGGAGGACCAGGTCAACGGCTCTGCAATGATCTTCTACATGAATCCAGTCCCGGACGTTCATGCCGTCGCCGTATACCGGTAATTCCAGATCCTGGAAGGCGTTGGTGATCATGAGAGGAATGAGCTTCTCGGGAAACTGAAACGGGCCGTAATTGTTGGAGCAGCGTGTTATTACTGCATCAAGACGGTAAGTCCTGTGGTAGGCCCTGACCAGGAGATCCGCCGAAGCCTTGGAAGCTGCATAGGGACTGTTGGGCGCAATCCCGTGACCCTCGGTGAACGGGGCCTCATCAGGGTTCAAAGAGCCGTAAACTTCGTCGGTTGAGACCTGCACCATCCGGACGCCGTGCTCGCGGCAGGCATCCAGGATCACCTGCGTTCCCACAACATTGGTTCTAATGAATGCCGATGCATCCATGATGGAGCGATCCACGTGGGATTCGGCGGCGAAGTTCACCACAGCGTCGGGCTTTTCGGCCATGAGCGACCCGACCACTTCCCTGTCTGATATGTCTCCTCTCACGAAACGGTGTCTCGGCCCGTACGGAACCGCATCCTGGAGGTTCTCCAGGTTGCCTGCGTACGTGAGCAGGTCCAGGTTGATTATGCTTGCGTCCGGGTGCGATTCGAGCATGTGTATTATGAAATTGGACCCTATAAAACCGCAACCGCCGGTAACAATGAGCTTCATCTAGGCCTCGTAGAGGTCGCAGTGACGCGACCTTGCTTCAACTCCGACGCTATCCGTCTTTCCTGGACCAGTCGTAAGGAACTATGCCTTCGTGGGGGGCAATTCGGTACTCGTCGGGGTCGGAGCGATTGTACGGCTCCGAAGGCACGTTTATGACGTAAGCCTCGTAATCGCTTATTGCCTTCCATCCGTGGTACACGCCCGCGGGAATGACCACTAGGCTCGGATTGTGCTCGCCTATGAAGAACTCGTTGAGACTGCCCCTGGTGGGCGAGCCTTCCCGATCGTCGTACAGCACCGCCTTGACCATGCCTCGAACGCAGGCGAATCTGTCCACCTGAACTCTGTGATAATGCCAGGCCTTCACCACGCCCGGATAAACCGTCGAGAGGTAAACCTGTCCGAAACCGGTGAAGAAAGGATCGTCTCGCCGCATGATCTCCATTAGGCGGCCTCGCTCGTCGGGTATTACCCGAAGCGGTTGAACGATCACACCGTCAATGAGCCTGGAATCAGGCTTCGTGAACTTACAGCATTCTGTGTGAGTCAAACCTTGTTGGCTCCTCCCTCCGCGACTAGATTGGACGCCCTCAGGAGGGAATCGAAGGTCCCTGCGTCCGTCCACCAGCCGTCCAACACCGACCATGTCATGGTTCCCTGCCGGATATAGAGATTGTTCACGTCCGTTATCTCCAGCTCGCCCCTGGCGGAAGGTTCGAGGGTCTGGATGAGCTCGAATACCTGGTGGTCGTACATATAAATTCCCGTGACAGCATACGGCGAAGGCGGGTCCTTCGGTTTTTCGATAATTTCCGCGATGCGGTCGCCTTCGAGCACCGGGCAGCCGAATCTTCTGGGGTCCCTGACCTCCTTGAGCAGTATCCTGGCTCCCGTGGGCTGCCGTCTGTAATCCTCGGCAGCTGAGATGATGTTCTTTTCCAGGATGTTGTCTCCCAGGACCACGCAAATGCGGCCGCCCGCGGCATGGGCTTCTGCAAGGGCCAGAGCTTCTGCGATTCCACCTTCACCTTCCTGGTACGCGTAATTGATGTGATCCACTCCGAATTCTTTGCCATTGCCGAGTAGTCTCAGAAAATCCCCGGGATTGTTGCCGCCCGTGACCACAAGGATGTCTTTGATACCCGCGTTCACAAGGCATTCTATGGGGTAGGTTATCATCGGTCTGTTGTACACGGGCAGAAGATGCTTGTTCGTGATCTTCGTCAGCGGATACAATCTTGTTCCAAGCCCGCCTGCCAGCACTACGCCCTTCATTTGACCCTCCGGTTGGAGCGATGGGATACTGATTCTAGCACCCGCGATTCCATGAGTCAAACTGTCAGAGGGCGGCATTCCTTAGCCCGGTGAGCCGAGGGGATACGCAGAGGCCGCATCCGAAAACATGCTTCGATAATCTGTACATCACTGCGAACGGTCGGCTGCAACTAGCCGAGATCAGGCGTCCATTGCGCTGGTGGTTAGCCGTGTCCATCCATTGACTTCCAATTCAAACTACGATAAGTGAGAATCCAAGAATCCGGTTCAAGTGTGCCGTTGGCTGGTCCGATGATCCACACCGACCCGACACACACGCGAACGATCCGCTCGTTGACCTGAGACGAGCAAACCAAAGCTATCACTAACAACGCGGGCTATTGCCCGGGGGGCCGGGCGATTGTTGAGAAGTTCACGCCGCCACAAGTGCTCTTCCGAGGGCAAATGATAAATCTGCCTACAGAAACATTCCTTGAGTCCTTCGCGGATGGGGCCGCCCTGATCAGCCCCGACGCGAAGATCCGCAGTATGAACTCCCGTCTGGCGGCGATGCTGGAATCCTTCGGCAAGGAAAAGAATTGCCACGAAGTCCTAGCCGGATTGCAGCAACCGTGCCCCTTCTGCCCCTTCAAGGGTCTCGCAAGTGGTGTGTCAGGCCCCATCCTCAATCAATTGCATGTAAGGCGAGGGAAGACTTGCTCGGTCAGTGTGCGCTTTCTTCGGGGGGCCGAGGGAGAGGGCTCGATCCTGGAGACGGTCCGCCCTCTATCCGAGGAAGAGGAAGACTGCCTCGACATTAGAGAGCGATCCAGGGAGATGGTCCCTCAATTCCTCAAAAAGCTCAGCGGACTTCTACTCATAAGCCGTGATCTCATGGGCAGGGCTCCATTCAAGGAGAAGATGCCCAGGGTGCTGCAGCACGCTGCATCAGCCCTGCGGGACCCGGCCAACGCGAAAGTGTGGGGAGAGGTGGACGATCATCTGTACGGCGAGCGGCCTCAGGAAATCTGCGGGCCTGTCGCGGTCCACGAGATAGTGGTGGAGGGGAGGACGCGGGGTTGGCTGTACGCAAACTGTCCGGAACAGCCCAGTATCCTGCCGGAAGAAGACTATTTCCTGGAAGAGGCCGCCGACCTCATCGGACGCCAGGTTGAGATATTCGATCTGGAGGCCATGCTGAGGCAGTCGGAAGAACGCTACAGAAAGCTGGCGGCAAACCTTACAAAAGAGGTCTGGATCCGTACCGAAGCACTCGCCAAGGAAACAGGCTACCTGGAAGGGATCCTGAGATCCTCCGACGACATGATCATAACGACTGATCTTGATTCTCGCATAGTGGAATTTAATCCCGGCGCAGAAAAGATCCTGGGATACACAGCCGAAGAACTCCAGGGCCGAGACGCGGCGGACATCTGGGTGGATTCCGAGGAGAGAGAGAGACTACTGGAAGAAGTCATAAGGACCGGAAGCATCCGGAACTATGAAACCAGGCTTCGGGCCAAGAACGGCGAGGACGTGGAGGTATCAATCACCCTGTCGTTGCTCAAGGACGAAGAAGGCAGAATCCTCGGCACTGTGGGCGTCAGCAAGGACATCGGCCGGGAGAGCGCCATCAGGCGGGAACTGGAACGCCTGAATCAAAACTACCTGGAAACAATCCACTTCATCAATCACGAGAACAAGAACTCACTCATCGTTATAGCAGGATTTGTCCGGCGGCTCCTTGACACCGAACGCGATCCCGTCCGCAACGAACAACTCCAGATCGTGTACCATCACGCAAAATTTCTGGAGGCCATGAGCCGCGATTTCCTCGTCATGGCAGAACTGGAGCACGGAGAGTTTCAGGTCCGGAAAGAACCGATAGAGAACTTCTACGAGGAAGTAATCCTGCCCGCCATGATAGGGTTGAAGGAGCGCTACCCTGATTCTTTCGGAAGCTACGACGCCAGCATGGGAGGGGTAGGGGCAATCCATCTGAAGGGCTCGCCCGGTCTTCTGGAGGTCGTTTACCGCAATTTGTTCGGGAATGCCCTCAAGTACAGACATCCTCACGGCAAGATCGCCTACGGGGTTGTCGAGTTTCCTGATTATTACCTGTTCAACGTCTGGAATGAGGGGCCGGGGGTGTCGGTTTCCGACCGGGAGACAATATTCGACAAATTCTATCGAGTCCGCGATGAAACCACTGTAGAAAAGAGAGGCACCGGTCTGGGGCTTTACAATATCCGCAGGATTATCGAAGCCCACAACGGAAAGATTTGGTGCGAGAGCAAACCGGGGGAGTGGATAAACTTCTTGTTCATTCTACCCAAAGGGTGATGCACGGGCGGCATCGCGAAGTACTCTATCGCGCAAGTACGGTTACGTATTCTCGCCCGATGAGATTGCTTCGCTTCGCTCGCAACGACAAGTCCCGGCATGTCATTGGTAGGAGCGGAGCGACGAAGCATTCCCGAAGGAGCAAAATACGTCACCGAATTTATGCCGGCCAGTACTCTAAGGCAAGAATCTCCTGGGGTTGCGGCATCGAGCTGATGAGATGGAGTCCGCGCCGTACGGCGTCACCTACCGGCAGCAATGCGATTTGCCTTTTGAAGCGGAGGAATGGTTATCCTTGAGGCTTCCTTGAGGGCCTTTCTGTAGACCAGCCGCGTGTCCTTGAAATGATCCGGACTTCCCAGCACGACAATAAGGAATACGTTTCGGCCGGGCCTGAACTCTGTGGCGAGACAGTGCCCCGCCCTGGCCGTGAAGCCGGTCTTTCCTCCCGCGAGGGGCAGATTATCCCTGAGAAGCTTGTTCGTGGTTCTGACCGGGTATCCCTCGTCCTTGACCGCGCTCGAGATCACGTGGGATTTCTTCATGCAGATTGAACGGATAGTCTCATTGGCGAAGGCAACCCTAGCTATCAGCGCAATTTCTCTGGCAGTGGATTGGTTGGAGTCCACTTCGACGGAGGCCTTGCCGTCCTCGTGGCTTGTGATCTTCCGGTCCAGGCCGCTCGGGGTGTAAAACACTGTTTGTCTGGTTCCCAGTTCCCGGGTCTTCTTGTTCATGGCCTTTACGAATCTCTTCCTGCCGCCGGGAAATGCTGCCGCCAACGTCTCGGCGCAGTCGTTTCCGGACCCGATGAGAAGGCCGTGGAGAAGATCCTCGGTGCTCACCTTGTCGCCGGGTTTCAGTCCCACTACAGACTTCGGCGTGTTCTTTATGTCGTCGGGAACAGCGATCTTTTGGGCCGGAGAGAAGTGTTCCAGTGCCACCAGAGCTGTTACCAGTTTGGTGAGGCTGGCCACAGGGAGTTTCTGGTCGGGGTTACGGGAGATGAGGGTCTCGTTCTTTGCCACGTTCACGCAGTATACGGCCTTTGCCTGGACGCTTTGAGTGGACGGGACCTGTTTTTTAATCTTCTTCTTTATAGCGTCCTTCTTGGGGACTACTTTCTTATGGATGGTCCGGGATTTGCTTTTTCGATCCTTGGCCAGGGCATGGGAGTCCGGCCACGAGAAGGCCACCAGACAGAGAATTGCGGTCAATACGGTGACACATATGAGCAGTGGACTTCGCCGGAGCCGCTCCTCTGTTTGAGTTTCCATTCCGGGTTGTGTCAAGCGTTTTTCCCCTGTCAAATTCGTCATTTAATGCGGTGTTCTATAGCACAGTTCGAGGGGATTGAAAAGTTCTTTTTATCGAGGGGTGATAGACGAAAGATATGACCGGCCACATCAACAAATGAAATAAGTCTGCAAAGTTAGAATGTTGTGTGGTTTTGTTGCACCTGCCGAAGAATCCCGGGGAAGACCCCAAGCGCTGGTGACTCTCCGACCTCCCACCGGGAGAAAGCCCCCATGAAAAAGAAACCGGCCCGAGCCCCTTCTCTGTTATTATACCTTCAGTTCAAACGAGTGACTCCGTCTTGCCTGCGGGTTACCTCCGGAGCGAAGTCGGGTCTTCCGTTCGGAACGGAGGTGGTCCACTGCCCGTTTCACTGGCTGGGAAGAGCACTGGTATGATGCCGACTCGCTACGAACAATGAAGTGGGCCAAGGACTCAGGAGCGCCAACCCGCAAATGGGAGCAGGAAGAAATGATCAGAGCCAAGGTATGGTTCCGTTGCGCAGCCATGCATGATCCCGTGATGCCGGTCCTGGTGAGGCCCGCGGTCATAGGTTGGCAGGGCAAACATCGGGACATTTCTCTTGTGATAGAACGCGGCTTCACCGGCGCGGAGTTGGTAAGGCGAATGAAAGGATGGATTACTGTGGATCCCGCTAAGGCCGTGGAGATATTCGAATCCCACGGCCGGCTCAAATGCTACGATAACGGCGAACTCGTCGTAGAACTGGAAGACCAACAGGATCTGGACGCTCTCCAGGAGGCGCTGAGGGTCAGATTCGGGGACCAGTGCCATGTGGAGCTCATCCCGAAGAATGTTTGAGGCCGGGTGGATTGAGGGACCCCCATGGGGTAGCTCGCCGGAGCCAAGTAGTTTATTGCCTAAATACGGTGACATCAGAATCAGGTCCGCGTCAGCGGGTACGTCACACCCTGGGTGCCACTGCCGGCTTGCCGGCAGTGCCTACGGAAAACGCTGCTAGCAAGCTAGCAGTGGCACCCGAATATGACACCAAACTTACGAAACGGAGCACTAAGTAGACCGTTTCGCAAGTACGGTCGCGCGCAAAGATGGCGGGGCCGAATGATCACGATGCTACCGCCAGGTAGGGGCGGGGTTTATCCCCGCCCGTCATCCGGGAACCTAAGAGGCGGGCGGGGATAAACCCCGCCCCTACGTCCGGTACGGCGGCCTCCGGCCATGCTTCCTGGAACTCCGATCCGTAACCGTATTTACGAAAACCGGCACTAAGTGTTTCGACAAATCACTTCTTTCCCAGCAATCTGTCCAGGTCCATACGAAGCCGCTCCAAGAAGCCGGTTTCAGTTACGAACACGGCCTCTTTGTCCTCATGGGGTTCGACCATGACGTTCATGGCAGGCGGCAGAGCCGGCTTGACCTCGGGAGCAGGTTCGGCTTTTGACGAAGGTGTTTCAAGTTTGTCCTGGGCCTTCCCCTCAGACTGCGGCTGCCCTTCCTTTTCCGACTCGACCGGCGCAGCGGCTCCCTCAGACTTCGTCTCCGGCTTCACCTCTTCCCAACCCGCCTTGATTATAAGTGGTTCCTTTTCGTCCTTCCGGTAGAGCGTTATCAGAAGCTGCGGCTTGTCCAGGTGAGTTGTCGAGAGGTCCTTTGGAGCGGGCCTTAACACTGATTTCCACTCGAGGTCTTTGAGCTCCCACAGGATCGCGGAGACCGGCCAGCCGTCAACCTTGGATTTTTTTTCCGGCTTTTCCAGGTCCCACTTGTTGTCCTTGCCTTTGACGGCGAGCCATTGCTTGCCCTCAAAGGCTATTTCCAGCTTGTCAACCGTTGCGGGGTCCAGGGAAAGGACGTAGCGGTCCTGAATTTTCCCCGGGTCCATGTTGACAAGGTCCTTGAGAAGCCGGCCATCCACCACGTAAACGGTCTCCCGGTCCTTGACGCGGGCATAGAGATCGGGCTCGCCCGTCCTTGCCTCTTTTCCGGCGGGTTTCCCTATCAGCAGATCCTGATTGAGCTTCTTTCCTCTCAGTAGAATTGACGCGGTGGGGCTGTCCAATCCGTACGGGTCGCCATCGGTCTGGGGCTTGTCAATTATCTCCTTAGCCTGGAGATTGGTGAGGCCGACCAGATTCCTGGTCACAACGGCTTTCTTGGCCTTCATCCGCTCCGGTTTCACCATGACCCACTTATCGGCTTCCAGTTTCAGCTCGGTCTCTTTGCCTTCTTTGTTCACAACGACCTGTTCCACATCGCCCGGAGCCATTCCCAGTAAGGTTTTGTCGCGAAGATCGAAGGCAGTCTTGTTAAGACTGTTCTTCAATGTGTCCGCCACAAGAAACAGTCTGGGATCACCTTCCACTCTGGCGTAATAGGATGTCTTGGAGGGATTGCGCTCGCCGAAAATGATCTCGGCCTTCTTGTCTTTGGTCTTCAGTGCTACGGTGAACTCGGGCTTGTTGAAGCCGTAGTCCTCCCACTTAACGTCCTTTTCCGCCAGGACCTTCTCCGATTTTGCATCCGTGGCCGAGATCAGTAGACTACTCATGGCCGATTCATCGGCTTTTGCCATGACTGGAGCATTCATCACCCATTTGTCCGCGGGCTTCTTGAGTTCGATCACGCTGCCGTCGGAAGATCTAAGTTGGATTTCTACAATTTGGTCGCGCTCAATGCCTGCGATTCGGGCGGCCTTATCTTCGGCCTCCTGCTTCTTCTGCTTGTGCTTAATTTCATAGAAATATATCCATGCCCCAACGACGGCCAGAACTAGAAGATAAATCAAAACCTTGTTGAGCTTCATTCAGAAAACCTCCAGCTTCAGAGCTCAATGCCTCATACCAATGCGTCATCAAACTAGTGACACGACCTTTGTAGGGGCGCACCCGCGTGTGCGCCCTGAGAGCCGGGCCGACACACAGGTCGGCCCCTACCGACCCGCGTCGGTGGCACCGTTTGAAAGCGCAGTGATATTAGTACACCTTTTACAGATACGGTTACGTATCTTTCATCCCGCGAGATTGCTTCGTCGCTCCGGTCCTCGCAACGACATGCCCGAAATTTGTCGTTGCGAGCGAAGCGAAGCAATCTCATCGGGCGAGAATGGACAACCGTAGCCCCGTCATGGAATACTCAAGATCTTCCATCGGTACACAGCGCCGTCAGGCCTGCACGGAGCGCCTCCGATACACAAACACCACAAAGCCCGCGACCACCCACGCAAGCGGGATCAATATTACCGGGATCATCAGGGCAGCTAATGATTCGCCGGCAGTAAGGACCACCGGTTGGGACTTGGGGGACTTGGGCCTTATGGCTATGAGGTTTTCGTCCTCTGCCAGCCAGGAAACGCTGTTCAGGAACAGGTCGCCATTCCCCTGCAGTTTATAGAACTTGTTGGCGGCAACCAGGGAACTACCCAACACTATGATTCGGGCCTTCTTAGGTTG
>Ga0172371_10009368_pt1 | contig 13483 bp, 13 predicted proteins | sample Lak12m_FD_114543 | JGI IMG/M metagenome (GOLD analysis project Ga0172371, IMG submission 114543) | Freshwater microbial communities from Kabuno Bay, South-Kivu, Congo - kab_022012_12m | ecosystem: Environmental > Aquatic > Freshwater > Lake | place: Democratic Republic of the Congo: South-Kivu... | reverse complement strand
GTTATCAGCCCCTCCCCCAGCATCAGCAGTATCTCCCCCTTCACCCTGTCGATGTTCTCCTCGGTGTCGGCCACCTCGATGACGATTGGGAGGTCGGTGGAGAGGCGGAGTATGGAGGAGGTGGCGATGCGGCTCGTCTGGCCGTAGCCTGTGATGCCCCTGAGCACCGTGGCGCCCGCTATTCCCTCCCTTTTCAGGTACTCGACAATGTGCCTGTATAGAGGTCTGCCACGATAAATATCAGACTCTCCTATGAATATCCTTAGCAGGACGGCTTCGGACTCGACCTTTAGGCTCATATCAACCACCCGCTAAGGCCATCGCGGCCCACCTGCCGATCAATACGCCTGAGAGACATAAGGTATTGGTGGCCACTACGTTAACCATAAAAGCACGCAGCTCGCCACCCACGAGGAGCCCAATGCTCTCGTAGCTGAAGGTACTCATGGTGGTGTAGGCCCCCAGGAAGCCCACCGCGATAAGGAGGCGGGCCGAGGCGTCCACCCCCACCCCGTAGTCATTTAACGTCATGATGAATCCCAGGGTGAGGCTACCTGACAGGTTCACGAACATGGTGCCCATGGGGAACCCCGAGCTCAATCCCTGGACTAGGCCCGACAGCATGTAGCGTGAGACCGCCCCGGCGAAGCCCCCGAGGCCAACAAGTATCAGCGGATTCATGTCATCACCTTTACGGTAGAGGTCATCAGCAGAAGCGGTTCAAGCCTGGGCTTGGGCGGACCTCATCGCCGATCATTCACAAAGGGATGCGGATTTAAACCGTTCGCTCTTTCGTGGCGCGGTGAGTACGGCGTTAATGCGCCTAGTTCTTGTTTCCTGCTATCCAGCCAACGTCCTTGTCGGACCTGATCGCCGGGTGGCTCGGGTCCACCAGTATAACCTCGAACCACTTGTACCGGCCGTCCTGCCAGACCCAGTAGCTGTTGAGGACCTCCATGTTGGGGTACTTCCGGGCCACCCTCTCCTCGGCCATGAGCTGCCTGCTCTTCGAGGGCGTGTACTTGGTGACGCCCATCCTCTTCTGTCTCCGCCCCAGCACGGGCCTAAGCTTCCTGCGGCCGCCCCTCAGGACCCTGGCGCGGACCACGGCGAAGCCCTTCTTGGCCTTGTATCCCAGGGTGTGGGCCCTGTCGAGGCGGGTCGGCGTGTCGAGCCTCACGATGCTGGGCTGCCTGCGCCAGGTGATGGCCCTCTCCCGCATGATGTCCTGCACGAAGCTGTCCTTGGGCCGCTTCCAGGCCTCCCGTAGGTGGCGGTACATGGTTGTTTTCCTCGTTTGGCTATCAAAGTAGACTGGTTCAGGCTAATAAAGGTATAGGGGTGGGCCCCCGGCTAGAAGACGCTGAAGAGGAGGAACAGGGGCAGGAAGACGTGGGCCACCAGCCCTATCACCGTGATGAGGGTGTTCAGGCTGGGCCCCGCCGTGTCCTTGAAGGGGTCCCCCACGGTGTCCCCGATGACGGCGGCGTGGTGGGCCTCGCTGCCCTTGCCGCCCAGGTGGCCCTCCTCCACGTACTTCTTGGCGTTGTCCCAGAGGGCGCCCGCGTTGCTCATGAGGAGCGCGAAGACGAGGCCGCTGAAGATGCAGCCGGCCAGGTACCCGCCCAGGGCCTGGACACCGAAGACGAAGCCGACAACCAGCGTCACGGCTATGGCCATGATGGTGGCGGGCATGAGCTCCTTGAGGGCGCCCACCGTGGCTATGTCCACGCACCTGGCGTAGTCGGGATTGACTCCCTCCTTCCCCTCCCTGAGGCCCGGCGTCTCATTGAACTGGCGGCGGACCTCCGCGATCATCCTGAAGGCGTTCCTGCCCACTCCCAGCATGAGCTGGCTGCTGAAGACTGCCGGCATGGCGACTCCTACGAGGGCTCCCAGCATCACCAGGGGGTTCAAGAGGTCGAAGGTTACGAGGGACCCCAGCTCCGCCGCCGCCACCTCCTTGAAGGCCGCGAGGATGCTGATGACGGTCAGCCCTGCGGCCCCGATGGCGAATCCCTTAGTTATGGCCTTACTGGTGTTTCCAGCGGCGTCCAGGGAGTCCAGTATCTCTATTATGTCGTGGCCGAGGTTGCTCATCTCTGCGATGCCCTTGGCGTTGTCCCCGATGGGCCCGAAGCTATCGTTCGCGACCACGATGCCCACGATGCTAAGCATGCCGAATGCCGCGATACCTATGCCGTAGAACCCGTACCCTGGGCCTATAGCGTCAGTGATGGTGTAGGCGATCCATGCCGCCAAGCCTATCCCGATGAGTGGGGGGAAGACGCTGAGTAGCCCGTAGCTGAAGCCCGTGATGATGTTGACAGCCGCGCCTGTGGCACTGCTCTCGGCAGTCGCCTTGGCAGGGGGCCTGTTGATGCTGGTGAAGTAGTCGCTGGTGACACCGATGACGACGCCCGCGGTTATGCCTACGGCAGCGGCACCCCAGAGCCTTAAGTCGTAGCCCAGGAGGGTTGTTGCCAGGTAGCTAAGTACCAGGAAGAGCCCCATGGTGAGATATGTGCCACGGTTGAGAGCTGCGCCGGGGTCTCCCCCCTCCTTGACGCGCACGATGAATATCCCGAGGAGGCTGCTCACAGCCCCGAGGCCCGCGAACACAAGCGGAAGCTCAAGCAGGTACCCGCCCAGGATGTAACCCAGGACCATGACTGCCATGAGGCTGGCCACGTAGCTGTCGTACAGGTCTGCGCCCATGCCCGCCACGTCCCCCACGTTGTCGCCCACGTTATCAGCTATTACGGCGGGGTTTCGAGGGTCGTCCTCCTCAAGGTTCATCTCTATCTTTCCCACCAAGTCGGCCCCTATGTCCGCCGTCTTGGTGAAGATACCGCCTCCCGCCTTGGCGAAGAGCGCCATGGCTGATGCGCCGAAGCTGAAGCCGAGGACCACGTTGGGGTCGCCCGTGAGGAAGTATATGATGCTTACACCGATCAGGGCGAGGCCTATGACGCTGGTGCCCATGACGGCGCCGCCCCTGAAGGCTATCGGGAACGCACTGGTTAGGCCCTTCCGCGCCGCGCTTGCGGACCTGAGGTTGGCATCAGTGGCGACGTCCATACCGAGCCACCCCGCGATGGCGCTACATACGGAGCCGAAGACGTACGCCACAGCGAGGGTGATGTTCTCCATTATATTGCTCGTGGCCCAGATGGGATGAGGCAGGAAGACCAACAGCACCAGGGACATGACGGCCACAAACATGCCCAGGGTCCTGTACATGCGGTTGAGGAAAGCCCTTGCGCCCTCCTTGATGGCGCCCGCAACGAACTGCATGCGCTCCGTGCCCGGGTCCTGCCCTTTCACGAAACGGTCTATGTAGAAGCCCGCAATGATCGAGACCAGCGCCGCCACAGGGGCAATGAACCATGCTTCAACCATTATCACATCCTCCTCCGCCGATTTTATTGTCATTTTACCGTCCCAAAGGGTATAAAAATGTGTGGGGTAAACTCATCGTTTACGGCTTTTTCCCACATTCTACGCCGTGTGTAATCTGGGGATGGCTCATGGTGCGTCTACGTTGCCGGTTAAGTGTTGAGCGGGGGTTCGCCCAGAAAATACTAATAAGCGTGAGGAACATCTCATCAGGTTTAGTTAAAAGCGGTGCGGGCCCATGGAGAGGAAACTGTGGCATACTACAAGCATCGAGGATGCGCTCAGGGAGTTCGAGACAAGCGAGAACGGGCTGTCCACTACCGAGGCTGAGACCAGGATCAGGAAGTACGGCTACAACGAGTTGGTTGAGAGGAAGCGGATTACTCCGCTACAGATACTCCTCAACCAGTTCAAGGACATCTTCGTCCTCATGCTCATAGGCGCCATCGTCCTCTCGGCCGTCATTGGCTGGTACAAGAGCGGCACAGGAGGGGGCGACGCCTTCGACGAGTACGCTGACGCCCTCACCATCGGGGCCATTGTGGTGCTCAACGCCGTGGTGGGATTCGTCCAGGAGTACCGATCCGAGAAGGCCATAGAGGCCATGAAGAGGCTCCAGGCGCCCCGCGCTCACGTCCTCCGGGACGGCAAGCTGGCGGTGCTACCAGCGAGGGAGGTGGTGCCGGGGGATATACTCGTCCTAGAGGCCGGCGACAACGTGGCAGCGGACGCCCTGCTCATGGAGTCCATGGACCTGATGACGGAGGAGGCCCCATTCACCGGGGAGTCAACGCCCGTCAGCAAGAAGAGGGGGCCCCTGCCCGAAAATACACCCGTCGCCGACAGGAAGAACATGGTCTTCATGGGGACCCACGTCACGTACGGCCGCGCCAAAGCCGTCGTCACCAGCACCGGCATGAGCACAGAGTTCGGCAAGATCGCCGAGCTGGTGCAGAGCGTGGAGGAGGAGCAGACGCCGCTCCAGCAGAAGCTGGAGAGCTTCGCCAAGCGTCTGGGCCAGATCATCATAGGCATCGTGGTCCTCATCTTCGTCATAGAGATATTCAGGAGCGGGCTCCACCTGGAGATGGCGTTGGACGCCCTCATGGTCTCTGTAGCCCTCGCGGTCTCGGCTGTCCCTGAGGGCCTCCCCGCCGTGGTCACAGTGTCCCTGGCGCTGGGCGCGAGGGAGCTGGCCAAGAGGAACGCCATCCTGAGGAGGCTCAGCTCAGCGGAGACCCTGGGCGCCGTCACCGTCATCTGCTCAGACAAGACGGGGACTCTCACCAAGGGCGAGATGACTGTACGCGAGATACAGGTAGACGGCAAGGTCATCGAGGTGACCGGCGTAGGCTACGAGCCCAAGGGCGAGTTCATCCTGGACGGGAAGGCCCTGAAGCCTGGGGACGACCCCAGCCTCGACCTCCTCCTTAAGGGCTCTACGCTCTGCTCCAACGCCGTCTACGACGACGGCAGCATCATCGGGGACACGACTGAGGGCGCCCTCATCGTCGCCGCCGCTAAACACGGGCTACGTAAGGAGGACCTTGAGAGGGAGAATCCCCGGGTCCACGAAATCTCCTTCTCCTCCGAGAGGAAGCGCATGTCCACCATACATAGGCTGAACGGCGACGCCCTGACATGCTATGTCAAGGGAGCCCCCGAGCTGGTCCTTGAACGCAGCGCCATGTCGAGGGTCGGAGGCGTGAAACTGCCGCTGGACGAGGAGAGGAGGAGAGCCATACTTGAGGCGAACGAGAGGATGGCCAACAAGGCCCTGCGCGTCCTCGGCGTCGCCTACAGGCCGCTCCCCGCGGAGTGGCCGGACACCGTAGGCGAGGATGAATTGGAGAGGGACCTCGTGTTCGTCGGCCTGGTGGGCATGATCGACCCGCCAAGGGCCGAGGCAAGAGACGCCATCAAGAGGTGCGACGAGGCCGGCATAAAGACCATCATGATCACCGGCGATCACCGGATAACGGCCGAGGCAGTGGCCAAGGAGCTGAACCTGCTCAAGGAGGGGATGGTCCTCACAGGCGCTGAACTGGACGCCATGAGTGAGGACGAGTACCTGAAGATCGTGGCCAAGGTCAACGTCTACGCCAGGGTCTCACCCGAGCACAAGATCAAGATCGTCAGGGCCCTGCGCGCCCAGGGTAACATCGTGGCCATGACCGGGGACGGCGTCAACGACGCCCCGGCCCTCAAGCAGTCCGACATAGGCGTCTCCATGGGCATCACGGGCACCGACGTCACCAGGGAGGCCTCGGACATCGTCCTCGCCGACGACAACTTCGCCACCATCGTCAACGCCGTGGAGGGCGGCAGGACCATCTACGACAACATCAGGAAGTTCAGCTTCTTCCTCATGAGGTGCAACTTCGACGAGCTGGCCATCATCGGCATCTTCGCCCTCCTGGGCCTGGAGCTGCCCCTCACCCCCGCCATGATCCTGTGGCTTAACCTGGTCACAGACGGCGGCCCAGCCCTAGCCCTCACCATGGACCCGCCCGAGGAGGACGTCATGAAGAGGCCGCCCCGAAACCCCAACGAGGGGATACTGTACGGCAGGTTCGCATCAATAATCACAACCTTCATCCTCCAGTTCACCCTCACTGGCGGCATATTCTACTGGCAGTACTACATGCTGCCCGGGGCGTTGACTGCGGAGAAGCTCGCGTACGCAAGGACCATGGCCTTCCTGAGGGCCTCGCTGCAGGAGCTCTTCGTGGTCTGGAACTGCCGGTCCGAGAGGCACAACGCATTCAAGGCGGGCTTCACCTCCAACAGGTTCCTGCTTGTAGCCGTCGTGGTCTCCATGAGCCTCACCATGATCCTCCCCTACTTCGGGGTGTTCGGAACCGTGTGGCTCACTGACCCCATGGACTGGGCCGTAGTCTTAGGGGCCTCAATGACCGGCCTTCTGATACTGCCCGAGGTCTTCTACGGCAGGAAGATACTGCGCTGGAGATAGACGAGAAGAGGCCTAACCTCTTTCTATACTTTGTAGGGGGATGCGAGCCCAGCCTTGGCTCAAGCCGCTCAGCCAACCAACTGGAGGTATCTTCTCTGGCGGAGGATGAGCACCCTGACGCCTCGGCCCCTCAGCTTCCTCCTTAGCTCGGCATCGGTGGTTGCCACCACATAGCCCGCCTCGGAGGCGAGCCTGACCATCGAGTCGTCCACGGCCTCGCCCTCCAGTAGATCGTGCTCTATCACCCTGCACCGGGACGCCAGGCCAGACGCGAAGCCCAGCTCTCGGGCGAAGCTGGGTGAGGCGCCTTGCCTGAGCTGCTCCAGTTCGCGGAGGACGCCCGAGGTGACTGCGGGCTCAACGACTTGGTTCAGAACCCTCTCAGCCTCCGCGAAGACGTCCACCCCGAAGCGGATGGGCACAAGCAGAAAGTTTGTGTCGAAGAGAACTGTGGTGGGCAAGTCAGCCACTTATGGTTCCCACACCAATGAGCCTCCACCTGCCCCCGATGCGCCTGCTTATGGCGACGCGGTTGCCCGTATCCGCGCACACGGGGATGCTGAGGCCCGCCTCCATTGTGGACTTCTTTATCTCGGCGACATCACCCATGGTCTTGGCCGTCCCCACATTCAGGAGAAACTTCTCACCCTTGGCCACCTTGGCCACCTTCTCGCCCTCCTTACTCCCCACCACGTTCTCGAAGAGCTCGTATTCCAGGACCAACTTTTCCAGGACCGGAGGCAACGTGCCCGGTTTACCAACGAGGCTGCCCACCAGGCCGTCGCTCTTAGTCAGGGACGGGTCCAGGAGGGTGCCGACGCCCGCCAGTCCGCCTGGAAGGGCCTCCTCCACGGCTGCCCCGCCCACGTGTAGGCTCGTGATCTCTGTGAAGAGCTCCCGCATCTTGATCCTGTTCTTCTGGCGCGAGGGCAGGCCGGGCCTGATCTCCACCTCGTCGCCCATCCTGAAGCTGCCCTGGGTTATGCTGCCGCCCAGGACGCCGCCCACGATGTCCTCCACCATGGTCCCGGGCTTGTTCACGTCGAAGCTCCTGATGATGTGCATACGCGGCGGCAGGGCCGGGTCCCTGTGCGGGGTGGGCAGGTACTCCTCCATGCCCTGGACGAGGAGGTCGATGTTGATCTTCTGCTGCGCCGAGACGGGTATGATGGGCGCTTTCTCGGCTATGCTGCCCTTGATGAAGGCCTTGATCTGCTTATAGTTCTCGAGGGCCTTCTCCTGGGAGACCAGGTCGATCTTGTTCTGGACTATTATCAGGTTCCTGAGGCCCACCGCCTCTATGGCTGCCAGGTGCTCCCGTGTCTGGGGCTGGGGGCACTGCTCGTTGGCCGCGATGACCAGAATGGCACCGTCCATGACGGCTGCGCCGCTCAGCATCGTCGCCATGAGTATCTCGTGGCCGGGGGCGTCCACGAAGCTGACGGCCCGCTGCAGTTCGGCCTCGCCCCCGCACTTGGGGCACTCCTTGGAGACGCAGTAGCACTCGGGCTCCTCGCAGTTCGGGCACTTGTAGACGGCGGTGTCAGCGTACCCCAGCTTTATGGTGATGCCCCGCTTCAGCTCCTCGCTGTGGCGGCTCGCCCACTGCCCCGTGAGTGCCTGGACCAGTGTGGTCTTGCCGTGGTCCACGTGGCCGATGGTGCCGATGTTGATCTCCGGTTGGCGCGGTAGCTTTGCGATGACTGATCTCCCCTATAAGCTGGATTCACTACGCTGCATTGTCTTAAATACATATCCCCGGGGACCCACGGGCTGGTATGCATCCCAATGTTTTGGTGGGGTTTTGGTAACAGTTATATTAGGTTCCGGTGGAGATGAATCAGGTTAGGTGCGGCAATTGAGCGAAGACAAGGTCGCCGTCATGATCCCCCGTGAGCTCTACGACAAGGTCAGGGAGAAGATAGCGGGAACCAGCTTCACGAGCGTCGAGGAGTACCTGGCGCTCCTCCTGGAGAACGAGTTCCCCGAGGAGGCCGAGTACAGCGAGGAGGAGGAGGCCCTCATAAGGGAGCGCCTCAAGAAACTGGGGTACATCGAGTGAGCTGACATGCCCAGACCCCATGGAGGACGCCTGGTGGAGCGGCTGACCGCCCCGGACTGCGTGGAGAGGGCCTCGGAGGAGGCGTCCGGCCTGACCACGGTCCAGGTGGACGAGGAGCTCCGCCTGGACGTGGAGAACGTGGCCTTCGGCCTATACAGCCCCCTTGCGGGGCCCCTCAACCAGGACGACTACCTGACGGTGCTGGCCAAGGGGCGACTCACGAGCGACCTGCCCTGGACCATCCCCATACTGCTGGACCTGTCGGAGGAGGAGGCCTCCGGGTTCAGCGTCGGTGACAGGGTCGCCCTCGCCCAAGGGGGAGAGAGCTTCGCCGTGCTCGACGTGCAGGAGAAGTACGGCTGGGACAGGAAGACCCACTGCGAGTGCGTCTACAAGACGCTGGACCCGGCCCACCCGGGCGTGGCAAAGACCCAGGAGATGAGGCCGGTGCTGGTGGGCGGATGCGTCGAGGTGTTCAGCCCGTCTCCCGGTAAGTACCCCAGGTACCGCCTCAAGCCCAGGGAGACAAGGTTCCTCTTTAGGGAGAAGGGCTGGAGGACCGTGGCAGGGTTCCAGACCAGGAACGCGCCCCACATAGGCCACGAGTACGTCCAGAAGACGGCCCTCGCCTTCGTGGACGGCCTCTTCATCAACCCGCTGATAGGCAAGAAGAAGTCGGGGGACTTCACCGACGAGGTCATCCTGGAGACATACGAGGCAGCCTTCAAACACTACTTCCTGAGGAACAGCGCCACCATGGTGACCCTGGAGATGGAGATGAGGTACGCAGGCCCCAAGGAGGCCATACACCACGCAATCGTCAGGAAGAACTACGGGTGCAGCCACTTCATCGTGGGCAGGGACCACGCAGGAGTCGGCAGCTACTACGGGCCCTTCGAGGCACAGGAGATATTCGAGGACTACCCGGACCTGGGCATCACCCCCATATTCTTCCGCAACTTCTTCCACTGCAAGCGGTGCGGGGGCCCCCAGAACGACAAGATATGCCCCCACGGCCCCGAGGACCACGTCAACTACAGCGGCACCAAGATGAGGAGCATCCTCCTGGAGGGCAAGAGGCCCGACGAGACCATGATGAGGCCCGAGGTGGTGGATGTCATACTCCGCCACAAGGAGCCCTTCAACCCCTGAGCCCTCAACCCTTATCAGCGGCGGTACGCCTCTTCACGGGATCGAGATGGCTAACAAGATCAAGGCGTCACACATACTGGTGGAGAAGCAGAGCCAGGCACTGAAGCTCCTTGAGGAGCTGAAGGCGGGGGCCGACTTCGCCGGGCTGGCCAGGAAGCACAGCACATGCCCCAGCGGCAAGAGGGGCGGAGACCTGGGCAGCTTCGGGAGAGGCCAGATGGTCAAGCCCTTCGAGGAAGCCGCCTTCGCCCTCAACGTGGGCGAGACGGGCAAGGAACCCGTGAAGACACAGTTCGGCTACCACATCATCAAGAGAACCGGTTGAAAGACCACCGCAGGGCCCCCAGGAGCCTGCCCCAGTCCCCCGATATGTCCCTGAACGCGTCGCACTCCAGCCAGCACGTGGGGCACTCGAGCCGGCTGATCTTGTCCCGGGCGCTCTCCGCCTCGGCGGAGGCGAGTATCTCCTTGAGGGGCGTCTCGTATGCGTTCCCCATCCTGTGGTTCATCACTATGCAGGGGTAGACGTCGCCGGCCGCGTCTATGAACACGGACTCCTCCGCGGCGGAGCACGGCATGGTCCTGCCGCCGCCCACGAACTCCTTGACACCCTGCAGGTAGGCCAGGTTCGCCAGGCCCCTGAGTACGCCCTTCTCGCCCCTCACAGTGTGGGCCATCTGAGCCACGATGGGACCCAGGTCCTCGGCAGTCATCTGCCTGTTCTCGCCCAGGTTCTGGTAGTAGTGCTCGCTTATGTTGACGGGCCTGACGCTGAAGTCGGCGCCGTACCTGTAGGACATCTTCTGCACTATGGGAGCCTGCCTGTAGTTGAGGGTGGTCAGCGTGAACCCCGTGGAGAGACTTAGACTCGGGTGCCGCTGCCTCAGCTCCGAGAGGGCCCTCAGGGTGGCCATGGCCAGCTTGAAGCTCCCGTCTATCCCCCTCTGTATGTCGTGGGACTTCCCCTCTCCGTCCACCGAGACGGTGACGCCCAGGAGGGGATCGTCGGCGCTCAGGAGCATATCCTTGGTCATCTCCGCCGTCTTCTCCGGCTGGAGGCCGTTGGTGGGTATCCAGATCATGCACCTAGGCAGCGCCTCGTGGACGGCCGCGACAATGGCTGGGAGGTCGTCCCTGAGGAAGGGCTCGCCTCCGGTGAGCTGCATGAACCTCAGGTGCCTGAGGGTGGGCCTGTTGTCGTGGATGAACCTGGTGATCTGGTCAAGGGCGGGGTCCGGGCTGGGGTCCATCTTCCAGATGTTGCACGTGTTGCACCGGCCGTTGCACCTGTTGGTGACGGCGAGGTTGCTGATGGCTGTCAGAGGCTTGCGCATCGCAGCAATATACGTGTATGCGCAGATAAAACTTGACCGCCAACCATTTACTGGGGATGCGCCTAGAATCATACATGAAGATCAGGAAGGTCGACCACCTACACTTCTTCGTCACGGGCCTCGACGAGTCCATAGAGTTCTACGAGGCCCTGGGGTTCACCCTCACGGGCAGACGCCAGCACGGCGGACGCGAGGCTGCTCAGCTCACGGCGGGCGACGTCACCGTGGACCTGAACAGGACCAGGGCCGCGGACAACCCGGGCTACAGCCACTTCGCGGTCCAGGTGGACGACCTGGACGAGGCGAGCAGAGCGATGAGGGAGGGGGGCTACGACGTGGATGGCCCCACATTCGTCCAAGACACCGGGAGGTGGATCCTGACCGTGAGGGACCCCAACGGGTTCCTGGTCCAGATGGTCAAGGCGGAGCCACGGGGCTAGGTGGTTGCATGAAGGTCTACGTCGTATGCGACCTGGAGGGCGTCGCCGGGATCGTCGACTTCAAGAAGCAGTGCATGGAGGACGGCTCTCACTACCAGCAGGCCTTGAGGCTGGCAACCCTAGAGCTCAACGCACTGGTGCAGGGCGCCCTGGAGGGCGGCGCCACCGACGTGTACGCGTGGCCGGGCCACGGAGACTACCCGGGCGGCATCGATGTGGATCTCCTCCACCCCGAGTGCAGGCTAGTGATGCACGCCGGGGACGGCGGCCCCGCCGGAGTCGACGGCTCCTTCGACGCCATGATGCTCCACGGCCTCCACGGCATGGCCGGCGCCGAAGGCGGCGTCCTCTCCCACAGCTTCACGCCCCTCCTGAGGAACGTGTGGCTCAACGGCCTCAGGATAGGGGAGATCGCCCTGAACATGGCCGTCTTCGGGGAGCACGGCGTCCCCACGGTCCTAGTCACCGGCGACGAGGCCGCCGTTGACGAGGCGAGGGCCCTCGCCCCAGGCATAGAGGGGGCCGTCGTCAAGTGGGGCCTGGAGGAGAAGCACGCGCTCGGGGCCCTCTCAGTTAGGAGGGCCGTGTCCCTCTCGCCTCTGAAGGCCAGGAGCCTGGTCCGCGAGAAGGCGAAGAAAGCCATGGGGCTGATCGGCGTCGCTCAGCCCTTCAGGCTGGAGCCCCCCTACACCATGAGGGTCGAGTACACGGAGAGCAGTTACGCCGAGGAGGCCGCCAAGATCCCCGGCGTCACCAGGGTGGACGACACCACCGTGGCGCAGACCCGCGGGAGGCTCAGCGAACTCGCGTTCTGACCTGTTTCACGGGGGACCCCCGGCCCACAAGGTGCGCCCCGCTTAAATGTCGGCTAAGCGGATACGTGGGGGATGGGCGAGTCAGCCATGCACCTGTTCCTCAAGCAGGTGGGGAGGCTGTTCCTCCTGAACCAGGGGTGCCACACGGTGGAGACGGAGGTGGCCCTCAACCAGCTGGGCCTCCAGCGCCTGGGTGAGCTGGACAACAAGAAGGTGGTGGACGTGCTGGGCGTGGGCCTCAAGTACGGGCCCGCCGGCGGCGAGGAGGCCGGTGAAGGCTGCGAGGGCTACAACCCCCCCAGGCCGGGCTCCGTCGAGGTGGGCCTCAACGTTCTGCGGGGCGTCGAGGTGAAGGTGAGCAGAGGCGACTTCAGGAACGGGTTCGTCTGCACGGGCTGCAACTACAACTACGTCCTCGCGCCCGCGAGGATGGTCTCTCCCGGCCTCATGCCCAGGGGCGTCGGACTCGTGGAGTACAACAGGTACAAGTTCAAGTGCGAGCCCATCGAGGAGGCCGAAGGCCGCCCCTACAGGCTGGAGGGGCTGCGCGTCGTGAGGCGCGCCAGGTACAGAGTGGTGCCCCGGTTCCAGGTGGACCACGCCGTCGCCGCCGTGGCTGAGCGGAGGCTGTCGGAGGCCCGCAGGGCGGCGCTGGAAAGGGTTCTAGGGCTTCTGGACGACTCCGAGCTCGTGTACCAGGGTTAGTCCCCGAGGAGGCTCTCGATGCCCTTGAGCCTGTTCCTGAGGGTGACCTCGGTGGTGCCGGCCGCGACCGCTACGTCCTTCTGGACCCGCCTCTCGCTGTTGACGATGCACGCCTTGTAAAGGGCCGCGGCGGCAAGGCCCCGCGGGTCCTTACCGGTGAGGCCCTGCCTCTTCTGGGCAGCCACCAGGAGGTCTATGGCGTACTTCTCCGTGCGCGTGCCCAGCCTCAGCTTGGATGCTATACTGGGCACGAATTTTATGGGGTCGTCCACGGGCATCCTGAGGCCCAGCTCCTTCACCATAAGCCTGTACGTGCGGGCCACCTCGGCGTGGTCCCTCGTAGAGGCGTTCGACAGGTCTTTCAGGGGCCGTGGCACCTGGAGCTGCCGGCAAGCGGCGTAGACGCTGGCGGCCACGAAGGCGTCGATGCTCCTCCCCCTGATCATGCCCTTCTTGAACACCCGCCTGTAGATCAGGGCGGCCCTCTCCTTTACGCTCCCGGGCATGTGTAGCTGCGCCGAGAGGCGGTCCAGCTCTGTCATGGCTGTGTTCAGGTTCCTCTGCTGGACGGTGCCCAGCTTGGCCCTGTTGTCGAACCGTCT
>Ga0172371_10009367_pt1 | contig 13484 bp, 11 predicted proteins | sample Lak12m_FD_114543 | JGI IMG/M metagenome (GOLD analysis project Ga0172371, IMG submission 114543) | Freshwater microbial communities from Kabuno Bay, South-Kivu, Congo - kab_022012_12m | ecosystem: Environmental > Aquatic > Freshwater > Lake | place: Democratic Republic of the Congo: South-Kivu... | reverse complement strand
CCAAGATCATGCAGATCCTTCAGAATATGATAGTATTCGTTTTTCAGCGACGCGCTGCAGGTAGCGCAGTCAATTATCACCGCATCCACATCATCCCGCGCAAAGAGACGCAAATTCTCCCGGATCACCTCGATCGAGGCTTTCCTTTCGCCCGAAAAAAATACCGGCAGTCCGCAGCAACCCTGATCGCCCGGAATGATCACCTCCACACCCATTTTGCCGAGCACATCGACCACCGCCAGACCGACATCACCGTAGAGATAATTGGTGGCACAGCCGTGGAAATAGAGAACCCGGGCATTGGTCTTTCCCTGTTTAGGCTGAACCACTTCCGGAACCATCTCGTTGAAGGGTTTCTCGTTCAGTTGCGGAATCCTCTCAACTGACAGGGCGCCGGCATTGAGTTTTGACTCTATCCATGCCCCCCCGAAATTGCGTCGCGCCCATTCCCCGAAGGCCACCGAAGCCGACATGATCCAGCGGCTCGAAAGCGCCCTGAACATTGCCCGCTTACGCCAGTCGGCGCCGTATTTCTGTAACGCGCGCCAGCGAACGCCGGAGAACAGGCTCACCTGATTGACGCCGCTTGGACAGTTGGCGACACAGGAACCGCACAGAAGGCAGGTCGATAAAAACGTCTTTTTGACCTCTTCCGTCAGGCTCAGGTCGTTTTCCAGCATTTTTTTTGTAATCTGCACCTTGCCGCGGGGACTGGCATGTTCCATGTGGATTTCCCGGTAAACCGGACAGTGGGCCGAACACAACCCACACTTTATGCAATGATAGACGTTCTCCGCCGTATCATTGCCGAGCAATGCCTTCTGTTCCATAATAAGCGTTTTCCTCTCTTTCCTGCACTCTCATATTCCGCCGACATAACGGCCCGGGTTGATGACGCCGGTCGAATCGAATTTTTCCTTAAGCCCCTTTACCAGCCCGACATCGGCGCCAATCTTTCCCCAGACGGAAACATTTTCCTTGATAAAGCGCGGAGCCTTTTCCACCACGAGATTTCCGTCACTTTTCACCGCCATATCGGTCATGTCTTCGATTATTTTTATGATTTCCCTCTCTTTCTTCGCCACATCCCCGCCCGCCAGAATTGCCGTGGTGAGAATCCCGCTTCCGGCATGGCACGCCAGCGCGCATTCGCATCCGCCTTTCCTGACGGCCTTTTCCGCGGCAGCCAGCACCTGCGTCTGACGGGAAATGGCAAAATTAGACTTGAGGATGATCAACTCGGAATGACTTTTTGTCAATTCGTCGGTAAAATCACTGTACGAAATCCAGAAACCACGATGTCCGTCCCCTTTGAGAGAGGCGGTTCCCTGCGCCCCTGACTTGCGGCCCATTTCCGCCATATCGGCAATCTGCCTCTCCACTGCCTCGCGGATCCCCTCGAGTCCGACCGCAACAATATATTCTCCAGAAAGCGGCGGCAGATTCCGGCAGGCGGCGGCTGCCTGCGCGTTCAGCAGTTCCAGCGCCGCCGGGTAGTAGAACGACGGAAGCGCCTTGTGCAAAAACGCGTCGGCATCCTTCAGGTCTGCGAAGGCAAGAAAGAGGGTCGCCTCCGCCTCCGGCTTCAGATAAATCCGGAAAGTCGTCCGGCAGATCAACCCCAGCGCCCCCAGCGAACCGATCAGCAATTTGGTCAGATCGTAACTGGCAACATTTTTCATAACCTTACCGCCGGCATGGACGATATCCCCATTGGCAAGCACCGCGGTATTGCCGAGGATAATGTCGCGCAGCCCCCCGTAGAGAAGTCGCCGGGGTCCGTTTGAGTTTGCGGCTACAACCCCGCCGATCGTTGCCTCTCGAAAGTGGGGTGGATCGAGCGGCAGAAAATAGCCTTCGCCCTCCGCACTCAATTTTGCCTGCACCTCGGCTACCGTAGCCCCGCACTCGACCTCGATGGTGAGATTGGCGATGTCGTAATCGGCATAACCGTTCATCCGCCTCGTCGAAAGGATCAAGTCGGCTCTTGCCGGGATTCCCCCGAGCGACATCTTTGTGCCGCCTCCCCTGGGAAGCACCGCCAGACCGAGCCCATGGGCAACCGCCATGACCTTTGACGTTTCGGCAATCGTTCCGGGAACAACCATCAACCCGGGAATAACGTCATCCACCGCCAGGGACCTCAGCTTGTCCTGATCAGCGACTACATGGGCGTCTCCGACAATTTCCCGAAACACACTAACCAAATTTTCAGTTCTCTGCATACGCAATCTCCTTTGCTCCGCAGGCTTCGCTTGCCATCAGATTCAGCTTGCCGGGGTTAAGGATTCCGTCAGGATCAAACGTCCTCTTGACATTCTCCAGCGCGGCGAGATCCTCGGGACAAAACTGCAAATGCAGGGCCGCCAGTTTTTCGACTCCGACTCCATGCTCGCCGGTAATCGTCCCCCCCATTTCGACACATAGCTGCATGATCTCAAAGGCAGCCTTGTGCACCCTGTCCAGTTCATCCTTGTCCCGTTCATCAAAAAGGATAAGCGGATGGAGGTTGCCGTCGCCGGCGTGGAACACATTGGCTATCTGGACATTGTACTTTTTACTGATCTCGCCTACGCGCCGGAGCGTCTCGGGAAGTTTGGTCCGGGGAACGGTGCCGTCGTTGACAAGATAGTTAGGCCGCAGCCGGCCGGTTGCCCCAAAGGCGCCTTTGCGCGCCATCCAGAGTTTGTCCCGTTCCGCATCGGTTTTTGCCAGCTTCACGTCCCGTACGTTATTGCCTTTGCAGATAGCGATGACATGTTCGGCAAGCCGGTCCAGTCCGTCCTGCAAACCGTCGAGTTCGATCAGCAGCATCGCAGCCGCATCTATCGGCAGTCCTATTTTATAAAAGGCATCGACGGCGTTTATCGCCACATTATCGAGCATCTCCAGCGTTGCCGGCACCATTCCCGCTTTGACGATCCCGGAGACCGTGTTGGCGCCGTCTTCCACGGTATTGAAAATCGCGAGGAGCGTTTTGACTCCTTCGTTTTTAGGCATAATGCGCAGTATTATCTTGGTCGCAATCGCCAGCGTTCCTTCGGAACCAGTTATCATGCCGATCAGATCAAGCCCCGGATTGTCAAGCGATTTTCCGCCGACATTGATTATCCGGCCGTCGGCCAGCACCATCTCGGCGCCGAGAACATGGTTGCTGGTGACCCCGTATTTGAAACAGAGGGGACCGCCGGAATTTTCCGCCAGATTTCCGCCGATCGTCGTAGCCTTTTCGCTCGCCGGATCGGGCTGATAGAGATAGCCCAGTTTTGCCGCCGCCGCCTTGATATCAAGCGTGATGGCACCCGGTTCCACTACAATCCGCTGATTTTCAAGGTCAATCTCCAGTATCCGGTTCATCCTGGTCATCAGCATCACGATCCCGCCCTGGTTCGGGACCGGCCCGCCGGAAAGTGATGTGCCGGCTCCCCTGGCAATCAGAAGCATTTTATTTTGATGGGCAAACCGCGCGATCCGTGAAACCTCTTCAGTAGACTCCGGAATGACTACGAAATCCGGCTTCCCCTTGATAAGGGAAGCATCATAACCGTATATCTGCAGCTCCATCTCCGATGTCAGCACGTCGGTTTCTCCGACAATTTTTCCCAGTTCCCTAATAATGCTTTCCTTTTCCATAACAATCCCTCTTAACTCGCCTCAGACGGGCCATCCCAGAGCCGTAAAACGTAGAAAAATTGGCGGCATCCGATCATAAATCCCCGGAGAAAAAATGAAAAGGGCGAAGCGATCACTGTATAAAAGATCACTTCGCCCTTCATTACCATGCGGCCCTTCCCCTCCTGCAAAGCGGGAAATAAAACCTCAGGCCTGATTTTTTAAGGATGGCCGAAAAAATCACTCTTATCCCCTCACTACTACTTCTTCCGCATTGCTTCCATATCGGAAATCTCTTTCATAGTCGCCAAAATCTGCCGGGCATTATCGTAAACCGGCGTATCGACCATCTTGCCGTTATAGGAGACAGCGGCGGCGCCCTTGGCAAGTCCCTCTTCCTCGAACACCTTTACGACACCCGTCGCCCAGACAACATCATCGGCGGAGGGCATGTAAAGCTTGTGGGAGGGCTCGATCTGACTGGGGTGGATCAGCATTCTTCCTTCATACCCCATCTGCCTGCCCTCGAGAACGCTTTTTTCAAATGCCTCCATATTCTTGAAATCGACAAAGGGGCAATCGATCGCGACACAACCGGCAGCACGGGCGGCCACGGCGGTAAAATAACGTCCGTAGAGTTGTTCGGTGCCTTCGGATGTGAGCTTTACACGCATATCCTTCGTGTAATCGACAGCTCCGAAGATCAGAGAATTGACCCGCTTGCTCGCCACAGCGGAGTTGTACGCATTGATCATCCCTTTGGCCGTCTCGATAAGCAGTTGAATCGCGACTGTTCCTACCGGAATGCCGCGACGTCTCTCAAGCTCTTCGAGTTTCCAGTCCAGGCGCTTCACGTTATCCGCCTCGCCCGTCTTCGCCAGACAGACGCCGGCAAGTCCCTCATGAACAACCGCTTCCAGATCATCATTGGTCATCAGGGTTTCCCAGTTGTTGATCCGGACATACACCCGGGAGCCGCCGGTTCCGGCAAATTTCAGATTCTCCCTGACTACCTCGCGCGCCCGCACCTTTTCGGCGGGGGGAACGGAATCCTCCAGATCGAGGGTAACAATGTCCGCACCGGTTTCCGGCGCCTTGCCGACCATCTTTTCGTTGTTGCCGGGAATATAGAATACCGATCTCATGACTGTCATAATAACTGCTCCTTTCTTGATAAATTTATCGATTAGTTATTCCTCAGTTTCCCCTGCCGGCTGAGTTCAAGCAGCCTCTGGGGAACTTCATTGGGGTTATCGACAACGATAATGCCCGCTTCCTTCAGTCTGGTAATTTTGTCCTGGGTTGAACCGCTTCCCCGCTCTACAATCGCGCTGGCGTGGGAAAATTTCATCCCCGCGGGCGCCCAGGCGCCGGAGACGTAGATGATAATCGGTTTGGTAAACTTTCCGGAGCGGACCAGCTCGGCAGCTTCCTCCTCGTGATGCCCCCCCATCTCTCCGAAAATCGCCATTGCATCGGTATCCGGATCCTCCTGGAAAAGCGGCAGCACATCGGCGAACGACATTCCGGTGACCGGCTCGGTGCCGACATGGATGACGGTGCTGACGCCAAATCCCGCTTGGGCAATTACGTAGGGGAGCGTCCCCGATTGTCCGCCACTGCGAGAGATAACCCCTACATGGCCGGGAACAAAATGCTTCGTCGCAAATTCTACCGACCCGCCCAGCCAGCCCAGGGCGCCCACCCCCGGGGAATTTACCCCAATCGAACCGGGACCAAGGAGCATCGCCCCTTTTTGCTTCCCATAGGCGACCATTTCGAGGATATCATACAGCGGAACGCGCTCAACCGGCATCACAATCCACTTGATATCCGCATCGAGCGCCTCAAAGACGGCATCCCTCAAGCCCGTCCCCGGAATAAAGGTCACCGATACGTCAAAAAGACCATGATTTTTGACTGCATCCCTCACCGTATTGTAAACCGGTATCCCGTCAACCTCCTCGCCGCCGCGACCGGGAGTGACTCCGGCAACAACGTTCGTTCCCAGATTTTTCATGAATCTGGCACGCATCGACCCTTCTCGGCCGGTAATCCCCTGAACCACCACTTTTGTCGTTTTTGTAAGCAGGATAGCCATATTTTCACCACCTTCCTGGATTTAAGATATTCCCATCTTGAGACGGTATTCTTCGAGCCCGGGCGTCGGCGCCTCGATTTTGAGCGCCCCGTTGCCTCTGATTCGACATTCATATTCACAAGCCAGACACTCCGTCCCCAGACGCAGGGCATCTCCCTGAACGGACGGCAAGCCATCTTTCAAAACCAGTATTCCCCGAGCGTATGTTTTGCAGGCTAAAATACAGGCCTTGGTTTCGCACTTCTGACACCTCACCTCATCGATAACAATCTTTATTGTTTTTTCCTGAAATTCCATGGGCGGCCTCCTTTAACCTTTTTGTTCTTTCTTGTATTCCAGAACCATTTCCCTCATTTCCGCGGCAAGCCCGATGGTATCATAGACGCGCTCCCCGCCGTAGATGCGGATGCGCGCGTTCAGATCCTTTGTCCCCTCGCGCAGGATCTCCAGCGACTCCTTTTCTTTATTGCCGGCCAAAAGCAGCAAAACAGGAAAACCGGGACGTTTGGGCAGTTCCTCGCGCAGGGCCTTGACAACCCCGTGGGCATGGTGCCACTGCTCCTGATTGGCCGCCATGAAGCCGCCCAGCATATACCCGTCGATCCCCGGCTGAGAAAAAACCAGCTTCGCAGCGCGGTAAACCTTCGATGCAGGCGGATTGCCACTGGTATCGGCAAAATCAGCAACCTTCAAACCCTGCTTGTTTAGTCCATCAACTCCCAGCATCGCGCCGCCGCCGCCCATCCCGTGGTAACCGATCGTGCCGACTGTCTCTTTATCCTTTATTTCATTATTCATCTCAGCAAAATAGCAGGTGCCCCGCAGATCGTTTTCCTCCACCCACCAGGCAATCCGGTCCAGTTCGGTAGGAGGCGTCGACGCCTCGCGGGCAACATCGATGCCCAGCTCGGGATGACGAATGACAGAGGAATCATCGATCGAAATTCGGCAATCGCTGGCAAGCACCTTGCCCGCCTTTGTCACCACCATCGGATTGATTTCAATCAGACGCGCTCCGTAATTCTTGAAGGTTTCATAGAGACCGAGCATCAGCTTGGCAACCTGGGCAATGTGGGCACTCGGAACATTCAGTTTGTTGGCAAGGTTAAGCGCGTCATATATTCTGAATCCTCTGATCACATCGACGTTCATCAAGGCTATTTTGTCCTGCGGAACCGACTCGATGTCCATTCCGCCCTCCGTCGAGAACATCACGACCGGGCAGCGGGCCTCGGCACCGGCATTGACTATGATCCCCGCATAGTATTCACGGTCGATGGCCAGCTTTTCCTCGACCAGCACACTTTCCACATAAAGTCCCTTTATCGTTGACCCCAAAAGCCCGGCGGCCACCTTCCCCACCTCTTCAGGGGTATCGGCGAATTTCACTCCCCCCGCCTTGCCCCGTCCCCCGCTCCAGATCTGAACCTTGATTACGACTGGCTTCCCAATCTTTTCCGCAATCCGGACAGCCTCCTCCGAGGTCCTGGCGATATCTCCCTGGGGGACAGGCATCCCTGCCTTTTTAAACAACGCCTTACCCTGATACTCGTGCAGTCGCGCCATACCTACCTCCTGAATTCAATATAAATAAAAAACCAAGGTCGGCATTCCTTATAACAAGGGCAAACTCTCTTCCCCGCACCTTTTCCGGAATGCCGCAATTGATCAGAACCAGCCATTCGTAGGGCTCATTCCAAAATACCTTAATCATAGCGCAATCGGAAGCACAATACTTAATGGCCTACAAATTATTAAGAGACAATAAGCAAAACAAATGCCAGTTACCAGAAAAGTGATAGTTCACCTGCAAATGATGCCGCTTATCTGAAGACGAAGTTTAATGTTGATAATATGATTAACAGAAGCGTCCCCCTGCCGCGATAAAAAGAGGCGTTTGCAGTAAGGTTGTGGAGATCAGTTGCGGTACAATGAGTGCGTCATTCACACCTCTGTGCGTATAAAGCACATAAAGAGGGTCAACGAGCGCTTTTTTCTCTCTTCTTCAACTCTTCCCAAATATCGGTTAAAACCCTTTTAGTGTCTTCTTCAGAACCATCATTATCGACAATGATATCGGCATAAGACACCTTTTCTTCAATCGGCATCTGGGAGGCAATCCGCGCCTCCGCTTCCTCCCGGCTGTAACCATTTCTCCTCATCAGCCTCGATATCTGCCTTTCCGGGGTAATATAAACGAGCAACACAAGATCAACCGCCTCCACCATGCCGACTTCAATGAGAAGCGGAACTGCCGACAAAACGATTGCTGCGGGGCTGATTCCGCAAATCTCGCGCAAACGCCCCCGCCATGCCTCAAAAACCGCCGGGTGAACAAGTTCGTTCAGTAATCGCAGCCGGGTAGGATCGGCGAAAACTATCGCCCCGAGCTTCTTGCGATCGATCGTTCGATCCGCGTTCAGCACCCCTTTTCCAAAATTGCGGACAATCCCGTGCCAGACATCCCCTCCGGGCGCCTCTATCTCATGGGCCAGCTCGTCCAGATCGATCAGGAGCGCCCCTTTTTCGACAAGCACTCGGGCAATAGTCGATTTTCCGCTTGCTATTCCCCCCGTCAGCCCTACGTTAAGCATCGTTTCTTTTCGTGTTTCGGTTAAATATGATCCGCAATCCTTCGATAGTCAGCAGATCGTCCACAATCTCTATGCTCTTCGTAACACCGGCAATCAACCTTGCCAGCCCCCCGGTAGCGACAACGAGCGGCGATGAATCAACTTCCGCCCTGATCCTCTCGACAATACCGTCCACGAGCCCTGCGTATCCATACATGATTCCCGCCTGCATCGCGCTCACGGTATCCTTGGTAACAACATGGCGCGGCTTGCAGAGCTCCACACGGGGAAGCTTTGAGGCCCTTTCAAAAAGGGCCTCGCTCGAAATCATCACCCCCGGGGCAATGCAACCCCCTATATATTCTCCTTTTGCCGATATGTAGTCGAAGGTTGTCGCGGTGCCAAAGTCAACAACAATCATTTCCCGGTGGTATTTCTCGTAGGCGGCGACGGCATTGACGATCCGGTCGGCACCTACCTCCCGGGGATTGTCGTAAAAAATCGGCATCCCCGTTTTTATTCCCGGCCCGACGATCAGCGGTTTTATGCCGAAATACCTCAGACACAGCGGTTCCAGAATGTTGAGCATTGGCGGAACAACGCAGGAAATAATGATGTTTGTGATTGATCTCGAACTGATCTTGCTGTTTTTGTAAAGGTTCAGAATCAGGATGCCGTACTCGTCAAGAGTCTGATCGATAACCGTCCTGATCCGCCAGTCGTGAACCAGCTCTTCGCCGTCGTAAAGCCCCAGGACCGTATTGGTATTTCCCACATCCATCACCAGAAGCATATCCTCACTCCTTTACGATTGTTGCATCGCCGGCGATTACCCGCTCGATGGCGCCTGCGGAGTCGGCAAGCAGCAGCGCTCCATCCTCGTCTAGGCCGGAAACAACGCCCTCCCTTGCCTCGTTGCCGAAAAGAACCCGGACCTTTCTCCCCACCATTTTCGTTCTGGCAAGCCAAGCCTGCCGGAGCGGCCCGAATCCCTCTTCAAGAAAAAGTTCATACCAATGTTGGAAATTGGTGCAAAAACTGCACAACACATCCTCTCGGGAGTACCGTCTCCCGGATTCTTCCAAAAGCGAGGTGGCAATCTGTCTGTACCCGCCGGCAAAATCCCCTTTTCTCATATTGACGTTGATGCCGACGCCCACAACGGCAGCCATCCCCTCCCTTTCGCTCCTCAGCTCCGAAAGGATGCCGCACACCTTGCGGTTGTTGATCAGAACATCATTGGGCCACTTGATCTCTACACCTTCCGGGCAAAAGGAAGCAAGGGCGTCCGCAACCGCCACCCCCGTCAGAAGGGTTATCTGCGCAGCCTTCGTCATTTCAATCCTCGGGCGCAGAATGAGCGAAAAATAAAGGTTGCATCCGGGCGGGGACTGCCAACCCCGCTGCAGGCGGCCCCTGCCCGCCGTCTGACAATCGGCGAGCACAATGGTCCCTTCGGGCGCCCCTTCCCTGGCAAGTCTCATTCCGACAGCATTTGTGGAATCGACACTCGCCAAATAGCGCAGCGGAAAACCTGCCTTGAAGCCGCGCAACCGCTCCCTTAACAGGGAAATGTCAAACTCCGCTTCAACCACCGAATCCGCCTTTTTACCCTTCTTTCCCGAAAGATTTCTCAATTATGTTCAAAGATATGTCGGCGGCCTGTACCGAGTGGGTAAGCGCCCCGACGGAAATGAAATCGATGCCTGTTTCGGCCACCCCGCGGACCCTCTCGAGCGTCATGTTGCCTGACGCCTCCAGAGGAACCCTGCCTTGGACAACCCCAACCGCAGAGGCAATTCCGGGAACATCCATGTTGTCAAGGAGTATCGAGTCGGCGCCGGCCAGAAGCGCCTCTTGCAGCTCCGCGCTGTCTTTGACCTCGACCTCGATCTTGAGCGTGTGGGGAATAAATTCGCGCGCCCTCCGGACGGCAGCCGTGATCCCCCCCGCCGCAGCGATATGATTATCCTTGATCAGCACCCCGTCATAAAGGGCAAAACGGTGGTTGAACCCTCCTCCGGCCCGCACAGCATACTTGTCCAACGCGCGCAGCCCCGGAACGGTTTTGCGTGTATCGATGATTCTGGCCTTCGTCCCGGCCACCTCTTTCACGAAACGACTCGTCATGGTGGCTATGCCGCACATCCGCTGCAACAGATTCAGCGCCACCCTCTCCGCGGTAAGGATTGAGGCCAGGGAACCGGATATATCCGCCAGAATATCGCCTCTTGCGATATTCTCCCCGTCCTGTTTCCGGGGGGCAAAAATCAGCGTCGGATCAAGGGTCAAGAAGACCTCGCCAAAAACCTCGATTCCGGCCAGCACAAGCTCATCCTTCGCGGTTGCCGAGGCCGTCCCGCTTTCACCTCCGGCCATGACAGCACTCGTCGTTATATCGCCGGCGCCGATATCCTCGGTCAGGACGTTTCTGATAAATTCCGTCAAAAAATAGCGCGGCCACATGCGTTCACTCCTGATGTCGGACAGCTGTCCGGAGACGGCAGGTTCCATTTATATATTTCCCTGAAGCTCGAGGATCTTCTTCAGAGCCGCGCCCAGCGCGTTCTTCTTTTCCTCAAAATCCCGCCTCTTCGCCTGCTCCTTGCCGACGACCTCCGCCGCCGCCTTCGCAAGAAAATCGGGGTTGGCAAGTTTTCTTCCAACAACGGCGAGATCCTTTTCCACCTTGGCGATCTCCCTGACGAGACGGCCTTTTTCACCCTCCATGTCGATGACTCCGGCAAGAAACACATAGATGCGAACCTGCCCGGCGATCGCTGTGGCAACCCCCTTCGGCTCCGCGATCTCATCAGAGATCTCCAGGCTCTGGAGGTTCGCCAATCCCGCAATATAAGCGCGCCCCTTCTCCAGAGTCTCCCTGAGCGGCGCAGCAGGGGTAGTAAGCTGCACGGCAAGCTTCAGGGACGGCGCAATCGACATCTCGCCCCGGATATTGCGGATCCGCGTTATTACCTCCCGGATCAGTTCCATCTCGCCCTCCGCCGCAGGATCGTCAAGTGCCGCATCGGCCAGGGGAAAATCGTTTTCCATGATGGACTTCCCGTCGGCAACGAGCGCCTGCCATATCTGCTCGGAGACAAAAGGCATGAACGGATGGAGCAGTTTCAGCGCGGTCTTCAGCGTGTCAAAAAGCGTCGCCTGCGCCGCCCGCTTTTTGACGGAATCGACCTTTCCATACAGAGCAGGCTTGGCAAGTTCCAGATACCAGTCGCAGAACTCGTGCCAAACAAACTGATAGACCGCCGCCGCCGCATCGTTGAACCGATAGTCGTCAAAACCGGCAATAACCTCGGAAACTGCCCGGTTCAGCCGGGATTTTATCCAGCGATCGGCCAGCGACAGATCGCTGTCCGGCACGGGGTTGCCGATAGCGTAATCCTCCAGGTTCATCGCTGAGAAACGGCTGGCGTTCCAGATTTTGTTGACGAAGAACTTATGCCCCTCGATCCGTTCTTCGGACATCCGGACATCCCGCCCCTGGGCGCTGAAGGCGGCAAGCGTAAAGCGGAAGGCATCCGTCCCGAACTTGTCCATCATCTCCAGGGGATCGATCACGTTTCCCTTGGATTTGCTCATCTTGTCGCCGTTTTCATCCCGGACCAGGGCGTGCAGATAGACATCCCGGAAAGGGACGTCGTCCATCACGTAAATGCCCATCATCATCATCCGCGCCACCCAGAAAAAGAGGATGTCGAAACCGGTGACCAGAAGCGAGGTGGGGTAAAATGTCTGAAGCGCCTCGGTTTTTGCGGGCCAGCCCAAAGTGGAAAACGGCCAGAGGGCAGAGCTGAACCAGGTGTCGAGGACATCCTCCTCCTGACGGAGCTTTGCGCTTCCACACTCCGGGCATTTATCCGGATCATGAACGGAGACAATCGTCTTTTTGCACTCCCCGCAGCTCCAGACCGGAATCCTGTGCCCCCACCAGATCTGCCGGGAAATGCACCAGTCGCGGATGTTGTTCATCCACTCAAAATAGGTATTCTCCCATCCCTTGGGGATAATGCGGATCCGCCCCTCCTGCACCGCGGCAATCGCCTTTTTCGCCAGCGGCTCGATCCTGACGAACCACTGACGGGAGACGGCCGGCTCGATATCGGTCTTGCAGCGGTAGCACTTACCGATGTTGTGGCTATACGGCTCGACGCCGACGAAAAATCCGCCCGCTTCCAGATCGCGGACAATGTTCTTCCGGCATTCGTAGCGATCCTGCCCGGCGTAAACACCGCCATTTTCATTGATTACGGCACTGTCGTCCATGATCTTGATGATCGCAAGCCCATGCCGCTCGGCCATCGCAAAGTCGTTCGGATCGGACGCGGGGGTTATCTTGACGGCGCCGGAACCGAATTCCCTGGTCACATAGTCATCGGCAATAATGGGTATTTTTCTGCCGACAAGCGGCAGAATTACCTCCCTGCCGACGAGCTTGCGGTACCGCTCGTCGTTCGGATTGACCGCAACCGCCGTATCGCCTAACATCGTCTCCGGACGCGTCGTGGCAACAACGATCCCCCCTTCTCCTTCGGCAAACGGATAGCGAATATTCCAGAGATTGCCCGCCTCCTGATGATAATCGACCTCCAGATCGGAGATGGCGGTCAGGCAGCGCGGGCACCAGTTGACGATATAGTCACCCTGGTAGATAAGCCCGTCGTTGTAAAGGCGTACGAACACCTCGCGCACCGCCCTGGAAAGTCCTTCGTCCATCGTGAAGCGCTCCCGCTTCCAGTCGCAGGACGAACCGAGACGCTTGAGCTGATTGATGATGACCCCCCCAGATTTTTTCCGCCACTCCCAGACCCGCTCGATGAATTTCTCCCGCCCGAGATCATGACGCGTTAAACCCTCTTTCGCAAGCTGCTGCTCCACTACATTCTGTGTAGCGATACCGGCGTGATCGGTGCCGGGCATCCAGAGAACGTTTTTTCCCTGCATCCGCTTGTAACGACAGCATATATCCTGAAGGACGTTGTTCAGGGCATGGCCCATGTGCAGCATCCCCGTGACATTAGGCGGGGGAATGACGATCGCAAACGGTTCCTTATCGCTTTTATCTTCGGCATGAAAGAGATCACGTTCCATCCAGTACTGATACCACTTCAGCTCCGCCCCGCGGTACTCAAAAGTCTTTGCCAGCAACTCCTTCTCCATCACCTTCTCCAGTCAACCAT
>Ga0172371_10009365_pt1 | contig 13485 bp, 10 predicted proteins | sample Lak12m_FD_114543 | JGI IMG/M metagenome (GOLD analysis project Ga0172371, IMG submission 114543) | Freshwater microbial communities from Kabuno Bay, South-Kivu, Congo - kab_022012_12m | ecosystem: Environmental > Aquatic > Freshwater > Lake | place: Democratic Republic of the Congo: South-Kivu... | reverse complement strand
GGGGTCTTTTTTGGACCATTTTCTGTCAAAGAACAAGATATTTGATAATATAAAAGTAAAAATCAATGATTTTCTAAGAAAAATAGCTCCCCAAAAATGTAAAAAACACTTTTTCCGGGGGGACTATTTAAAGAATATCATGTATCACTTGTCTACTTAACCCGCTTCATCCCCACCATCTTTTATCGCATTTTTGCCATATTTTTTTTCCACCTTTTTCCCTCCCAAGCTTAAAAATTTCTTCTTTTCCTCTACTAAGCGGGCCCCCGCTGCAGGTGAAATCGCAGATCCGGCAATTGCCGGAAAGAAGCCAACTCAGAAATGGGCCGGCTTGTTTTTTGTACACTTACGAAAATAACACGAATTTGCTTGAAAATGACATACCCCGCTATGGGAGAAAAAAATGGATTTTTGCGTGTTTTTAATATACAATTGGGCAGGTGGGAAAAAAGAAGAGAAATGACGCAGGATTGAAGCGGGGTGGGAGAAAAAAAATCCTGAAAAAGAAGTGTGAAAAATCTCCAAATACTATCCACAACTATTGACAATGAAGAAATTTCTTTGTATTATTGTTTCAGTGAAATTTTTAACGAAAGGAATGAAGAGGTGAAATTTCCGACAAACTAACTATTCCTTCTTTTTCCTCCACAATTGTTCTGCCCATTGTATATCAATCTCATTTAAGAAACTTTGATTGCCGGTATATAGATAAAGTTCTGTAAATACACCAAAATTGTGGAAAAACACCGTTCCGGCGCGCGGTAATCGCTATCCTTCAGTAAAATCGGGCCGGCGCTTATCTTTGATAGACTATGGCAGCAATTGAATATTTCCCAGGTTATCGCAGAACAACTGCTGGAGCGGAAATTCGAATTCCTCCTGGAAAGAGCGGTTTTCTTGACCACTTTGCACCGGCTGTTTAATCCCGGCAGCGACCACGCCAAACTGCAATCGGAAGCCCGCTATGACCGCAAGTATGCGCTGGCGACCAATCTTCCGGCGGAAGAACTGTTGGCTTCGGAAGTGGCTTTGAGCTGCAAAGAGCTGTGGCCGGTAGAACATATTTTCCGTGAGATGAATCAACTCTGCAGACGCGTTCGATTTACTATCAGAGCGGCGAGGCGATTAGGGGTCATGTGTTCTGCAGTTTTCTGACACTGATGTCATTGAAAGAACTGCAGTTACGCATCAATTTCAAAGACTGGAAACTGGAATGGAACGATATCGAACGCGGCCTTGAAGCGTCGATCGAAATAGAGATTACGGACAGCGAAGAAAACTGCCGTTTGCGCATGAAATTGCAGGATGTGTGCAGCAAAGTATTTCAGGCGGCGGGGGGGTGGCGATAACCTCGACCATCCGGCAGTAATAATATTCGTAAACGGTAATATGTAGTGCCAAGTTCGCTTTTTTACAAAATAACTCTATCTTTATCAAAGAACTGCAAAATGCAGTTGTTGAAGAAAAGTCAGAATACCAATTCTTAAAAACAGGTTTTAGGGGGTGGGGGCTGGGGACTAGTAAAAACCTGTTATTATAGTGTTTGCTTCCCTTCAATCCCAATCCTAAATCCCCAATCCCCAAAAATGAACGAACTCTACCTCAACACCCTCAATATCATCCGCCTGCAGATTGAACTGGAAGCGGTGGAACCTATCGCCGTCCCCGCTTATCCCGGTTCGACTCTGCAGGGGCTGTTCCAAAGCGCGCTGTGCGATTACGCGGAGGAACTGCAATGGCCCTGGGACGCCCCCGCGGCGGTAAAGTCGGCGATGGAAAATATCAAGCTAACCCGGAATATGCCCCGCCCCTATTCCATCTACCCTGCCGAATGGGGATCGGAACATACGCTGGAACCGGGGGATATCTACAAAATCGAATTGAATATGTTCGGGAAGGGAGTGGAATGGTGGAGGGTGTTCTGCCAAGCAGTGGAAAGAAGAGGGGGGGATTCGACCGGCCGGGGGATTTTCGCCGGGAATTTCCGTCTGAAATCCGTGACCGACGGCGTCACCGGGAAGGAATTGGATTGGCATGATAATGTCAAGTTTCCCTTTGTCATCGACGATGAAACCGTGTTCGCCAAAGCGCAGAAACTGGCGAAAGCGGACAGCTGGCGGCTGAATTTCGATGCTCCGTTGACGATAGAACCTATTAATAAAGCGGAAATCCCTAATAAAGAAAGGCTTCCGAAAAAGGGGCCTCTTCCGGCGGATATGATTACCGGACGGATTTTCGCCTATGCGCTCAACGCTCGCATGGCGCGGGTGTTGGGATACCAATATTGGAGGGATTTACCGCCGCCGGATTTTGCTAAACTGGAACAACATTTCGATTCCGCTTTGTTCAATGCTTTCGACAGATTCAGCGTCAGCGAAAACGCCGGCAAAGCCGAGTTTCTGGGGCGCAGAGGGGTTTTAGGCAGCGTCCTGCTGAGGAATAATTGGAAAAACTTTCTGCCGGAAATGATTACCGCGGAAGCGGTAGGATTGGGATTGAACACCTCCGGCGGGAAAGGGCGTTTCCGTATAGTTCCGGTGCGTTTAACCGAAGAGGCGGTGAAAATGGAGGATTTGTGAAAGGCGGGGATTCAGGATTTGGGACTCAGGGTAATCTGATGAAAATAGTTGAAAAATTAGTGAGATATTCATATATTGTTTGTGAATAGTATGAGAATTGGCTCATTGTGACTCTAAGAATAGTCCATGGTCATTACTGCCATAAATAGTAGTCAGAATGTTTTGAGTATTGACTCATTGTGACAAAGTAATGTTCTCAATATCCAAGTGTTTTCCTGAAACGTAGTCAGAATGTTTTGAGTATTGACTCATTGTGACTAATGTCTAACTGCGACGAAGTTAACACCGTGGAGTAGTCAGAATGTTTTGAGTATTGACTCATTGAGACCATAAAACACATATATCATAAAAGGGGTAGATGGTAGTCAGAATAATGTGAGTATTGACTCATTGAGACCCCTTCGCATTCGCACTCCCATAATTTGGGATTGGTAGTCAGAATAATGTGAGTATTGACTCATTGAGACCCTTGACTACCCAAAGTGTCAAATTTTGCGATAAAGTAGTCAGAATAATGTGAGTTTTGACTCATTGTGACCTTCGTACCATTCCTCATAGCCGCTCGAGTTCTTGTAGTCAGAATAATGTGAGTATTGACTCATTGAGACTCTATTATTTCCTCAAGGTCGATCGGTTTAAATTGGGTAGTCAGAATAATGTGAGTATTGACTCATTGAGACTTAACTTGATGGTTCTTTTTTCGCCGTCAAATTCAGTAGTCAGAATAATGTGAGTATTGACTCATTGAGACTTTCTACAAGCTGATGAACTTGACCTTCGGTATAGTAGTCAGAATAATGTGAGTATTGACTCATTGAGACTTAAAGAACTTCAATTCGTGGAGTATCCGTTCTTCCGTAGTCAGAATAATGTGAGTATTGACTCATTGAGACCTTTTTCTCCGACTTTTTTTGCCGAGATTTTCAAAGTAGTCAGAATAATGTGAGTATTGACTCATTGAGACTAAAATATCTTTCGCCCAATCACCAATGTTACAACTGTAGTCAGAATAATGTGAGTATTGACTCATTGAGACGGTTATGGTTGGTATCAACCTTATACAGCCCTTTGGTAGTCAGAATAATGTGAGTATTGACTTTTAAAAGCAGGATTTAGAGGCTGGGGACTGGTAAAAGCGGTTTTTTTACAAATTCTGTCATAAACTCTTGACATTTTGTAAAATTTTATTATTTTTACTACCTGTCCTTTTGCCGGTTTTCACCGCCGTTAATTATTCGCGCGGATTCTTAATTGGAGAACTTGATGTCCAAGGAAGATAAATTTACCGAAGAAGACTCCGAACTTAAGGGAAGAACCGATGGTCAGTCCGAATATCCTCCCTCCGCTTTTTCCGGGCTCGATGGTCAATTAGCCGAAACAGAAAAAAACCTCCAGACTAACGCCGAAGGTGAAATCAATAACCTTCTGGATGAATGGCATAATCGAGTCAACCATATACTACATCGGATGGAAGACGCTGTCCATCATCTGCAGAATGCGGTAGCGAATTATCGCACCTCCTTGAATGATCACCGTTCCCGTTGGCCCTCAGCTTCTCCGGAACCCAAACCCCGGAAAAAATACGGCACTTTTTTGCTGTTAGCCATTGCTTTTTTAGTCGATAGTATTCTCAGCATCTTCGCTTTTCGTATTCTGGGTCAATCACTCCTCGCTACTATTGTATTAGCGGTGGTATTAGGCGGATGCGTTCCTATGGCCGGGCATTTTATCGGCAGTTTATTTAAGCATAAATCGAAAACGCACCTCGAATGGGTCGCTTCCGTTCTTTTCGTCTTGCTAATGGCAGGCGCGCTTATAATTATCTCTTTAGCCCGGGAGGCCGCCATCATTTCCTATGGTGTTGCGGAGCAAAACGCCCGCATCGGTTTCTGGATGCTGCTCATTCTGAATGCGGTGCTTTTAGTCATTACTATTATCGTTTCACATCTTCTTGCTTATACTTATCCTCGTCTGCAGAAATTGTATTATGCCTTAGTCGAAGCGAAAGAGCTTTACAGTGGAATTAATCGGGAACTGCGGGATGCAGTCGATGATTTGGACCGTGAAACCCGCCAAAAAATGCTGATCGCCAGAAATCTGCAAATCTACTATCAAACCGCCAACCGTAAGCACCGCACAACACCCTATCCTAAATATTTCGATAAAGAAGATACTTTAGTGATTGATTTACCCTCGGTTATCGCCTCTTTTTATAATAAAGACGCTCCTGACAGCGCTTACAAAGATTATTTGATAAAATCCGGGGATTACGAATTCCTTAGGCTGGGTGAAGAGCTTATTGATGAAGTGGAGCAATTATTGAAATGAAGCTTAGGCATTTAATTTTGATCGTTTTGATGATTGTTGCCGGCTGTAATTATTTTCCGCAGCATCGACAAGGTATTTCGGTTTTAGCTTTAGTAGATTATTCACAAAGTTCGCAAGTCTTTCATCCTGAATATCAGCGGACTTTAAAGCAGTTAATCGAGGCTCTGCCTCCCCACAGCCATCTCATCGTGGGGCGGATCTGCGAAAATACCGAAGCGAAATTTATCCCGGAGATCAATCTCATTTCCCCCGGCTGGGACTCCAAACTGTCGGAAATGACCGCGGAAAAGCCGGAATTGGATGAATATAATCAACAAAAAATCCAATATCAGGCACAGATTGACAGCTCGTTTAAAGCTTTTTTTGCGCAGACCCAGTTTTCTCAATTTACCGATGTCTTGTCTTCGCTGAGAATCGCCAGTGAGGTATTTCCGCAAGCAGAGAGCAAGCGGGTGCTGGTGTTTCTCTCCGATATGCTGCACGATACTCCGGAGTTGAATTTGGAGCGGGCAGCGCTGGATGAATCCAATATCGACCAGGTGACTAATCAACTCATTCAACAGAAGCGTATACCCGATTTAACGGGATTTGAAATATATGTCGCCGGCGCATATTGTTCAGACGAAACGCGTTACCGGGCGGTCCGGGAATTTTGGGAAGGTGTCTTCCATGCCGCTTCCGCTCAAATTATCTCTTATGGTCATAGCATAACTTCGTTTAATTTTTAAGTCATGCTGTTTTTCAATTATTCCGGGAAATCTATGGTGGAAAATGGTCTTACTCCGGGAGATGAATCTGCCGATCATCTTATCCGACCCCAATTGACTCATGCTTTTCTCTTCTTTCCTTTTAGCTTCCAGCTTGATAAAGACAAATTTTCCGCTTTCACTAAAAGCGGTAGATGGTATCGTCCAAGCTATGAAATCGATACGGGATTGGAGTATAACGAATACCTATATTTCTATCCCTACATTCGTAAAATATTGATTTCGCTGGGGGATACGCCTTCGGAAGGGACTGGATTTTTCCGCTGGAAAGAGGGAATTGATCTGCAAAAAACTGAAAATGAAATCCTGCATATCTTGCGAATTTATTATCACGATGACAAGAAATCACCATATTGGGATATGCTGCTTACCGACGCCTTTCTGCATTTTTATCCTAATGGGGTGGGAGTACTGGTCTTGGAACTGTTGAGCAATTTGGAAAAGAACGCGAATATCCCGCTGCCTAAGCATTATCAGCCTCCCAAGTCTTTGCCGGATTATATCCGCTTTTTCGATTTGGCCCGTCGTATCTATGTCTCTTTTGTGGATGGAGATTATAAGTTCGACTGTGAAAACGGGAAAATCGCTGCTATTAAATCTGGACAATGTCCTATTAGCACGGAAATCATGCAAATTAATGGTAATAATTCTAAAGTCATAGTTAAACATTGTTTTAAGGAGAAGGGAAAGCCTTTACCTAACCTGGAGGAATCTGGATTCTTAAGCTCTGTCATCAAATTCTTTTTAGATACTGAAGTTAATGGTAATAAATTTACTTATCTACCAGTTATTAATTACGACGATTACGGTTACAGACCTTTAATCGATGACCGGATGTTCGTTTCCGCCTATTACCGGATGAATAATGACACATATTCGAATTCATTCATTCAGGATTTAAAACAATATTTCGAAAATCCCGGTCAAGCAGTTAATTTGGGTGATACATATAATTCTACCGGATTTCTGGAATATTGGTATAAAATGATGTTTTTGGATGGAAGCGGTCTCACCTGCCAGAATAGTCTAATGTTTCGGAAACTATTAAATGAAGCGACTTATACTCGTTGGACTCGTTACAGCACTTTTTATGGTTTTACCCGCTACAGTGCAGTTACTTTAGTTGCGCCTGATAATCATGAATATGTTCATAATCATTTTCAAACGATGTATTACCAAATGGCGCTATTGAACTTCTTCTATCGCGGATCTCTGCTGAATTTCAGCCGGCGCAGCTCAGATATCAGCCGGGAAATTCATTCCGGCGGCTCTTTGAAAAAATTAGATCGCCTCTACAAAGACTTCCTCCGTTTCCGCAATGAATATTGGTTCCGGGAAGTCACCGCTCAGGAACAGGGAATAGAAATGTTCAATCTATGGATGAAACAAATGAATAGTGTGGAATTGATGAAGGATATTGAAGGCGAGATTGGCGCGCTGTATGAATATGTAAATTATAGATCGGATAAGAATATCCAGACTGTTGGCGCAGCTGCTTTGCCAATAGTGATATTTGCCGGGATTTTGGGTATGAATATTTATAATTATTGCAGTAATAACAAGTGGTGGTTAGCCGCATGGGCTGCCACTGCGGTATTGACTTTTTTGTTTGCCTACAATTTCTTTAAAATATGGCGAAAAAATAAACAAGGTTTAAGGAAGTCGACCTAACTGAAAAATATCACTTTTTCCTCGGCGGATATGACGCGGAAATGTGCGAAATCCGCTCAATGCTGGAAACGCTTAATCTGTCTTTCAGTGATAAACATCTGACTTGGGGCGCAAAACTTAGTTCCTATAGTGAAGAATTAAATCGATTACCAGCTGGCGTAATCCCGGTTTTTATTGAACTTAACCTCGACCAGACCCCACCTGCAGGTAGCGTTATAATAGACCACCACAATCAGTCCGCCGGAATGGAGAAATCGACTTCAATCGAGCAATTCGCTGAATTATTAGGAATTTCTTTAACCCGCTGGCAAAAACTCATTGCCGCTAATGACCGCGGATGGATTCCGGAACTGCTCCGCGCCGGCGCTTCCCCGGAAGAAATCGCCAGTATCCGCGCTTATGACCGCAAATGTCAGGGTGTAACCGAAGAGGAAGAAAGCGCTGCAAAAGCTATATCAGAAAGCTTCGTCAGCTCTGGAAAATTAGATGTGCTTATTATTCATCTTATTCATACTTCGCCTTATGTCGATCAGCTGTATGGAAAGTGCGAAAATTTGCTAATTATTACTCCTCAAACTGTTAATTTTTTCGGCTGGGGAGAAATCGTGGAAAAATTGGGAAGGGAATTTCCCGGAAGCTGGTATGGCGGGAATCTGCCGGAGACAGGTTTTTGGGGAGTGGAAATGACAAATCTGGAGGAGGTAGAGTATATTAAAGCGGAGATAAACGGAATAATCGACGGAAGTTGAATTAAAAAATATTTTAATGTCAGGTATTTTTATGATAGAATTTTCCAATTCTTTTTCACTTTTCAAATAATTGCCGGGAAATACGAAAGTGGGAATTTTTCAAATAGCTTTAAAACAACATTCTCCCATGATCCATTTTCAATGGGAACAGGAGGGAGCGTGTTTGAGAGCTACAGATTTAAAACCTCGGTTAGATAGGTACATCAGGAAAAAATATAATCTACCGGAAGAAAATAGACTGCCCTACCAGGTGAAGATAAGACCTTATTCCATACCGGAAAGCCCTTCAAGGAGGTTTCATAAGGGATTGTATTTTGCAGATATCGGGGATGACTCTGAAAAAAAAGCTTTATATTTTAAAGAAAATCTATCATTGGAATTCAATACATATTTCAGCAGTGAAATAAAAGAGATGATAGAAGAGACTCTTCCTTTGATGTTAGCATTGGAGAATTTTGGTACAAGGAATAATAAAGGATTGGGATGTTTTTTCCAAGCTAATAAGGATAGAAACTACTTTGAGGACACTCTTAAAGAAACTCTAAAAACTGAAGATATTTCCAATATTTTCTATTGGGAATGCTGCGATGGACAAATTTATGACTCAATCTATAATTTATACACCTGTTTAAAATCCGGAATAAATCATAACGGTTATGTTAAATCTATTCTATGCCAATATTTCCTGGAAAAGGGGATCCGATGGGAAAAGAGGGCTTTAAAACACCATTTTGACATGTTTACCCATAACGAACAGCCTGAATTCGCGGAAAAAGAGTACTATGTGCGGGCATTATTCGGTTTGGCTAGTAATCAGAGTTGGCATAGTAAACACGATAATGAATTAACAGTTCAGAGCGATGAATTCGCCCGGATTCCCTCGCCTTTGGTATTTAAGATTTTTATTGATAGCGGTAGTTTAGATAGAGTCTATTTTTTTGCCAAGTCCTTCTATAAAGATGTTCTCAATAAAGAATTCACATTCAAGTTCAAAAGAACAAGTAAAAGTCCTATCAAGCTTTTGACTCCACCTTCTTTCGATATGAATGATTTTCTAAATTATGTGCAAAATAATTATAAAAACTTTAAGATAAATTCTCTATGAATTATTATGGATATTTCAAATAATATTATTTCCTACGCCGGTTTCACCATCGGTCCTATAGGGGAGACATTAAGACATACGAAGAAAACCCGCGAGATCTGGTTTGCCTCCTTTTTCTTCTCCTGGTATATGGAAATACTGCTTGCGGATATCACTGAAAACAAGGCCATAAAATGCTTGACTCCCTTTGTTCCAAAACCATTCAAAGAAAACAAGACTCGCGCAGGTTTTTTTCCCGATAGATTTGTCTTAGCAAGCGAACTTTCCCTGGAAGAAACCTATTCTATAATTGAAAAAGCTAATAGCCAAGCCTTGGAATTTTTTGTCTCGATGATTGATGATTTGGTTGAACAAGAAGGATTGACAAAAACTGGGAAATACAGCAAAGAACAAACAAGAGAAATCCTGAAAGATTACATTCAATCCGACTTCGTCGTTATACCTGTAGAAGATATTCAGCCCTCCGCCCCTGTTCAAAATATCGACTTTTATTTGAATGCGCTGGAGGAGAATCGTTCATTTTGTACCGGGAAGAGCGAGCATACTTGTTACCGTTGCAAGACTCTGCCGGGAATTGTGATGATTGAGGACAAATATGATGAACGTCAAAAGCGCCAGAGCCGTTGTCCGCTTTGTCTGTTGAAGACGCGATGTAATAACAGTTCTGATATTATTGAGAGAGCTGGTAAAGCAGGGCAGTTGTATTATCCTTCGACCCGGGATATATCAGCGGCTGAATTCGTGCATAAAATTCGTACGACAAGTGAATTAGAGAATTATAAAAAAACCCGTAAAGATGGCGAAATCGATCTGCACGATGATGAATTCCGGAAGATCGCCAATATTCCCTTAAAGTCGGAGCTCAAAAAAGCAAATAAACCGGATGTTGTCAAACCCTACCACAATTATTTCGCCATTTTTCAGGCGGATGGTGATAAACTTGGGGATTTGGCGAAAAGCTGCAATAAACCAGAGGAGTTGTCCGAAAAGCTGTTCAATTTTAGCAGAGCAGCTATTGAGACAGTTTCAAGATACAAAGGTGAACCGATCTACTTTGGAGGCGATGATATCCTGGCCTTTATGCCGACTGCTTTTAGAAATGGTAATGGTAAACTATTCACAATTTTTGATTTTGCATTAGAAATATCACAGCTGTATTCAAATATGATAGGGACCGATAAGGCCAAGGCGACTATTTCTATGGGAGTCAATATATCATATTATAAATATCCTCAAGCTCAAGCGCTTCAGGAAGCAGGCGGTCTTTTATTCAACTATGCAAAAAAGAAAAGAAATTCCCTATTCCTAAATCTTATTCAACACTCGGGTCAAACAACTAAAATCGGATTTGAGTTTTCTTCAGAACAAATAATAACTTTTGCCAGCTTATTCAATGGAGTGTTAAACGAGAATGTAAAGATTCCCCATACCCTCCATCATAATTTAGCCAGATTTCAGACAGTTTTAACTTCAATCAATACGGTTGAACGCCTCGAGGCGTTTTTCGCTAATAGTTTTAATGAAGAAATCCATCAAAACCAGGCTGTTGCTGAAGGATTGGAATCCGTGAGGAACCTTTTAAAAATTTCATTGGCTTTAAAGAATAACGAAGAACGGAAAAGCAGTTTTGAATCCGTGCTGAAGCAGTTAAAATTTTTGGATTTTTTTAGAGATGATAAAAATATCTAACCTGGATAATTCATGAATATTGTGAATGATAATTATAACCTAAATAAACACAAATATTTATTGTAGGGACGAGGCAGCGCCTCGTCCAAATAGAATGACGAGCCGTTGGCTCGTCACTACAAATACAAAAACAAGCTGCCTTTCTCAAATATAACGATTTTATGAATAATGCAGGCTAAACCCTATCTGATAACTTTTACTCCGATCGAATCGTTTTTCTTCGGAGGGTCGGAATCTTTCAGCGAAGGATACATTGCTGAATCTCTAAAATATCCGCAACCGACAACTATACTGGGCTGTCTGAGGTTTAGCATACTTGAGTCCAAAGGTTTATTAATGCTGGACGAGGAAAAAGGGCGCAGGTTCCCCGATGAAAATAAAAAGGCTGAATATCAAAAACTGACCGGTTCGTCCTATGCCGCCGGATTGAATGAAGAAGATGGTGATTTGGGCATAATTGAAAAGCTTTCTCCGGTTTTTATAGTCAAGTTTGATATGAAAAAATCTAAGCCTTTATCGTTCTTATTCCCTTCCCCCTCAGATTTAGTTTATAAGTTAGATGAAGAAGATAAAATATGCGGTTTTAAAGCTTGTTCATACATAAAAAATGATAAAGGACTTGCTTTTGTCAGAGGAGCAAAGAAAAGTTTTGCCGTTAAAACCAACCGGGATATCAAAGCTAAAAAAGCTAATTATCTGGGAGATGAAGATTTCTGGAAAAATTATCTTGCCGGAAAAATCCCTGATTATAAAGAATATCTGACCGAAGAAAAAATCTTTCTTAGGGACTCACAAACAGGCATTGGCAGAGATTGGATCAAGGATGAGGCTGGACAACATGTTAGTAAATACAAAACCGCTGAAGATGAAAAACTTTATGTAAAATACCATTATAAACTAACAAAGGGATTCGCTTTTGGAGTAATCTGTCATCTTAAAGATGAAATTCATTTTCCGAAAGATGCGAATGTCGTGTTGGGCGGCGAACGGTCGAAATTTAAAATGAAGGCGCATCCTATTGAAATGAATCTCAAAAATATTTGCCGCTCAAATCCTTTAATAAGAAGAATGATAGAGATTGAAGATAGCGGTGACCTTTTTTCGGAATGCGGCGATACGCAAAAACTGGTTTTGATCTCTCCGCTGATTATGCAGAACAATCAATCTGCTTTTACTTTGGAACATGCAATAATTCCCGGTATGTTAAGTATGAGAATGCTGGGGGATAAAGATTATAAAACCGATTCCTACCGGTTGATTCCCAACGGATCAGTTCTATTTCCTGAATCAGATTTTGAAGTGTCAAATGAACAATATACATTTGCAGCGCAAATAGGCTATAATCGGGCATTAAAAGCAATAGGATTCTAAGAGATGAATAAATATCAAATGTATCTAATCGAAACCCTGACCAATACACATGTGGGGTCAGGTGAATCGAATTTAGGAACCGTGGATAATCTTCTGCAGCGGGATGCAGTAACAAGTATCCCGGTATTCAACGCTTCCAGCGTAAAAGGCGCACTAAGAGATCATTGTGAGGAACACCTCCTTCATGAAAATTACCTAAAGGTAATTTTCGGTAGTGAAGGCGCATCGGTTGGAGAAAACAAAAAGAGCCGCCCGGCGGATTTTCAATTTTTTCAGGCGCAATTGCTTACTCTTCCTTTGAGGGCGTCTCGAAGAATCTATTATAACTGCACTTCAATTTCAGTTCTATGTGATTATTTCGATTTTTATAGGGATTTCCTCGGTTTGAAGAATAAAAATGTCTTCAAATATCTTGAAGAGATTAAAAATAAATTGAAAAGGACTTCCTGATTTTCAAACCGACTGATTCTCTTGAGATTGAAGACTACAAGGATTATAATGTTCACGAAATAGTTGAAAAAGACTTTCAGGAAACCATAGACAAATTGGGGCTTTCACTCGAAAATCTGGCGGTTTTCGATGATGAACGCTTTAAAGAAATATGTGAAAGCTCTATCCCCGTTATCGCTCGAAACGCAATAGGGGATGATGGCACCAGCAAGAATTTGTTCTATGAGGAAGTTCTGCCCCGCCGCAGCAGACTTTGGTTTATCATTGGTTATCCTGAAGAAAGGGAAACCGAATTCAATAAACTTGGCAAACTTATCGTTCGAGATGAAGAGGGTAAAAAGCAGATAGTTCAATTCGGAGCCAATAGATCCATCGGTTACGGCGCATGCCAGATAAAAATTGTAGAGAACAAGGAGGCAGCCAATGAACAACCGTAATATTGATAAAATGATTCCCATTGCAATGAGTATTATTAACAGCAAAGATGCTGGCTTACTCGATGATCAGAAAAAGATCGACTCGAAATATTTCGGCTACATCAATAGTATGGGCGCAACCGTCATTCAATCGGGGATGAAACAAACCTTAATTTTCTATAAAGCGGAAAAAGAAAATGCCGACAGAGATAAAATCTATAGACTTCTGCAGGCGGTTCTTAAGAACGCCGGAATACTCCCTGTAGAAGTTAATGACCTTTACGAATACACCGAACAAAAATTCAATGGCAGCCGCATCGAATACAATCTGTGGCAATCCCACATTAACGAAGCCATTAT
>Ga0172371_10009361_pt1 | contig 13488 bp, 10 predicted proteins | sample Lak12m_FD_114543 | JGI IMG/M metagenome (GOLD analysis project Ga0172371, IMG submission 114543) | Freshwater microbial communities from Kabuno Bay, South-Kivu, Congo - kab_022012_12m | ecosystem: Environmental > Aquatic > Freshwater > Lake | place: Democratic Republic of the Congo: South-Kivu... | reverse complement strand
TCGGAAACGCCGATAGTCCTGAGAGTGTCAGGAGGCAACAGCATTATTGATGAGGACCTTTCAAATGAAGGATTGACTGTAGCGATGGAGGATGCTGTAAGGCTGAATGTTTCGGCAGTTGCGCTTTCCATCTACGTCGGTTCCTGCAATCAGAAAGAAACACTCCTTAATCTTGCAAAACTTATAGACGAAGGCCATCGCTACGGGATACCGGTTCTTGCGGTTACTGCGGTCGGAAAGAACATGGGGCGTGACGCGAGATATCTGGCCCTTGCCTGCAGGATAGCGGCAGAGCTCGGAGCGCATTTTGTTAAGACCTATTACTGCGATGGATTTGAAAAACTCGTTAAGACATGCCCTGTCCCTCTGGTTATGGCAGGCGGCAAGAAGCTTCCGGAATACGAGGCGCTTGAGCTTACATATAACGCTATTTCAAGAGGCGCGGCAGGCGTTGACATGGGAAGGAATATATTCCAGTCGGATGCGCCGGTTGCGATGATTCAGGCTGTCCGGGCGATGGTCCATGACAACGCCACTCCCAAGACTGCTTATGAGATTTACAAAGGCCTCAAGGCAAAGGCGGCTAAAAAATCTCCGAAAAAGATTAAAGGCGTCACCGCAAGCAAGGCAGAGCTAAGCAGGCACTAAAATAAAACTAAGAAAAATAAAAAGGGGCATAAGGCCCCTTTTTATTTGCCGTATACCCAATCAAAATCCCTGTCTATGTTATATTATTCTCTATGAAAGTTGCGATGTATTACAGGAATAACGATGTTCGTGTTGAGGAGATGCCTGTCCCAAAGATAGGGAAGGGTGAACTTCTCGTCAAGGTCATGGCGAGCGGAATCTGCGGAAGCGATGTGATGGAATGGTACCGTATTAAAAAAGCGCCGCGCGTTCTCGGCCATGAAATCACAGGAGAGATTATTGAGGTTGGAGAGGGAGTAAAGAATTATAAAAAAGGCGATAGGGTTTTCGTGTCCCATCACGTGCCATGCAATACGTGCCGCTACTGTCTGAGCGGTTATCACACTGCTTGCGAGACACTTCATAGAACAAATTACGATCCCGGAGGTTTTGCGGAGTATCTCAGAGTTCCGGAGATAAATGTTAAGAGCGGAGTTTATATCCTTCCTGAAAATATGTCTTATGATGAAGGCACGTTCATAGAGCCTCTGGCATGTGTATTGAGAGGCCAGAGGGTTGCTAATCTAAAGGCAGGGCAAAGCGTTCTTGTGATGGGAAGCGGGATTTCAGGGCTTCTTCATATCAATCTGGCAAAGGCCATTTGCGCGGAAAGGATTATCGCGACTGACATAAATGAATACCGCTTAAATGCCGCAAAGAAATTCGGAGCAGACAATGTAATCAACGCTAAAGAAGATGTTCCAAAGCTCATTAAGGAATTAAACGACGGAAGGCTTGCGGACTGCGTAATTGTTTGCACAGGCGCGATGCCCGCGATTGAGCAGGCGCTTCAATCGGTTGATAAGGGCGGCAGGATTTTATTTTTCGCGGTGCCTGAGCCCGGAATTAATGTCTCTGTTCCGATAAATGATTTCTGGCGTAATGAGATAAAGATGGTGACATCCTACGGAGCGGCGCCTTCTGACCTTGAAACTGCGATAGAATTTATCAAGGCCGGAAGGGTGAATGTTAAGGCTATGATTACGCACAAGCTCCCCATGTCTGAAGCGCAGCTTGGCTTTAAGTTTGTCGCGGAAGGCAGAGAATCCATAAAGGTTATCATCGAGCCTTGGCGGTGAGAGATGTGTCCGGCATGTGCTTGCACATGCCGGACACACATAAAATCTACTTAACGCTTGTTTCTTTTGTTGTTTTGTAGAGAACCCAGCTGTCTTTCCCGATTACCCCCACCTCAGGGCCGTACTGGAACCTGAGTTCCACATTTACATCAAGGTTCTTGATGTTTTCAGGAAACTTAATGTCATATGTTTCCACTTTTGTCTGGAGTGGCTGAAAGGTGTTTTCTTCAAGGAAGCTGAGTTTATTTGCCGGACCATATACCATCTGATCACCCTCATTGCGGCTGTCGCCTGCATGAAGCATGTATATCTTTTCAGATTTGAAAACTTCTTTCCCCTCTTTTGTCTTTGCGGTCACATCCAGGACCACTCTTTTGGGGGAAGGTCAGCCGTCAGGTATCCTATGGCCTGCGTTATTCGTTATCTTTATGACAACCTTTGCCGACGGAGGCAATTTGGGAAGTTCAATGGATTTGTATCCCTTCTTTACGTCAACCTCTACATCAAGCGCTCTTTTTACCATTGCCGGGTCATTATAGTTCCGGTCTCTGAAGCTGAACATTGAGTGCCCGTCCACTTCCTTCATATGGCATTCCTGACAGGTCTTGTCTCCGCCTGCAGGCAAGTATGCATTGAAATAGCTTCCATAGAGCGTTGAACACTGAGTTGTTACAGGCCTGTCAATAAGCGGCCCCTGGTGGCACTGCCCGCACATAACCGATGCCGTCATTGTTGCGCTCTTTTTCCGGTTCTTATAAACCTTGTCCATATGAGCGCCTTCTTTTTTGCCGTAGACAGCGTCCTTCTCAGGTTTTCCGTCCCGCCACTGATGCGTGACTGCCATTTTGTTGTGGCAGACAAGACAGTTGATATTGACCTTGGCAAGGGTTGCCCTGTCGTTCTTCATGTAAGCTTCTGCTATCTGAGCCGCAACCTCATCCGTAGCATCCTCTATCTGCGGTAGATGGCACTTAAAGCAAGTTGTCGTCCAATGGGATACCGTCATGTCTTTCGCTTCTTTAACCCCTGAATGCTTAAACGACATGAAGTTTTTTATGGCGCCCTGTATTCCACCTACGGTGCGCCCGCTTCCGATAAGGGAGCGTGAATGGATTGATTTTTCCCATTCGGCAAAGATATTGGCATGACATTGTTTGCATGAACTTACATCATACATCTTTGCAAGCTCATCAACAGTCTTAGCCTTCTTCTCAGCGGCAAATGACATTGCCGGAAATGTAATAAAAAGTAAAACCGCGATTAACTTTAACAACTTCATGACATAACCTCCTTTTTTAAATTTTTGTTTTGCGCGACTCTTTAATTTATGCTGTAAATATCACCCCCTTAAAATACTGGCGTGGGCACTTTGCCCCAGCCTGTTTCTTGTGAGAGTTCTTTTAGATCCAAGACACGGAGATTGTGTATATCAACATCGGCAACAAAGCGTGGGATCCTGACCGCATTGATTGAAAAGACATTGTAAGGCTTCTTCCCCTTCGCGTTGTCTATTTTGAGAAATATCAGCCTTCTGACAATACCGTTGCCTTCAGCACGATGCATGTGCGCGTGCATTGCGTGATGGCCTTCCTCCAGATGGCGGAACGGGTGGAATATCCAATCTGTAATCATTGAAACGGTATGGCGTTGTTTGTAGAGCTTCCATTCGCTGCCGGTGTCTGCTATCAATCCCTGCATGATATAGCTCTGGGGAAGGAAGTAAACAAGATAGCTCTCGTTGTTGCCGAGCCTCTTTATGATTTCTTCCATTTGCAGAACGTCTCCCATCCTGTGGTTCATCTTAAACCTGTCTTCAGCAATGATTAAAATGGCTGTGACGTTCCCCTCGTTCCACAGCGGCAGATGCCTTATGGTATAGGCCCTGAGTAAAAATGCCCCGCCTAAGATAATCATAGCAAGTACGCAGAAAACTGCAAGCCTGCGCGCAGCTCCCGAAGGCAGAAGCAAATCCTCAATTTTTTTGGGCAGAAACATCCCTGTCTTTTTTATATATTCACGATAACTGCCGCCGTGAAGGTTTAACATCCGCCTTTCCTCATCCTTTGCGAGGAAATAATACATCAGAGCCATTACAAGCCAGAACACAACAACGAGAAATCTCGGCCAGAGTATGGAAAGGCCGAGGCCTGCAATCGCAAGATTCAGATATTGAGGGTGCCTGATATACGAATATAAACCCTTGAGCACAGCGCCTTTTTTAAGGAATTTATGGGAATACACCTGCAAGGCGCAGATAAAAAATAATCCCATGCCTCCCACAAAGAGAACCGAGCCCATAATGCGAATAAACTTCAGAAATCCGTCAGGTGGGACGATCATATGAGGAAGGAAAAAAGCGCTGAGCCATTTTGTAGCCGGATATTTGGCAAGCTCCAGTAGAAACGGGTTGAAGACCGAATAGAAAAATCCGGCAAACGGGCTTATCATGATAAGTATCTCAAGCCCGATGATGAAATAGAGCACAACAGCGCTGCTCAATACAGTTTTTTTAGCATTCAATTTAAACCTCCTGTTTTTTCTGTGCATTCCATGAAAAACTGGAGTTATACCATAGCGTATTACTCCCTCATATTCAGGAATGTACAATAAATGTGATTTTTGTTAGAGCTTAGACAAAAATCGGAGGTTTTACAGCTGGTTCAGAGGAGATATTTTTATAAAGATTCATTTCCTGAAGAGAACAAGATATTTCAGGAAAGGATAGGGGTGCAGGATTTATTGAGTCTCCAACAATGAATACAAAAATCTGGCCTGTCTGGGATATTACTTTCTTGGCGGAGTCATCCGCTTCAGGTTTTGATGATGGATATTTTTTGCAATGGCAGTGATGATTTTCCTTTGCTATAAACCCTGTCTTTGCAGCAAACCCGTACGGGCAGGTGTTTTGGATAAGAAGGGAGAAAGCTAAAAATAATAAAAGCAGTCTCGTTGTTTTCACTTGCGAATATTATATACAAAAATTTGGAGAAATAGTAAAGGATAAATTTTTCAGGTTTTAATACTTTGACGTTATATATATCACTTTGACACTATTTCCATCTCTGTACCCTTATCAATACTGTAGATAAGATAAACCTGATAATTTTTTACCCATGGCTGTTTTAGGGTGTAATCCGTTCTGTGCCAGAAGAATACCCATGGCGCTTCATCAACAATCATGTTCTCTGCTTTCTCGTAATACATATCCCGTTCTTTTAAGCTGTTGGCGTGTTGTCCTTTTTCAATCAAGGCATCAAGAGAAGGATTTTTATACATGGCCCGGTTTCCGGCAGGGCCGAAATTAGCCGAATGAAATAAAGGAAACAAAAAGTTTTCAGGGTCCGGATAATCCGCGAACCATCCGAGCCAGAACATATCAGCCTCGCCCTTATTAATCGCGTTCTTATACGCGCTCCACTCAAGCTGTTTGATATTTGCCCGGATTCCCGCCTCTCTTAGATATGATTGTATTACCTCTGCTATATCAACCATCTCATTGTCGGGAGTGATGTAGAAATTCACATCGAGGCCGTTCGGATAGCCAGCAGAGATGATTAAGTCTTTTGCCTTTTGAGGATTGTATTCGTATCTCTCAGGTTCCCTCCATTTCCTTAGGATTTCAGGCACCGGGCCTGAGGCAAGCCTCCCTCTTCCTTCATAGAGAGTAGTTAATATTTTCTCTCTGTCAATCGCATAGTTCATAGCCTTTCGCAGTACCTTGTTATCAAAGGGCTTTCTTGAACAGTTCAGGCCGAGATAGTATGTATTTATTCCATTGATTGACGACATTAGCCCTGTCCATTTTTTATCTTTCTTAAAACGGGAGAAGGCGGATGCCGGAATTCCTATGATATCGAGATTGCCAAGTTCAAACTCCGTGATTGTCGTGAGGTCTTCAGGTATGATCTTATAAACGATGCCCTTAATTTTTGGAGGGCTTTCAAAGTAATCGGTCCTTGTCTCAAATAGCAGTTCTCTGTTTGAAAGCCAATGTTTGAGGATAAACGGCCCTGTTCCGACAGGATGGGAAGAAAAGTCTACTCCCCATTTTTCCGTTTCTTCATTCGGCACCGCATAAGCCGCGGTCATTGCGAGAAGATTAAGGAACGGAGAGAAAGGTTTATCGAGCGTTATCTCAAGCGTGTAATCATTTGCAGCCTTAATGCCCGTGACCTCTTTTGCCTTGGCGTCCATAAATTCTCTTGCTCCAGTTATCTTGTCAAAGACCCATGTATTCGGCGACCTCGTTTTGGGGTTAAGGACTCTTTCAAATGAATACTTAAAGTCTTTGGCAGTTACCTCCCTGCCGCTTGAGAATTTCACGCCTCTTCTTAATTCAAATCTGTATGTCAGTCCATTCCCGGATATCTTCCATTTCGCCGCTATATCGGGAATGATATTTAAGTCTTTATCCATCCTGACCAAGCCGTTGAAAAGCTTGGCCGCGAGGGAACCTCCGGTGACATCCACGATAAGAGCAGGGTCGAGGGTTGTCGGGTTTGTGTTCAGCCTGTAATAGATATGGCCGGAGAGGCGATTCTGAGGAGAACAGGCAAGAATGAGAAGCAATAATGCGGCGCTTAATATTTTGTTCATTTTGAGAATGCCCTCTTTAAGTGATAATGCTTTAGTATTAAAGTATCAGAGCTTTAAGACTTTGACGCTTTGACCCTATGACACTCTGACCCTATTTTAGTGCCTCAATCCAGTCATAGCCTTCTATTCTTTTTCTTTTGTATCTTCCTTTTCTTCTTCAGCTTTTTCGCCTGGAATTTTATATTCTTCAAGCACCCATTTGCCGAGGTCGATAAGCTTGCATCTTTCAGAACAGAACGGCCTGTAAGGATTTTCTTCCCATGTAGTTGCCTTTTTGCATATAGGGCATTTGATTTTCATAGTGTATTTTAACTTTTTTCCTAATTTTTAGCTTTCAAATATATGATGATTTCTGTTAAAATCAACAACATTGGGTTGAGAGTTAAGAATTGTTGGAGATTTTTCACTTTTAATTTTTTCGCCTCGGCGAACCCGCTTAGGGCGGGCAACTTTTCTTTTTTAACTTTAACGATACCGGAGGTTTTATAATGGATTATTTTTTAACTGAAGAGCAGGCAATGATAAGAGACCTTGCAAGGCAGATTGCTGAAGAAAAGGTTGTGCCTGTCAGAAGGGAACTTGACGAAAAAGAAGAATTTCCGTGGGAAATCATGAAAGTCCTAGCGCAGTCTGACCTTTTCGGGCTTTTTATTCCGGAAGAATACGGAGGCCTCGGCAAGGGCAGCCTTGAGTTATGCATAGCAGTTGAGGAACTCTCCAGGGCATGCGTCGGGGTTTCGACGACTTATGCCGCAAACGCTCTTGGAACATATCCAATTCTTCTCTTCGGCTCTGATGAGCAAAAAAAGAAATTTCTGCCTGACATAGCTTCCGGAAAAAGGCTGGTTGCATTTGGATTGACAGAGGCGAACGCAGGAAGCGATGCTGCGGGCATTCAGACAACGGCAAAACTTGACGGAAATGAATATATACTTAACGGCACAAAGCAGTGGATAACGAACGGCGGCGAGGCTGAGGTATATACGATAATTGCCCTGACTGATAAGACAAAGGGACCCAGAGGCGCGTCTGCCTTTATTGTGGAAAAAGGAACACCCGGATTTACCTTCGGCAAGAAGGAAGAGAAGATGGGCATTAGGGCCTCATCAACAAGGGAGCTTATATTTGAGAACTGCAGAATCCCGAAGGAGAATCTTATCTCAAAAGAAGGCGTGGGATTTATCGTTGCAATGAAGACGCTCGATAATTCAAGAGCCGGCGTGGGCGCGCAGGGAGTCGGCGTTGCTCAGGGCGCGTTTGACGAGGCGGTAAAATTTGCAAAACAGAGGATTCAGTTCGGGCATCCGATAATAAGTTTTCAGGCTGTTCAGCATATGCTTGCGGATATGGCTACTGACATAGAGGCCGCAAGGGCGCTTGTCTATGCTGTCGCAAAATTTATCGATAGCGGCATTGCCAAAGAGATAACGAAAGAATCCGCCATGGCAAAGGTATTTGCTACTGACGTTGGTATGAGAGTCACGACAAATGCGGTTCAGGTCATGGGCGGTTCAGGATATATGAAGGAGTATCCGGTCGAAAAGATGATGAGGGACGCAAAGATACTCCAGATATACGAGGGCACAAATCAGATTCAGAGAAATGTCATAGGACAGGCCCTGATGAAGAAGAATAAGTAGGTTGGTTTTTTAGCTATATTGTTAAAGGGCTTCGAGGTTCCATCCCTCAAGCTCTTTTTTCAGGCTGCTTATATCCTTCTTTTCTTCCATTGCCTTTTTTATTTTCTTCCAGCCTTCGGTATCGCCGTATAGGATGCAGCCGCAGATGGCATTGTCTTTGAGTATCAGCTTTCTGTATATGCACTTGTCGCTGTCTTTCTGCAGCACCCATTCAAAATGCCTGTCAACATCAATGTCTCCTGCCGAGATGAGCTCTATTCCGGCCACCTTCAGGATATTTGAAGGTAATGTCCCGTTGTAAACGGCATTGCCTCCCGCCATATTGATGCCGGCAATTTTACCCTGTTCTTCAGCAGCAGGCCATATCCCGTAGCATATCCCTTTGTATTCAGCGGCATCGCCTGCAGCGTATATATCCTTAAGCTCTGTCTCGAGCCTTTCATTTATAGGAATACCTTTAGCACATTTAATTCCGAGCTTATTTGCCAGCCCTAAATTCGGCCTGACACCGGCTGATATCAGCGCCATGTCACAGTCAATGATGGTGCCATCTTCAAGAACGACGCCTTTAACTCTATCATCACCTGCTATCTCGCGCGTCTTTGCGCCGAGGAAAAAGGAAAATCCCATTTTTTCCATCTGAGCCTGAAGTATTTCCGCGCCTTCCTTGTCCATCTGTCTTGGAAGAAGCCTTGGCAAAAACTCCACAACGAATATCGAATGCCCTGTCTTTCGCAAGCCGTTTCCGGTTTCGAGGCCAAGAACCCCTCCGCCGATCAGAACTACCCTTTTCGACTGTTCGGCATATTTTTTGATTTCGATTGCATCTTTTAAAGTCTTCAAAGTAAAGACGCCTTCTTTGTCCGAGCCGGGAATCGGGGGCACGAACGAGTGTCCTCCGGATGCCATTAACAGCTTGTCATATTGCAGCCTGTGTTCTGAATTTACTAGTATTTCTTTTTTATCTTTATCTATTCCTGTGACAGCCGCATTTAAAAGCAGCTTTATATTATTATTTTCATACCATGAGTCTTTGTGTATGACGAGGTCTCCTTCATTCACATCTCCGCTAAGATACTCCGGAAGCCTTATGCGGCTGTAAAAGGGATAGGCCTCATCAGAGAGAATGGTTATCTCTCCGGTATTGTCTATCTTTCTAATGTTTATTGCCGCTGTTGTCCCCGCAACGCCATTGCCTATGATTATATATCTCATATTTAATCCTTTCGAAAGATTGAAGTAATGCGATTAGTTAAATGATAGCAAAAAAAATGAAGGTTGTTTAGGGGGTGTATAAGTTCCATACAAATGCGACATACCTCCTTTTTTGATGAGATAGTCAACAGGAGTCATCTTATTGAGCGACTTGTGAATTCGTTTTGTAAGATAAAAGACCATGTATTCAGCAAGATGCTGATGAAAGAGGGGTTTATCATGGATGATATCCAGATGGTTATCAATGAACTCCTCCTGTATCGTCCTGTTATAGCGCTCAATAATACTGTTAATCTTGGGGCACCTCGGATAGATAAACAGATGTGGGATACTTGCTTTCCTGAGAGCTGTTTCGAACTCTCCGAGATTTTCTGAGCCGTTATCCGTTTGCCAGTCCTTGATCTGAAGGGGGTAGACATCTCTGAATCGCTCATAGAAGTTCTTCATGTTTTTGCTGTTTAGGCGTTTATAGTTAAGCGTCAGAGCAAATTTTAACTTGGCATCAATGGCATTGTAGAAGTAATCCTTTACCCCATCGGTTACCCTTTCTACAGTATCTGCTATGATATGGCCAAAGTCCTCGTGGCGGGGAGACCGCTTTACCCTGATACGTTTGTGTTTTGGCTGCCTATTGATACTGGGGTCATGGTATATCCTGCCTGCTTTCTGATAGAAAAACTTATGCCGTTTTATGACCTTGCCAATCGTAGACTCTGCTATAGTCTTTATACCTTTGCACTGACAGTATTCATCTAAAAGGGGTTTAATTTTCTCTTTTCCCAATCGCGGGTGCTCCTGCCTTATTTGACGGATGAACTGGATGATTTCCACAGGCACAAGCATTGTCCTGGTCCGTTTGGGCCTTGTAGACTCAGGAACCAACCCTTCTAAGGCTCCTTTATGCCGATTAAGCTTCTGCCTCCACCGATTGATTACTTTCCTATCAGCCCCAAAGGCTTCCTTTGTGGCTTGTTCCCCGTATCTATTGTAAAACTCCATAATCCGTAATCTCTGCTGTGCAACTTCATCCCTGCTGAATTTCCTGAGGCTTGAAAGCATCTTCTGATACCTCCTATAGCCTCGTATCCTACTAAATATCGGGTATGCCCGGGCATAATGATCCATTACTCCTTAACGTCGCATATGTATCGTAACTTTTTCAGGGGGGAAAATTATTTTCTTGCATCAAGAATAATAGTAACAGGGCCGGTAGTCCTGCCGCCAATCTCAACGCTTGCACTTGAAACTCTCCGGATTAATGCTTTCATGGGAATTCTATGATTTCTTTTTCAATTTCGGGATATGCTTTGTCTATTTTTTCCTGAATTCCGATTGTCTTTTTCAGCGCGGTTACAACTTGGCAGTAATGCCTCGTTTCCTCTGCAGAAAGTCTTCTCCCTTTTCTGTCTTTAAGCCATTTATCGCAAACCTGATATCCGCCGACCTGATACTCCCATACTTCCTCAGGCATACCCTCGAAATATTGAGTCGGGTTTATGTAGAGCCTTCCGCCCTCGTATTTTAATTTTTCAACCTTATCATTCCCTTCGCCCTGAAATTTGGCTATTGGCCTATCAAGCTCAACGGATTTTAAAAGATGAAGCTCAATAAGTCTTTCTCCAAGCTCTGCCATTTTCTTGAACAGCTTATAATCTTTTGCGAAAGGAACGCGCGGGAAATCTATTTTAAGGAATTCGGCATACTTCTTTCTGTAGATATTTGAATAAAGCGCTGCATATATGTAATAGAAGATTTCTTCCGGTGAAGGCACATTTTTATAAGATTTCGTGAGTTTTTCAATAAATGCAGGAGACAGGTTCGGCTTCCTCACGCCATATTCTGCCTGAGGCTCGAAAAGGAGCATCATGCTACCAAGAGATTTCTTTTTGGGCTTGTCTTTTGTTTGATAAAGATAAAGGGGAGCCTGCTGAATAAGCCCCTTACTGCTCAAAAAAGTTCTATTGTCAACAATATGATTGCTAATAAAAAAATGCGAATAATTTTCATTCAAGGAAACCTGTCTCATAAAACAAAGGGATAGATTTTCTTTTAACATATGTTGCATTACCTCTTTACGAGAACGATCAATAACGGCATCGTGATAAAAAATCCATTGTTCATCGAATGGGCGATAGAGGATTCTTGTTATTGCCTGCTCCCATTCATCATCCTTTATAACGCCTGCACGCGCATCTCTTACGTTCCATGAATTTGTATCTTTTAAGCCATGAGCCTGCCGAATTATTTCGTCGGGCATTTTTTTATCTCTGAATTGCATTAGTCTTCTCTTTAGAGCATTTCTATCCATATCTATAACAAAATTATCTCTTGAGGTAACTATCCCGACGCTATTTACTGGAAATATATCTGTAATCTTAGGATATCTTTCGTATGCCTTTAAAAGACCTTCATCTCTCGGGATAAAAAGATAGAATTCTGATTTAGGTTTAATTGCTTTCCATTTTGTTGTTTGAATATCGTGCTTATTGAGCCAATTATATTTGACATCTCTTATGCCCCATAGCTCAGAATGAGAAATTTTCTTTTTAATGCCTTTCTTTTTTACGAACAATGCGATGGCAACCCCTTGTTGGATGTCAAAGACGTTTTCATCCTTAGAGCCATCAGGACATTTTTCTTTTTTGAGACTGTTGCCGTGAAGGTCAAGCAAATAAATTTCGTCAAAACTCTGCATCAATGACTGACGCATACCCCTGAATGTTGGATTATCGAGATAACTATGGTTCGTTATAAAACCTAAAATCCCCTCGCCTGCCTGATCAATCTTCCACTGCGCAAAGCGGATAAACTTCACATAATCATCCTGTAGTCCTTTTGGATTCCTTTCTGCAAGAGGTTTTCCGTCAATAAAATAGTATCCTCTTATCTCTGTAGAAATCCACTCGCCTTTATTTAAAGAATGATATGAATATGGAGGATTTCCGAGAATAACGAGGATAGGCTGTTCCTTTTTCACCTTGCCCGCGAGATGCGATTCTTCCGAGAGCGAGACCATTCCCGGAAGTTCTGTCTGCGCGAGTTCTTCCATTTCGAGAGTGTTGGTCAAATAAAGTTTGAACCTGTCATCAGCCTGAAGTTTATAGCCGAGTTCTTCAAGAAGAAAAGACATCTTCAGGTGGCCTATTGCATAAGGCGCCATCATAAGCTCGAAGGCATAGAAATTTTTAAGAATGTGTTCCTTTATAAACCCTTTTCTTTTTCCTTCCCCGTATTTTGATGTGAACTCCTCAACCGCAAGATGCGCTGCCTCAGCTAAGAAGGTGAGCGTCCCCGCCGCAGGATCGAGGACTGTTACGGACTGGCTTGCAAAGCCGTCTCTTTTATCGAAATGCTCTTTTAAGATGTAGTGCAAGGAGCGGACGATATATGAGACAACAGGCTCGGGCGTGTAATAAACGCCTCTTTTCTCCCTTGTCTTAGGGTCGTATTCAGCAAGAAAAGTTTCGTAGAAATGAACGATGGGGTCTTTGCCTTTGTGCTTATTGAAATATTCATCGAGCAGTTTATAAACATCGGTAGTTGCAAGGACTTCTGAAATATCATCAATAATCCATGCCATCTGTTTGGGCAAATCACCGAGTGAAATAAATTGAAAGACATCCCTTAAAATTCCAATTGTCTTCGGAATCCTGTCGTAGGCGAGTTTTCTGTTAAACCCGTTTTCTGTTCTTGTCCTCGCGGCAAAAAGGCCATAAGTGATTGTCTGAGAATAAAGGTCTGCAAAATCTTCTTTTGTAAGCCCGCTTATGAGATGCTCTTTAAAGACCTTGTAAAAGCCGAGAATGTTCCCTTTTCCTTTTTTCTCTTCTTCTTCCAATTCCTGCGATATAACTTCGTCTTTTAAGAAACGCGTCCTCTTTGCAAGCTCTATCGCAAGATTCTTTGCATCGTATACTTTTGGCAAGGAGAAGGAGAAGTATTTCTCAAGAAGGCTTAAAAACTTTTCCTCATTTTCAACTATGGGAACAGATTTAAGTTTATGAATATGATAAGTCCTGCCGATAGAAACCCTGTCTATTAATTCCCCATTGCGATAAAGCCTGAACTCAAAAAAATTTGTCAACAGCAAATTTGGAAAGATATTCAGGTAACGCTTTAACTGTTCCGATGCTTCTATCTGGTCTAAGTATTCTACGGTTGGAGCTTTTGCTTCAACGTAACCTATAATCTGCTGCCTGCCGTCCCATACTCTAAAATCAGGATTTCCGGCTTCAGTTTTCTTCGGGAGAGTAGTGACATCAACCTGTTTT
>Ga0172371_10009359_pt1 | contig 13488 bp, 9 predicted proteins | sample Lak12m_FD_114543 | JGI IMG/M metagenome (GOLD analysis project Ga0172371, IMG submission 114543) | Freshwater microbial communities from Kabuno Bay, South-Kivu, Congo - kab_022012_12m | ecosystem: Environmental > Aquatic > Freshwater > Lake | place: Democratic Republic of the Congo: South-Kivu... | reverse complement strand
CGAGGACATCCAGTGCACGAAGGAACTCGACAAGGCCAGCCCCAAGCTGGCTCAGGCCATGTGCACGGGCAAGGTCTTCCCCAAGGTGGAGATCCACCTGACTGCGTCCTACACCGACGCGGGCCGGAAGACCTACTACTCCTATGAGTTGAAGAACGTGCTCGTCACCAGCTACACCGTCAGCGGCGCCGGGCAGGCCGAGGCGGTGCCCACCGAGGTCTTCAGCCTCAACTTCGGAGAGATCAAGGTGACCTACACGGAGTGTGACGCCGCCGGCACGACCAAGGGCAACGTCCAGTACACGTGGAAGGTCGAAGAGTCACAGGCCTAAGGCGCCGGCCCGTGGACGCCGACGGGCCGCGCTGCCGCGCCCCGGAAGGGGGCCTTCGGGGATCCGGGACCCGCGGAACGGTAAGCGGCGGTGTGGCCCGGGCCTCGGCGCAGCACCGCTCCGCAGCGGGTTGCCGACCGGGGCGCCTGTCGAACCGCCCGTGAAGGGCCTACCCTCCCCCGCCGGTTCCGAGGCGGGGGTAAGACGTCGGCGTGAAGGGGTGCCCATGGTTGCGGCTGTTGGCGCCGTGGCCTCGGGGGCGTCCAGGAAGGGGTGTGCGGGGGCCGGGACCGAGCCATGCCTGGGCGTAGGTCGAGGCCTTGTCGTTGGCCGCGTCCCGGGGGGTGCGGGGGTGAGGGGGCCGACCCGGTCAGAACGCCATGGGTGACGGCAGCGGTGGGAGTCGCCACGGGGGCTGGCCGGATAGGAGGTGCGGATGAAGGCAGAGGAGTTGCTGAGAGCCGGCAGGCTCCCGGAGTGCCTTGCGGCGCTCCAGGCTGAGGTCCGGGCCAAGCCTGCCGACGCCGCGCTGCGCGTCTTTCTCTTCCAGCTCCTGGCCGTGTTGGGGCAATGGGGCAAAGCGATGACCCAGCTCAACGTCGCTGCGGAGCTGAACGCTGACTGCCTGCTGATGGCGCAGGTCTGCCGTCCGCTCCTCAACTGCGAGGTCTTCCGGACCGAGGTGTTCGCCGCCCGTCGCGGGCCGTTGGTGTTCGGTGAGCCGCAGGAGTGGGTCGGCTGGCTGGTTCAGGCCAACAGCCTGCTCGCCGGGGGGCACGGGGCCGAGGCCGCCGAACTCCGTGACCGGGCCTTTGAGGCAGCCCCGGCACGGGCGGGCACGATCGATGGCACGCCCTTCGCGTGGATCGCGGATGCCGACACGCGTCTGGGCCCGATCCTGGAGGCGGTCGTGGATGGCCGCTACTACTGGGTCCCGTTCACGGCCGTGGCCAGGGTGCAGATTGAGAAGCCGGCCGACCTGCGCGATATGCTCTGGCTCCCGGCCCTCTTCGTCTGGGCCAACGCGGGCCAGGCCACCGGTTTCCTCCTGGCCCGCTATCCCGGCTCGGAGGCCCATCCGGACCCCGCCGTCCAACTGGCTCGGCAGACGCAGTGGGAGACGGCCGCAGCGGGCCACTCGTTCGGCCGCGGACAACGCATGTTCGCCACCGACCAGGGCGAGTATGCCGTGGCCGACGTGCGCGAGGTGGTGCTGACCTAGGCAGGCCAGTGGGGGCCTTGCCGGACGACGAGCAGGCACACATGCCAAGCCTCAATCTCGACGCCGAACGGGTGCTTCCGTGCCTCCTGGAGCGGCTCACCGACCATTACCCGCAGGCGCGGAAGGAGAGCCGTGAGCATCGCACCCTCAGCCTCCGCCGGTACCGTGAGAGCGTGCTGCGGGACCTGGAGTGGCTGCTGAACTGCGAGGCCCATCCCCGCCCGGAGGAGTTCGCCGGCCTCGAGCGGGTGCAGGCCTCGGTGGTCAACTATGGGGTCCGCAGTCTCACCGGGGCCTGGCTGTCCGCCCACGAACCCGGCGACGTTGAGCTGCTGGTGCGTGAGGCGGTCCTGCGTTTCGAACCACGGATCGTGCCCGAAACCCTGACGGTCCGCGTCATCCCCGAGGAGAAGGAGGGCGAGCATACGGCGAACACGCTGACCCTAGAGATCCTTGGCCAGTTGTGGGCTGAACCCATGCCCGAACAGCTCTACATCCGTACCGAGTTGGACCTCGAGACGGGCGCGTGTGGGGTCCAGAGACGCTAACCAGGTAGCCGGCAGGCGATGGATCGGAAGCTCACAGATTACTACGCTCAGGAACTGGAGTTCCTGCGGGACATGGGCCAGGAGTTTGCGCGTGCGTACCCCAAGATTGCGCAGCGCCTGGCTCTCGACAGTGTGCCCTGTGCCGACCCCTACGCGGAGCGCCTGTTGGAGGGTTTCGCGCTTCTCTCTGCCCGCATCCGCTGCAAGCTGGATGCGGAGTACCCGCGCTTCACGCAGGCGCTCCTAGACACGGTCTTCCCGCACTACCTGATGCCCACCCCGTCCATGGCCATGGTACAGTTCCACCCGGAGCTCTCCGAGTCGGCCCTGGCGCAGGGCTGGCGCATCCCCCGCGGTTCGCTCCTGCGCAGCATGCCCGGGCGCGGCGACCGCACGCCCTGTCAGTTCGCAACGGCCCATGAGGTGACCCTCTGGCCGCTGGAGCTGACCGAAGTGGCCTACGGGGCGCAGGAGGTCGAGCGCCTGCTCACGACTCCCGGTGCCGCCGTGCCGTCGGGAGCCAAGGCGGGCCTGCGGCTGCACCTGCGGGTCACCGCCGGCCTGACGGCGGCCTCTGTCGCCTTGGACTCGTTGGTGCTTCACCTGTGCGACACCGGCAACGAGGCCCCCGTTCGGCTCTATGAGGGCCTCTTCGCCCGGTGCGTCGGCATCGTGGTGGAGAGCGGCAAGGGCGCCGGGTGCCGCCGCGTCTCTCTGCCGCCGTCGGCGTTGCGGCCGGTCGGCTTCGAGCCCGAGCAGGCGCTCCTGCCCTGCGACCGCCGCGTCTTCGAAGGCTACCGTCTGGTGCGCGAGTACTTCGCCTTTCCGCAGCGCTTTCTCTTTGCGGAACTGGCCGGGCTCAGCCCGGCCTTCAGCGGTTGCCGGGAGTCCGAGCTCGATATCCTGATCCTGTTCGGCGCCACGGACCCGCTGCTGACGCACAGCATCGGCCCCCGTAGCGTGGCGCTCCATTGCACGCCCGCCGCCAACCTGTTCACCAAGCGCGCTGACCGCATCCATCTCTCCAACCGGTTCGCGGAGTTCCACGTCGTGGCAGACCGGACCCGGCCGGTGGACTTCGAGGTCCTGCAGGTGACCGACGTGACGGGGTACGGCTCCGACCTGGCCGAGGTCCATCCTTTCATGCCTTTCTATGCCGCCCTGGACACGGACCCTGCCGGTGCCGGTGCGGGCGCCTACTACAGCACCAGCCGTGTCCGGCGGACCCCGTCGCAGCAGGAGGCCCGTGGCGCGCAGCGTTCGGCGTACGTCGGCAGCGAGGTCTACCTGTCGCTGGTGGACCGGGCTGCGGCCCCCTACCGCAGCGACCTGCGTGAGTTGGCGGTCACCGTGTTGTGCTCGAACCGCGATCTGCCGACGCAGATGGCGGTGGGTGCGGGGCAGACCGACTTCACCCTTGACGTCAACGCCCCGGTCCTCAGCACCCGTTGCCTGGGACGGCCCACCACGCCCATGGCTGCCCACGTCGAGGACCCGGCGGACTGGCGTGCCATCAGCCACCTGTCTCTGAACTACCTCTCTCTCGTCAGTGCCGGCGAGCAGCGCGGCGCGACGGCCCTGCGGGACATGCTTCGCCTCTACGTGGACCCGGGTGCCAGGGACGCGCTCAAGCAGGTGGAGGGGTTGCTCTCGGTGCAGAGCCGCCTCCTGGCACGCCGGTTCCCGGGCCCGGGCCCGGTTGCCTTCGTGCGCGGCCTGGAGGTGGCTCTGACCTTCAGTGAAGAGGCCTTCCGCGGCCGTGGCGCATTCCTGCTCGCGGCTGTCCTTGAGCGTTTCCTGAGCCAATACGTCTCCATCAACTCGTTCACCGAGACCGTGCTCCAGTCTGTCGATCGCGGGGAGATCATGAGATGGCCGCCGAGAAACGGCATGCGGCCTGTGTTGTAGCGGACTTCCTGGATGCGGAGCCTTGGGCGTGGGACTTCTTCCAGGCGGTTCGCCGTCTGGAAGGGCAGTGCCCGCACCTGCCGCGGGTTGGGACCTCGCTGCATCCGGCCGAGGACCCCGTGCGCTTTGGCCAGGAGCCGACCCTGGGGTTCCCCCCGAGTTCCCTGGCCCGCGTCGAGCGGGACGGGACCCTGCCGCCGCGCCTGCTGGTGCATTTCCTGGGGCTGTTGGGCTGCAACGGCCCCATGCCGCTCAGCTTCACCGAGTACGTGTTCCAGCGTCAGCATCACTACGGCGATGCCACTCTGGCCCACTTCCTGGACCTGTTCCATCACCGGATGGCCTCGCTCTTCTACCGCGCTTGGGCCATCCATCAGCAGACGGTCAGCTACGACCGCGGCGAAGACCCGTTCGGCCGGTGCATCGGGAGTCTCACCGGTCGCGGCATGGACTCACTGCGGGGCCGAGACGCGGTGCCCGAGGTCGCCGCGTTGCACTTCTCGGGGCACCTGGCCTGCCCGACCCGCCATGCCGCGGGGCTCAGGGCGGTCCTGGAGGGGTACTTCCGGGTGCCGGTGACGATCGTGCAGTTCATCGGCCAGTGGCTCCGTCTGCCGACGGAATACCGCTGTCTGTTGGGCCACTCGCCGGAGAGCGGGCGTCTCGGGCTGAACGTGGTGGTGGGGGCGAGGACCTGGGTCTGCCAGCAGCGCTTTCGGGTGCGACTGGGGCCGTTATCCCTGGCGGACTACCTGCGTTTCCTGCCTGGGGCCGATGCGCTCAGCCGGCTTAGCGCGTGGGTCTGGAACCACCAGGGCCTCGAACTGGACTGGGAACTGCAGTTGGTGCTGAAGGCCGACGCGGTGCCCCGCATCGCCCTCGGCTCCGGGCCCGGGGCGCGGCTGGGCCAGACTACCTGGCTCCACTCGCTGCCGTGTGCGGCGGACGTGGGTGACCTGGTCCTGGGGCCCTTCGGACCGGAGGCCGCCGTCACGTCCTGAGCCGGGACAGCCCGCGAGGCCCGGCGGTAACAGCCTCGGCGACGTTGGCGCAAGGGGTCTGCAGAGAGACGGTTGCAGCGAGGGGGATACACGCCATGGCGGAAATCCGGCGAGCGGTGCTCTTCGGGAAGCTCACCAGCGTGGGCTACAAGTCCTTGGAGAGCGCCACGGTCTTCTGCAAGATGCGCGGCAACCCGTATGTGGAGCTGGTGCACTGGATCCAGCAGATCCTGCAGGCGCCGGACTCCGACCTGCACCGTGTGGTCCGACACTACGGGCTGGACGCGTCGCGTCTCGCCAAAGATCTCACGGCGGCCTTGGACCGGCTGCCTCGTGGGGCCACGTCCCTCTCCGACCTCTCGTCGCATATCGATGAGGCCATGGAGAATGCCTGGGTCCTGGCGACCCTGGTGTTCGGCGAGTACCGCATCCGCACCGGCCACGTGCTGGCCGCCATCCTGCGCGCCCCGGCTCTCTGCCGCGTGTTGCGCGGTATCTCGGAGGAATTCCGCAAGGTCAAGGGCGAGGACCTGGCCGACCGGTTCGCCACCGTGACGGCCGGTTCCACGGAGGAGTCCCTCCCGGCCCGGGACGGGTCCGCCGTCACGGCTGGGGCCGTCCCCGGCGAGGCCAGCGGCGCCATGGCGCCGGCGCAGATGGGCCGGCAGGAGGCCCTGGCCCGGTTCTCCGTCGATCTCACCGCCAAGGCCCGCTCGGGGGACATGGACCCCATCCTCGGCCGCGATCACGAGATCCGCCAGATCATCGACATCCTCATGCGGCGCCGCCAGAACAACCCCATCCTCACCGGCGAGGCCGGGGTGGGCAAGACCGCAGTGGTGGAAGGGTTCGCCCAGCGCATCGTGCGCGGGGACGTGCCCCCGGCCCTCAAAGGGGTCACTCTCCGTACCCTGGATGTCGGCCTCCTGCAAGCAGGGGCGAGCATGAAGGGCGAGTTCGAACAGCGTCTCCGTCAGGTGATCGAGGAGGTGCAGGCGTCGCCCACGCCGATCATTCTCTTCATCGACGAGGCCCATACGCTCATCGGGGCCGGCGGCGCCGCGGGTACAGGGGATGCCGCCAACCTGCTCAAACCGGCGCTCGCCCGCGGCACCCTGCGCACGATCGCGGCGACCACCTGGGCAGAGTACAAGAAGTACATCGAGAAGGACCCTGCCCTGACGCGGCGATTCCAGGTGGTCAAAGTCGAGGAGCCGACAGAGAACCAGGCGATCCTGATGGCTCGCGGGCTGGCAGCCGTGCTGGAGAAGCACCATCGGGTCCTGCTGCTGGACGAGGCGATCGAGTCGGCGGTGCGGCTCTCGCACCGGTACATCCCGGCCCGACAGCTCCCCGACAAGGCCGTCAGTCTCCTTGACACGGCCTGCGCCCGCGTTGCCGTGAGCCAGCACGCGACTCCGCCTGAGGTCGAGGACTCGCGGCGCCGCATCGAGGCACTGGACACCGAACTCGAGATCACCGACCGGGAGACCGCCGTGGGTTACGACCACGCGGCCCGGCGCCGGGAGATCGAGGCGGCACTGGCCGCCGAGAAGGACCGCCTGGGGACCCTCGACGCCGCCTGGGCCAATGAGCGCCGTCTGGTGGACCGGGTTTTCGCACTGCGCCGCAGGCTGCGGCAGGCTGGGGTTGCCCTGGATGCTGCGGCGGGCGCGGCGGCGGTCCCCGGCGGGCCGGCGGCGGCTGGCGGCGACGCCGGCAAGCCCCCCGCCAGCCCTGGGGCGGCTACCCCCGGGGAGGATGCCGCCGCCTTGAGTCCCGAGGAGCGCGCGAAGGCGCTGGCGGAGCTCAAGGAAGCGCTGGCCCAGCTCCGGGAGGCCCAGGGCGAGAGGCCTCTGATACTGCCCGCCGCCGACAGCCAGGCCGTGGCCTCCGTGGTGGCGGACTGGACCGGTGTCCCCGTAGGTCGCATGGTCCGCAACGAGATCGAGGCCGTCCTTTCCCTGGCCGACACCCTCGGCAAACGCGTCATCGGCCAGCGCCACGCCATGGAGACCATCGCCAAGCGCATCCAGACCGCACGGGCCGGCATCGACAACCCCAACCGGCCCATCGGCGTCTTCCTGCTGGTCGGGCCCAGCGGCGTCGGCAAGACCGAGACGGCCCTGGCCCTGGCCGAAGCTCTCTATGGCGGCGAGCATAACCTGATCACCATCAACATGAGCGAGTTCCAGGAGGCCCACACGGTCTCGACCCTCAAGGGGGCCCCCCCTGGGTACGTCGGCTATGGCGAGGGCGGTGTCCTCACCGAAGCGGTGCGCCGGCGGCCCTACAGCGTCGTGCTCCTGGACGAGGTGGAGAAAGCGCATCCGGATGTGCACGAGATCTTCTTCCAGGTCTTCGACAAGGGCTGGATGGAGGACGGCGAAGGCCGCATCATCGACTTCAAGAACACCGTCATCCTGCTGACCAGCAATACCGGCAGCGACCTGATCATGAACCTCTGCAAGGACCCCGATCTGATGCCGGCCCCGGAGGGCATCGCCAAGGCCCTCCGGGAGCCGCTGTTGAAGGTATTCCCGGCCGCCCTGCTGGGACGCCTCGTGGGAGTGCCCTTCTACCCCATCAGCGACGAGATGCTCACGGCCATCATCCGGCTGCAGTTGGAGAAGATCCGTCGGCGTCTGGAGGTAGACCGGAAGGTGGCGTTCGATTACACTCCGGCGGTCGCCGACCTGGTCAAGGCGCGGTGTACCGAAGTGGAGAGCGGGGCGCGGATGGTCGACGCCATCCTCACCCATACGGTCCTGCCGGCGATGAGCCGCGAGTTCCTCCTGCGCCTGGCGGGCGGCCAGCCGGTGTGCGCGGTGAAGGTCAGTGTCCGCGACGGCGATTTCGCCTACGACTTCCAGTGACGCGGTGCACGGGCCGACCGGACGGGCCGGCCCGCGCGGGGGTGAGTGGTCGTGCCTCGATCTCAGCAAGCCTGCGTCATCGCCATCCAGACGCCTCTCGGGGCGGACGTGATGATGCTGCGCAAAGTCCAGGGCCACGAGGCAGTCTCCGAGCTCTTTGCCTACCAACTGGAGATGGACAGCGAGAACCACCGCCTTGACTACGCGGGGATCCTCGGCCGAAACGTCACCGTGCGGGTGGTCATGCCCGGCGGCGAGACCCGCTACTGGAACGGCTGCATCAGCCGCTTCTGTCAGGCCGGCGTGAGCAAGGACGGACTGGCCATCTACCATGCCGAAATGGTGCCGTGGCTGTGGTTCCTGACCCGCCGGGCGGATTGCCGGATCTTCCAGAGAAAGTCGGTGCCTGACATCCTGACGGCCCTGTTCGATGGCCTCGGCTTTCCCGACTACCGCCTCGAGCTGAGCGAGGACTACCCTCAGCGCGAGTACTGCGTGCAGTACCGCGAAACGGACTTCAACTTCGTCAGCCGGTTGCTGGAGGAGGAGGGCATCTTCTACTACTTCAGCCACGAGAACGGCCGGCACACGCTGGTGATCGCCGACTCCCGCGGCCGGCTCGGCCCGTGGCCGGGGTATGCCGAGGTGCCCTTCCGGGGCCCCGGCAGGAGCGTCTCGCCGGGGGAGACCGTTTCGGCCTGGAACGCCGAGTACTGTTTTGTTCCGGGCGCCTACGCGCAGACGGACTACAACTTCCAGACCCCGTCCACCAGCCTGATGACCAACGCGCAGATTGCGCACCTCGACCGCCAGGCACGCTACGAGGTCTACGATTACCCCGGGCGCTATGGGGACTACGATGCCGGCACGCGCTACTCCAGGGTCCGCATGGAGGAACTGGAGTGGCAGCACGAGGTCTACCGGGCCATCAGCAACGCTCGCGGCATCGCGCCGGGGTGCATCCTGAAGGTCACGAACCATCCGCGCACGCCGGCAGCCACCGAGTTCCTGGTGATCGCGGCCGACTACCGCATCTGGCCAGGGGTCGTGGCAGAGGGCCACCATCAGGACGAGGAGTACGTGTGCGAGTTCAGGGCCATCAAGGCCGACGAGCCCTTCCGCCCGCCGCGGCGCGCCCGCAAACCGCTCGTCGAGGGCCCCCAGACGGCCATCGTGGTCGGCCCGGCCGGCGAGGAGATCTACCCGGACCAGTATGGCCGCGTCATCGTCCAGTTCCACTGGGACCGGGAAGGCCGCGGCGATGAGAACAGCTCCTGCTGGATCCGCGTGGCCCAGGTCTGGGCCGGCCGCAACTGGGGGGCCATGTTCATCCCCCGCATCGGCCAGGAGGTCATCGTCGAGTTCCTCGAGGGAGACCCTGACCGGCCCATCATCACGGGGCGCGTGTACCACGCCCAGAACATGCCCCCGTACCCTCTGCCCGACGAGAAGACCAAGTCTACCCTCAAGTCCCTATCCTCCAAGGGCGGCGGCGGCTTCAACGAGGTGCGCTTCGAGGATAAGAAGGGCCAGGAACAACTCTTCATCCACGCCGAGAAGGACGAGGACGTGCGGGTGAAGCACGACAGCCGCGAGTGGGTCGGCAATGACCGGAGCCTTGTCGTCAACCACTCGCAACTCGAGAAGGTCGAGGTCGACAAGCATCTCACCGTCAAGGGCGACCGAATCAGCGCCGTCGAGGGCGACGAGAGCCTGACGGTCAAGGGCGACCGCATGGAGGAAGTCCGGGGCAATGACAACCTGGCGGTCAAGGGCGACCTCCTTGCCGAAGTCAAGGGGGACCTGCACCTTCACGTGGCCACGAACCGCAACGAGAAGGTGGACAACGACCAGTCGCTCACGGTCGGCATGAACCAGCAGGAGAAGGTGGGCATGAAGCATGCCCTCGAAGCCGGCCAGGAAATCCACCTGAAGAGCGGCATGAAGGTCGTCATCGAGGCCGGTATGCAGCTCACCCTCAAGGGGCCCGGCGGGTTCGTCGACATCGGTCCGGCCGGTGTCACCATCCAGGGCAACCTGGTGAATATCAACAGCGGCGGGGCGGCCGGATCCGGTTCCGGCTCCAGCCCGACCGCGCCGGATCCGCCGGCCGCACCCGATGCGCCCACCGACCCTGCCGCAGCCGACACGGCCAGCCCAGGCTCCGTCAGCGAGTACAGCCCCGCGGCGCAGGTGCTGCGCCAAGCCGCACAGGACGCCACGCCCTTCTGCGAGCAGTGCGAACGGGCCAGACGCAGAGAACAGGGATGACTACGGAACCGCCATGGAAGGCGTTGCGGCGCCTGCTCTCTCCCGCCGAGGATGGCCTGCAGGCGTACGCCGTGCTGGACGGTGCCTCCGTGCCTGGATTGCTCCCGCGCCTGGCGCAGGACCGACCTGAGCACGTCTGCCTCTATCGGGGTGAGTTGGCGCCCGATCTCGCCGCGTGCGCCCCGTACCTGGTCCGGCTGCTGCCCGGGCAGCCCATCGCGGAGTGGGTCCTCCACGATGGCTGGGGTCGGCACTGGGGCATCTTCGCCTTGGCTGCCGCCAGCCTGGAGGTCATGCGCCGCCATCTCAGGAGGTTCCTGATCGTCCGGGCCCCCGATGGTAAGCGCCTCTACTTCCGCTACTATGACCCACGCGTGCTGTCGGTGTATCTGCCGACCTGTAACGCGGCCGAACTGCAGTATATCTTCGGTCCAGTCCGGCAGTTCGTCTGCGAAGGACCGGACCCGACGGTTCTCCTCCGGTTCGACGCAGGGCAGGTGCCGGTGTGGCGAGAGGTGGTGCCCGTGGGACCCGGATGAGCCCCCTCCCAGGGGCCGGCCTGGGCGAGACCCGTCATCCGACGGGCTCGGTTCGTAGTCACTGACAGGGAAACGGCGGTCCCTGCAGTCTGGGAGCGTCGGCGATGCTCAGAATCCGGGACGAGCAGATGGCGGTGCTGCGGCAGGACTCCCTGGCCCGCTTCAAAGAACGACTCATGGCGCACCTCCGCCAGGAGTTCCCCCAGGAATCGGCGCCGCTGGACGAGGCGGCCTTGCGGGATTTCGTGGACCACGGCATCCAACGTGCCTCCGCTTACGGAATCACAGCCCAGCGGGACGTCTGCCTCTACGTCGACCTGATGATCCTCCACGGCCGGGACGTGGACCGCGACCCGAGGCATCCCGAGGCCGCCCGTGTACTGGCCTCCAAGACCCTGGAACCGCGCCAGAAACTCGACCGCCTCCACGCCGACCTGGGCGCCGTACCGGCCGCCGAGGAGGACGACGCCCCTCAGGGAGGGCCCTGAGTTATGCCACGCTGGAACTGCGGCGCCCGCGACTGCCCGGGGCATGACCGCCACACGGAGCGGTGCCAGACTGGCGTGTGGCACTGTGGCCGTTCCCGCCCGGCCTGCCCTGGCCACAGTGCTCCCCCTCACCGCTGCGAGAGCGGTGAGGCCTGGTCCTGTGGGGCGCGCGACTGCCCCACCCACGCCAGTCCGGGGGACCACTGTGAGACCGGAGTCTGGCACTGCGGTCTGCAAGCCCCGGCCTGTCCGGGACACTCGGCCCATCGGCACCGCTGTTCCGAGTCGTCGGCGCGGGCCCGGGAAACCACGGCCTGTATGTCGGGGAGCCCTACCGGCGGCGCCGCCGAGACCTGCCCGGAAACCGCCACCTGGCAATGGGACCCGCCGCACACGACCAACCGGCAGCAGTTCGTGAACCTGCCGGCAGCCTGGGACCCCCCTAACAACGGCCGGACGATCGACCTGCGCGGCCATGTCACCCCACGCCAGGCGGGCGTGACCGTGACCTTCAACCTCGTGCCCAACGCCGCCAACGAGGCGGGGACCCCTGCCGCCAGCCTCTCGACCCTCACGACGACCAGTGGCGCCAATGGGGAGGCCGGCGTGCGCCTGACCCTGCCCATCTACGGCGGGGCCCGCTTCAGCGTGGGCGGCAGGACACCAGGAATGGCCAGCCCGGCCATCTCGGGTGAACTCACGGTCTGGCGCAAGGTGTTCTACCACATTACGGAGATGGAGAGCACGGTGAGCGCCGTGTGGTCCTGCGGCGAACGCAGTTGCCCGGGACACGAGGGACGGCGTGACTGCTGCGAACGCGGGGTCTGGCACTGCAACCGGACGCAGCCGCCGTGCCCGGGGCATAGCGAACGGAGCCACCGCTGTGCCGAGGGGACCTCATGGACCTGCGGCGCCCGCGATTGCCCCGGGCACTCGCAGCCCTTCCACAAGTGCCGGGAACGGGGCGCGGTCAGACCGGTCTGGCACTGCTCGATCCGGAGCCCTGCCTGTCCTGGCCACTCGTCCCACCGGCACCATTGCGACCCAGCCCCCAACCTCTCCTTCGCAGCTCCGGCGGGGATGGTCACGGAGCTCCAGGCCTCTTTCGACCCGGTCTTCATCAAGTTCGCGCCGGGCACTACGTACCACGGCACGACGCCCTACCGGGCCCACCTCACCTACGAACAGCGCACCGCGCTCGAAAACTCCCTCCGCCCTGAGGTGCAGGACAACCGGTCGCCCTTCAAAATGAACATCGTCCTGTGTGACAAGGCGGATATCGTGGCCGAACAGGAATGGTCCAACGGCGCGACCTCGGCACAGGTGCGGACACCCCCCTTCCAAGAGTGGCCGCACCAGGCTACCGTCATCCGCGCCCAGTACCAGAGCAGCACCGGCGCCTGGTCGGACCTGGCCGACGTGCACACCGAGCGAGACCCGGCCCATAGCGACCAGATCTGTGTCGTCGCGACCATCCCCGGATTCGCCGCCGGCGCTACCGTCAACGTCCGGATCGGATACCGCTACCAGCGCGGCAACGCGGGCGGCTGGGGTGGCACGATGGGGACCCTGTTCATGTGCATCGGCCGCGACCGGCGCGCCAACCCCGCCACCCCCACGGGAGCCGATCTGCAACAGGCACTGACCCATGAGACTGGACACGCCCTGGGGCTGGTCCCAAACGCTGCCTCCTGGCGTGACACCGACCCGCGCGACGCCCCCTACGACCTCAAACACTGCGGTTACCTGACAACCGGCGCCATCCCGGAACCGCGCTGTGTGATGTGGTACATGCTGGGCGGCGCCGGCGCCCGCTTGCGCTTCTGCTCGAGCGACGCCCCCAACGACTGCGGACACTTCCTGCTGCGTACCGATTACTCCACCATAGCCTGGATCTGACCCATGCCCTCACTTGCCGGCATCACGCTCGAAGCCCCCCCAGCAGCACCCTCCTCGGGGCCCATCCCGTTGCGGGTCACCATGGTGGCCGACCTGCCAACCTACTACGCCAACAACGGCATCCTCGACCGAGCCCTGACCCTCATCTGCGTCCGTCGTGACCTGCCCGGGGTGGGGTTCATCGCCCTGCTGGACCCCCATGTCATCATGCTGCCTGAGTCCCCGCTCTCACCGCCTGCGGGAGACGCCGGCGCTGGCGGGTACATCACGGAGAAGCGCGAGTTCGATATGCTCGCCTATGGCGCGGCACACGCCGGCGCTGCCCAGTACTACGTCCTCGCCGCCTTCGCACAGTGGGTCAGCGAACCGGTGTCCCTGGTGGTCGAGGACCGGCGGCGGCGGCGG
>Ga0172371_10009355_pt1 | contig 13491 bp, 14 predicted proteins | sample Lak12m_FD_114543 | JGI IMG/M metagenome (GOLD analysis project Ga0172371, IMG submission 114543) | Freshwater microbial communities from Kabuno Bay, South-Kivu, Congo - kab_022012_12m | ecosystem: Environmental > Aquatic > Freshwater > Lake | place: Democratic Republic of the Congo: South-Kivu... | reverse complement strand
CATCGTACTCTATGTGAAGCACCTTCTGTTTCGGAAACCGGGGCCGATGCTCACTTCTCAGCATCTACGGCCCTGTCGCCGGTTGGCGCCGTCCTTGCGGCGAGACCGCGTCAGGGCGAATCGACATCGACGATTCGATCACAACCCCAAATGGAGGTTACCATGAAAGTTGTTGCCATAGATTCCAGCCCGAGAGCCGACGGCGTCAGCAAGACCAGGATGTTGTTGGACGCTCTGCTGAAGGGGATGCGCGAAGCCGGCGCGGAGGTGGAGGCGATTCATTTGCGTCAGAAGAAAGTCAAGAACTGCATGGGCTGCTACACATGCTGGACCAAAACTCCGGGTGTCTGCACCATCAAGGACGACATGACCAACGAGTTATTCCCCAAGTGGCTCGCGGCCGACCTGGCCATCTACGCCACTCCTTTGTACCACTTTACCGTTAATGCCACCATGAAAGCGTTCATCGAAAGGACGTTGCCGGTTGCAGAGCCTTTTATGCAACAAGGGGACGGCAGGACAACTCACCCGCTGCGCCACAAAGCTCCGGAAGCCGTGGTCTTATCCGTGGCGGGGTTCCCGGAACCCTCTGTCTTTTCGCAGCTCTCCTCATACGTCAATTTCCTCTTCGGCAAGAGGCTCAAGGCCGAGATCTACCGGCCGGCTGCAGAACTGATGCCCCTTCCCGAAATGGCCGAGACAACGAAAGAGATTCTTGAAGCCGCGGAGCAGGGTGGCCGGGAACTGGTTCAATCCATGGAAATTTCTCGCGTTACTATGGAACGTATCACCCAGCCCATTGGAGGTGGCTCTGACTCTGTCGCCAAATTGGCAAACGTGTTTTGGAAGTCTTGCATTGCTGAAGGCGTGACACCAGCGGAGTTCGAACAGAGGAATCTCGTGCCACGTCCCGATTCCATAGACACCTTCATGCTGATCATGTCGAGGGGCTTAAATCCCGAAGGCTCTGCCAACACCCGCGCAATCGTTCAGTTCAAATTTTCCGGTGAAGTCGAAGGGTGTAGCTTTTTCCGGATAGAGAACGGAACCATTGAGGCCAGGGAAGGGCTGGCAGACAAGCCGGATTTGACCATTGAGTCGCCTTTCGACGTGTGGATGGACATCACGACCGGCAAGGCCGACGGGCAGCAGCTGTTCATGCAGCAGAAGTACAAGGCCACTGGCGACTTCTCGCTGCTACTGCGCATGAAAGATCTGTTCGGCAAACGGGCAGGATGAGTCCGACCGCAAAGAAGAGCCACAATGGTCAAGATCGCGGCGTAACCAGGTCGCTTTCAAAGAAGTAATCTGGGGAGAAGCTTCTTTGCACACAGAAGTTCTTCGCGATCTTACTCTTTTGAACGCGCATCGGCATGACGCGTGTGGACCGCGATTCACCCTGCCTGGAATTCCTCCGCATTCGGGCAGTCTTCCACGGAAGGTTGCGGGACCCTTGTTTGCACAAGTCGACGCCGGTGAATATCGTCAATGAAAGAGATGATTGGTAAGCGCCGCCGGTGGCTGGAAGCGGCCGGACATAATTGATCGGAAGATTAGAGGATAGTCGTCAGATGAAGCGAATTTACTACCTCCTTACTGGAGTACTCGGCCTGACCTTCATATTCGCTGCCGGTCTCGTCATCGTGGAAGCAGCCGGAGGACCGACAATGGACCGGTTCCACTCATTCTGGATCGATCTGCACAGAGCCAGCTCGGTGGGGTTTGCACTGTTCTGCACGTTCTTGACTGCGGTATGGGGAGTTATTCTCGGGCTAATTACGGATCAGATCATGAAATTGACTGGAATCGATCTGAAATCGAGAGAGATTGTTGAATTGTGATTGTTTGAGAGAACGAGGCCTAGTCGACCATGGAGTGGCTGTTCATGCATATGCCCATGGCCGGGGTAAATGTGTTCTGGCCCGGATTGCTCCTCATCGGGTTCTCGGTGGGAGTTATCGGCGGCTTTTTCGGAATGGGCGGAGCTTGGATGGTGACGCCGGGCTTGAACATATTGGGCTTTCCCATGGCGTACGCCATAGGAACCGATGTAGCACATATGGCCGGCAAATCGATAGTGTCCACTCACCGGCATGCTCAGTTCGGGAACGTCGATTTCAAACTTGGCGTGACCATGATTGTGGGGACCGTTGGGGGAATAGAATGTGGAGCACGGATGGTCATGTGGCTGGAGCATCTCGGTTGGGTGGAGGCCGTGGTCCGCTGGGCGTACGTCGGCGTGCTCGCGTCGGTAGCGCTCTTGATCTTCGCTGATTACAGGCAAGCCGTCAAGAATCAAGAGGCCGGCATTGTAGAAGAACGCGGGGCGGTGGGTTTCACTTGGTACAAGACTCTGCACGAGATCAAGATCCCACCTATGATGCATTTCCCTGTCGCAGACGTATACTGTTCTGTATGGCTCCCCATTTTCGTGACCTTCGTTACCGGCGTCATGGCCGGTTTCCTCGGTATTGGAGGCGGTCTGTTGCGGATGCCCGCACTGGTCCATCTGGTTGGTTGTCCGACGCATATTGCGATAGGGACCGACCTGTTCGAAGTCATGATTTCAGGACTTTACGGCACGTTCACGTACGGTGTGAAAGGCCGGATCGAAATGGTCGCGGTGCTCGTGATGTTAACCGGGGCAGCAATAGGCGCGCAGATCGGAACCGTGGCAACGAAGTATGCCAAGGGATATGGAATTCGTATCGCCTTTGGACTCACGGCCGTTGCCTGCATGATCTCGGTCTTGTTGAAGCAGTTCTCGTACCCGGGGCCCGCAACGATAGTAATCCTGGGATCAGTGGCCACGCTGTGCCTGTACATTTGCATGATTATGTTCAAGGGGGCAATTAAAGAATTGGCCGAGATCAAATTCCATCAATGGAGGATCTTCAGGCGACCGTGGGAGAGAACCGCGGAAGGCTTGGAGGTTGCATGCAGGACGAGGACCTCGGAGACCTGTCAGGAGTTTCTGCAAGACGCCAAACTGGAATATTTGATAGACTCGTTTGACAGCGACAAGAACTCCCTTGAAAACCTGCACAGCGTTCATGGCGGCGGGTTTGCCTGGTGGGTTCGACCGGCGCCCGACCGGCCGTGGAATGAACGCTTCGGAGAGTTCGACATTTCAGAGCAGCTCTACTCAGCGCTGTTTCATCTCGGCATCACTGACCGCCTAAACGAGCTGCCTCACGACGGGCTTCTGGATGCCCATGAGGAAGGAATACTGTTGATGTCCGGTCTGGCACGTGCTTCGGAACTCTTGAAAGAGTCAGCCGAGAATCTTGTCGAAGATAGTTATGAATTGAGTTGCGGCAAACGAATTGGTCCCGAAGAGATTGATTGCAAGATCGAGGTCGAAGCGAAAACCTTGAAACAAGACCTCGCTTCTTTGGCTGAATTCTTGCGCTCGGCCGGGGAGAAGGGCTTTGATGTGCAACTGTGGCTCTGACCGCAGTGCTGTTCCGTACCCTCAAATAACTGCTCGGTCGCACGCAGCGTCCGTATGTTCAGCATGATACCAGGTCGCTTTCAAAGAAGTAATCTGGGCAGACTCTTTTTGAAAAAGGGTTTCTCCCCAGACTCTGTTGAGCGCGCATGAGTATGAATCCTACGTAGCAGCCAGCCGCGCGACAGGCCATACAGGAACCGAAGACGTAGACTCCACTTTCCCCGGTAATCCCAGCTACCGCTACAGCTAATGGTCCGGCTTGCTATCCGAGGAACTCACCTCTGCGCACTCCTTTGCCTAAGGGAGTTTTTCGAGCAGGAACTCCGGCGCAAAGTCAGCTCCGTTTTGCCACGAAAGTGTGTTGTAACGGACTTCGAAGCCGCCGAAGTACCGCACGTCCGTGAGTGGTTCGAAAATTGGGCCATCGAGCTCGTCGGACAGGTCCAGCTCCCCCGAGGCACCGTCGTCGAATTTGAGCCACACTCTGTGACCACCGAGATGCTTTGTTTCAATGACGTGTGGTATCATAGCGTTACTCCAGGGAGGGAATTGGCTCAAGAGGCTGTTTCTCGGCCGCCAGCGCCCAATCGGCAAGGAGATCCTTCTTGTGTAGGAGGCACCATTCAAGGACAAGACCGAGAGCACGTCTCGGGAACCCGCCGACACGACCCCTTTCTCGATTTCAACCGTGGTCTCGAATTCCCCTAATGCCGCATGGAAATGGGGCGGTTCGTGATCGCGATAATAAATGTATATGGAGATCCCAAGGAATCGACTTATCTCCGGCATTCTGATCTTCCATCCACGACCGAATTCAGGGGACTCCGTCTCAATCCTGGTTTGGAATCATATTTTCACCCGGAAGCTTCCTTTCTCAAGGCGACCGATGAAGCGGGCACTGTCAAGCGGAACAATGTCGAGGGGTTCCGAATGCTCATTTGAGGGATCTAGAGAAGGCATCCGGCAGCTACCGGCCGTCCGACGCGACCGATGCGTCGCCCTGGCCTGTGTTACAAAGATTTTCGATAAATCGGAGTACCTCACAGAGATTCCTCTGACTAAACGAAAGGTTGCGTGGTATTCTCGGAAGGTGCCTGGTACCCCGAAAGCAGGCAACCCGAAGAATGAAGACGCCCCCGTAGCTCAGAGCAGCCCTTTCCATGGGGCAGAAATACCGGATCTCACAGCGGCAGCTTGAGGCGGTGTTTCAGAGATTCAAGTAAGAGGGGGCTACAACTAATGTAGTAGCCTAAATCTTCGGACGGTCGTTAGCCTGTCTTCCCATTTGTCAAACCTTTCTTCGGTCAAGTTCATCCGCAGATCTTAAGAAAGGCGGCTCCACTGAAATGATCACACTGGGCATCGATTACGGCGCATCCAATATCGGTATGGCACTCGTCCGTAACACATCGGAAGGGAATGAGCCTCTCTTTGCAGCGACCATTGTTCTGGATGCACGAAGGCTGAAAGACAAGACGGAACCTCGTGCGGCCATACGACGGCTGAGAAGGACAAGGAAGACAAAAAAACGGAGACTCGGAGAACTGAAGACGAAGCTCTTGTCTTTAGGGATAGATATTGAGACTGTTTCCCGGATTGTTCGCTTCTGCGAGAGACGGGGTTACAAGTCCTTGTTTGATGAAGGGGGCCCACCCAAGAAGAAGGCGGACGAGGAGCTAACATACCGCTTCTCCCGGGAAGAGTTCTTTCAACAACTGAATGAGGAGTTGGTGAGCATTCTCGAGTTTGACGCAATGGCTAAGCAGGCCCTCAAGGCCTGTGAACGAATTCTCAATCGCGATGGTGATCGTCAATTTGAAGTACGGCCCATACGAATTGATAATCGCGGAGTGAGCCGATGTGCATGGGAGGGCTGCAACAAGACAACCCCGAGGCGAATAAACGCGACTGATGAGGCCATAAAACAGCAATTGGTTACCTTTTTTCAAGGCATTCTTAAAGAGGAACCTGGCTTCCTGGAGGATATGAGTCGAGCCGTTTCTGAATTGGATAGAATTTCACACGAAATCAGAGCAGCCATTGAGCGGCAAGCCACCGAAGATAAGAAGATGCTTGCGAAAAAGGCAGGAATGGTTTTGAGGAAACTCAAGGAGAACCTCTGGAGTTCTGAGGATGTTGACGACCGGATGAAAAAAACATGGGAGCACGTCCGAAAAGGGATAATGAATATTCTGGAGAAAGGATACGGCAGGAATTCGTATTGCAGACAGCACACTCAGGAGTATCTGGATAGAGTCCTGGCTGGAAAACCAATACCGTTCAAGAAGTCCATTGCAGACTCCGATATCATCTCACGTCGGGAGCAAATAGCTTTCAGTAAACTCTGGCGTTATATCGAAGCAAGAATTCTGCCATTGGTCCCCAAAGGAATTGACAGGATTGTCGTTGAACGAACCGCCTTCGATCTCCTGGCCGGGAGCCGCAAGAAAGTTGGCAAACTCTCGGACAAGTCTTTGGAACACATGTATCAGTTGGGGCCCATGTACGGGTTCGGCAATGAACACGAGATGCTTCGGACAGAATTCGGAGGCCTGTGCGCGTATTGTGGCAACCCCTCAGATACGTTGATCGAGCAGGAACACATTTTACCCAGGCGCGACTTCTTCTTCGACAGCTACCTCAATATCCTGCCCGCTTGTCCCAACTGCAATGCTGAAAAAGGGAGAAGACGTCCGGGCCCGGCTTCGCTTCACATTAGCCAAGCGGCTTACGACCGATATTCCGCGTATCTCAGTGACTTGGGAAGGAAACGGCCGCTTCACTTGCTCCATAATGAAAAGAAGGGAATACTCAATCTTATGCGCGACCCTAACAGGGCATGGGAGGTAGATCGCTATCTCAGTCTAATCGCCAACAACCTGGCTTCAATAGTTCAAAGCCAGCGCGGTCCGCGGCCGTTTGCCCGTTTCCTTTACTCCAGGCTTTCGGACCGTCAGCAGAAAGCTCCTGAAATTAGTTTTCGCAGCGGGCGTCACACCGCGCTGTATCGCAACATAGCCTATCCTAATTTTCGAAAAGACCAGGACAAGTCAGCTGGCGGAACCATTAATCACGCACTGGATGCCATCCTGCTGGCTTCTAAGCTTCCGGACCCAACGCCGTTGGAAGCCCGAGGGTTGAACGTCCACGACCTGGGAACCTGGTGTCGAAAGGTTAGAGCCCGTGTGCCTAAATCCGGAAAAGACGGCGTGCCTGCTCTGCCAGGATATGACTGGTATGTTCCGGGTTTCGAAAGTGTAGACGCCAACGGGTATGCCGTGATCGAAATGGCGACAATGAATTGGAACCAAAAGGACGCCGCGACTCACAAGCAGGACCCCTACGGATGGTCTGCAAGGGCAAAGAAACCCACGAAGAGAACTGCGGCTCTGGAACTGTACGAGAAACTGAAGACGAAGAAAGCCAAGAGTGAGATTGAAAGAATCGTTGCAACGATCCATCACCCGGCGCTGAGGGCAGCTATGTCTAAGGAACTCGAAACGGCAGATCCCGGCGCCGCAGTAGCCGAGGCAATGAAAGAGTGGCTTCGGGAATCCGTTAGCCAAAGCATCAACAAATCCGAATTTTCGAGGCACCCGGCCGACCTTCTAAGGAGACAGCAGCTGGTAGAGTTTGCGAATAACGGTGGGCTCATACCTCAAGTAATAGGGATCAAGCGGTTCGACACCGGGGTTCAGGGAAAGATAGATTTGGAGAGGATCGACCCGTTTACAGGCAAGACGGGGCACCGTTACATGGCGGACCCGGCTAACCGGGAAGTTGTCTTGGCGTATCCCAGCGGATCAGATGGAAAAGCCAACCTGTCGAAACCTGTCACGGCAGGGGTGAGGCAGAATTTTGCGCTGAAGACCGGCGGAGAACGAATTTTTGGTCCTAAGCCTTTGGAACTGGAGGGGGGTATAGCCTGGGGCAACGGTACACCGCCTAAGAATGGCTGGACTGAAGTGCTCGAAACATATCTCGCGGGATGCGGTTTCAGCTGCTACGTCCGTCTGACTCCATGCTGCGTGATCTGTTACCAGGATGGCACACAGCATTTTGTCAGGAATTTTGACAAGAATGACGGTTTCAAGAAGAGCATTCTCGAGAACGTGATAGGTGTGAGGAGAACTCCCTTCACTTCCAAGATCATGCCATTAAAAGTGTTGACACAGAAAGCCGAAAGATCGTAATAGATGGTCATCCGTTCTTTGACAAATCGTTTCGAGAAATCAGTTCCGGTTGAAAAGAGCATCTGTCTGACAAGCACTCCGGAATAGGGCAGTTCCGGCTCTTGCGGTTTACGGTGCGGACACGTGTCGTTGAAACACATTGTCAGGCGCGTCGAAAGACAAGATGTGAGCCCATTTTGAAACTGATTCTTTCATGCGGTTGCCACATGGTATCTGATTTCATTGTCCTGACACCGGACGTTTCAATCAAACTGATTCTTTCATGCGGTTGCCACATGCCCATGTCACGGTTGTGAGCGCCGAGAATCCGGTTTCAATCAAACTGATTCTTTCATGCGGTTGCCACTGTCCGCACTGTCACGAAGCGATTTTCCCGCAAGTTTCAATCAAACTGATTCTTTCATGCGGTTGCCACTGCAGGAACGATTTGTCAAAGAATAACCGAAAGTTAATGCTCGTCTTTTGCGAATCCCCGCATTCACGGATCTGACGCATCGGGAATGCTGAAATTGATATGTCAGGTTAGTGCGTTACGTAGCCGGGATTCCAAGGCAAAGAAGTTGATTGCGAACCTGGCTATAACAAAAGAGTTGATCTCTTGTGCCCAACACAACAGCTTGATTAATTGAATCTGTATCCCGGTCTCGCTCCTTGGTGTGGGGAGCTTCGGGTTCGCAACGCATTCTTAGACTGCAGCTCACTGTAGGCGACTTCCTCTCAAGGACGTCTGGGAACATATTGCATTTTTCCGCAGGGGCCGCTTTCGCGCGCAGCCCGGTCATACCTTGCTCACGCCCTTACCATCGGTAACGTCAACGGCCCCCAGTTGACAGACATCAGGGCAGAGTGATTACTAGCGCGTACTCCTGCCTTACCTGGTTGGCTGGTCCAGGTCTTCTGTCTGGAGGATCTCTAGGACCTGCCGCCGAAGCTCCGGAACATCATCGGTGGTTGTTGCCCAGACAATATCCCATTGCACCGCAAAGTATGCGTGGACGGCAATGTTACGGAACGCCGCGATGTCGCGCCATTCTACCTGTGGGTGTGTCTCGCGAAATGCCTGCGATAGGTGAGACGCGGCCTCCCCAATCACAGTGAGCTTCTGGAGAGTGGCAGCCTTGTGCAGTTCGCTGGCCAGGAACGTCGCGGCATCCATCCCTTCCAGAAATACCTGAATCATCTCGCAGGCCTCAAGGATATCATGCAAATAGAGGTACTCACGCCTCATACAGTACTCGTGCGGTGGCCAGAACATGGTCACGAATGACGGGTTTGAGGCCGTCTTTGGTCACCAGGTCAACTTTGAGCCCGAATAGGGCTTCCAGATCGCGTTGCATTCTGGCCAGCGTTACAAAGGTAACTCGTGCCGTTGGATGAAAGCTTACCAACAGATCCACGTCACTTGGGGGAGAGGGGTCTTGGCGGAGCATGGATCCGAACAGAGCTAGCTCCCGCACCTGGTAGCGACGACAGACGCTCGCTAGTTCTTCGGCGGCGATGTTCAGAGGCATCGCTTCATTCATATCGTTGGCTGCCTCAAGGCCTTCTCGCATGTCAGTGCAAGGGCACACGAGCGGCTATGGACCGGGTGCACTCTCGGGTCTTTGTTCATAATGGCTTGGCCTCTTTGAGAATACGGCGGCGGATCAGCCAATAGAGTCCTTTTTCACTCACAACATCGACTCTGCTTCCGAGAAGATCCCGAAGATCAGCCAAGAGTGCTGCGACCTCCAGCAGACTGCGGTCAGGCTCCATATCCACCAACAGGTCTATATCACTTGACTCGTCCGCTTCACCACGTGCCACAGACCCGAACACCCGGATATTGCACGCGCCATGGCTTGCAGCGATCTTCAGGATGTCTTCCCGCTTTTCCTTGAGTAGCTCTTCAACGCTCATGCTAATGCCCATGTCCCAACCTAGCGCGTGAAAGCGTTTCTCGTCAACGATTAAGTATGGAGTTGGTGTAATCCCGGATCTGAGACGAGAACCCGCGGGATTTCTGTCCGCGGGCCTTGATCCGGCCCATTCAGGACATATAGTTATTGTTAGACGGTACTAACGTTGTCCCCGGGGGCAAGTGCATCGAGCGTTCCGTCAATCGAGCGAGAGGAGTACTTACGGCAATGCAGGCAATTCCCATTGACCGAAAGCGTCAGCCAACGATAGAAGTCCGACCCCGGCCTTCTGTGCAAATACATGTCGTTACACCTCTTTGGGGCTCGCCATCCCTCAGCGCTGCAATGGGCGCTCCGGTATATCTCAAGATGGAAGCATTCCAGCCCGTGGGTTCGTTCAAGGCTCGAGGTATCGGCCTTGCATGCCTGGACAGTTGGGAGGCCGGTGCGACCCGTCTGGTGTCTGCCTCCGCGGGCAACGCGGGCTATGCCGTGGCATATTCCGGACATAAAATCGGCATCCCGGTCACCGTCGTTGTGCCCAAGACGACGCCAGCCTGGCTCCAAGGCCTGGTCCGTAGAGAGAAAGCCTCGGTCATCGTTCACGGGGATTCCTGGGACGACGCCCATGCCTACGGCACTCAGTTGGCCGACGAGCAAAACGCCGCGTATATTCATCCCTTTGACGATCCCAGAGTCTGGAAAGGTCATTCCTCGATCATTCACGAGATCGTAGACGCTGGTGTGAGGCCTGGAGCCATCGTGGTTTCCGTCGGAGGTGGCGGCCTCCTCTGCGGCCTGCTGGAGGGTATGCACGATGTCGGGTGGACGGACGTGCCCGTTCTGGCTGTAGAGACAGAGGGAGCAGCCTCCTTTGCAGCGGCTGTACGAGCGGGTCATCTGGTGACGCTGGACCGTATCACGTCGGTTGCTACCACACTGGGAGCTCGCAGAGTGGCTGCGAAGGCGCTCGATTGGACCAGGCGGCATCCGATCACGACGTGGCAGGTCACGGATCGAGACGCTGTGGATGCGTGTGTGCGATTCGCGGACGAGCACCGTGTCCTGGTCGAGCCCGCGTGCGGCGCGTCGCTCGCTGCGGTGTACGGGAGAGCCGAGCCGTTGGAAGGCCTGCGGCCCATTGTCATCATCATATGTGGGGGAGCTGGTGTTAGTCTTCGACTCTTGGACGAGTGGAAGAAGACGCTGGGCTAATGCCGAAGTACCACCCAACGAGTCGCGTTTGAAAGCTCGTCGGTACGATCGTGCTCTCGGGATTGCAATTGCGGTTGGTCGATAGTCGCGGTAATGTATATTTACGATACGCGATAAATCTATTTTCTGGGCAATTCATTACTGCTTCATGAGTCTCGCGCAAGGCCAATCGAGCGCTGACGGGGCAGTGGACATGTCGGGAAACCCCTCAACATAGGAATCAGGACACCGAGGAATAACAAACACCGGGATGAGCGCGATCCGGGTTGGAGGTAGAGTTTCATGTACAAAAAATTACTGGTGCCTTTGGACGGGTCCGGCAACGACGAGGTCGTCCTGGAACATGTGAAAAAGTTGGCCAAGGAGTTTGACGCGACAGTGACCCTCATAATGCTGCACAGACTCGCACCCGCGGAGGACGCATTCGAGAAACAGATGCAGTTGGAGGACGGGGCGTCGGGGTGGCGAGCCAAACGAAAAGCCGAGACTTACCTTCCGCATGTCGAGCATGTGATGCTTGAGGCAGGGATTAGGGTAAATACGGAATTCCTTTTGGTAGAGGAACCCGAGGCAGATGCCATTGTAAAATATGCGGAAAAACAGGGCTGCGATCTGATTGTGTTCGCGAATCGTGAGAGATCCCCGATCGGCAGGTTTTTCTTCGGTAACGTCGAGGAGAAGGTCCGGAGAAGGACCTCACTGCCGGTGCTTTTCGTCTCGGCACGCAAATAATAAGGAGGAGAGCCGATGAATTCCCAAAGCATGGTCGAACTTCTGAACCGGCTCCTGGATGCGGAACTCATGGCCGTGGAATACTACGCTATACACGCCGATGCCATAGCCAAGCCGGAAATCGCCGAAGGTGTGAAGGCAATCCTTCCCGCAGAACAGAATCATGCGGCAAGTCTGGCGGCACGGATCAAGGAGCTTGGCGGAGCGCCCGGCCGGCCTGGTGGGAAGGCTTCAACAAAAGGTCGGGAAATGGGCGAAACGAGCAAGAAGAATGGAACCCTGGCTATGCTGAAGCTTGAACTGGCCGAAGAGCAACGGGCTATAAAAGCGTACGCCGCGGCAGTGGCAGATATTCTGCATGACATGGTGACTCTGGAGATGCTCGAGGAACAACTGTTCGACGAAATGCGCCACTCTAAATGGCTCAAACAGAGAATAATGGAGCTGGAAGAAAAGCCAGCTAACAACTGAAAGGATCGACGACCGATAGACCTCTGACTGGACCCCAATCCTCTACGAACCTTGTCACAAGTGTCAAGCTGCCAGTAGACGTGCGTTACGTGATGACGGCATCATTTGTATCCTATTCCCTTGAAAAACGAGTAGCAGAAGGTCCCGTCCGGCTCTGCCGTTCGATAGAGATCCCGAATCCCTGTAGCCCAGGACATTTCGTCTATCAACCCTTCACGGACTGCTTGCTTGCCGACCCCTTCAACCATCGCAGTGAACGTCTTCTTGGTGAAGCCATCCACTAGGGCAGGCCTGCTTCCGTCCACATAGACCATACGCGGAGAAACCCGCACGTCGCGCAAACCGGCCTCCACGAGCAGCGGGTACAAGCGACGTCCAATGAGGGAGTCGCCGCCTGCTCGAGCTTGCAGATCTACCAGGCACTGGATAGCCTTGCGAGCGTGGACGCTGTCGGGATGGAAGTACGCGGAACCGTGGTCCCCTTCGATAACGGTTATCGATCCGCCGGGTTTCAAGACCCACTGCAGATGGCTCAACGCCCCTTTCGGGTCTGACAGATGCTCCAGAACGAAACAGACAAACACGTGGTCGAAATGTTGCGGGGCAAATGGGAGACTGAAGATGTCAGCACGCTGGAACGTGACGTTGCGAAGACCCGCTGCGTGAACCCGCTCACTCGCCTGAGCCAACGAGTCCTCGGACAGATCCACCGAGACGAACTCCGCTTCGGGACTGCCGGCTGCCAGGGTTATCGTTTGGGCTCCGACACCGCAGCCCGCTTCAAGAATAATGGTTCCCGCGGGATATGCGGTATCCGAATGCAACAATGCCGTCAAGGTGGTCGCTTGATCAAAGAGGCGTACACTCTCGGTTTCTGAATACCCGTGCACGTAATCAGTGGTCATCTCTTCTCCTGTCATGTGAGCCGGAGATCAGATATGAGCCGAAATTACCGTAACCTCGCTTCCATTTCAAGACCCGACCTCACTGCACTCTGCGAAGGGGCTTGGCACAGAGCGGAAGATCTGATAATGCAGTAATCCTGAGATTAGGGTTCGAGGCTCCTATAAGTGTTTTTTCGCAACATCAGTGAGGTGTCCATGGTGGCGGCCCACATCCTAGTATACGCTTTTGTGGCAGTGCTCGCGTTATTCCTGTCTGCGGGCCGTGTGGACTGGATGATGGGATGGATCTATGTCGGGTCCAATACCGCTGCCGTGATTGCCGGTGCGGCTCTTGTAGCGCGCAAAAGCCCTGATTTACTTGTGGAGCGCTCCACCCATCATAAGGACGCGAAAAGCTGGGACAAGCTGCTTTCGCCGTTCATAGCGCTCCCTGGCCCGGCGCTTATCTGGATAACGGCCGGTTTAGACCAGCGTTTCCAGTGGTCTCGCGCGGTTTCTCTCCACGTTCAGATAGCGGCTCTCGCGCTAATGCTGATCGGCGTTGCTCTGGTTATCTGGGCAATGGTTGCCAACCGGTTTTTTTCAACTGTAGTGCGAATCCAGCACGACCGCGGGCATGCTGT
>Ga0172371_10009353_pt1 | contig 13492 bp, 8 predicted proteins | sample Lak12m_FD_114543 | JGI IMG/M metagenome (GOLD analysis project Ga0172371, IMG submission 114543) | Freshwater microbial communities from Kabuno Bay, South-Kivu, Congo - kab_022012_12m | ecosystem: Environmental > Aquatic > Freshwater > Lake | place: Democratic Republic of the Congo: South-Kivu... | reverse complement strand
GCAGATGGGCATCGAGATCCCTGAGCAGGCGATCCCGATCCGGGATGAAGTGCGCGGGGTAGGGGACCTGCTCGGAATCGATCCGTTGCACCTCGCATGCGAGGGCCGAGTCGTTGCTGTCGTCGCTCGGGACCATGCGTCGGCAGCTCTGACGTCTCTACGCGATACGCCGGGAGGGGAAGGGGCTGAGGTCATAGGCGAGGTCGTCTCCGCACATGCAGGAGCCGTGGTTCTGCGCACAGCCATCGGCGGACGCCGCATCCTGGACATGCCCGAGTCCGACCCGCTTCCCAGGATCTGCTGACCGGGCGTGCCATGCATTTCGTGCGACTGCTGGTCAGAGTGGAAGGGATCGTACAGGGAGTCGGATTCCGGCCCACCGTATACAGGCTGGCCAACGAGACGGGCATATCCGGCTACGTGCTCAACGATCCCGACGGCGTGGAGATAGAGGCAATCGGTTTTCCCAATGCCGTCGAAGCCTTCCTGAGGAGGCTCGAAGCCGAGCCGCCGCCGCTGGCCCAGGTGGATGGTATCCGAATCGTGGCAAGGAGCGAGTTGGACCGTGTGCCCGAAGAAGGCTTCCGCATCGTCGCAAGCCGCGAAGGAGTCTCGCGGTCCACTCTGATCTCGGCGGACATCGCTTCCTGCCCGGATTGCGTGAGGGAGATGCTGGACCCGCATGACCGGCGCTATCGATACCCGTTCCTGAACTGCACCAACTGCGGGCCGCGCTTTACCATCATCGAGGACGTGCCTTACGACAGGCCGGTGACCAGCATGCGGAAGTTCCCCATGTGCCCTGCCTGTCGCGCCGAATACGACGACCCCCTCGACCGACGGTTCCACGCCCAGCCCACCTGCTGCCCGCACTGCGGGCCCACGCTGTCCCTCGTGGATTCGAACGGAACGCCCGTGCTCGATTCGTGGAACGCCCCTGCAGCGGATGGGCATGAACGGCGGCACGGCACGGCGGCCCCCACCACATCCAGGAGCACTTCCGGTGCGGACACCGGCCGCGGCCCCAGCGTCAGCGTTGAGCAGGACCCGGCGCACATGGCAGTCAGGCTCCTGGCGACGGGTCGAATCGTCGCTGTCAAGGGGTTGGGCGGCTTCCATCTTGCGTGCGATGCGTCGAACGAAGAAGCGGTCGCTCTCCTCCGGCACCGGAAGCACCGAGAGGAGAAGCCGCTGGCAGTGATGGCTGCGTCGACCGAGGCGGTCTCGGAGTTCGCCCACGTATCCCAGGACGAGGCGGAGCTGCTTGCTTCCCGACAGCGGCCGATAGTGCTGCTGCGAAAGCGCTCACCGTTCCCCCTGGCCCCCTCGGTGGCGCCCCGGAACGGCTGGATCGGGGCCATGCTCCCGTACACCCCGCTTCACCACCTGTTGCTGGACGGAAACGCTCCGGTCTTGGTGATGACCAGTGGCAACCTGACGGACGAGCCCATCGCCAAGGACAACGACGAAGCGCTCGAACGCCTGCGAGGCATCGCCGACTACTTCCTGCTCCACGACCGCGACATTCTCGTCAGGGCCGACGATTCCGTCGTTCGACTCCACGACCACGACATTCTCGTCAGGGCCGACGATTCCGCCGACCGCCTGGACGACTGCGACGTGCCGGTCGGAGCCGACGATTCGGTCAGAGGCGATGCCGGGGAACCTCGGGTAGAGGGATCTGGGTCGGAATCTCCCGCTGTCCGAACCGTCTTTCTGCGGCGAAGCCGTGGATTCGTCCCGGTGCCGATCGACATGGGGACGCCCGCACCTGGCGTGCTGGCATTGGGCGGAGAGCTGAAGAACACCGTCTGCCTCACCCGGGGGCGGCACGCTTTCGTGAGCCAGCACATCGGAGATCTCGAAGACGAGCGCACGCTCTCATTCTTCGTCGAGACTTTCAAGCACCTCCAGAAGATCTGCGACGTGAATGCGGATTCGGTGGTCCACGACTTGCACCCCGAGTACCTGAGCACCAAGTACGCCCGGGGTCTATCCGGTGTGCGGCTCGTCGGCGTGCAGCACCACCACGCTCATGTCCTGTCCTGCATGGCCGAGCACAAGCACCGCGGCGCGGTGATCGGCATCGCTCTCGACGGCACCGGCTACGGCCCCCCAAGTGACCACGTCGACCACGCGCGGCCCACCAGCAAGACTCGCAACGGAGTTGACGACCAACGAGCCGCTCAGCGTCCCGTAACGCAGGTGTGGGGCAGCGAGTTCCTGCTCGTGGACGGCCGGGAGTACAAGCGCCTGGCGCACTTTCGCCCTGTGCCGCTGCCCGGCAACGCCCTCGCGATCCGACAGCCGTGGCGCATGGCTTTGGCGTTCCTGCACGATGCGCTCGGCCGGGACGAAGTGCTTGCCGCAAACGAGGCACTCCGACGTCCCCGGCCAGCGGCGGGAACCTCGAAGGCGACACCTGGGGTTGCAGGAGCCGGCGCCCCATCATCGCCGGGGCTGGCATGCGTGCAGCAGCCCCTTGCTGGAAGCCTTCTGGACCTGCTGGACCGCCGGCACCCGTTCGTGACTACCTGCGGCGCAGGCCGGATATTCGACGCGGTCTCTTCGCTCCTTGACGTCCGCCACGTGTCCAGTTTCGAAGGCCAGGCAGCGATGGAGCTGGAGATGTCAGCGAGCCCGGACACTGGCGTGCCTCCATTCCCGTTCAGCCTCGACGGACCGGGCACAGACCGTCCCGTGCAGGTCGCCGACGAGCCAAGCACGGGCGGTCCCATCCAGATCGTCGATGTACCAACCTCGGGTCGTCCCGTCCAGATCGACTTCCGGCCCATGTTCCGTGCCCTGATCCATGATCTGGCCGGGACTCCGGACCGGGCCGTGCTCGCCGCACGTGTACACGTCACCGTGGCCCGTGCGGTGATCGCGACTGCGAGGCTGCTGTCCGAAGCGACCGGGCTCAGGACCGTTGCCCTGTCCGGGGGAGTTTTTCAGAACCGCATTCTCTCCGCGCTGGTCGAGGACGGTCTTACGGCCGAAGGGCTCAACGTGCTCACGCATTCCCTGGTCCCTCCGAACGACGGCGGCCTGTCGTTGGGCCAGGCATACTACTGCACATTCTGAATTCGCCGGATGACGGACCGAACTGCACGAAGGTAATCAGCGAGCTACGACGAACTTCCCGCGGATGGGGTTTGCGCGGCCTGTCTCGACCAGCCTGTCCATGTGCTTCCGGACCATTTGGGATTCCCAGTAGAGAACCAGCTTGCTCAGTGCCGGGTGGTGCCTGGGAGTAAAGGGGAGCTTTGCTGCCATCTCCGCGATCGACTGCGGCGTTTCCATCATCTTCAGCAGCATCTCATCCCGCTCCGCAAACCGTGCGGCGAACGCGTCAAGCGCTGCCATGACCCCTTTGCGCAGCACGCCCATATGGCTGGAAACGACCAGCTCGGGGTTGAAGGATCTTACGAGGCTGAGGGAAGCCTCGTATTCGCCGATGCTGGACTCAGCGTTCCCGTACCAGGGGCCACCTGGAGACAAGTCGATGTCGAACAGCAGCATGCAGCCCGACGATTCTTCGTAGAAACAGTAGTGATCTCTTACGTGACCGGGCGTGTGCACGGCCACCAGCTTGACCGCCCCGAGGTCGAACGCGGTTCTGCCGTCGTAGGTCCTGGTGGATCGTGCAGGCGTGAATCCCATTACTCGGGTGACCAGGCTCTTCCAGAGGCGCTGCTCTTCCTCGCCCTCTGCGAAGCGCTGGGCCATCAGGTCAAGATCGCCGAAAGTGTCAGCCCCTTCCTGGGGCACGAAGATCGGAGCGCTGTCTGCAAGCGCGCCGCAGCCCGCAATGTGATCAGGGTGGCAATGCGACACCACCACGATATCTACCTTGAATTCCTTCAGGAACGCGGGCAGGGCCTTGGGGCCGATGCCGACGTCGAAGAGGATCTTGCGCTCAGCGTCCACGTAGATGGAGTGGGAGAAAGGGAATCGGCCGCCGTTTTCCCCAGGCACCAGATAGATGTTCTCGGCAACGGACAGAAGCTCCACTTCTCGGACTCCTTTCCCGGATCCCGGCTCCGACTCGCCACAGAGTAGGGGTGTCCCGTCCCGATGTCAAAAGAGATCTGCGGTTCGGTTTGCGGTTTGCCGTAGTTGCTATATGATCCGTTCCCTTGGTGCACGCATCGGAGCGATGAGAATGCCTCTTGTCGTAAACGTTGCAGAAGGAACCGGAGAGAACCGCAACGCGGTCGCCTCCCGCATGGAGCTTGGCGGCGCGGAAGTGCTGTTGCTGCTTGAAGCCGATGCGGAAAGAAGCGATGCGCGTTCACTGCTCCAGGCTGGCGTGGGTGCAGTGGTCGGCGCCATGGCTTCGGCGCCGGTGTCGTCGAGGCAGAGGTGGATGGAAGACGCCTTGCGTCAGGCCAACCGTGCCGTATTCGATGCCTCATCCAGGAATCCGGCCCTCCACGGAAGGCTGGTGTCCGCCACCGTCGCAGTCGTGGACGGAGAGACCGTGCACGTCGCGTCGTGTGGAGCCAACGCGGTTTACCTCAGGTCAGGCGGTCGAACCGAGACCGTTGCCGAGTGCGAGAACGTTCTTCACAGGCTGGCGACCAGCGGGCTCGACACGGGGCGGGGGGGGGCGGAGATCGACGGGTCTCTGCGGCGTCCGGTAAGCGGTCTGGGTCTTGCCCCGGATCTGTTCGAGGTGAGGCAGACGGCTACCCGGAAGCTGGCAGATGGTGCGGAAGTCGTACTGTGCGGGGCCGCCGTCATGCATCACGTGACATCCGCCCACCTCGACTCCGTCCCTTCAAAGGGGACCACCTACAACACCGCGAGCCGCCTATATCGTTTCGTCGAATCGCGGCTGACCGCACCATCCGCTGTGCTGGCGGCCCGGTATTCCGGGGCCAGGCGGCCGGAAGAGCTTTCGGAGGGAGTCGTTGTCGAACGCGTGCGACAACCGGGAAGCAGGCTGGGGCTGGTGTTGCTGGTGTTGGCGCTGGCAGCGGTCCTGGCCGGAGTCTTCGTGTTGTTCGGAGTGGATTGGCAGCCCGGTGCGGAGAAGCCAAAGGCCCTGCCTCCCGACCTCCGGCTGGTCCCAAAGACGGAGACGTCCATTCCCGATGTCACAGCGCAATTGACGGAGCCCGCGGCCGCCGCTGCACAGCAGCAGTCGGCTTTGGCGGACGTGGTGGAATCCGGCGAGGAGCTACGCGGCGAAGAGCTGCGAGGCGTCGGTGCTGGACGCGATCGCTGACTTGAGCGTCTTGAGCGCACGGTCTTCGATCTGTCTCACCCTTTCCTTGCTGATGCCGAGACGTTCACCCAGCTCGCGCAGCGTCATCTGCTCGTCAGCGAGGTGGCGTGACACCACGATCATGCGCTCACGCTCTTCCAGGAGGTCGAGGGCGTTCTTGACCGCCTTCGACATGAGCTCCGCCTGCTCGCGCTCCACGAGGATTTCGTCGGAGGACGGCCCCGCGGCCGCAAGGCGCTCGTGCATGGAGAACTGCGACTCCGAGTCCTGAGACGAGAGGGGCGTGTCCAGCGAGACGTCCCTGCCCTGAAGCCTCCGCTCCATCTCCTCCACGTCCCGGACCGTGCCGCCCACCGCGGCAGCGAGCTTCTCGCGGGCGCGCTGTTCCTCTTCCTCCGTCATCATGCGCCGCAGTCTCTTCTGCGAGCTCTGCATGTGGTTGAACAGCCGCCGCTGGAGCTGAGTAGTCCCGATCTTGACCAGGCTCCAATGTTTGAGAATGTATTCCTGGATGTAGGCCCTGATCCACCAGACAGCGTACGAGATGAGCCTGAACCCACGGTCTGGATCGTAGCTCTGGACCGCCCGCACCAGCCCCAGGTTGCCTTCCTGCACCAAGTCCACGATCGAGAAGCCGTAGTTCCTGTATTCCAACGCAATCTTGATCACGAATCTCAGATTGGCAGACACAAGCTTGTCTGCACACCGACGGTCGCCGGTCAGTCTCCACTGCCGCGCGACCTCCAACTCGTCCTTGGGGCTCATCATCTCCAAGCGAGAAACGCTGCGGAAATACTCCGTCAACTCTCCGTTTCCGGCGAAGGCGTTTACGCTCATGGTCCGCTCCTCCCGCCTCATGTAACTTCGTTATTGTCAACCACCAACAACTAAAAGATAAGTGGAGTCCACTTATCCGTCAAGCGCAATTTTTGCGGCGGGAGAAAAGCTTGCGAATCCTGCATGTTAGGTTAGGATGAGCGGCATGTCGGGTCGCGTCATACGCCCGGGGATCCCGGTATTGCTGGTTGGTTGTTGCATTCTGGGACAGTGCTGTCTCAGCCCGGACACCCTTCTTCCCGAGCGAAGATCCTCGAGCCCCTCGCCGGGAACGGAAGCACGGGGTGAGTCGCCGGGACAGGTCCCAATCGTTGGACAAGCGCAGGGATGCGTTCCCGCTCCGGGCAGAGGCGTCTGCCAGTCCGGGGACGTGACAGGAGGGAAGGGACGTTCCCATTCCGGGGCCGTGGCAGCGGACGGGAGAGGTGGTAATCCCGGGGAGATGACAAAGGGAAAAAGACGGACGTCGAAGAGGGGCCATCCGGAAGGCTGGGAGAGGCTGGCGAGACGCGCTCAGCAGGACGAGACGTGGACGCTTCCTCTTCCGGTCAGTCCCAGGCGGCATCCGGATCTTGGGCTTCCTCGGCATGGATCGATCTCGGTGGGGAACATTGCGACCGGCTGGCTGGTGGACGGGCTCGTGGTGCCGTTCGACGGAGCCTCTCACCGAGTGATGGACGAGCACCGGAAGCGGGGAACGAACTTCGGGACGGACGAGCTGGTGGACGCGCTGCTGTCTGGGGCCGGCGCAGTGGCCAAGCAGTTCCCAGGCTCCAAACTGTCTATCGGCAACCTCAGCAAGGGGGGCGGTGGAGACATCCCATGGAGCATCTCGCACAATGCGGGCAGGGACGCGGACATCGGGTTCTACATGCTGGACGAGCAGGGAGTGCCGGCGTACCTGCCTTCGATCGTTCCACTGACTCCGCCCGACGGCACGGTCGAAATCGAGGGGCGGTTGTATCGGTTCGATCCTGCGCGGAACTGGGCATTTGCGAAGGCGATGCTTTCCAACCCGGAACACAGGGTGCAGTACCTGTTCTGCGCAAGGTTCCTCATCCGTCGGATGTTCGAGTATGCAGAGGCACACGGCGAGGACAGGAAGTGGCTGGCGTCGCTCGATCCGATTCTGCGGCAGCCCCGGGGGACCGCACCCCACGATGATCATTTCCACGTGAGGGTTTATTGCTCTGAGGAGGATTCGGCCGAGGGGTGTCGCGACATCGTGCAGGGAGAGGAGATCGTTCCCCGACAGAACGCCGGCTACAGGGCGCAAGTGGCGCGGGCGCAAGGCGTCATCGAAGCCGGGCTGAGGCGGGCGAAAGCTCGGGACGCTGCCGACATGGATGGCGAGGGAGTTGCGGCCACGCCCGGTGGGGAGGGGACGGCCCGAGGGGGAATCGGGCCGGGAAGCGGGTCGAGTGATGGGCCGAGCGCAGCCGAGATCGCGGACGCAGTCGACGCGTTGTCGTTGCTGTCTGCGAAGGTGGGGAAGGAGAAACTGTGGGCGCTGCTGGCGACATGCGAGGAGCCCGCGTGCGGCCGGATCCTGGCGAATGCGGAGCGGCGCGGGCTTGCACCGCCGGTGGGTCTGCTTGGCGGCATGCTGGAGCGAACGTTGGATCCGGAGACGGCCCTTGGTGCGTTCCGGCTGCTGAGGCGAGGAGAAGCCAAGGCATCTGCGGCACTGGCCAAGGGGCTGCTGACGTCCGAAGGAACGCTCAGTAAGGAGCACGATGTCTTCCCGATCGCGGCTCGAATCAAGGTAGAAGCGGCCCACCTGCTGGGCTGGGTCGGCACCCGCCGCGATGTGCCCGCATTGCTGCCGCTGGTGGCCTCGGACGATGCGGAAGCGCGTGCCGCGGCAGTCTGGGCGGTGCATGCCATCGTCGGGGCCGAGGTCTTCCCCGGGGGAGAAGCTGCGGCCTCCGAACCGGCAAAGGTTCCCGACCCCGCAGCGGTCTGGGATGCGTGGCGCAAGCAGAACGGGTCCGGGGAGAGGGTGTTTCGGGAAGAGCTGCGGCGGCACGGATATCGCGTCAAGAAGCTCACGGAAGAGTCGGTCCCGGAGTTGCTCCGTGCAATCGAGGACCCCAGGGATCACATATCACTGCACGCTCAGAGGACCCTCAGGAAGATCCTCGGCGTCGACGGCGCCGTCAACATCAAGGACAAAGCCCAGGCGCATTGGGACTGGTCGCAGGCGTTCTACCGGAAGAACGGCAAATAGGGCAGCAATCACCGATGGTGTTGGGAGCAAGTACCAAGAGAAGGGGGGGCCGGTTCGGTGAGACGCGATTAAACACGAAAGGGGAGCGGCTGACCGCTCCCCTTCCGTGCCCCGGGTCGAGCCTTTTCTAGCGCCCGATCGGGACGGAGAAGGGCTGACGGAGGAGCAATTTGGAGCCATCCTTGGTGGGGGCGATCTTCACCATGCGGACGGTGTCGCCGTCACGCAGGGTCACGTTCCACGTGTCGGTGCGGACCATGTGCGCCATGCCCACGACCTTCAGGCCGGCCACGGACTTCTCATTGTTGTAGAGCTCCCTGAAGGCGGCGACGGCGTCCGATGCCTTGGTGGTGCTCTTGAGGACCAGGATTTCCTTGCCTCTGGTGTCCTTGCCCGGGGCGGCATCCAGCACCTTGATGCCTGCGGCCTCGACTGCCTTGCGGCTGGTGTCGAATCGCTTCCCGTCGGCAGCGAATGCGAGAGTGGAAAGCCCCATCGTGAATGCTGCGAGAACTGCTACCGTGATAAGCCTCTTCATCGTCAACCCTCCTCGTCAAATGGTTGTCAGCACCGATTTCAACTTCACGGGGGCCCATTAGACGGGGCCATCGAACAATATTCACACATTTTTCGGCGAAGCGCTACGTGTTGACACTCCTTTCTTTCGCGCGTACACTCGCCCGAGTTTAGAGTGGAGGCGCAGCATGCGGAAATCCCTTGTACTCAGCACAGCTTGTGCAGTGGTCGCCTTGGCGCTTGCGTGTCCGGCCATGGTGAGCGCGCAGCCTGACGCGAAGCCCACGCTGCTCGTGCTGAAGGCGGACTCGGACAAATTGTCCGAAAAGCAGGCCCAGTCGATCCTTAAGGAAACAAAGGCCGGAATCGCGAAATATGAGAAATATGTTCTGATGGACACTCCGGAGATCGACCTTCTGGACGAGATGGTCACTTACGAGTGTATAGAAATGGATGCTGCGTGTTTGTCTGCGGTGGCGGAGAAGCACAAGGCGGGGTTCGTCCTCTACACCTCCTGGGATGGTACGACGCTTACGGTTCGCCTGGTGGACGTGGGGGCGAAGACCTTGGTGGGCGAGCACGTTGCGACGCCTGCCAAGGGGAAGGTCGAGCAGGAGGTGACGGGCGCCGGCTTGGTCAAGGTGTTCGGGCCTCTGCCGGAGAAGCCGGTCCTGGTGATGGTGACGATTGATGCCAACGTGGAAGCGGCGGAGGTGTTCATCAACCAGAAGCGTCTGGGCACGACGCCGTTGAAGGTGAAGCTGAAGCCGGGTGCATACACGGTATCGGTACGCAAGAAGGATTTTCTGATGGTCGAGGAGAAGCTGCAGGTGGCTGCCACCGAGACCATGGATTGGAAGGCCAGTCTGAAGCCGATCCCGGTGCAGGCGGAGAAGCCGGTGATAGTGCCGCCGGTGAAGCCGCCGGTCACCGCGAAGAAGGACAGGAAAGACGACGAGGAGACGCCGTTCTACGGCACGTGGTGGTTCTGGACCGCGGTCGGAGTCGGGACTGCTGCGATTGCCACGGGAACGGTGCTCGCGGTCACGGCCGAGGGGGAGCAGCCTCCGGTCGGAACAGTTCGTTTCTCGATCAGCCCGTCTGCTGCCGAGAACGACGCGATCTTCTTCGAATAGCGGGCAAGGGAGGCAATATCTAATGAGAACCATGCGCAGCATTTTCGCCGTACTGCTCGTCATCTCCTTTGCGTCGTGCGCGGAGCCGGAGGATGTGCCCGTGCCTGCAGAGAACGAAGAGGTCGGGTCGGTCACATTGAGTCTTTCGACCGCGTATTCCGCCATCAACCTCTCGGTGATCGATTATTTCAGGATCAGGGTGTACCCGTCCGCGCCGAAGGATGAGAAGGAAGCCACGCTGTTCGATTCGCTGGATATCCACGGCTGCTTCAAGGCTGGCGGCACGGAGATCAAGATCCAGGACCTCAAGGCGGGAAGCGATCGGTTCGTGTACTACGAAGGGTTTGCTGATGCCAATTGCTCCAAGCGGGTGGCGGTGGGAATCCGGGGTGGGATCTCCATCGTGACGAAGTCCAAGATCCAGGAAGAGGCCGAGACGGTGCCGTGCTCAGAGGACGTCACGTGCAGCGACGCGGTTCACCCGGATGCGAAATGCGAGTGCGAGAAGGAAGTCGGCGAGGACGGCAAGGCCGAGGCATACTGCAAGGCCGGCGTCAGCGGTTTCTGCTCGGTTTCCCCGCCTGTATTCGTGCCCCTGTACGAGGTCGGCAAGTTCAACAAGCTTCCCGCTCCCTCCAAGGAGCTCCTGGCCAAGGCTACCCAGGTGTCGTGTGAGAAGGACGACGACTGCCGCGACAAGGTGCACGCGGCATCCACCTGCGACTTGAACCTCGGGTACTGCACGGTCGAGGGGCTCTTCCCGTTCACGCCGTCGCGCCCCAGGGCATTCCATGGTGCGGATGTGCTTGGCGATGGGACCGTGGCGTTCTCGGGAGGATTCACGTCGGTGAAGGAAGGCGGAGACACGTTCGTGGCCGACGGCCCGTTCTTCGAGCTGTACAACCCGAGAAGCGGTTTGTTCGAGAAGGCGGCGGTCGAGGCCGAGTTCGGCGGGCAGAAGGTGGCTTTCCACCGGACCGCGCTGTTGGGGAACAAGCTGCTGGTGGCTGGCGGCATCAGCGAGGCGACCATGGAGTTCGAGACCGGGGCGGAGCTGAAGCTCAAGCTTGCGGTGCCGGTGACGTACGACGGGTGCTCGAATGGGGAATGCAACAACTTCTCGAACGCGATCCTCAGCGCCGATTTCGGGGCCGTGAAGGTCCTCACCGGGACCTTGCCGCGCGGCGTAATGGCGCATCGCCTCGGGGTGGTGAACCAGGGCTCTGATCCGTACGTGATCGTATCGGGCGGAATGACGTACCTCAACGAGTCCAAGGACACGTCGGCCTCCGACCGTTACGTGAAGTGCGGTGGGGCGGACATCAAGGCCGGGGACGCGATCGTGTGCGAGGAGAGCGACAAGACGGCGATGGCAGCTCCGCGCTATGCGCACGCAGACGCATGCCTCGTGCCCGCTGCGGACGGAGATGCGTGCGACGAGTACCTGCTGTTCGGCGGCGTCGCGGCGGAGCTTCCTGCGGGCGAGGAGTTCTCCAGCACAGGGGAGGAGACCTTCAACAAGCCGCTGACGTTCACCGAGGTTACCAAGCTGAACGAGGCGTTGTTCCCGCTGCTGGCCAAGGTGGAAGGCGACGACGGAAAGGACAATGCGAAGCTGTACGTGTTCGGCGGGATTTCGGCAGCGGCGGTCTCCGTTCAGAGCACCGAGAACGATCTCCAGTTCTTCTTCTCCGCTCCCGATATTGTGCCCCAGAAGCTCACGGTCAACCTCACCAACTCGTCGATGACGATTGCAATGCCGGACCTGACCAAGCTGGACTCCGCCGGGGACGTGTTCCGGCTGTTCCCGACGGTGTCGGTTGAAGATGGCGGTCGCGTGATGATGGCCGGCGGTCTCGGGGAGGACGTGCTGCCCACCAAGAGCGTGTTGTTCTTCGAAGATCCGAATACCGACGCGCTGACCTATTCGGGCAAGGCCAACCTTGGCGAGGCCCGCTTCGGCCATACGGCCACGGTGCTCACGTCCGGGCTGCTCAAGGGCGCAGTGCTCGTAGTCGGTGGCTTGACGTTGAACGAGACCAAGGACGCAGTGGTCTTCGCAAAGAGCGCGGAAATCTACATTCCTTAAGGAATGGCCGCCCGAAGCCTCTCCTCGAACAGTCTCCCGACCGCACTACTTGCAATCTGGCTGGTGGCAGGCGCTGCACTGGTCAACGGCTCTCCGTATTTCAAGGACACAGCGGAGTTGACTGCGTCGGTGGCCGGAGCGGGAATATCGCATCCAACCGGATTTCCCGCGCTGCATGCCGCGGGCCAGGCAGCAATCCGCATGGCGGTCGGCTCCGTCTCGTACCGGCTGTCGCTGTTTGCCTGGCTGTGTGCGGCCCTGACCGCGGTGCTGCTGGTCGCGTTGGTCCGCATGCTCGCGGAGCGTGCGGCTTTGCCTCCTCGGGTTCCGAGGAGGGAGCACGGGATTCAGAGCGGCGCCTGCTTGAGCTGGGCCGCTGCGTCGGGCGCTGTCGGACTCACGTTGTGCGACGTGGTGGATTTGCATGCCCGGAACTTCGAGGTCTACCTGCCAAGCCTTCTGCTGTCGGCAGCGATCGTGTCGTGTTGCGTCGCCGTGGCGCTGGGCAGGGGCGGCAGAGGCCCCGCGAGGCTGCTGGCACTGCTGGGCGGACTCGGCTTCGGCATGCACGTGACGTGCGTTGGCGCATTCCTGGCCGGAATGGGAGCTCTGCTTGTGTCGAGGCTTGTGTGCTCGGAGCGAAGCTCTTCGCAACGGGAGCCTGGTGAGGTGACCCCGGAGAGAAGCTCTTCGCATCGGGCACTTGGTGAGGTGACCCCGGAGCGAAGCTCTTCGCATCGGGCACTTGGTGAGGTGACCCCGGAGAGAAGCCTGGCGAAACGGGTTCTTGGCGGGGAGGCGCTTGCCAGGGCCGCGGGATATTCTCTGTTGTTCGTTGGGGGAGCGGCCGCGGTGCTGTACTTGCCGGTGCGTGCGGCCATGGGGCCGGTGCGGAACTGGGGAGACCCGTCGAGCATCGGGCGGTTGTTTGCGCACCTGACGGGGAACTCGATCCAGGAGTCGTTCCAGGAGGAGATGCTGGCGCTCGACGCGCTGCACGTCGGTTACTACGGCGGACTGTACGTAAAGCAGCTTTGGGATCAGTTGGGCCCGGCGCTTGTCCTGGCCTTGCTTGGGGTCGTCGGGCTCATGCAGCGGTCAGTCTCTGCGGCCCTTGTCCTGGTGCTCGTTTGGCTGATGGACGCTGTGTTCACGGTGTTGGTGAACCCGATGGCGCAGGTTGAGAAGCAGACGGGGACGCTGTCGCTGTTCTGTGCGCTGGTCCTGGCGGCGTACGGGGCGGCCTGGGGCGCCGAAGCGGTTGGGTGGGCCATCCGCCGGCCTCGCACGGCGTCCGGAATTGCCTGCGGAGCGACGGGCTGCGCAGCATGCCTGGTGTTGTTGTCGGGCCCGTTGTTTTCTGCCGGGAGGGCCGCAAGACAAGACAGGTTGGGGGCTGCTGCCTACGAGCTGTCTGTGGCGGGCATGCGCGACGCTCTGCCCGAATCGGT
>Ga0172371_10009352_pt1 | contig 13492 bp, 8 predicted proteins | sample Lak12m_FD_114543 | JGI IMG/M metagenome (GOLD analysis project Ga0172371, IMG submission 114543) | Freshwater microbial communities from Kabuno Bay, South-Kivu, Congo - kab_022012_12m | ecosystem: Environmental > Aquatic > Freshwater > Lake | place: Democratic Republic of the Congo: South-Kivu... | reverse complement strand
CGTCGACGCGGTCGAGCTCGAGGAGGGAGCGCACGTACACGGCGGGTGACATCCGGTCGGTGAGCGCGGCCTCGCCGAACAGCGACCACACGCCGGCGCCGGTGCCGAAGTGGGCGCCGAACACGCCCCAGGTCTGGCGATCTTCGGGGTAGGAGGCGCTGTCGGAGAACTGGAAGGGGCCGTCGAAGCGCCACAGCACGCTCGAGCCGTAGCCCGCCACGCCCACGTAGTGCCGCTCGCCCCACTGCAGGCGCAGCGCACCGCCGCCGAGCACCTCGTGGAACACGCGGGGCAACGTCTGGTACGAGAGCTTGTTCTGGCTCTTGGCGCTGGCGCTGGTCTCGCGGCAGTCGGAGTCCATGAAGCCGCGATACAAGCAGTACGAGCCGAACTCGTCGGGGTGCTTGGGATCGACGCCGTAGCCGCCGAAGTCGTACTGGTAGGCGCTGTCGTCCGAGAACGAGAAGAAGGCCGCCGCGTCGAGCGTCAGGTCGTCGCCCACGTCGAGCCCGTGCGCCGTGATGGCCGCGCCACGCTGCCCGCGCGCCATCGAGAAGCCCACGCCGTTGTAGGCCTCGTAGACGGTCTGATCGCGCGTCCAGCCCCAGGGCTGGATCTTCCCGGTCGTGTCGAAGGTCAGTCCCTGGCCGAAGCCCGCGCGGTAGTGGCCGGCGATCGCGTCGAATTTGCCCCAGCGTCCGGTGCCGTAGGCCTTGAAGCTCGACAACCCGGGCACGTAGGTCGTGCCGTCGGTCACGAAGTAGCCCGGCGTCGTGCCGGACCAGGGTTCGAAGCGTACGGGCGCGAGGTGCTCGTCCTGCAGCAGCGTCCAGCCCAGCGTGTAGCTGTCGAAGAGCGTGAAGTCGGCCTGCTGCGCGAACGCGGGCCGCGGGTCGGAGGGGTTGGCCTCGGTGCCCGCCGGGTCTCCGGAGTTGTAGGTGTCGATGCCGTTGCCGCGCAGCCGGACCCGTCCACGCACGTTCTTCAGCCAGCCCCACCCCTTGCCCGCGTCGACGAACGAGGCCATCTGCTCCCAGACCTCGTCGGGGAGCCCGGGCACCTCGAGCACGTCCTCGGGCAACGCGAAGTCTCCGTGCTGCTTGCGATACTTGAGGATGCGATCGGCCCACACGTACGACATGCCGGGCAGCTCGTACAGCTCGTCGCGGTCGGCGCGGTTCAGGTCGACGCGCGCGCGGATCAGGTCGCTCATCCGGTCCCGCTCGGTCTCGGTCAAGAGGCCGTTCTCGTACGCCTGGTAGATCCCGTCGTCGTCGTCGACCACGATGGGATCGGAGTACTCGACGGCGCCGGCGAGCGAGGGGGGCAGCAGCAGGGCCGCCGTCACCAGCAGGCCGACTCCCGCGCGGAGGACTCGCGAGCAGAAGGCAGGTCGCATCGTCACAGCTCTTCCCCCGCGGCCCACAGCCGCAGGAACTCGTCGAAGTACATGGAGGCGCCGCTGGCCGAGTCGAAGATGACCACGTTCTCGTTGTTCTTCGTGTCGGCCTGCTCGGTCCAGTTGAACGAGCCCGTCACCACGGCGGCCTCGTCGATGACCAGGAACTTGTCGTGCATGAGCTCGGGGTTGGTGTCGACCTTGAAGCCGACGCCGCGGCTCTTCAGGAACGAGGCGATGCCCCCGTCGAGCTGGTTGCGTTCGACCACCACCCAGGCCTCCACGCCGCGCTCCTTCACGGCGCGCGCGATGGCCTCGGCGATGCCGTAGTGCGTGAACGTGAAGACCGCCGCCACGAGGGTCTCGTTGGCGGTGTCGATGCGCTCGATGACGCGGTCGGCGCAGCCGTCGGCCGGGCAGAAGTAGATCTCGGGGGTGCCGTCGGCCGCCCCGCAGCCCGCGATCGCGATCGCGAGCATCAGCAGCACCGGGAAGCGGGCGAAGGTGGCGCGGTTCATGACGTCCGACGGCAGAGACAACAATCCATTCTGAAAGAGTCACCGCGCCGTTGTCAACGCGTGTCTGCGAGGTTCCATGGGGTTCGGGGCGCGCCGGGATCGCCGAGCTACCGCCGCATCGGGGCGAGGCACAGCGGCATCGAGGTCGCTCCCGTCGCGGGGTGGAGCGAGGTGGGGACGGTCTGGCAGTCGGCGCCTGAGGGGGGCGGCGCCGACGCTTCACGCGGGTCGAGCCAGGCCAGCCAGCCTCGCAGCGCGAACACCGGGACGCCAGGCGGGATGGCCGACAGGTCGGAGCCGGCGGGCAGGACCACCACGCCCTCCTCGTCGCGCAGCCGGCCGGGCGAGGCGAGCAGGGGGCGGCCGCTCTCCACGACGCGGTGCTCGACGTGGACGGGCGCGTTGAAGCCCTCCGCGCGCCCCTCGATGACCAGGACGGCGCGCGGGGGCAACCGGGGCAGCCGCTCGGCCAGGAAGGCGTGCTCCGCCTGCACCGGCGAGATTCGGCGCACGGTGTCGCGGCAGCCCCACCACGCGGCCAGGAGCGCGACGAGCCCGAGCGCCGCGAGCGGGATGGACGCCACGTGCCAACGAGGCCGCAGCCGCGTCGCCGAGGTCAGCAGCGAGGCCGCCGCCAACAACCAGAAGGGCTGCCCGTACAGGGCGCTCTTGGCCTCCTCGAGATCCAGGGGCGTACCGCCGAACGCCCCGGTGCCCTGCAGGCCGAAGGCCAGCGCCGGCAGCACCAGCCCGGCCAGCAGCGCCATCCAGCGCGCGGGACCCCGCGTGACCAGCGCCCCCCCCAGCGCCAGCGCGGCCTCGAGGGGCGGGCGCAGGCGCGGGTCGAAGGCCAGGTCCTGCGCGGCGCTCCACGCGGCCAGCCCGAGGCGCGGCAGCGCGTCGGCGGGGTGCTCCAGCAGGGGCATCCGCCCCCGGGCCGCCAGGCCGGGCAGGGCGGCCGCCAGGCCCGCGGCCAGGGGCAGCAGCAGCAGGCTCGCCCGCAGCGGCGCGCGGAGCAACGACCGGCCGCGCGCGTCGACGAGCAGCCACGCGCCCAGCGCCAGCAGGTAGATCGGCGCGTCGGGCCGCAGCGGCATTGCCAGGCCCCACAGGAGCCCGGCGGCCAGGAGCGCCGCGCGCTGCCCCGTGGCCAGCGCGACCTCCAGGGCCACCATCGCGCCGAGCAGCAGCGGCGTGAAGGTCACCGAGGCGTCGGAGCTTCCGCCGAAGCGCAGCTGCAGGGGCGCCACGGCCAGCAGCAGGCCGGCCAGCCAGCCCGCGCCGCGGCCGACCCAGGCGGAGCCCAGGGCCACCAGGAGCAGCGGGGCCAGCGAGCCCAGGGCCACGTTCAGGCCGGCCTGGGCGGCGACGCCGTCGGACGTGAGTGAGAGCAGCGGCATCGCCAGGGCAGCCAGCTCCTCGGAGCCGGGCTTGGGCGCCGGGGGCACGCGCTCGATCTCGATGTAGTGCAGCGGGTGGGGCGACCAGCGCAGGGTGCGCGCGCCCAGCGCCACGATCAGCAGCAGCAGCAGGCCCAGCAGCTGCCGGCGCGTCAGGCGCGACAGGGGGCCGGAGGCCGCGTGCAGCGCGAGCCCGGCGGCCGTCAGAAGCACCCCCCAGGCCAGCCACGGCAGCCCGGAGGACAACGGGGGCGCGGTGGACGCGGCGCACGACCACGCCAGCCCGTCGAGGCGCTGCCCGGCCTCGGCCGCCGCGGCCGTCCACGACGGGTCGGCGCCCTCTCGCACGAACACCGCCAGCGTGGCGCCGGTCCAGGCGGGCACGGGGGCGTCGGCCGGCAGGTTACGGAGGTGCGTGGCCACCAGGTGCTCGGGCTGCCCGGCGGCCGGCACGAAGCGGATGGCGCCGGCGTCGATGCGGATGTCGGACACCCTGGCGCCGCCCGTCGCCTGCCAGTGGTCGTCGGCGTACCCGAGGGATGCCACCACGTCGGGCGCGACCTGCGGACCGAGGGTGCACTCGGGAGCGAGCAGCGGCGGCAGCGCGCCCCACGCCACGCCGGGCGCCGCGAGCTCACCGAGCAGGGCGAGGAGGGGGAGCCACCGACCAATCCGCACGAGGACCTCCGTCGTTCACGGCATGGTCCACCGTACGGCCGGCGGGATCAAGTCGCTACTGCACGACCGCCACGGTGGTCTCGAAGACGGGGGGGTGCTCCAGGTGCTTCTTGACGGCGCACTGATTGGCCACGCGCACCAGCGCCTCGTGGTACTTCTCGGGGAAGCTGGCGGGCACGTTGATGGTCAGGTCGATCTTCCCGACCAGGCGGGTCTCGGGGTCGGCGTGCATGCGCTGGGTGATGGTGATGCCCTCGGTGGGCAGCCCGCGGTTCTGGCAGAAGCCGTTCACGTACACGCCGGCGCAGGTGCCGATCGACGCCAGGAACAGCGCGAACGGCGCGGGCGCCTCGCCGGTCTGGTCGGTCTTCACGATCAGCCCGCCGAGATCGGCGTACACCTTCTGGTCGCCCGCGAAGAAAATCTTGAACTCCATCGAATCCTCCCGTGGGAAAAATGCGAATCGCTGGCCCTCCAGCGGCGCTCAATCTACGTTCGCGGGGTGGGATTTCAAGGGGGGGGAGGGGGCTCTCAGTACTTGCCGGGACGTAGCCGCTCCGGGGGCACCTCGCCCGACACGGGGTAGCCGTACTTCGGCCAGAAGCCCACCAGCTCGTGGTCGGCCAGCGTCAGGGTCTCGACGTACTTGGGGTTCTTGTACCCCAGCAGCCGGGGCACCACCAGGCGCGCGGGGAAGCCGTGGCTCACGGGCAGCGTGTGGCCCGCGACGCCCAGGGCCAGCAGCGTCTTCGGCTCGTTGGCCACCGCCAGAGGCAGCGATTCCGTGTACACGCCGCCGCGGCAGCCCACCGAGACGTGGGTGGCCGGCGCCAGGGGCTGCACCAGATCGAGCAGGTCGGCCAGCCGCACGCCGTCCCAGGGCACGTCGTAGACCGACCAGCCCTCGACGCAGTGGAAGTCGGTGATCTGCCCCTTCAGCCCGAGCTGCAGCAGGTCGCAGAAGCGGAAGGTGCGCGGCGTCGCCACCAGCCCGTCGATGGTCAGCTGCCAGTGGGTCAGCAGGTCGACCAGGTCCTGCTCGTCGACGGTGCGCACGTTCCAGTTCGCGAAGATGTCGTTCGACGAGCTCCGCGCGGGCTCGGGGATGCCCCCCGGCGCGCACGCGCCATCCGCCAGCGACGTGCGGTCGACGGCCGCGTCGGTCAGGTCGGCGTCGCTCGCCGCGTCGGCAGGGCCGTCCGGGTCGGCGCCCGGAACGTCGGTGTCGCCGCCGGCGTCGGTGCCCGGCACCAGGTCGGGGTCGGCGCCGTCGGGCCCGGTGGCGTCGGTTCCGGCCTGGGCGTCCCGGCCGCAGGCCTGCACCAGGGGAGAGGCCAACCCCAGCACCGTCGCGCGGCCCAGCCATTCGAGCAGGGTGCGCCGCCGGACCGACGCCGGGGTCACGCTCGGGTCGTCGTCTCTCACGATGGAGCCTCCGCGGTGGATGGGCTCGCGCCGGCGCGCGGGCCGCGACGATCAAGCTAGCGGCGCTGTCGGGATCCGCAAGGGAGGCGGTCGCCGTTCACTCGGCCGGCGGTGCGCAGGTGACCGGGTCGACGCACGCGAAGCAGCCCGCCTGCACGGCCATCACGAGCCCCTCGCCGCACTCGGGGGGCGCGGCAGGGCACTCGGCGGGATCGCCGTCGTCGCAGGTGCAGGTGGCCGCGAACACGCAGTGGTAGCAGCCTTCGAAGGCCGCCAGCACCAACGGGGCGGCGCACACGGGCGGCATCACGCGGCAGAGGACCTGGGCGTTGTCGCTGCACTCGGAGTCGTAGGGGTACAGGCAGGCGCGCACCGCGGCGGAGACCGCCACCGAGATGGGCTCGGAGGCGCCCAGCTGGCCGGCCGGCGCCTCAGCGTGCACCCGCACCAGGATGACGTCGCCCACCTTGGGCACCTGGCCGAAGTGGAACGCCGTGAACTCGAGGGGCAGGGCGTGGTCCGTGGTCGGCTCTTCGGTCACGGGCACCTGGAAGCTGGCGGTGAAGTCGTTCAGCGCGACCTCGACCGAGCTGGTGGCCGCGATGGAGGTGGTCCACGCCAGGCTCACGCGGTAGATCCCCACCCCCGGAGCGCTCGGGGCGCACGCGGCGGCGTCGACGTGCAGCTCGACCGACAGGGGAATCAGCACGTCGGCGGGAAGCTCTTCGAGGGGCAGGTCGGGCTCCTCGGCCACGTCGGCGAGGGGCTCGACGGGCTCGGCCGTCGTTTCGTTCGCCGTCTCGGCGGGGGTGTCCGGCACGTCGGCAGCCGGCTCGGCGTCGGCCGCCCCCTGGTCGCCGCTCGTGTCGGTGGCAGGCACGTCGGCCGGGGCTGCGTCCGTCGCTTCCGACGACGACCCGCAGGCGGAGAGCCACAGGACGAGGAGCAGCGCGAGCAGGGCACGGGCGTGGAGCATGGGCTCCTCCTTCCTGGGCTGGAGATGCGGGGCAGATTGGATGATAAGCGCGCCCCGGCCGCTCGGAAAGGGGGGGGCGTCCGGAACGGGGTCAGGACGCGTTCGAGGCCTCGGCGGCCGCCTCGTTCTCCTCGGCCTCGACGTCGCCGAAGTGCTGCGCGACGTCGTCGAAGCGGTCGGCGACCGAGGCGAAGGCGTCGGTGAGCGACGGATCGAAGTGCCGCCCCGACAGGAACAGGATGCGCTCGCGGGCCTCCTTCAGGGGCATGGCTTCCTTGTAGCTGCGCTTGGTCGTGAGCGCGTCGTACACGTCGGCGAGCGCGACCACGCGCGCCTCGATGGGGATGTCGTTGCCGGTCAACCCCTGGGGGTAGCCCTGGCCGTCCCAGCGCTCGTGGTGGCACAGCGCGATGTTCTGCGCCACCTCGGACACGCCCGCCTGCTTCAGCAGATCGTAGCCGAACGTGGTGTGGCGCTTCATCTCCTCGAACTCTTCGGTGGTCAGCTTGCCCGTCTTCTTGAGGATGTGATCGGGCAGGCCGATCTTGCCGACGTCGTGCAGGCTGGCGTAGGTGCGGATGAGCGAGATCGAGAAGTGGTCGAGCCCGCACGCCTCGGCCAGGACGGCCGCGTACTCGGAGACGCGCCTGACGTGGTTGCCGGTGGACAGGTCCTTCAAGCGGTTGGCGCCCTCGAGGGCCGTGATCAGGCTGAGGTTCAGCTGGTAGAGCTCCTGGGTACGGCGGCGCACCAGGTCGTCGAGGTGCTGTTTTTCGCTCTGCAGGCGGGCGTAGAAGTGCTTGATGCGCAGGAGCGAGCTGACGCGCGCCCGCAGCTCGAGCTCGTGGAAGGGGTAGTAGAGGAAGTCGTCGACGCCGACGTGGAAGCCCTTGACCTTGTGCTCGAGGTTGTAGAACGAGGTGACGAGCAGGAAGGGGATCACGCGGTATTCGGCCTCCTTCTTGATCAGGCGGCACAGGTCGAAGCCGTTCACCTCGGGGATGTCGACCTCGGAGATGATGAGGTCGGGCATCAGCTTGCCGAGCACCATCGCGGCTTTCTTGCCGTCGTGCGTGAGCGTCAGGCGGTAGCCGAAGGGCTCCAGGGCGTCGCGGATCTCCTTCTCGACGCGGGAGTTGACCGCGACGACGAGGATGTTGAAGTGCGTATCGAAATGGATGCCGCCCCGGTCCGAAATGGCCGCCTCCGTCGCTTGCCGCCGCGTCGTGTCACGCGATCCAGCCTCGACATAGACTAGTCGTCGACGCCGAAAAGTCGAATGAAAACTATGTCGTGGACTCGGCTACGCCGCGCCCCTGGCGAGCGCGTCGTCGAGCAGTTGCGTGATCAGCCGCGCGTAGGGAACGCCGGCTACGCGGGCTGCCTTGGGGAAGAGCGACTCGTCGGTGAGCCCGGGCAGCGTGTTGGTCTCGAGCACGTAGAGAGCGCCGCCCGGCGTGACGCGCACGTCGGTGCGCGAGAAGCCGCGACAACCGAGCGCGTGGTGGGCTTCGAGCCCGACCTTCTGCAGGCGCGCCGCCAGCTCGGGCGTGATCTCGGCAGGGCAGATCTCTTTGTTCTTGTTGCTCTTGTACTTGACCTCGTAGTCGAAGAACTCCCCGTCGAGCACCACGATCTCGATGATCGGCAGGGCGCGCGCGGGCCCTTCGGTCACCACGTCGAGCACGGGCACCGTGAACTCGCGCCCGGAGACGAACTCCTCGACCAGCAGGCGCCCGTCGATCGCGCCCACGCGGGCCACCGCGCCCTCGAGCGCCGCGCGGGCCTTCACGATCTCGATGCCCACGCTGGAGCCCAGCCGTGGCGTCTTCAGCACCCAGGGCGTGGGGAACGTCGTGGCGATGCGCTCGGCCAGCGCCGGCGCCGCCTGGGCCGCGGCCTCGGGCGAGCGCGGCACGTCGAGCAGCAGGGCGCGGGGCGTGGGGATGCCCGCCGCGCGGTAGACCGCCTTGGCGTGGGCCTTGTCCATGGCCACGGCGCTCGCCACGTGGTCGGAGCCCACGTAGGGCACGCCGGCCAGGTCGAACAGCGACTGCACGCGCCCGTCTTCGCCATAGGGGCCGTGCATGGCCAGGAAGGCGGCGGCCGGAGCGAGCCTGCGCACGCGCTTCAGCGCCTCGTCGAGCGGCACGCCCTCGGCGCCGTCGGCGTCGTCAGGGTGGGCGAATACCCAGCGCGAGTTGTCGCGCGACAGGATGACCGGGTGCGGCGTGTAGCGTTCGCGATCCACCCCCGCCAGCACCGATCGGCCCGACCGCAACGACACGTCGTGCTCGCCGCTGTTGCCGCCCATGACCACGAGGATGTCAGGCACCTTTCGACGTCCCAACCTCGTCCTCCTCCTTCGTCCCGTCGCCATCCTTGACGGTGTCGGGCTCGGAGTCGTAGTAATGGCTCTTATAGTAGTAATTCTTGCTTCTGTAGTAGTAGTAGCGTCGACGGCGCAGGTCGAGGTCGTTGAGGATGGCGCCGATGACGTTGACGTTCAGGTTGCGCAGCTCGCGCAGCACGAAGCGCAGGGCGCCCCGCGTGGTCGCCTTGGCGCGGGCGACCAGCACGATGCCGTCGATCTTCTTGCCGATGACCAGCGCGTCGGTCACCGCCGTGACGGGCGGCGAGTCGTAGATCGCGAAGTCGAAGCGATCGCGGACGGTCTGCACGAGCTCCTCGAAGCGTGCCGAGTGCAGCAGCTCGGTCGGGTTCGGCGGCACGGAGCCCGCGGGCAGCAGGAACAGGTTCTGCACGGGCGTCGGCACCACGTACTTGTCGAGATCGCCCCCCGTCACCAGGAACTCGGTGACGCCCTTGCGGCGCTTCATGCCGAACACGGTGTGGATGCGGGCGCGCCGCAGGTCGGTGTCGATGAGCAGCGTGCGCTTCCCCGATACCGCCATGGAGATGGCGACGTTGACCGAGATGGTGGTCTTGCCCTCCTGGGGGTTCGCGCTCGTGATCAGGATGGAGTGCAGCGGGTTCTCGGGGCGCAGGAACATGAGGTTCGTGCGGATGTTGCGGCTGAGCTCGGAGATGTTGGAGCGCGGGCGCAGGAACGTGATGAGCTCGCGCGACGACGAACCGGACGAGAGCTCCTTGAACTCCTGGTTGCGGATGCTGGGCAGCACCCCGAGGAAGGTGAGCTGAAGGTCCTCCTCGAGGTCCTCGCGCGTCTTGACGGTGTTGTCGAGCAGCTCGATCAGGAACGCGCCCGCCATGCCGAGCAGCAGCCCCATCAACACGCCGAGGACCAGGTTCAGCTGCACGCGCGGGCGGATGGGCTTGGTGGGGCGGAGCGCCAGGTCCTGCACGCGCACGTTGTTGGTCTCGACCTGCGCGCTCATGCTGGTCTCGGTCTGGCGGTTGCGCACCGCCTTGTAGAACTCGGTGGCGGCGGTCTTCTTGGCCACCAGCGGCTCGTACTGCAGCCAGATGCCGTTGATGCGCGTCTCTTCGTCTCGGTTCTCGGTCAGCGCCGTGTTCAGGGCGAGGATCGAGGACTCGACCTCGCGCAGCTCGCGCCGGAGCGACTCGATGCGCGCCGTGATCTGCTTGCGGATGGTGTCGTCGAGGTACGTGAGCTTGGGCTCGAGCGCCGCCAGCTTCGGGTGCTTCTCGCCGTACGTCTCGGACAGGTCCATCATCTGCTGCCGGACCTGCAAGTAGTTGCGCTTCAGCTCGGACACCAGCGGGTCGTTCAGGATCTCGCCGGCACCGACCTCGAAGACGTCCTTGGCGTGCAGGAAGGGCTGCAGCTCGCGCACCTTGGCCGTGAGCTCGACCCGCCGACCCTCGAGCTCGGCCAGGCGGCGCGTGGCCTCCTCGAGGCGCGTCTTGATGGCGGTGCGCTGGTTCTCGAAGGTGCCGACGTTGTAGGTCTTCTCGAACTCGTAGACCGCCCTTTCGGCCTCGTCGCGCTCCTTCTCGAGGCGCACCACCAGGTCGTTCAGCTCGGCGTGCGCGTCGAGGATGACCTTGCGCTTGTACTCGAGGTTGAAGGCCGTGTAGGACGTGGCGTAGGCGTTGACGATGGCCTGCGCGATCTCGGGGTCGGCGTCCTCGGCGTGCAGGTACACCATCATGGAGTTGTCGAGCGGCGAGACCTCGAGCGTCGACATGAGGCGGAGCGCCAGGTCGGTCTCGGGATCGCGCTCGACGCTGGAGGTGCGCCCCCGCAGCTTGTCGATCAGGCCGCGCTCGCGCAGCACGTCGATGACCTTGCGGGTCACCTCGAAGCTCCGGATGATCTCGTGCTGCGTGGTCAGGTAGTCCTGGGCCGCCCAGTAGCTCTGTCCACCGACCTGCACGACGTCGCGGACCGACGACAGCACCTGCGGCGGGTTGCGATCGATGACCAGCGAGGCGGTGGCCCGGTACACCGGGATCTCGTGCTTGGTGTAAAACCACGACGCCGCGACCGAGACGACGAAGACCCCCAGGATCAGCCACTTCCTCTTCAGGAGGATCGAGAGGTAGTGCTGCAGGTCCTTGTCTTTGCTGGGGGTTAGCTGGTCCATTCCCCTCCTCGTGGTCTGCCGGGGGAGCCGGCACGGCGTCGGCGCGAAGTCACGGGATTATAGGGGTGTCGTGGCGGGGTTTCAATGGCCGAGGATTCCGAAGGGCTCCGTCACGTACGTCACGTGGATCCACCAGCCGGTCAGGTCGTTCAACGTCTCGGTGGGCACGCCGGCCAGCAGGTTCGCGAGCGTGACGCGCTCGGCGGCCGAGACCGACAGCTCGGTGGTCGCGTCGGCCTCTGCGATGAAGGCGTGGACGGAGATCGACTGCACGCCGTCGATGGGATCGCCCGACAGGACGGCGCTCTCGCGGATGGCGGAGGCCGAGAACAGCGAGCTGCCGAACAGGAACAGCGTGGGGCCCTCGAGCCTGGTCAACAGGCAGGGCGACGCCACGAGGGGGTCGTCGGAGCAGTTTCCGCTGGTCGCCCACGTGTCGATGGTGCCGGTGTACATGGGGAACGTGCCGTCGAGCGTGCACGTGAGGACCGGCGGCAGCGCGGCGTCGTCGCACGAGCCGTAGCCCGCGTAGACCATGGACGTGGCGTACCCGACGTAGAACGGGTCGACGCCGAACACGGGCGTCGGGATGGGCTGGCCGAGGTAGTCGCCGTCGACGATGTGCTGCGTGGCCAGCGTGCCCACGTTGTCGTTCACGTTCGCTGCACCCGAGCCCAGGTCCCAGGTGAGGACGGGCGAGTCCCAGGTGACCTTGTGCGAGCGCACGTACTCGGGCGGCGGCAGGAACCCGCCACAGACGCCGCCGGTGCAGTCGTCCTCGACCGTGGCCGGGTTGCCGTCGTCGCAGGGCAGGCCGTCGCCGACCGCCGGGGCCGTACACTCGCCGGTGGCGGGGTCGCAGGCATCGGCGGTGCACACGTTGCCGTCGTCGCAGACCTTGTCGACGTGCTCGCACTCGCCGCTGGAGGGGTTGCAGGCGTCGGCGGTGCAGAGCAGCCCGTCGTCGCAGTCGATGGGCAGGTTGACGCACTGGCCGGTCGTGCCGTCGCAGGAGTCGAGCGTGCAGGCGTCGGGGTCGGTGCAGTCGACGGGGTCGTTCGTGACGTTGCCCGTGAGGGGGTCGCAGGCGTCGATCGTGCAGAGATCGCTGTCGTCGATCGGGGTGGGCGGGAAGGTGCACTCGCCCGTCCCGGCGTCGCAGGCGTCGACGGTGCACGCGTTGGTGTCGTCGCAGGTCTTCGGCAGGAACACGCAATCGCCGGTGGACGGCTCGCACGAGTCGGCTGTGCAGAGGTCGGTGTCCTCGCAGACCTTCGACACGTTCTCGCAGGCGCCCGTGAGCGGTACGCAGGCGTCGGTCGTGCAGGCGTTGGCGTCGTCGCAGGTGGCACCTTCGGCGTTGCAGCCCGCGCCCGCCGCGTACGCACCGACGCGCACGGCCGTGAAGCTCACGCGCAGCCAGAAGCCCTCGACGCCCTCGACCACGTCGGGCGTGAGGTGCTGCAAGGCGTCGAAGGCCTTGATGTCGAGGCCGGTGCCCGGATCCTGCAGCGGCAGGAGCTCGAGGTCGGCGCGGGCCACGAAGGCCAGCAGGGTGCCGTCGACGGTGTCGGCGAGCGACGGGTCGGCGCCCGGGAAGTGGCCGGTACTCCACGACGTGATCGACGCCAGGTCGAAGAGGGGCAGCGACACGTGGGCGTTGGCCGTCTCGGGGGCGCGATAGCACAGCGGGTCGACCAGCGGGTCGTCGGAGCAGGCCGCGTCGTCGCGGTAGACGACCGGGCCGAAGTCGGCCACGGGCGCCGAGGGGAGCAGGCCGCAGTGGGTGGCGGCGCCGTCGCCGTCGTAGAGGCAGGCGCCGCGGCCGAAGGCCAGCGTGCCGGCGGCGTAGGCGACGTCGGGGGGCAGCGGCCAGAAGGCGAGGATGGACTCGCCGTAGCCGTCGGCGCCGAGCAGCGAGGTGGCCAGCGCGCTCAGCGAGTCGTTCAGGTCGACGGGACCGGCGCCCAGGTCGAACACGAAGCCGGGCGCTTCGATCTGCAAGCCGTCGACGCGGAAGTGCGTGGGCGGGAGGGCGTTGAGGCCTACGCAGGTGCCGTCGGCGCAGGCGTCGCCGGCCGTGAAGGCGAAGCCGTCGTCGCACGGGGCGCCGTTGGCCGCCGCGGCGTCGTGGGCGCACTCCCCGGTGCCGGAGTCGCAGGTGTCGAGCGTGCACGCGTCGCCGTCGTCGCAGTCGATCTCGACGTTCGAGCACTCGCCCGTCAGCGGGTCGCAGGAGTCGACGGTGCAGAGCAGCGTGTCGTTGCAGTTCTTGGGGTCGTGCGAGACCAGGCCGGTGGTGGGGTCGCACGCGTCGGTGGTGCACGCGTCGGCGTCGTCGATGACGACGTCGGCGTTCGAGCACTCGCCCGTCAGCGGGTCGCAGGAATCGACGGTGCAGAGCAGCGTGTCGTCACAGCTCTTGGCGTCGTGCGAGACCAAGCCGGTGATGGGGTCGCACGCGTCGGCCGTGCAGGCGTCGGCGTCGTCGATGACCACGGCCTCGTGCTGGCAGTCGCCCGTCAGCGGGTCGCACGCGTCGTTCGTGCACGGGTCGGTGTCGG
>Ga0172371_10009351_pt1 | contig 13493 bp, 9 predicted proteins | sample Lak12m_FD_114543 | JGI IMG/M metagenome (GOLD analysis project Ga0172371, IMG submission 114543) | Freshwater microbial communities from Kabuno Bay, South-Kivu, Congo - kab_022012_12m | ecosystem: Environmental > Aquatic > Freshwater > Lake | place: Democratic Republic of the Congo: South-Kivu... | reverse complement strand
ATGTAGTTGCCCATGCGGAATCCCATGGTATCCCACACAATACCGTCCTGCTTTAGCTTGAGCTTGATATGGTCGTTCTGGCTTCCAACCAGCTTCTGTTCAACCACCTCGACCTTACGGCTGAGGAATACAGGGACGGGGTTAGCCATGCCGAAGGGCTCAAGCTGACGCATCTCCTCGAATGTACCCCCCGCGAAAGCTGAAAGCGAAACCTCGGCATCGATATTTATATGCGGGCGCAGGTCCAGGCCGGTAAGCTGCTCCTCGGCCAGGGAACGCAGTCTTTTTTGCAGCTGTTGCATGTCCCTGGTATGAGTATTAAAGCCGGCAGCCCGCGCGTGACCGCCGTACTTCGTGAGCAGGTGGTGGCATGATTTCAACGCTTGCATCAGGTCGAACTCGGGGATGCTCCTGGCGCTGCCGCGGCAGGTGTCTATGCCGATTTTAAAAAGTATGACGGGACGATAAAACTCATCAGCCAGCCTGCCCGCAACCAGGCCGATCACACCCGGGGGATAGTCGGCATCGCTGGCCATTAGCATGACCCTGTCTGCGCCATCCTCAAGTATCTGGCGGCGCGCTTTATCGTATGTCTCCGCCACCAGGCGCTGGCGTTCCTTGTTTTTATCTTCGAGCTCGGCGGCCAGTATTTTGGCCTGTGCGCGATCCTGTGTCACCAGTAGCTGGTAGCTGGTGCCGGCGTCATCCAGCCTGCCGGCGGAGTTCAGCCTGGGGCCGATCTGGTATGATATGGTCTCTGCTGTCAGTTTGCTTTTTTCGATGCCGGCAGCATTCATAAGCTCAATTAATCCGATACGCTTGGTCCTGTTCAACAGATGAAGTCCGGATTTCACCCAGTATCGGTTCTCGCTGACCAGCGGCGACATATCTGTGATAGTGCCCAGCGCAACCAGCTCCATTGAACTGTCTATCAAATCGTCACGCCTGTTGCTGGAAAGCAATCCCTCAAGCAGTTTGAATGCTACCCCGACTCCGGCAAATTCCTTGAACGGGCAGGTCGAATCGTTTCGTTTGGGATCCACGATTATTCCGGCCGGCGGGAGCTCATCGAGGGGTACGTGATGGTCGGTGATCAATATCTCCATGCCCATCTTACGGGCCTTCTCGACTTCGGTAAAAGCTGTTATGCCGGTATCAACGGTGATAACAAGTGTAACGCCCTGCTTGCGCAGTTTCTCCAGCGCCGGGACCTTCAGCCCGTAGCCCTCCTGCATGCGATGGGGTATGTAAGGTACGACATCGCCGCCCAGTTCCCCCAGGCCCTGAACCAGCAGGGCGGTAGCTGTTATACCGTCAGCATCGAAGTCGCCGTATATGGCCATTTTCTCCCCTGACAGCAGCGCTTTATAGACACGGTTGACGGCGAGGTGCATATCAGGGACGCTGAAGGGATTAATGGCAAGGCGTTTGTCGGCTTTGAGGAAGAGCTCAGCCTCGTGAGGATCGGTGATGCCGCGGTTATTGAGCAGCCTGGACACAATGGAGCCTGCGCCCCGGAATAGCTGGGGTTTCTCGATTTTAGGCAGAAGTTTCCAGTGTGTATGCGCCAAATGACATCTTCGCTTTCTTAAGTGGATTTATACCACAAAACGTATGTAATGTAAATAATCCGCAGCGCCTGCCAGCGGGGCCAGATGTTCTTGTGTGAGGGCTGCAAGGGCAAAGAAAAGCATATTGGCCACATATATGGCGGTGAAAATCACGCTGCCCCAGAGGTATCCGGCGTCTCTCCTTTCACCTTTTACAAATCTATAGAAATGATAGACCACTGCCTGGATGATATAAAGAGAGTAGCAAAATACGATTACTATATAAGCCGGTATACCCCACTGGAAGAGGAACGCTGCCAGGGCAGACAGCCCTATGGCGAGATTGGCGAAGCCGACCTCGAACTGGTATCCCGGCGAGGAAGATTCCAATCCCAACCGTGCGGCATCGGACTTGTGAAAGATCACATGGCTGACGAAGCTTATCAGGCCGTTAAACGCAACGCACGTAAGGAGGATCACTTCCAGGGCCGGCCTGCTGTCCGACCAGGTGAAATACAGATAATATGCCAGGGCTATGCCTGCCCCGATGACACAGTACCTGATAATCGCTATTACTGAAGCAGCCATACCGAAACCCCCTTTTCAAGAACTCATATTTAATTCTGTAGCCTGTAACCGTCGGTCCTGATAAGCCAGTTGTAGGTAAGGAAACGGTCCATGACCGCGTTACCATTCTGTGAAACCGACGAAACCACATCCAGTGAATACTCGTACCCGATGCATAGCTGGTAATACCAGCTATGCACGACAAAACGTTGCCAGGTATCCCAATTGCCAAAACCCGTGCTTGCCAGCTTGGGCTGATTATGTGTCACAAGCTCTATGTAAAAGTCGCCGTTCACTTTTATTCCGGGGACATCTACACTCACCCAGCCCGGCATGTATGTAAATTTGTCTTTGCTATAATCCTGGCTGAATACCTTATTGCGGCGGCTATCCCAGATGTTGATGGTGAAATACTGATTGACCGGCTCTATAGCCGCGATATCCCAACCGTAAACCCAGGTGCCCGGGCCGAACATGGGATTGCTGTCAAAATCGTAGGTACTGCTTCTGATATAGCCGAATATATTTATTTTATCTATCTCATATCCGCCGGAAGGTGTTACAAACTTGATCATATTTCCTTCGATCATCTGTATCATGTTGCCCGGGTCACTCGTAGTGCCGGCCAGAACATCGCAGCCATCCACAACGCCGTGGTCAGATCCCAGCCGTAGGGTTTCTCTTCGCTCTGCGATATCTATTGCGGTTATTTGTGTTCCTATTCTTATCTCGTAGTGACCTGCTGTGGGGAATGTGGGCTTAAACTCCGCACGGGTCGAATTCCCGGGCTCCAGTGCAATTGCCCGGCTTTCCACAAGCGTCCCATTGATTGTCAACTCGGCCATGAAGACCCCTGCTGCATTCCCCGTGTTTTCAATTTGCATACTGATATTTGTGGGTTGTCCGGCTATTACAGGCAGAGGGGAGATAGCGATGGGATCAAACGAGTAAATGGCGATATTTTGTGCGGGAGGTTGTACGGGAGGCTGCTGTGGTGGCGAGCTTGCAGACCATACACACCCGCTGAAAGCGCTGAGCGCGGTCACTAATGCCAGCGATATGTAAATTATAGGAATGCGCTTATCTATCATGTTCGCCCTCCTCTGCAGTCCAGTTGTTGAGCGCGTTATATATGTGCCTGCCTGTAACGATTATAAGGTCCATCACGGCTGTTTTCAAAATATATTTAGTTTTAGCCCTGTACCATGTATAATCCTCTTGATCAGGCCTGTTTACGTAGAAACAGGGACAATAAAGCTGATTTTACAGGAGGCTTTCATGCCGTTTGCCAGCTCGGGGGACGTAAAACTGTATTACGAGGTTATGGGGCAGGGCGACCCGCTTGTCCTGATCATGGGTTACGGCCATCACTCCCTGCACTGGGGCGCATTGCCTCAGCAGTTCGCCAAGATAAACTATCAGGTCGTTGTAATGGACAACCGCGGTGTCGGCAGAAGCGATAAGCCTGATGCGCCCATGACCATAAGCACGATGGCCGATGATGTGCGCAGTGTAATGGATGCGGCCGGGCTGAAAAAAGCCAGCATCTTCGGCGTCTCCATGGGAGGGCTGATCGCCCAGGTCTTTGCCTTGAACCATCCTGAACGTCTGAGCAATCTCATGCTTGGCTGCACCTTTCCCGGCGGTCCGCATATGGTGCCGACCGATCCCGAGGGCATGAGGATCCTTTTTGATTATGAATACCTGCAGAAAATGACTCCCGAGCAAAGGTCGATGACGGTCTTCCGCTTCTTTTGCTCAGAAGAGTTCATAGAAACTGATAAAGAGGCTTTTAATTACTATCACAAGGTGACGACCGAATATCCGACACCGCTGTACGTTTTCAGGCGGCAAGCGGAAGCCATATCCAAGGAGGATACATGGGACAGGCTGCCGTCTATCAAATCACCGACCATGATAATAACCGGCACCGATGACCACCTGGTTAACTTTAAAAACAGTGAGTTGCTGGAGGAAAGGATACCGGGTGCCGAGCTAACCATGCTACAGGACAAAAGACACGGTTTCTTCATTGAGGCCATGGATTCCACCAGGATCTTTGTCAATGGCTTCATGAAAAGGCGCAGCCAGAGGTAATTACAGCGAAGTCGCTATCTTAGAAAGTGGTGACCGCCTCCAGTTTCTGCGGAGGGTAAACCTGCTCCGACTTGGGAGGCATCGGGCTGTAGACCCATTCGGTCACCAGTTCGCCGCATTCAATCCCGCCGATGCTGCGGATGCCCTTGTAGATGCCGCGCAGCAGCACCGTCTGCATCTCAAAGGACATGCAGAAGAATGCCGCTATAGTGCCGGCCGGTATGGATTTCAGGTCGCTGTTGTATACGGATGAAGCAAAGATGGCGCGATCCTTGCCGGCGGTCTGGGCCTGTATCACGGGTATAATCACGGGGTAGCCATCCGTATCTACATATGTCAGAAACTTCAGGTTGTCCATCTTGTCAATCAACTTGCGCGTGAAATAGTTGAGCACATCTTCGCCTTCCCCTTTGCCTGCCAGCGCTTTGGCTATCATGGTCTTAACGGCTGCCTGTATCACTTGACCCATAGGCAGCGGCTCCTTCCCGCCGTGGCTTACCAGGTCCATATAGTAGACGGTATGGATACCGAAATACGCGTTATAGCGGAACATCGGCGTATTATTTAGCAACTCGTATTCGCTGCCTGCTTTGGTCGTGCGAGTGAAGTTGGCCTTGCCTCGCCACAGGTTTTTATCCAGGGTCATGATGAGGAATCCTGTTTTGGGATTCTTCCTGATATTGACCTTACTCATGCCCTCGGAAAACTGACCCCAGAACATCTCAGTGGGAGAGCAGGCCTGCAATGTCGAAATAAGCGTTAAATGTGGTAATCCCTCATCGTTAACCGTGGCTAGCAACCCGATCTTCATCTCGGGCTTAAAGCTCTCGATATCCTGCTCGGAAAACGCTTTGTATAACTTTTTCTGTTCCTGCATCTCCGTCCTCCTTCAAGTGTTAGTGTTTTCTACCCGGGCTGCCCCCGTGACAAAGATCGTATCAGGGTTCGGCCCCGAACCCCTGGCTATCGTCTCGAACCTGGTCATATCGGCCTTGCTCATGAGCGGTGTGGCCGAAAATTTCCAGTCCATATCCAGCCGCCGGTATTTATCCCGGCAGAGGTTGTTGAAAGCGCAGAGCTCCCAGCGCTGCATATCCTTTCCCAGTGTGCTGTGGATAAACCGGCCGATGCGTTCTACGGTCTCCGCTTCGGCAGTGGCTCCAGGTATCAGCGGCGTGCGTATCCATAGCTGTTTCCCGGGATTTACCCTGATATAGTCACGAACATGGACAAGGTTTTCCAATATCCTGCGATTATCGTGTCCCGTGTATCCCCGGTGTTTCTCAGGGTGGATTTCCTTGAGGTCGAAAAGGATCAGATCGACGAAAGGCATGACCCTGTCCAGAGACGCAGCGGAGCACATGCCGCAGGTATCTATCGCAGTATTGACACCGTTTTCCTTCAATTTGCTCAACAGGCTGGCGCAGAACTCCGCCTGCATGAGAGGCTCCCCGCCCGAAAGGGTTACACCTCCCCCGGATTTATCATAATATACTTTGTCCTTTAGAAGCTCTTTTAGAAGCTCTTCCTGTCCCACCTGTTTCCCCAGCATCTCCTGGGCGCCGGCGGGGCACTCCCGGGCGCAGCTGCCGCACGCAGTGCACTTTGCCCTGTCTCTCTTTATGCCGGCCCCAGTTTTTTCAAGGAAGCCACCCGGGCAGGTTTTGATACATATGCCGCATCCGATGCAGCGCGACTCCATCCAGTGCATCTGGGGCCTGGAAGATATGCTCTCAGGATTGTGGCACCACAGGCAATTCAGCGGGCAGCCCTTGAAGAAGACTGTTGTACGTATGCCCGGGCCGTCCTCGGTGGACAGCCTCTGGGTGTGAAGGATGATGGCCTTTTCCCCCCGGATTGAATGCTCCGGGACCGGCTCTATGCCGGACCGTTCACCGGCCTCAGCGGGTATCTGCTCAGTTTTCATAGGCGCAATTTTACATCTGGTGGCTTTCGCGGGCGATAATCTCGTTTTGAAGCTCGCGACCGATCGAAGTGAAATAGGCATTGTAGCCGGTTACGCGTACGAGAAGATGCCGGTAGGCGTCAGGATTCTTCTGAGCGTCGCGCAGTATATCTGCATCGATCATATTTACCTGCAGCGCGCTTCCGCCGTTCTCCGCGTAGCTGCGCAGGAAGGCTATGAATTTGGATTTGTGCTCTGGATCGCGTAGCAGAGATGGGCTGAACGTCATGGTATGGCTGGCGCCGTTGGGCAGCACGCTCAAGTAGCCTTCCCAATCACCTTTTCCAGCCGGATCTTTGCCGCCCATTACCTTGCCCACGGAATTTACATTGGCTGTCGGCCCGTTGATATCGGCCCCGGCGCAGGGGCAGATTGCATTGGACAGGAATTGCCCCTTGGGCCGGCCGTCCGGGCTGGCCGGCAGGATGAAGCCGTCGCCCACCCAGTAATTCCATGAAAGCATACCTGGGCGGTACTTTTTGCCGGTCACGGAGGTGTGGTATTTCCAGGTTTCACCCGTCCAGAGGTCCATGACCTTCTTGCCCAGGTCATCCGCCTGGTCGTCATCCCTGCCGTATTTAGGCGTCTTATTAAGCGCCCTGGCCTGCAGAACCTCGTGTCCCTTCCAGTTATCTTTGAGGGCCTGGATAAGCTCCTGCATAGTGCATTCCTTCTTATCGTAAACCAGGTACTTGACGGCCAGCAGGGAATCTACGGTTGTCGCATAGGTCACGGCTTCCACTGTGACGAAGTTTAGCTCGGCCCCACCCTCGTTGACATCAAGGGCCTTATCGATACATCCCCTCACCATGCACGAGAGGTATGGGGTGCGGAAATACTGTGCCCTGATCCTGTCAGTCCAGTCATACAGGTCGGCCACGCGTTTGATAATATGCATGGTCTGTGTCACGTAGGCGTTCCAGAACTCTTCCCAGGTACGGAATTTAATGGCTTCCCCGGTATCGGCTCCCATGAGTTTGGACGGCTCCTGTTTGCCGGTCATAGGGTCTGTCCAAGGGATCATGTCATAGCCGCCGGTGAGCGCGTGCTCCACCGCCTTGAGCAGGTTGAGGTTGATGTCCACCGTGCCCGAGCGGTCGTTGCCGCTCATGGTGTTTTCGAGGCACCCGACCGGCGCGTAGTCGAAAACGTTGTCGGCATTTATCAGTTTCTCTACGCCGGCCATTTTAGCCTCGCGCAGCATGCCGGCAATAGAGCGTTCGTCGAAGTTAAGCAGGAAGGGCGAGCCCTGGCTGGCGGCGATCATCTCAACCACTTTCTCCAGCATCATGTCCGGGGCGTGCCGGTGAAGGCGGACATTGGGCTTGGGCTCCAGCAGGGGGCTCATCTCGTCAATTACCTCGAGCATCCCGTAGGTGAGGTCGTTGCTCAGGTCGACTCCGCCTTTACCCACCCCGGAAAGTGTAATGAGCTGGCCGAAGCCGGCTGTGATCCCCTGGTTGCCTCCCGTGCGTATCATGGCATCGTAAGCGTAGTTGCAGTGGATCCAGAAGCATTTTAAAAGCTCCTTGCCGTATTCGCGCTCCATGCCCTCTTCGAGCGATTTCTTCCAGAACGGGAAGAGATACTGGTCCGCCCGCCCGAACGAAACACCCGGGCCCGGGTAGTTCTCCTCGCTCATAACGAGCATGTGTGTAATCCACAACGATTGCAACGCTTCCCAGAAATTCTGTGCCGGCTCCCATGGGACGCGACGCAGTATCTCTGCCATTTTAAGCAGCTCATTTTTTCTGGCGCCGTCGGTTTCCTTCTCGGCCAGTTGCGTGCAAACCTTGCTGTACTCAAAAGCTACATCCCTCGCCATCGTGGCAGCGACCAGCATGGCTTTAATCTGCTGGCCTTTTTTACCGGCGTACTCCCGCTGCGAAAGAGAAGATAGTCGGCGGTTCAATTCCTCGTGCACGCTCTTCCAGCCCTCGCGCAGTATGCGGGGATAGTCCGGGATGAGATGGCCGCTGGTTGCGCCCACGTTACCGTACCCGTGGTTGTGGAACCATAACACAGCCGCACGGGCGCCTTTCTTGCCGTATATGGCCCTGGAATATTCTTCGGCTTCCTTCTTGGTGAAGCATTTGGAAGTCTGAATGTTGAAGCGTCCGCCGGCTATCAGGTCGCCCGGAAGTACCTCGCGAGGGAGGTAATACACCATGACTTCCCTGACGAACCAGGCCTGCCGCTCCGGCAGGCTCCATTCCCAGAAGTCTTCGGGAAGATCAACTTTGAAGGAGGCCTGCTGGAAGGCGCCGGTGAAAGTGGGGAAGAACGTATAGGTCTCGGGAACTATGAAGTAGTTGCCCTCCTGGTACTGGATATCCCAGGGTGTTCCCGTAGTGAAGCCGGTGAACTCGTTGTTCCACTTGCGGTTATTGCCCTGGAAATAGTAGTCACGGAGCCACTTGATGCGTGGTGAAAGGTTGCGGGGTTCCTTGATCGAGTAACGGGGGGAATTGCAGCTCTGGGTGGTCATAGCCTTACCCTCCTATCCTTGTTTAACGGCGATGAAGAATGAAATGCCGAAATTGTCCTGTGTACCACTGTAATTTTAGGAGATTGGCTGGTTTTGTCAACCACCTGTATCACATTTGAGCATGGATTTATAGCGGTTCGATAAAAAGAGCAGGGCGGCGAGCTTGCTCGCCGCCCTGCCTGATTGCGATTCTGGAGAATTATTTCTCAGCCATTAGTTGTTCGTGTTTGACCTTTTCCATATCAGCAGGATAGGGTTTGGCGGCCATTAGATAACAAATACCCCCGAGGATACCTCCGGCAGAGGCTATTATCAAGGCGGTGCCCAGGGCCTGTGCGCCCTGTCCCAGGGCGTCAGAGATCGCTCCCACCAGGTAGGGGCTCCAGCCTCCTCCGAAGACATACATGCAGAAGACCATGAGACCCCAGACAAGCCCTTTTTGTGCGGCAGGAGCTACGTCCTGCGATATGGCGCTCAGACAGGGCAGCGCCATCACGTTGAGCACACCATAGGCTATCACCAGGGCCATACCGATGCCCTTGAACTGTAAGAAAATAGCCCCTGCCAGGCAGACAGCGCTGAGGAATATGGTGATTGCCGGAATATACAGCCTGCCCCTGGGGTCCTTTTTAAACCAGACGTCCGCCAGGATGCCGCCCAGCGGCGAGCCGACTATGGCAGCTAATACGATGGGTACCATCACAGCATTGGCGGCCACAACATCCACGCCCCATGCCCTGCCTACGAAAGCAGGTGTCCAGAAGAGGAATGACATAGACATGATATTGGCCAGACCGTAGCCAACCAGGACCCAGACCAGCGAGGGTATCTTGAAAAGGGTTTTTATCGATTGCCCGAATGTTACCTTGGTCCCGGTAGTGGATGTTGCGGCTACGGTCTTGTAATCTTTCATAAACAGGGCCAGTATGCCCAGGATCACGCCGGGGATGGCAAAGTACAGGAACGGGGCCTGCCAGCCCTGTGTCTTGGCAAGAGCGCCGGCCAGCACCGAGCCCAGCGCTATGCCCAATGGGATCGACATGTTGAAAACTCCCATGGCTGCGCCGCGCGCCTTGGACGAGTAAGCGGCGCCGACCATGGCAGTTCCGCCTGCAGAGAAGCCGGCCTCACCCACGCCGACCAGGCTGCGCGGGACAAATAGCGACGCGAAATTCCAGGCCTTGCCGGTCAGGAAAGTAAAGCCGCTCCACAGGATCGCCATAATGGCGATGGCCTTGCGCCTGCTCCAGCGGTCGACCAGATAGGCTACGGGAAATGAGAAGAGTGCTATGCTGAGTAGAAAGACCGAGCCTAAAATTCCTACATCGCTGTCGTTCAGGCTCAGGGCGGCTTTCATCGGTTCCACTACGGCGGCAACTACCTGCCTGTCCATGTAGTTGACCATGTAGAGCAGTGTACAGATGATCAGGATGTAGACTGATGCCCCCTTGCCGGCTTTGTACTGCTTGGAATCGCCAGTGTCCTTTGCCACTAAATACCTCCTTACCCAAATTTGATTTTATTGTTGTCGCTGCTGGCGGCCAATGAAAACGCAGCGACAATACTTGCAGAAATAACGCCTCATGATACTAGCCTTCTGTGAGCCAGTCAAACTGACGTTTGATCGTGGGGGGTGGGAGCGGGATCTGCAGTAGTTCCGTTGCCGGCATGTTGATGATGTTTATTTTTATAACGGCGGTAGAGGAAATAGATCAGCAAGCCGACGGCGATCCATGAGAAGCCGACTATCCGTCCGATACTATGGGTATAAACAACTATCAGCCAGGTAACGGTGGTGGCTATGCCGCCCAACACCGCGGTAAGTGGTATCTGTCGGCCCATGATAGTGATGTTTACAGGTATCTTGAAGGGGCGGGGCAAATCCGGCTCTTTTATTCGCAGTGCAATAATAGATGCGTGGGCCAGCGTGTAGGCCAGCACGGCTCCGAATGCATAAAGGTCTGCCAGCAGCTCAACTTTGCCTGTGGCTATCAGCGACACGGCGATAGCAGAAAATATCAGGATTGAATTCTTAGGTACATGGGCTTTTTTGCTGAGGCTGCTGAAAAAACCCGGGAGTTGCTGCCGCTGCCCCATAAAGTAGGCCAGCCGTGAGGCGCCCAGCATACCGGCATTGGTTGCTATAACCAGTATGGTGGATGCCAGCAGTGCCACCCAGAAGCCCAGAAATACCGGAATGTAACCCGGCATGGCATAGGCTATGCCCATGATGGGATCCTCAAGAAATTTCTGTGTCAGGTCGGTAACCCATTTGCCGTCAGGCGCCTGGTAAACAGGGTAAGCGCTGAGCGCTGTCATAGATAGTACTGCATAGAGCATGATTACAGTGGCAAAAACCAGCATAACCGCCCTGGGGATGCTTTTTACAGGATCACGCGCCTCGCTTCCCAGGTTGGCCACTGTCTCGATACCGGTGTAGGCCACCATCGAGATAGAAATGCCGAATAAAAGCTGGTCAAAAGTTGGTGCTACTCCCCAGTGGATATTATTTATCAGCGTGGGGATGCTGATTATGATAAGAAGTCCGAGCACAGCAATCATCACCTGGGTAATGATGTCCACGATGACCAGGAATATATTCAGCCTGGAGGATTCTTTAACTCCCACCAGGTTTACCAGCGCCAGAACAATTACTATCACCACACCCACAACACTGTTTGTCGGCCAGGTCTTGAGGACCGGTATAAAAAATCCCATGTAATTGGCAGCTGTAAAAGCAGAAATAGCTATGGTTACGATGTAATCGATCATCAGCACCCAGCTGGTGATGAAGCTGATCCAGTCGTTGAAGGCGCGCCTGGCGAAGGCGCCCGATCCGCCCGACTCGGGTATAGCTGTGGCTCCCTCGGCATAGGTCAAAGCTGTAAAGAGGAAGAGGATGCCGGATAGCATGAGCACGGGCGGCGTCAGCCCCAGGGCCGACATGGATACGACGCCCAGCGCGTAATAGATAGAGGAGCCCACGTTGCCGTAGGCGACGCTGAAAAGGCTTCCTGTGCCCAGGACGCGGTGCAGTCTACGTGGGAGCTTCAGGCGCCGCCGCACGAAGATGTTGCCCGGGCGGTCACCGCGCGTAAGCTGATCAGAGGCCTGTTTTACAGGTTTCGTGCTGCCAGATTGATTTATCTCGTTCAAATCAGGAGGCCCGTACGGCAATTAACGGGATTATGCCGGCGGTCAAAATATAACAGCTACCGCGCTGTAATTCAACAGGGCGGCAGCCGTTAATCTGATGTTAGATGCTTTTAATTGTTTAATAATTTTCAGCCAGCAATTCGTAATAGGACTGCGGATGTCTGCAGGCAGGGCACATCGCAGGCGCCTCGCTGCCCTCATGTATATACCCGCAATTGGTGCAATGCCACCTTACCTTTTCCTTTTTCTTGAAAACCTGGCCGCCGGCCACATTGCTGATCAGTTTTCTGTATCTTGCCTCGTGAAATTTCTCTACTTCAGATATCTGCTTGAAGGAGTTGGCGACTTCGGGGAAACCCTCATCCTTGGCCACCTTGGAAAATTCCTGGTAGAGTGTGGTCCACTCCATATTCTCGCCTGCTGCTGCAGCTTCCAGGTTCGACTTGGTGTCTTTAATCATGCCCGCCGGATAGGATGCCACGATCTCGACGTCCCCGCCCTCCAGATACTCGAAAAAGATCTTGGCATGCTCCTTTTCATTGCCCGCCGTCTCCTCGAAGATATTGGCAATCTGCATGAACCCTTCCTTGCGCGCCTGGCTGGCGAAATAGGTGTACCTATTCCTGGCCTGCGATTCGCCGGCAAAAGCCTTGAGCAGGTTTTGTTCGGTCTTGCTGCCTTTAAGTGATTTGCCCATTACTCATTCCCCCTTACTCAATGTTTTCAGAACATTTTAATGGTTTTTCATAATGTGTATGTGACGAAGATCACGCCTTATTAAGCCCACTACCCTGTCAAATATTATTTTACCCTGATAAGCGATGTCCTGCCAGATTATTAAATAGCCTGTCCGGTCTGTTGCGCATATTTATACAGCCTGCCCAGCACCCGGATTGTGATATCGCTGGCCGGATAAACCGGGAAGCCTTGCTGTTCGAAGGCATTTTTCAGCATCAGGTTGCCCTTCCTGTCCTCATCATCATCCAGGAAGGGATCAAGTGACACGCTAAGGAGTACCGGCTTGTGCAGGATGTCGCGGCAGTAGAGACTGCCTTCCAGCATCATCTCGATGACAAGTTTCATATGATCGGTTGCCTCGTGTTTACGGGCCCGGCGTATATATCGGAACTGGTCGAACATGAAAACCAGGGAGTCGATATTGTCGTCATCCGCCACCACCCGGATAATATCGCTGAGGCTGCCCTCTTTCTGGAAAACTTTGTAGAAGATCGGCCAGGCGTCAAGTGGGTTGATGATGCTTGTGCCGGCATGCGGCACAAGGCGCCGCAGGTTTTCCAGCGTTGCTTTGCCGAAAGGTGGCACTGCCAATCCCTCAGCAGCGCATAGATCTGTCTGTATAACGCTGAATCCACCGGAATTGCTCACCAGGGACAGACGGTTGCCTTTGGGCAGGGGAGAGTGACTAAAAGCGGACACCGTGTTAACCAGTTCATCGTGATTGCTGACCTGTATAACGCCGCACTGTTTGAAAAGTGTTTTCCAGACTTCCGGACTGCCGGTCATCTGCCCGGTATGCGATTTTGCCATGCGGTTGCCGTTAACGGTCAAACCACCTTTGACAGCGACCACCGGCTTCCTGCAGGCTGCATATCTGAGCGCCTCATGCAGCCGTTTCCCGTTCTTCGATCCCTCGATATAAAGGGCGATT
>Ga0172371_10009345_pt1:10000-13499 | contig 13499 bp, 11 predicted proteins | sample Lak12m_FD_114543 | JGI IMG/M metagenome (GOLD analysis project Ga0172371, IMG submission 114543) | Freshwater microbial communities from Kabuno Bay, South-Kivu, Congo - kab_022012_12m | ecosystem: Environmental > Aquatic > Freshwater > Lake | place: Democratic Republic of the Congo... | reverse complement strand
TGCCGGGCAGAGATTCCGCATTTTGTCGATCTCTACGCCAAGTACAATGCGAAAGGTTTGGAGATTCTCGGTGTAGCCGGCGGTCGCGATGGTATCGATGCCGTCAACCGGTTCATCCGTGACTATGGAATCAAATACCCCAACGCCATCGCCACGCAAGAGTTCATCGATGGCTTTGGCGGGATTGATAGCATCCCAACGACTTTTGTTGTGGATAAAAAAGGAAGCATCGTTCAGAAATACGTCGGTCTCCGGCCAAAGTCGGTTTTTGAAAACGACATCAAAGCAATCCTGAATCTGTAAGACGATATTGCTCAAAGCATGAAACGGAAGATTACCATGGACATTTCCATCGAAGAGCTGATCCGCGAATATCCCGGTTCGGTAAGAATGCTGATGCAATGGGGCATCAAGTGTCTGGCTTGCGGCGAGGCCATTTGGGGAACCTTAGCTGCTGCGGCTGCGGAGAAGGCCTTTTCTGACGGCCAAATCGACGAGCTGGTTGATGATCTCAATAAAAGCTGTGCTACAATGCCGTAAGAAAGGAAGTCGAAGGTAGAATGAAGGCGATGCTCAAACAAGTCGATGGACTTTCTCTGGTTGGCAAAGCCGGGAGCAACCACTGGATCACGATGGATGGAGCGCCGGAAAGTGGAGGATCGGTTGCCGGTCCCACTCCCATGGAGCTGGTGCTCCTTGGTCTGGGCGGCTGCACGTCCATGGATGTCATTTCGATTCTGCAAAAAATGCGCATGCCGCTGGATGGGTACGAGTGCCACTTGGAGGCGGAGAGAGCTGCGGATCATCCCAAAGTCTTTACCAACATCAAAGTAAAGTTTGTGTTCTATGGCAAGGGAATTTCCAAAGAGGCGGTGGAGCGTGCTATCGAATTGTCAGAATCGAAGTACTGCTCGGTTTCGGCGATGTTGGCCAAAACAGCGGAAATTGTCACCGAGTACGAAATTCGTGAACACAAATGAACACACTCGAGTGGTCGGCCAGCCTTCAGTAATTCAGGCTTGAGATAGAAAAGGGACGAACAAAGGCAACGATTAATAGTAATGAAGATGGTGAACATAAAAAGTACCAAATTTGGTAGAAAGGAACCCTATCATGAGCGACAGTGTGAATCATTTTACGGATGCAAGTTTTGATCAGGAAGTCATTCAATCCACCGAGCCGGTTTTGGTGGACTTTTGGGCCGCTTGGTGCATGCCTTGCAGATTCGTAGCTCCGGTTGTCGAGAAAATTGCCACCGCTTATAAGGGAAAGGTCAAAGTCGGCAAAGTGGACGTCGACAGTAATCCGATGATAGCCAGTCAATACGGCATCAGCAGCATTCCGACCATTTTGCTGTACAAAGGCGGCCAAGTGGTGGACGGCGTCATCGGAGCCGTGCCGAAAGAACAATTGGAAAGAATGCTTGACAAGCATCTCGTGGCTGTGAACTAATAGCCGCAAACGGGTGGCGGTTGCTCCGGCATTCGGCTTGGCACATGACTCGTCATGGCGAAGCGCCCTATCACCCGAAAACAGTTGCCCTCGGCTAATAAAGCTGGGGGCTTTTTTATTGCCGGAAAAGCTCTTGAATTTTTAAAAACTTTTCAATACCTTGACCGCGACGTTAAGTAAAGTCGCAAAAGGTCATCAATGCCAGAAGAGATTATTCCGGAATCCCAGCTTGTAGCAAAAGCCATTCAGGGGGATAAAACTGCGCTTGCCGATATCGTCGCTCAGAACGAGAGGTTGGTGTATAACACCGCCCTACGCCTATTGGCCGACCCTAAAGAAGCCGAATGCGTCTTGCAGGAGACTTTTCTCAAGGTTTTTCAGGCTCTGCCGGAATTCAAAGCACAATCCTCGCTTTCCACTTGGATTTATCGCATTGCAACCAATTATGCGTTGATGCGCATCCGGTCACGCAAGAAAGCGCCGAGTTCGATCGACGACGTGGAAAGTCAGGTGAGCAGCAGCTCATTGGAGAATTTCAATCGCTCGGTGGGCAACAATCCATTGCGCGCGGTTATGAATGTGGAGCTGCGCGACGCTATGGAAAAAGCAATTGCCGAGTTGCCGGCGAAATTTCGCAGCGTTTTTGTCTTGAAGGACATCGAGGGATATTCCTTGAAGGAAATAGCCGATATGCTGGCTCTTTCCTTAGCGGCAGTGAAATCAAACTTGCACCGAGCGCGACTTTTCCTGCGGGATCGTCTGGCAGAATTTGCCGAACATGAGGTATTGAAGTATTAGACAGTCCATTCTGAGCGAGTTGCCGATGCGGGATGATGGCTGCAAGCCAGAAATCGCTTGACTGAATAGGCCAATTTTTTTATATTTGCTCCGCTAATATGAAAGAACGACGAGAAAAAATCTTAAACAAGCGCAAGAACAAGAAGACGGGTTCGCCCCTTAGCTTTTCGACGCGCAATTATCAAATCTTCGGCTTGGGAGTACTGGTAATCTTCTTCGGATATATTTCACTCTCCAAAGGTCCGGTGGATAGCTTTTGGTCGCTCACTTTGGCGCCCATTTTGTTGGTGATCGGCTATTGCCTGATCATTCCGATAGCCATATTTTGGAAACCCAAGAAGGAACAAGAAGCCAATCCGCAATCCTGATTCGAAGTAAAAAGTGCTAATGCGGCATCTTGAGGATGTCGCGTTGTCCGCATTTATGACTACTATTTCGGGCGGTTAGCTCAGTTGGTTTAGAGTGCCTGCCTTACAAGCAGGAGGTCACTGGTTCGAATCCAGTACTGCCCACTGCAGTGGATTTTTTGAATGCCAACATAAAGCCGTATGTTGGCATTTTTTGTGATATCGTAAAGCCAGTCGTCATCCCGGCAATGTCCTCTCCGCTCAATCGGCGTGGGTGGAGAGTCGGTTTCCAATCTTTTGGCTTCCCGTTGTTTCATACCTTTTCCGTTCGAATAAATCGGACCGTCGCTTGCAGGTGAAGCCTTTCAAATTGATCGTCCGCAAAGAAGCGCCGATGCCGTACAGTGATTTGCAGGGAGAATGGCTCTCTGGTTTAATATAATGCCATTCCATCAAAACTTATGCTTTAATGCACGGTCATGGGGAATTCACACAAAGTACCTCCATATCCACAGTGACCGTGCGAAACGACGCAGCTTAAGGTATTCCTAAACCAAAGGGGAAGTCTTATGCATCCATTTGAAGCACTGCAAAAAGCACTATTCGGTCTCTTAATGATCGCCGCACTTGCACACGGGCAGCAGCTCATCGAGCTACCCACTGCGAAGGTATGCAGGCCCTTTGAAGTACGACTACATGGGGCTCTTGGATTTTACCAACCCTATTCGACCAGCCACCACACTGAAAAATATCAGGTCATCAGCGGCAAGACTGGGTTTCATCTTCTTACGGATTTTGAGATCGGCGGCAAGCTGTTGTCTCGCCAAAGCAAGCTCGGCTTAGGCGATGCGAAAAAGTGGTATGGAACGATGGACGTAAAACTGGCAGTACCTTTTGCCCAG
>Ga0172371_10009345_pt1:0-5000 | contig 13499 bp, 11 predicted proteins | sample Lak12m_FD_114543 | JGI IMG/M metagenome (GOLD analysis project Ga0172371, IMG submission 114543) | Freshwater microbial communities from Kabuno Bay, South-Kivu, Congo - kab_022012_12m | ecosystem: Environmental > Aquatic > Freshwater > Lake | place: Democratic Republic of the Congo... | reverse complement strand
TGTCGGGTAAGTTCCGACCTGCACGAATGGTGTAACGACTTGGGCGCTGTCTCGACTAGAAGCTCGGCGAAATTGTAGCACCGGTGAAGATGCCGGTTACCCGCGACGGGACGGAAAGACCCCGTGAACCTTTACTATAGCTTAGCATTGGGTTTCGGCATTGCATGTGTAGGATAGGTGGGAGACTATGAAGTGGCGACGCCAGTCGTCATGGAGTCAACCTTGAAATACCACCCTTGTTCTGGTGAAATCCTAACCTAGACCCGTGAATCCGGGTTAGGGACCATGCTTGGTGGGTAGTTTGACTGGGGCGGTCGCCTCCCAAACTGTAACGGAGGCTCCCAAAGGTTTCCTCAGCACGGTCGGTAATCGTGCGTAGAGTGTAAAGGCATAAGGAAGCTTAACTGTGAGACTAACAAGTCGAGCAGATGCGAAAGCAGGGCTTAGTGATCCGGCGGTAGAGAGTGGAATTGCCGTCGCTCAAAGGATAAAAGGTACTCCGGGGATAACAGGCTTATCGCGTCCAAGAGTTCACATCGACGACGCGGTTTGGCACCTCGATGTCGGCTCATCGCATCCTGGGGCTGGATAAGGTCCCAAGGGTTTGGCTGTTCGCCAATTAAAGCGGTACGTGAGCTGGGTTTAGAACGTCGTGAGACAGTTCGGTCCCTATCTGTCGTGGGCGTAGGATATTTGCGGGAAGTTGCTCCTAGTACGAGAGGACCGGAGTGAACGAACCCCTAGTGCACCAGTTGTCGCTCCAGCGGCATAGCTGGGTAGCTATGTTCGGCAAGGATAAGCGCTGAAAGCATCTAAGCGCGAAGCCTCTCCCAAGATAAGATATCCCACCGCCATAGGCGGTCTAAAGGCCCCTTGTAGACTACAAGGTTGATAGGCCACAGGTACAAGTGCGGTAACGCATTCAGCCGAGTGGTACTAATAGGCCGTGCGACTTAACCAAACTTTTTTGTTTGCAGCAGATGGTTATCGGCTTTGCCGTCTGGGCAATGGTTCAGATATGCTCGTTTTGCTTTTCTTCTCAAATTGACAAATATTTTCCGGTGACCATAGCGGAGGGGCCACACCCGATCCCATTCCGAACTCGGAAGTTAAGACCTCTAGCGCCGATGGTACTGCTCGGGAGACTGTGCGGGAGAGTAGGACGTTGCCGGGAATTAATTTAAGCCCTGCGAATTTTCGCAGGGCTTTTTTTATGCCCTTCGAATCTTCGGCTTTCCGACACTCGCTTTGTCCTCTGACCTCCGAAAAAATAATTGCAAAATCGAAAATTGTTATTTCAGCTTAAAAAAACATTTGGTTCTTTTGACTGAATATTATAAATTACGACTGCTTGGTCATAAAATGACTAATTGGTATTGTAGGTGTACTGCCGTTCAAAATGATCATTGAGAGATAGAAAAACATGGATTCCGCAGAGAATGCCAAAATCTTGTCTCGCAAGGAGCGAGAAAAGTTCGCGCGTCAGCAGGACATCCTGAATGCGGCCAGAGATCTGTTTATCCGCAAAGGCTTTCACAACACCACATTGGAGGAGATTGCTCATCACGCGGAATTTGGAAAGGGAACAATATATAACTATTTCGGAAGCAAGGAGGAGCTGTTCTACGGCATCATCGAGCAACTCGGTGCCGAGACGTTCGAGCTTATTAAGTCAGCTCTCGCGACTCCAGGAGGCGCCCGCGAAAAATTGACAGCTTATGCCAAAGCTATCATCGCACAAGCGCGTTCCCACACTGATCTTTTTCGACTGATTTTTCAGGAAATGCATCGTGCAGAGTCGCCCGAATACAAAGAGAAGCTGAAGCAGCTTGATGTGCGCAGAAAGGAAAGTCTTGAATTGGCCCTCCAACCGATAAGAGAAGACATTCAGGCAGGGAAAATTCGCGCAATGGACCCCGTCAAAATGATTGCGCTCTTTGATGGGATGGTACGGTCCTATTGTATCGATCTTTTCAAGAATCATCTTTTGCTTTCTACTGATGACGCTGAGGCGGCTGCGAATTTTATTGTAACGGTCTTTTTTGATGGAGTAATGGAAAGGAACCTTGAAGGATAAAAATATGGCAAACCATCGATGCGCGACAACTGCATTGTTATTCGTTTTAGCTTTTTTATCGATATTCCTCGTTATCGTCGCCACAACTTTGGCGCAACAAGTTCAATCCCCAATCGTGCTTACTTTGGAGAAAGCAATTTCCATTGCTCTGAAACAAAACCGAGACGTGTTGATTGCAGAAAAGGACCGCTCCAAGGCTGACGCGCAGGTGGGTGAAGCTTGGGCAGGAGCCTTGCCGCAATTATATCTCAGCGGACAGTATTCGCGGAATATCCTCAAACCGGTATTGTTTATCCCGCCCAATAATCCGATCAACCCGACCAATGAAACGGCCATATTCGAGATTGGCTCGAACAATGCATATCAAATGGGCGCATCCTTGATGCAACCACTTTTCAGTAAGCGAGTCGGCTTGGCGCTGCAGATTGCCAATACTTATCGAGACTATTCACAACAATCGTATCGAGCCACCGAGCAAAGCGTCATCCGGGATGTGAAAAAAGCATTCTATCTGGTTTTGTTGGCGCAAAAGCTGGTGGAAGCCAATCGGCAGGGATTGGACGTCGTCAAAGCCAATTATGAAAATGTGCAAGCCCTATACCGCAATGGGACGGCTGCGGAATTCGATGTGCTGCGCGCAGAAGTGCAGCTCGCCAATACCGAGCCGATGCTTATTTCGGCAGAAAACAATTTGGCCTTGGCCATCAATGCCTTAAAGAACTTGCTGGCCATCCCCTTGGAACAAGAAGTGACTTTAGAAGGCGATTTTACTTTCGTAGAAACACCTCCGACGACATTGGCGGAAGCGAGACAAGTCGCCATAGCCAAAAATCCGACGATTCTCCAGTTGGCCTTGCAGGAATCGATCTTGGAAAAAAATATCGGAATTGAACGCGCTGGGCATTATCCGGTTCTTAATCTCGTCGGCGGATATGCCTGGCAGTCGCAGGACAACACGTACCAATTCAAGAACTATAACTGGGCAAACACCCTTAATGTCGGCGTTGCTTTGTCCTTCCCTTTATTTGATGGTAGGAGGGCCAGCGAACGTGTGCAGCAAGCCATCATTGATCGGCAAAAGGTGCATTATGCCCGGCTAAAGCTCGAAGAAGGAATCAAAATCCAGATTCAAGCGGCGGAGCTCAGAATGGTAGAAGCGCAAAAGCGCATCGCCGGGCAGGAAAAAAATATTGCTCAAGCGCAAAAGGCCGTGCGCATCGCGCAGACACGTTTTCAGAGCGGCGTCGGAACTCAGCTTGAATTGCTCGACTCGCAGGTGGCAATGACCCGCGCGCAAACGAATTACGCGCAGGCGATTTATGATTATCTGGTAGCTCAGGCCGAATGGGATTATGGGGTGGGAAAGACCGAGTAATTGCTCGGTAGTGGTGTTTCTTGCAAGGCTGCACGAAAACATTTTGACGCAGAAACTTCTCGGGAACGATTGTTTATTTTTACGTCCCCTTAAAATCCCTAACATGTGTGAATTCACTTAAAAGCAAAGCCTGAAAAATTGTCCGCGAAAAGAGGAGCCAAAGAAAAACTGATGATTACCCTTAGAACTTTTAATAAATTCGCTCGAGTTGCTGCTCTCATTGCTCTGGTCTTCGGAGCGCTATTTGGATGCGGCTCTGGAAATAGAGAAAATTCGAAGGTGGAGACAAAGAGTCTGGATGACAATACCGCAATTCCTGTGGAAATCGCCCTCGCAGAGCGACAGAATCTTGCCGTCACCAAAACCTATTCCGGTACTCTGGAAGGAGAAGAGCAGGCGAATATTGTGGCAAAAATCTCCGAACGCATTACCAGCATTCAGGCTCGCGTGGGCGAATCGGTTCGTGCCGGGCAAGTCATGCTTTCACTCGACAAAAGCGGCGCTTCGTCACAGTACTATCAGGCTGAAGCGAATTTTAAAAATGCGGAGAAAAACTTGCAGCGCATGAAATCCCTTTATGACGAAGGCGCTATTTCGCTGCAAGCCTTGGACGGAACGCAGACTGCTTACGATGTCGCCAAAGCCAATTTCGATGCAGCAAGAAGCGCCGTCGAGCTGACGACGCCCATCTCCGGTGTTATAGCCGCACTCAACGTCAACATCGGTGATTTAGCCATGCCGGGCGCCGTGTTGGCCACGGTTGCAAAAATCAGCCGGCTGACCGTTCTTTTTAACATCAACGAAATGGACATCACCAATCTTGCGGTCGGGCAGCCGGTTCAGGTTTATGCCGAGTCGAGGCCGGAAGCCGTGGCCGATGGCCGCATCATTCAGCTCTCAAAATCAGCCGATGTTCGCTCGCGGTCTTTTCAGATCAAAGCGCAATTTCCGAACACCGCCGATGTCTGGTTCAAGCCCGGAATGTTCTGCAAAGTTAAGATCCAGCTATCCCCGCGAGCCATGACATTGGCGGTGCCGAACGCTTCCATTCAAAGCGACGGCTTAACCAGCCGTGTGTTTGTCGTCCGCAATAGCCGCTCCATCCAACAACAAGTTCAAGTGGGAGTTACGGATGGGAATTACACGGAAATTCTTAGCGGAATTGCCGAGCTTGATACCGTGGTGACCGTCGGAGCGACGAATGTGAAAGATAGTAGCTTTGTGCGCATCGCCAACCGATCCAATTAGCAGAAACGACGAGAAAGTGAGCTCAACCGCATGAAACTTGCCGATGTATCCATAGAAAGACCCGTTTTTGCGACGATGATGATTTTAGCACTCATTGTGCTCGGATTGTTCTCATATATGAAGCTGAATATCGACCAATACCCGGATGTCGATTTTCCCTATGTCACTGCGACCACCGTGCTGCCCGGCGCTGGACCGGAGCAGATCGAAACCGACGTCACCAAAAAGATTGAGGACGCCGTCAATACCATTGGCGGTCTGGATCATATCCAATCAGTCTCGCAAGAAGGAGTTTCCATT
>Ga0172371_10009343_pt1 | contig 13499 bp, 12 predicted proteins | sample Lak12m_FD_114543 | JGI IMG/M metagenome (GOLD analysis project Ga0172371, IMG submission 114543) | Freshwater microbial communities from Kabuno Bay, South-Kivu, Congo - kab_022012_12m | ecosystem: Environmental > Aquatic > Freshwater > Lake | place: Democratic Republic of the Congo: South-Kivu... | reverse complement strand
TCGCCGCGACGGCCCTGGCCCAGCGCGATTTCGCTTCGACCGGACCGGACGGCGCGTCTACGGCTTATGCCCGGAACGCCGGCATCCCGGAGCTCAACCTCAATCTCCAATACCGTTGGACCTGCGAGTCCGGCTGCGAGAGGATTTTCGGGCTGGGCGCCGATTACAAGCGCATCGTCCCGCGACTGGCCACGACGGCCGGTTATGCGACGTCGGCCGGCACAAACGACTGGGCCGGCATGGCTTACGCGAAGATGAAGACCTCGGCCGTCACGATCAAGGGCGAAGCGGTTTACGGGCAGAACCTCCATCATTTGACGATGATGGGCGGATATGCCGTCGCCGCGATCACCGACGCCGTTCGGATGGAAGCGTCCTACGATCCCACGAGAAATTTGTCCCTCTGGGGCGAGATCCAGACGAACGGGACGACGTTCCAAACGGGGTTGTTCGCCGGATATACGAAAAATTACGGATTCGGCCGCGACGTCATCGGGCCGTTCTATGAGCGGGGGGCCGATATCGATGCCGTCTACCGGATCGCTCCCCGGGCGATATACAACACCGGGAAGATCCGGCTGGCCCTCGAGGCCGAATACACGGCCGCCGCTTACGGCAAGACCGGAACGGACGGCCGGGTTCTCGGTCCGAAATGGGTCGGGAATTTCCGGCTTCTTGGAGCCGTGTACCTCTTCTTCTGAAATGAGGATTTTCAACGCCATGAAAAACAAGCGCAGACGGCGAGGGCTCTTTCTGGCGGCGGTCCTGTCCCTGGTGGTGATATTCCCGACCGGCTGCCGGAGGAACGCCCCCGCTTCCCGGATTGTTCTCATCGTCATCGACACGCTGCGCCCGGACCATCTTCCGTTTTACGGATATCAAAAGAACACGGCCCCTTACCTGGCCGCTTTAGCCGGCAGGGGAGCGGTGTTCGAAAACGTCTATTCTCCCTCCTCCTGGACCGCGCCGGCCACCGCCTCCATTTTCACCTCTCTGTACCCTTTTCAGCACGGCGTCCTCACCGGGATCCTGGCCGGACAGGACATGAAGATGGAAATTCTGGGGATTCCGGAGGGCCTCCGGACTCTTCCCGAAATCATGAAAGATTCCGGATATCGGACTTACGGCGCGGCCAATAATCCAAATATCGGCGAGGAAATGGGCTTTTCCCGCGGCTTCGACCGATTCGTTCAATTCTCGGACGGCGAAGACAAAGAGATGTTCGCCCGGTTGGAGGAGTGGGCCGGCGAGCTGAACGAGCAGAAGAAATACTTTTTATATATCCATTTCAACGACTGCCATGCCCCTTACCTCCGCCGCGCGCCCTGGTTTGAAAAGAAAGGCACGCCTCGGGAGAATAATCTCTCTGCCTATGACAGCGAGATCAGCCATGTGGACGACAAAATCCGGCGTCTGGCCGAGAGATACGGTTGGAACGAAAACACGCTGATCATCGTCACCGCCGACCATGGCGAGGAATTCCGCGAACACGGGGGGATCAGCCACGGCCGGACTCTCTACGCCGAAGTCATCAATATCCCGATGCTGTTCGCTTTTCCGGACGGGCGCTTCGCCGGAACTAAGGTCCAAGCGCATGTCAGTTCCCTGGATATCCTGCCGACTCTCAGGGAATATATCGGAGGGAAACGGGGCCCGGTCGAGGAGGGAATGGACCTCGAGCCGCTCCTTCGCGGCCGGGAGAAAAAAGCCGCCGAACGATGCCTGTATTCCCATCTGCTCTTTCAGAATCGTGCCGGTTTTAAAAAGCTCCATCGGGCCGCGATCGATCGGGAATGGAAGCATGTTTTCGTCGAGGGCGGGCCCCGGAAAAGCAGCCGCGAGCTCTTTCATCTGAAAAACGATCCTGGGGATCGGAACAATGTGTTGAAGGACCATCCTGCCGAGGCCGACCGGCTCGCCCGCCGATACCTGGATTTTGAGGGACGGGCGAAAAAGTTTTCGGCGACGCCCAAGAAATTTGATTTGAGCCGGAAAAAGATGGAGGAATTGCGAACGTTGGGCTATGTCCGGTAAAGCCCGGGACGTTTTTCAGTTCCGTGTCGCTTCCCAGGTTCCGGTGCTGGAATCCACGCTGTTGATCCACGAACCGGACATTTCGTCCGACGAAGAGAACGTCCCGTCCATTGTTCCGCAAAGGGCGGTGTCGGAACCGGAGAATTTAAAGGTGACGGCCCGGCCGTTTTCGACCACATAGATGCCGGAGTAGGCGTTCCCGTCGTAGGTAAACGTGCCGCTCCCGCCGGTTTTCGTGCCGGAAAACGCGACGGTGAATTGATAGTGGTCCTCCGTGCGGAGGGAGAAGCTCCAGGTGCCGTTGATGTTATAGGACTGGAGCGCCTCGCAGCCGATCGTCCCCAGGGCCAATCCCGCCAGAACCAGAATGACGACCGATAAGCGTTGTTTTTTCATTGCCGGAAAACTCCCAAAGGCGGACATTTTCCCATAAAACGCTCTTCGAGGACAATTCGTTACCGGCCGGGACAGGCCTGAGCGCGCATTGAGATCGATACCGCGGGCTGATAAAATGATGCCTGAAGGATCTCAAGCGAAGATTAAGCAAGGAGACGCCGATGAAAATTCATGCCCGGTCGGTCTTCGCGGCGGCGGTCGTCCTGATGATTCCGGCGGCGGCCGCGGCTCAATGGTACGCGGGCGCCGCCGCGGGGCCGCGTTTCGATACATTCCGGGCCAAATATGATTACCGGATCGGGACCCCCGACAGCTTTGTCAATCGGGCGGCGGGATTCGAAGCCGGAATCCTCCTCGGATACGACCTGGTGCTTAACCGGACCTTGACCTTCGGCCTGGAAGTCGAAAGCGCGACCAATCGGGCCCGGTGGGAGCTGGATAACATCGACGATTACGAAGGCACGCCCAAGGGAGGGCCTTCCCATCTCGAATACGACATGCCCTGGAACTACGGGGCGGCGGCGGTCCTCAAGATCCGGGTTCTTCCGCGGCTCGCGTTCCGGGGAGAGGCCGGCCTCGGCCGGGGAAAGGTCCGGGAAATCAAGACATCGGCCTCCAGCACGAATTATCGATTCGACGATTGGGTTCCCTACGTCGGAGTCGGCGCCGGAGCGGAGTGGCGCGTCTCCGGCCATCTGGATCTTGTCGGCCGGGTTTTCTACGTCAAACATGGATCGTTCACCTATACGTCCCGGTTCCCCGACGGCGAGGCCTGGGAGACGGTCACCGACCGGCCGTCGGCCGTCTCCGTCCGCCTCGGCATTCTCTTCCGTATCGGGGACCGAGAACCGCGCTGATTTTTCCAAGGGAGAGTGTCCGTTTTCGGACAGGCGTTCTGCCGTTTTCGGGCAAAAAAGCGGCATTAATTCAATAAAATTCGAATAATGATCCGGCATGATTATTGCAATATCCTGGTCCTGAGGATCTTATGAACGTGGAAAAGAATGCGGCCGAGCGCCCAAGGATTCTTGTGGCCGACGATCAGGAGGACATCCTCCTGGCCCTGGATATTCTTTTAAGAAACGAAGGATTTGATGTCTTTGCGGTCCAGTCTCCGGCCGCCGTCATCATCGCCCTGCGCGACCAGGCTCCCTTCGACCTGATCTTGATGGATTTGAGTTACACCCGCAATTCCCAATCGGTCAGGGAAGGGATCGATCTCCTGGCCCAGATCGAGCGGGTCGACCCCTATCTGGCCGTCGTCGTCATGACGGCCTGGGGCTCCATCGACTTGGCCGTCGAAGCGATGCATATCGGAGCGGCCAACTTCATTCAGAAACCATGGGAGAACCGGAGGTTGCTCCAGATCGTCCGGGAACAAATCGCCCGCTGCCGGGCGCGCCGGCGGCAGGAGCGCCTGTTGGCCGTGGAGAAAAAGGAGCTCGAAGAAGCGGAAGCCCTGCAGCGGGCGTTCCTTCCGCCCGAGCTTCCCGTCCTCGACGCCTGCGAGGTGGCGGTCCGCTGGCAGCCGAAAGGCCGGATCGGGGGGGATTACTACGATGTTTTCCGGCTCGATTCCCGGCGTCTCGGCTTTTGTGTCGCCGACGCTTCGGGCAAAGGGCTTCCGGCCGCCTTGCTCGTCTCGAACCTGCAGGCCGGCCTGCGGTCCTTCGCCAAGGACGTGGAGAATCCGGCCGAAGTGGTGACGCGGCTGAACCGGCTGCTTTGCACCAATCAGCTGATCAACAAGTTCGTGACCTTGTTCTATGGAGTCATCGACACGACCCGGCTGACCCTGACGTATTCCAACGCCGGGCATCCTCCGCTGCTCCTCCGCTATCACAATGGCGGGGGAACGGCGCTGAAGGAAACCGGCGGGCTGGTGGGATTTTTTCCCGACTGGACGTATCGCCAGGAGTCGATCCCGCTGTTCCGCGGCGACCGGTTGTGGCTGTTCACCGACGGGATTCTCGAGGCGCGCGACGCCGCCGGGAACGAATACGGATCCACCCGGCTGGAGGGGCTGTTGACGGACGTAAACACGGTCCCCCTCGGGGCGGCGCAGGAACGGATCTGGAAGGATGCCCTCGATTTCTGCGGCGGCGAATTCGAAGACGACGCGACCGTCCTCAGCTTCCACGTGAACGGGACGCCGAGCTGATCCTTTCGGCGAAGACGACAGCCGGAGCCCTTCTCCGGCCGCCCTTTCAGGCCGAGGCTTTCGGCGCGCCGATCGGCAGAACGGTCCGGCCGAGCGATTCGTTGATCACTTCGGCCATGGCCAGGTAGATTGCCGAAAAGCCGCAGACGATCCCTTCGAAGCCGGCGATTTTGCCGATCATCTCCGATCCGAACCAGTCCCGGAGGGCCAGCAGGAGGAAGAGAATCCAGAGGCTCAAGAAGACGAACTGAAGGGCTCGGTTCTTGCCGAAGGTCCCGATCCACATGAAGAAGGTGAACAAGCCCCACATGAAGAGATAGCAGCCCAGGAAGGGGGCCGGCGTGGCCCCGCCGTTGGGGGCGTTGGTCCCGGGGATCACCCAGGCCGCGACAAGCGTCAGCCAGAACAGGCCGTACGAGGTGAAGGCGGTCGTGCCGAAGGTGTTGCCCTTCTTGTATTCCATGATGCCGGCGATGATCTGGGCGATACCCCCGTAGAAAATGCCCATGGACAGGATCATGGCGCTGACCGGGAAGAATCCGGCGTTGTGGATGTTCAACAGGACCGTGGTCATGCCGAAACCCATCAGGCCGAGGGGTGCGGGATTGGCGAGCTTGTTCTCCATGGTGTTGGTCTCCCTTACATGCCGAAGCGTTCGATGATTTCCTGCTTGGTCTTGCCCAGGATGTCGAATTTCTTGCCGACCTTCTTGAAGGCGTCCAGGGCCTTGTCGAGGTGGTGGATCTCGTGGCCGGCGGAGATCTGGGTTCGGATCCGGGCCTGGCTCTGGGGAACGACGGGGAAGAAGAAGCCGACGGCGTAGATCCCCTCGTCATAGAGAGCCCGGGAGAAGTCTCCGGCCAGCTTGGCGTTGAACAGCATGACCGGGACGATCGGCGTGTCGCCTTCCTTGAGGACGAAACCGGCCTCCTGGAGGCCTTTCCGCCAGTACGCGGCGTTTTTCTCGAGCTTGTCCCGGCGCTCGGTCGAGGCCATGAGGATGTCGAAAACCTTTAGGATGCCTTCGACGACGACGGGGGCGATGGAATTGGAGAAAAGATAAGGCCGGGCTTTCTGCCGGCACATTTCGACGAGTTCCCTGCGGCCCGAGACGCAGCCGCCGGTGGCCCCGCCCAGGGCCTTGCCGAAGGTCGTGGTGATGACGTCCATCTTTCCGACGACGCCGTATTTCTCATGGGTTCCGCGTCCGGTCTTGCCGATGAAGCCCGAGGCGTGGGAGTCGTCGACCAGGACCATGGCGTCGTATTTCTCGCAGAGCGCGACCATCTTGTCCAGCGGGGCCGTGTCGCCGTCCATGCTGAACACGCCGTCGGTGATGACGAGGCGGAAGCGGCGGTCCTGGTGCATCTCGAGCTTTTGTTCGAGGTGGGCCATGTCGGCGTGCTTGTAGGTGTCCTGCATCGCGCTGCAAAGGCGGATGCCGTCGATGAGCGAGGCGTGGACGAGCCGGTCGGAGATCATGACGTCGTCCTTGGTCAGGATGGCCTCGAAGACGCCGGCGTTGGCGTCCATGCAGGAGGGGAAGAGGATCGTGTCCTCGGTCCCGAGGAATTCCGTGACTTTCTGCTCGAGGGTCCGGTGGATGTCCTGGGTCCCGCAGATGAACCGGACCGAGGACATCCCGTAGCCGCGGGCGTCCATGCCTTCATGGGCGGCCTTGACCACCGCGGGGTGGCTCGAAAGCCCGAGGTAATTGTTGGCGCACATGTTGATGACCTTGCGGACCGAGGCGCCCGCCGGGAACTCGACTTCGATGTCGGCGGCCTGGGAGGAGTGGATGAACCGTTCCTGCTTGAAGAGGCCGGCATCTTTCAAGCCCTGGAGGACGCCCTGGTAGGACGCCCGTGTTTTTTCCGAAAAAGACATGGGGATGCTCCTTTTGTTTCGTGGGTCTGGACGGCGGGAAATCAGGCCTGGGTGAATTTCCGGACCAGGAGGGCGATTTTATCGACCGAATCGAATGCTTCGGGCGTGGCTTGGTCGTCGGGGATCGAGATCTTGTACTTGTTTTCGAGGAAACGCTTGAGGGAAACCATCGAGAAAGAATCGACGATGCCTCCCGAGATCAGGGGGGTGTCGTACGTGACGGGGTCGGAATCGTCTTCGCAGTATTCCGCGATGACGTACTTGAGAACGATGTCTTTCAATTCATCGGCCATGAATCCGCTCCTTGTTCGAAAATATGGTCAGGGCCCGGGAGGCCTCCCGGAAGCCCGGAACGTCAATCGTTTTCCAGCGTCGAGGTGTCGCCGATTTCCTCGCCCCACTCCTTGGCCTTGAGAATCCGGCGCATGATCTTCCCGCTCCGGGTCTTGGGCAGGGCGTCGGTGAACTCAATTTCCTGGGGCATGGCCAGGGGAGAGAGCTTCTTGCGGATGAAATTCATGATTTCCAGGTCCAGGTCGGCGCTCGGAGCGAATCCCGATTTCAACGTGACGAAGGCCTTGACGACCTCCATGTTGATCGGATCGGGCTTGCTGACGACGGCGGATTCGGCCACGGCCGGGTGCTCGATGAGGGCGGATTCGACCTCGAACGGGCTGACCAGGTGGCCGCCGGTGTTGATGATATCGTCGTCGCGGCCGACGAACCAGAAGTAGCCTTCCTTGTCGATGCTGGCCCGGTCGCCGGTCAGGTACCAGCCGTTGCGGAATTTCTTTTGATAGGTCTCTTCGTTGTTCCAGTACGTCCGCATCATCGAGGGCCAGCCGGGCTTGAGGGCGATCAGGCCGATCTTTCCGGTTTCGGTGTACGGCTCGAACGTTTTCTGGTCCAGGATCACGGCGGTCGTTCCCGGGAACGGCTTGCCCATGGATCCGGGCTTGACCTTCATGCCCTGGTAATTGGTGATCATGATCGAGCCCGTCTCGGTCTGGAAATAGGTGTCCAGGAAGGGTTTGCCGAAGACGCGCTCCGACCAGATGACGGCTTCGGAGTTGAGCGGTTCGCCGACGCTGGACAGGGCCCGAAGACTCGACAGGTCGTATTTCTTGATGACCTCGTCGCCGGCTTTCATCAGGGAGCGGATGGCCGTGGGGGCCGAATACCAGTTGGTGACCCGGTTTTTCTCGATGAACCGGTACCAGGCCTCGGCCGAGAAGCCGGCGTCCAGGACGCACTGGGTGACGCCGAGGCACCAGGGGCCGATGATGCCGTAGGACGTTCCCGTGACCCAGCCGGGATCGGCCGTGCACCAGTAAATGTCTTCGTCACGGACGTCGAGGGCCCAGCGGGCGGTCTGGTATTGGGCCAGCAGCGAATAATGGACGTGCTTGACGCCCTTGGGCAGGCCGGTCGTGCCCGAGGTGTAATGAAGGAGCGAGGGGCTTTCGGCCTCGGTCGGGTGAATGTCGATCTTTTCGACCGGTTCGGATTTTTCCAGGGAAAAGGCGACCTCGCGGTCCTTCAACGGCTTGCCGTCGTGATCGACGATGATGATATATTGAAGATGGGGGAGCTTGTCGAGGATCTTGCGGACTTTCGGGGCGTGCTTTTTCTGGGTGATGATCGCCCGGGTCTGGGCGTTGTCGAGGCGGACGAACAGCGACTCGTCGCCGAAAGCCGAAAACAGCGGCTGGCCGATCGCCCCGATCTTGAGGATGCCCAGGACGCCGAGATAAAGCTCGGGAACCTTGTCCATGAAGAGGCAGACCCGGTCGCCGGGATTGATGCCGAGGCCGCGGAGGAATGCGCCGATCGTGTTGGACGCGCGGCGGATGTCGTGATATGTGTACCGCTTCTCGACGCCGCTCATTCCTTCCCAGATCAGGGCGGTTTTGTCGCCCTTGCCCTGTTCGCAGATCCGGTCGGAGCAGTACCAGCCGATGTTCAGGACGCCGCCCGGCCGGTACTCGAGCTCTTCAGCGGCTTGGCCCCAGGTGAACGTTTTGTAACGTTCTTCATAATTGCCGATGTTTGACATTTCCAATCCTTGTCCTTTTATCTGGAATCGCGGAGTCGAGATTATAGCGGATTTGCGTTAAAAGTCAAAACACGCAAAAATCAATAATAAAGCGAAAAAAATCGGGACGAATAAGCTTAACACCACAATTTTTAAGCATAAAATCGGCCTCAACAGGTAAAGGCAAGCGTTCTCGTCGACTTTAGACCCAATATATTGTGGTGTTTTAGTGAAATGTAGCATGGCTTGATTATTTTTCTTGACTTTCCGGCCTGTTCCGAGCTATATTCTTACCAGAAACACCTTCAGCAAACCCATGTCCAAAATCCTGCGCCGGAACCATAAATACTTCTTTGTGAGCTTCCTGGTGCTCTTTTTTCTGGGCGGAAGGCCGGTGGAATTCGGCCAGGAATCGACTTTTTTTCAGGGCTATTTAATCGTCAAGCCGGTGATCCGAATCGCTCTTGGTCTCGACCTTGAGGACGTCCTGATCCATGCGTCTTCCGGCATGAAAGTCTATCAAGCCGCGGAATCCTATACCCTCTTGGCTGATGACGTGGCCGAAGTTCGGGTCAAGGGGCAGAAGGTTCCCTTTAACGAGAAGTTCCTCGTTCAAATCGCCCAGACCCGCCGCCGGGAGGAAGCCGAAACGATCGCCCGGGAGCTTCGGCCGAAGATCGCCCGCCCGGTCATGGTTTCCGAAGGCCGGGACGAAAAGCTCGAGGGCGTGTTCCAGGTCAGGGTCGGGGATTTTCTGACCCGCGGGGAAGCCTTGTCCTTCATGAAAGGATTGGAGGCCGTCGGCTACTCCGAGGCCTGGATCCTTCGCGAGGACATCACCCGGGGCGGTTCCCGGCCCCAATGGGTCATGATCGAAGGGCGTCTGGTCAATCTGAACGCGGACGCGGCCCTCTATCTGATTCCCTCGAATCCTCAAAGCTACCTGACATATGACGGGCGCAATTACCGGGGAATTTTCGTTTTGCGGGGCAGCTCCCGCGGAACGCTTTTAATCAACCTGCTCAACCTCGAAGATTATTTGAAAGGGGTGGTTCCGGGCGAGTTGTCGCCGTACTATTTCGGCGAAATCGAGGCCCTCAAGGCCCAGGCCGTCGCCGCCCGGACGTATGCCTTGAAGAACCTGGGGCAGTTTGAAGACTTGGGCTTCGACCTGTATGCAACGCCCCAATCCCAGGTTTACGAAGGGATGAGCATCGAACATCCCAAAAGCACCCGGGCGGTCGAGGAAACAGCCGGCCAGGTGGCCGTTTACGACGGAAAGCTGATCAACGCCCTTTATACCAGCACCTGCGGCGGGGCGACGGAAAACGTCGAAGAGATTTTCGAGGGCGACGGCGTTCCCTATCTCAAAAGCGTCGAATGCGCCATGGAGACGGAATCGTCCTGGTCGCTTCATACGAACCGGCGGTTTCCGGCCCTGTTCGAGGGCGGAGTCAACATCGCCTCGCAAATGGCCCTGCCCGCCGCTCTGGGAGTCTTTGCGCCCGGAAATGACGCGGCCTGGTTTCAGGCTCCGCTTCCGGCCGAGGAAGCGAAAGACTGGCTGCGGAAGGCGGCGGCGATCGCCGGAAAGAAAATGGATGCTCCTTGGCCGGCGGTTTCCTCCGGGCCGATGACGCCGGCGGCGTTTGCCGGCCTTGTCCGCGACGTCTTCGGCTGGCGGGACCGGATTCAGACTCTCGTCGGGAAGAGCGAGGCCGAGCACGCCACTCGGGAAATCGCGGACCTGAATCCCGAAGACAAGCCGCTCCTGGCCTATTTTTTAATTTCCGGGATTTATGCCCGGTCAACCGCGCTCAAGGGCGGGGCGGAAATCACCCGGGCCGAAGCGGCCGTAGCCCTCTCCAAGCTTCTGGGCCGGGAGGACGATCTTTTCCAGCGGGGCAACCTCCGGTCGATCGAGAACGATTCCCTCGTCGTCACCGACGGCGAAAAAACGAAGACGATCCCCCTGGGACCGGACCCGTATCTCTTGCGGAAAACGGACGGGATCGAGACGTTTGTTTCCGATCTCGACCTCGAACCGGGGGATCCCGTCCAGTGGCTCGAAAGCGACGGGCGCGCCTCGCTCGTCGGGGCCGAGTCCGTTTCCTTGTCCAACATCCTCGACCAGCCCTCGCCCTATCACAGCTGGCAGGTGCGCGTCAGCCGGGACGATCTTGAAAACCGGATCAACCAATATTATCCTGTCGGCCGCCTGCTCGATCTCGTCCCGCAGAAACGCGGCGCGTCCAAGAGAGTCACCGAGCTGGCGGTCGTCGGCCAGGCCGGACGGGCCCTCGTCAAGGGCTTGAAGATCAGGCAGATTCTCAACCTCAGGGACAATCTCTTCGTCATCGACCGGGAAACGGACGCCGAGGGCCGGGTGACCCATTTTCTCTTTTCGGGGAAAGGATGGGGCCACGGCGTCGGGCTTTGCCAGGTCGGCGCGTTCCGCATGGCCCAGAAGGGCGCGTCCTATACGGATATCCTGAAAAAATATTATCGCGGAATCCAGGTCGAAAAACGGTCCTGAGACGTTTCCAGGCGCCGGCCGCTTCCCTTCGCTTCTTGACAGCCTTTTGCCTTCTGTTTACGTTTTAAAAAGAGGCGGGAAAAAGGATCGTTTGCCGGATGTATTACCGAGTCGGCTTTATCGTCTTCGGCCTGTTCGCCGCCGCCTGGATGGGGACGGCCGCCCTCCTCCCGGCCCAGGAATTCGCCAAGGGCGAGATTCTCGCCGAAGTCGCCTGCCTGGACGATCCCGGCCAAAGCTACGCCCTTTATCTGCCTTCGGCTTTCGATCGGGCCAAAACGTGGCCCGTTCTTTGTCTGTTCGATTCGGGCGCCCGCGGCGCCGAAGGAGTCAAGGCCTTCCGGACGGCGGCCGAAACCTACGGTTGGATTCTCGCCGGTTCGAACAACTCCCGAAACGGACCCCTCAACGACAGCGTCCTTGCCGCCCGGGCCGTTTGGCGGGACGTCGAAAAAAGGCTGCCTGTCGATAAGCGGCGTGTTTATGCAACCGGTTTTTCAGGCGGCTCGCGGATTGCTTCGATATTTCCTCAGGCCGTCGGCTTCCCGACCGCCGGCATCATCGGCAGTGGGGCGGGATTGGCCGTCGGACTCGCTCCCGGGGACCTCCAGGCTTCGGCGTATTTCGGCCTGGTCGGATTCAGGGATTTCAATTATGACGAGATGAAGCGCCTCGATGCGGCGCTCGATCCAGGCGGCGTTCCTCACCGGATCTTTTTTTTCGATGGGATTCACGACTGGCCTGATTCCGCCTCATGTCTTCGGGCCGTCGGTTGGATGGAGGCCTTGGCGATCAAGGGAGGGTTGCGACCGGACGACAAAGACCTTTTTGCGTCCATTCTCGAACGTGAGCTCGACGAGGCGAAGATTCTCGAAGAAACGAGCCGGCCTTTTTGGGCGGTCGAGCGGCTTGAGGCGGCCGGGCGCCTGGCCGCCGGGCGGATCGATCTGCCCGGACTCGCCGGCCGCCTTGAGGCCTTGAAAGCTTCAAAGGCCTATCGACAATTTTTAAAGGAGGAAAGCGCCCGCGACAAGCGGACGGAACGATTCGCTTCGAACCTGAGCCGTGTCTTCGGCGCGCTCGCAAACGATGAAAGGGGAGGGGCGCCCGCGGTGCGCGCGGCCGTCCGGGCGATGGGAATCGAAGCTTTGAAAAAGGAAACAGCCGGATCGGCGGCGCTCGAGGACCGAACCCTGGCTTCGCGCCTTCTTTTCATCGGCAGCTTTTCCGCCCAGGGGATGGCGGGGGAGCGCTTCAACAAGGACGAAACGGCGCGGGCCGCGGATTTTCTCGATCTGGCCATCGCCGCCTGCGAGCCGGGACTCCCGAGGGAGAAGTACCTCTATTTCAGCCGGGCGGAGATCGCCGCCCTTTTGGGAGACCGGAAAGGCGCCCTGGAATTTCTTGCGGCCGCCGTTGATAAGGGATTTGCGGATATCGGCCTTTTGGAGGATTCCAAGGAGCTTGATCGGATCAGGGACGATCCGCGATACCGCGGGCTCCTGGAGAAGATCAAGCGATGAAGAGGACCCGTTCGATGGCGAAAGCCGACGAAGGACCGGGAGGGAGCGAGGCGGAATCGGAACCCGATCCCGATTACTTATATGTGATGATGATCGATTTCAAGGCGGCGTAATCCGTAAGCCATAAACTGATGGAATAGTTGTCCGTCGGAATGATCGGCGGCTGAGCGGCTTTCGCCGGTGCCCAGGACCAGGCCTGCCAGCCGGGCGAAGCGTCCGGAGTGAAATCGAAAAGAGCCGTCGGGGGTTGATCGCTCCAGGGATTGGCGTATAAGACGATTCTCAGCTGATTCGTCATGTCGGAGTTCCAGACCAGCACGTCGACGGAAACGATCTTTTTCGCACCCTTAGGGAATAAGACGGGGGCGCAAAGGAAAGAACCGGTCGGTTGCCCCTGGAGAAATCCGCCCGCCATCCAGATGTAGTAATCCCGGGATATGCCGTCCGTCGTGAACGCGGCGGGGGAGATGTTGATCGTTTTCAGCATCGCCATCGCGCCGGATTTGAGGATATCCTCCGTCGGGCGCCGGACGAATGTCCCGGAGGGGGGCCGGTCGGCCAACGGGCTTTTACGCCCTTCCGGTCCGAACGGAGTGGAGATGGACTGGGCCGCGAGGCCCGCCGCGGCGATTCCGACTGCGACCATGACCCAAAGCGTAATCCGGTAATTGCGGCGCATGGGGTCCTCCCTGGAAGAGCATTTCCTCGGCCGCAAAGCGGCCGATTCACGACCGCGTGTTTCTTTTCCCTTGATTACAAATTAGAGTCATTCCCCGGCCGTGTCAATACGGTGTGGAACTGTCCTGATCTGGGTCAGATACATGGTGGACGCCTCTAAACGGCTAAGATGGGGGTATGCTCCCCCGAAAAGCGATTCAATATGGGGATATAATCCCCGGCTCGGCCTTCATCCGTTCCTTGGTCATC
>Ga0172371_10009341_pt1 | contig 13500 bp, 15 predicted proteins | sample Lak12m_FD_114543 | JGI IMG/M metagenome (GOLD analysis project Ga0172371, IMG submission 114543) | Freshwater microbial communities from Kabuno Bay, South-Kivu, Congo - kab_022012_12m | ecosystem: Environmental > Aquatic > Freshwater > Lake | place: Democratic Republic of the Congo: South-Kivu... | reverse complement strand
AATAAAGATTTGAACAAATACCTTTCTTTTTCTTGCTCGCCCGCCAGAGAATACATTGAGGTTACTAAGAGGTTGAGCGAGAGCCAATTTTCGCAGAGGCTGAAAAGCCTAAAGCCGGGAGATGAAATCTCGCTGAAGGCTCCGCTTGGCAGCTGCGTTTTTAAAGAGGAGTACAAAAAAATATGTTTTTTAATAGGCGGCATAGGCATTACGCCAGTGATTTCAATACTGGAATATCTTACGGAGAATAAATCCGAAACAGGCGCGGTATTATTTTATTCCAACAGGACAGAAGAAGAGATAGCCTTTAAGAAGGAATTGGACTACTGGCAGTTTGTTAACGATAAGATTAAGATAGTTTACACTTTGACTGATTCCCAGCCCAAAGACAAGCGATGCGTTTTCGGCAGGATAGATGAAGGCTTGATAAAATCCAGGATGAGCGATTTAGGCGAGAGGATAGTGTTCATCTTCGGGCCGCCGGCAATGGTAGGCGCGATGAGCAAATTGTGCATGGATTTGGGTTGTCGCAAAGACAACCTTAAAACCGAGAATTTTATAGGTTACTGAAGGAGGATTTGATGGATAAATATCGTTGCACAGTATGCGACTACATTTATGACCCGGCAATAGGCGATCCTGATAACGGCATAAAGCCCGGCACTTCTTTTGAGGCTTTGCCTGATACATGGGTTTGTCCTGAGTGCGGAGTGGGTAAGGATATGTTTGAGAAAGTGCAATAAGGTTTCGTTATGAAATTATCGCGGGAAATAATCAGTTTTTTAAAAGAGCAGGGCTTTCTCATAGTTTCCACTATCGACGAGAAAGGCAGGCCGCATAATTCCTGCAAAGGCCTGGTGAGGATATCTGACGACGGCAAGATATTTTTACTGGATGTCTACAGGGCAAAGACGTTTGAGAATTTAAACAGGGATTCCAATATCAGCATTACTGCCGTAGACGAACATAAATTCAGGGGCTATTGCCTTAAAGGCAAAGGTTCAATATTGGACGCGGATGAATTGGACGCCGCTACCTTGAAGGCGTGGGAAGATAAAATTACCAGCAGGATAACCCAGCGGCTATTGAAGAATGTGCGCGGAGAAAAAGGCCATTCGCGCCATCCGGAAATTCAGCTGCCCCAACCGAAATACATGATTTGTGTGGAAGTAGAAGAAGCAATAGACTTAACGCCGCACCAACTGAAATAATTTAATAAAATCAATTTAACAGGAGGTTTGTTATGAAGGGTTTTGCTTGTAAAGTTTGCGGATATATTTCTATTAATGGAAGCGCGCCGGGGAGGTGCCCTGTGTGCGGCGCGCCTAAAACGTCTTTTGTGGAAAAAGAGGACGCCGTAAAGACAGCAAAGGATGAGGTAAAATTGTCGGAAAAGCATACGCCGGTAATCATAGTTGAGAGAAAGTGCGGTTTGTTGGACGATGGATGCGTTGACGTGCATGCCAAGGTAGGAAGCGTCGAACACCCTATGCTGCCGGAGCACCATATTATCCATTTAGATTTTTACATTGATAATGAGTTCATTTCCAGAATACACCTGACTCACGAGAAACTGCATCCTGCGGGAGCCTTGCATCTTAAAGTGGCGAGCGGCAAATTGTCGGTTATTGAATTATGCAATCTGCACGGCGCCTGGATTAACGAGGAAAATTTATAATTTAGATAAAACATTCAAGGAGGTTTTCATGTCAGATTTAAAACAAAAGGTAGAAGAAGCATTGAAAGATATAAAGCCTGCGCTGCAGGCGGATGGCGGCGACTTGGAATTAATCAGCGTTAGCGACGACGGCATAGTTACCTTAAGGCTGACCGGAGCCTGCAGAGGCTGCCCGATGTCGCAGATGACTTTAAAGATGGGCATTGAAAGGACGCTGAAACAGAGAATACCGGAAGTCAAAGAAGTCGTCGCGGCGTAGCAAACATCAATATGCAATCGGTTAAAAAAATAAAAGTCCTTAAAAGAATACTGCAGGATATGGGTTCGGTCTTGATTGCCTACTCCGGGGGCGTGGACAGCAGTTTTCTGCTTAAGGTAGCCGGTGATTGTCTGAAGGATAAACTGCTTGCTGTTACGGCTGTATCTGAGACTTATACAAAAGAAGAACTGGAATTCGCTAGGCGGTTTTGCAGGAGATTCAACATACGGCATAAGATCATAAAAACACGGGAATTAAATAATAAGGATTTCATTTTAAATACCAGGCAGCGCTGTTATTTCTGCAAGAAGGAATTATTCTCCAAATTAAAAGATATTGCCCTAAGGAACGAAATCAATTATATTATTGACGGGACAAACAGCGACGACAGGAATGATTTTCGGCCCGGAGAAAAGGCGAAGCGCAGATACAACGTGCGTTCTCCGTTGGATGAGGCAGGCATAACTAAAAAGGATATCCGTCATCTGAGCAGAAAATTAAAGCTGCCGAGCTGGGATAGGCCGCAGATGGCCTGCCTTGCCTCGAGAATGCAATATGGGACAGTTATTACAAAGGCGCGCCTGCGCCGCGTAGAAGCAGCCGAGAGCATACTGCGGGATAAATTAAGCCCGAAAGATAATATAAGGGTAAGAGATTACGCGGATTCTGCCAGGATAGAAGTAGATAAACACAATATACCTTTATTAGTTGAGAGCGATGGTTTTGTATCTAAGTTAAAGCGGCTGGGTTTTAAAAGTGTTAGCGTAGATTTAGAAGGCTACAGAACAGGAAGCATGAACAGGAGTCAGATATGAAGCGTTATTATTTTGATTATGCGGCTACGGCCCCGGCTGATTTAGAGGTCGTCAAGGCGATGGAGTCGTATTTTTACGAAAAATTTGGCAATCCTTCCAGCCTGCATTATTTTGGACAGGAGGCAAGAAAGGCAATGGAGGACGCCCGAGGCAAGCTGGCTTCCTTTTTAGGGGCGAAGGATGAGGAAATAATATTTACCTCAGGCGGCACTGAGTCTGATAACTTTGCGCTAAACGGTATTGCCCAAGCAAATGAAAGCAGGGGCAACCATATTATTACGTCTGTCATAGAGCATCACGCCGTGCTTGAGCCGACAAAATTATTGGAGAAGCGCGGATTTAAGGTGACCTATGTAAAAGTGGATGAATTCGGCATGGTTTCGCCGCAAGATATCAAAAAGGCAATTACTGATAAGACCATTTTAATTTCCATAATGCATGCCAATAATGAAATCGGGACAATACAGCCTATAAAGGAAATAGCGGCGGTTGCAAAAGAAAGAAGTATTTATTTTCACTGTGATGCCGTGCAGACCGTCGGGCACATGCCCACAAATGTTGACGATTTGGGAGTGGATTTGTTAAGCCTTTCAGCGCATAAGTTTTATGGGCCAAAAGGCGTGGGCGCTTTGTATGTAAGGAAGGGCACGAAGATCTCTCCCTTTATGCTTGGCGGAGGCCAGGAGAAACGCAGGCGCGCTTCTACGGAGAATGTCGCAGCTATCGTAGGGTTGGGTAAGGCTGTTGAGATATGCAGGAAAAAGATGTTCGAGGAAGAAAAAGAACAGACAGTAATGCGCGACCGCATAATCAATGAGTTAAAAAAGAAGATAGACCGTATTTATTTGAACGGCCATCCTGTCAAGCGGCTTGCCAATAACGTAAATTTCTCAGTGGAGTATGTGGAAGGAGAGTCGATGTTGCTTAATTTGGATATGGCAGGCATTGCTGCCTCGACAGGCTCTGCATGCACTTCCGGAGACTTGGAGCCTTCGCATGTTCTGCTTGCCATCGGCAGGCCTCATGAATTATGCCACGGCTCAATACGTTTTACCCTGGGACGTTTTACGCAAGGGGAAGACATAGATTATCTTTTGGAAAGATTTCCTGAAATTGTAGCGCGGCTGCGTTCCATGTCGCCCTTGTACGATGGAGCGCCAAAACGGACAAAAAAGTAATAATCAATCTGTTGATATAGCGACATCCGCCGAAGTCCATCCGTGAAACAATGGCGGACGAAGGCGAGCAAACATAAATGAACGAGCAAATCTTATCGCTGCTGCGAAACAGCAGCACCTATGTTTCCGGAGAAGATATCAGCAGCCAGCTTGATATCAGCCGCTCCGCTGTCTGGAAGCATATCCAGGAATTAAGGCAGAAAGGCTATGATATAGTAGCCGTCCCTCACTTAGGCTATGAATTAGTCTCCAACCCTGATAGACTCCTACCGTCTGAAATATCCTCCGGGCTTAGCACAAAGATTATTGCCAAAGAAATCCACCACTACGACATGGTGCCGTCGACAATGAATATCGCTATGGATTTAGCCATAAAAGGATGCAAGGAAGGAACTATTGTCTGCGCAGAGGGCCAGTATAAAGGCAGGGGGAGGCTCAGCAGGTTCTGGTCGTCGCCGAAACATAAGGGGATTTATTTTTCTCTGGTTTTAAGGCCGAATATCCCGGCTACAGAATCTCCCAAACTAACTCTTCTTAGCGCAGTGAGCGTATGCGAGGCAATAAGGAATTTTACGAAGTCAGACTGCCTTATAAAATGGCCCAACGATTTGATAATAGATAACAGAAAGGTCGGCGGAATACTTACTGAAATGAGCGCAGAAACCGATATGGTGAAGTTTATAATTATCGGTATCGGCATAAATGTGAATACGCCGGAGTCCCTGCTTCCTGCGCATGCAACGTCGCTAAAGGAAAAAACAGGCAGCCGCATTTCGAGGGTGGAATTATTGAGGGAGATTTTGTCTTGTATAGACAAGGAGTATATTTTGTTCTGCAGGGACGGTTTTAAGTCCGTTACCGCCAAATGGAAGAAATTTTCAACCACCTTGGGCCATAGGGTCAGGGTGCATTTCCACAAAGAATACGTAGAAGGTCAAGCAGTAGACATAGATGGACAGGGAGCCCTTTTATTAAAGAGGGACTCCGGCTCGATAGACAGGATAACGGCAGGGGATATTGTAAAGGTAAGGTCAAATGAAGCCCGAACTTACAGAGCGTAAACGAATGTAAGTTCGAGGCTGAATTTGACCCCGCACCTTTTTAGTATTAAATGATTTCTAATGATTAGTTATTTAAATATTTTGAATATGTAAAATGTGCGGGGTTACTTCGCCCGCCACCGTAGCAATGGCGGGCTCATTAATTGTCAACCAAGAATAAATAATTCAGTTGACAATTGAGCATGCCCTTTTATAATACAGAAAAGGGCATTTTTATTTATGCAATCAAGGAGAGGATGATGAGGACACAAGACATTATACGGGAAGCACAGGACAGGGCTTTGAACGGACATGGGCTTTCTTTTGAAGAGGCTTTAGCCTTAGCCGGAATAACCGGATATGAAGATTTGTTCAGGTTATTTGAGGCGGCTAATAAGGCGAGGGAGAAGTTCAGAAGAGACAGAGTCGATTTGTGCGCTTTGACAAATGCCAAGAGCGGAAACTGTCCTGAAAATTGCGCCTTTTGCGCCCAGTCATCTTCCAGCAAAACACAGGCAAAGACATACCCCCTTATAAGTGCGGATGAAATTGTAAAACATGCGGATAAGGCGGTAGCCAGTAAGACGCACCGTTTCTGCATTGTCACAAGCGGCTGTTCTGTCACCGACGGAGAATTGAGAGAGGTATGCGCCGCAATACGGCTGATAAAAGAAAAATACCCGGCCTTAAAAATGGACGCCTCTTTGGGAAAGTTAAACAAAGAAAAGGCAAAACTGCTTAAGGATGCCGGTTTGGACAGGTATAATCACAATATAGAGACAGCGCGGAGTTTCTTTGGCGAAGTCTGCACGACTCACTCGTTTGAAGACAGGCTTGCTACTTTGAAAATCTTGAAAGATGCCGGAATAGAAATCTGCTGCGGCGGAATTTTTGGCCTTGGCGAAACCGATGCGCAGCGCATAGAGCTTGCTTTTTCCTTGAAGGAACTTGATGTTGACTGCGTGCCTTTGAATTTTCTGAATCCTGTCGATGGGACCCCATTTGAAAATAACAAAATACCTTCGCCGCTGGAACTATTGAAGTTCGTTTCCATATTCCGTTTAATACTCCCCAAAAAACAAATAAGGATTTGCGGCGGCAGGCAGAGGAATTTACGCCATCTGCAGCCGTTAATATTTTTCGCCGGCGCAGACGCTATTATCATCGGAGATTATCTGACCACCAAAGGGAGCGCGCCGCATCAGGATTTGCAGATGATTTCGGATTTAGGCTTAAAGGTATAACATTTTATGTTTGATTTCAGTAAAGAACTTCTGGATTTGGAAGAAAAAGGGCTCAGGCGTTCGCTAAAAGTTATGGAGTCGCCTTCTGAAAGTTGGATTGTTATCGACGCCAAAAAGGCGCTTAACCTGTGTTCCAATAATTATCTTGGTCTTGCCAATGACCGGAGGATAAAGGATGCAACGGTTAAGGCCGTAGAAAAATACGGCTGCGGTTCTGGCGCGTCGCGCCTGGTCTGCGGCAATATGAAATTGCATAATGAGCTGGAAAATAAATTGGCGCAGTTTAAAGGCGCTGAGGCGTGCCTTGTGTTTAATTCAGGCTATAACGCAAACGTCGGTATAATCAGCGCGCTGGTTGATAGAGGCGATATTGCGTTCTGCGACAGGTTAAATCACGCTTCGATTATCGACGGAATTATCCTGAGCCGCGCAGAATTAAAGCGTTACCCGCACAAAGACGCCGCTGCCTTGGAAAGCCTGCTGAAAAAATCAGAAAGGTCTGTAAAAAAACTTATTGTTACAGATTCCGTGTTCAGTATGGACGGAGATATCGCGCCGTTGGCTGATTTGATAAGTTTGGCTGAAAAATACAACTGCCTTTTAATGATTGACGAAGCGCATGCCACGGGCGTCCTGGGGAAAAACGGCAGAGGGATTTTGGAATATCTTAGTTTAGAACAGAATAAAAAGAATATAATTCAGATGGGGACGCTAAGTAAAGCCTTGGGTGGATTCGGCGCTTATGTCTGCGGCAGCCGAGATTTAATCGAATACCTGATAAATAAGAGCAGGGCGTTTATTTATACCACTTCTTTGCCACCGGCAGTTATTGCGGCTGACATAAAAGCGCTGGAGATAGTAGAGAGCGATAAAGAGTTGATGATTAAATTAAATGAAAATATCAGGTTTTTTAGAAGCAGATTAAAATCTATGGGGTTTGATGTTCTCGCCGATGAGACGCCTATAATACCTTTGATAGTTAAAGATTCTAAATTAACCATGGAGTTTAGCAAGAGATTATTTGACGAAGGAATTTTTGCGCAGGGCATAAGGCCGCCGACAGTCGCTAAAGGTTCGGCGCGGCTGAGGATAACCTTGATGGCGACGCATACAAAAGATGATTTGGAGTTTGCGCTGGGAAAAATCGAAAAAGTCGCGAAAGAATTATGCCTCATATAAAAGCAGAATCAGGAATAGATTGGTTTTATCGTATGGAAGGGGAAGGCGCGCCTTTGGTATTTCTGCACGGTTGGTCGTTTGATTCAGGAATCTGGTTTAGGCAGGCAGGCGGTCTGGCAGGATACAAATCTATTTTTTTGGATTTGCCCGGGCATGGGAATTCAGGATATAAAAAAGGCATAGACATAATAGGCGATTTGCGTTTTATCTTTGATAAATTAGGCCTGAAGAAAATTAGCATAATAGGGCATTCTTTTGGCGGGTTCCTGGGATTAAAATTTATCCTCGCTTATCCGGGATTGGCGGATAAAATTATTTTAATCGGCGCAAACGCCAAATTTGTCAAATCCGAAGGATACAACTACGGTTTATCCCAGTCGGAAGTGGATAAAATAAGAGGGTTTATCCGCGGCAGATACCCGGGAATCCTGCTGGTATTTATACGCTGGTTGTTTACCGAAGAAGAACGCCGCCAGCCGGATTACAAGCAAATCTGGAATTCCATCGCAAAGAGAAATTCCTGGCCCAAGAAAGACGCGCTGGATGAATTCTTGTCAGTCATTGAAAAAGAGGATTTGACAGATAAATTAGATAAGATTCTCCAGCCGGCGTTGGTTATTTGCGGAACTGGTGATCCGATATGCCCTGTTGAATCAATAAATTATATAGGAGAGAAGATGAAGAGCTCTAAAATAGAATTGCTCGATAGCTGTGGGCATCTGCCTTTTTTAACCAAGGCGGATAAATTTAACGGTTTAATACGCAAATTCTTAAGATGACGGACAAAAATATATCTGTAAAAAAGGAGTTTTCCAGGGCGTCTGGAAATTACGACAATAATGCGCTGTTGCAAAAGGAGATTGCCGACGAATTATTTAATAGAATTGTATTGCCGGATTACGATTTTAATGTATTGGATATCGGCTCAGGCACGGGCTATCTGGCAGAAAGGTTCCAGGGCCTCGGTTTTGTCAAAGATGTTTACGCAATGGATATTTCCTTCGGGATGCTGGATGTGATTAGAAAAAAGGACCTGAAGGTAAAGCTTGCCCAATCAGATGCGAATAAACTGCCGTTTAAAGACAGTTCGTTTGATTTGGTTGTTTCCAATGCGGCTTATCAATGGGTCAGCGATTTAAATTCGGCATTCAGGGAGGCAGGAAGGGTTTTAAAAGCAAACGGTAATTTTTACTTTACGATTTTTGCGGAGAATACCTTAAACGAATTAAGAAAGGTAATTTCAGATTACCTGAAAGTGGATATAAGCGAGATAAACGCTATGGGCTATCTTCCCGAGAGCACTGACATCTGGAAAATTTTAGAAGAAGAAAAATTCAGCATAACAAAGACAGATTTAAAACAAGTAAGACAATATTATGCAAATTTATTGGAATTGCTCTACTGGCTGAAGGACATAGGAGCGAACCGATATTGGTCCAAGAGCCTGTATAAAGGATTATCCAGCAGGGGTTTCTTAGAGAATATTTCCAAGATTTATGAGTCAAATTTTAAGCAAGACAACAGGATATTCGCTACGTTTGAGATAATGTTCGTCGAGGCAGCCAAAAAGGGTAAATAAATGAAGCACAGCGCAATTTTTATTACGGGGACTGACACAGGAGTTGGAAAGACTGTCGTTTCTGCGGCATTGGCAGCGGCGTTTAGGAAAAGAGACATTGACGCTGCAGTGATGAAACCAATAGCCACAGGCGCAGTTAAGAAGAAAAACAGGCTGATCTCCTGTGATGTGGAATTTTTAAGAAAGGCCGCGCGCTCCAAAGATGAAATCTCGCTGGTAAATCCTTATTGCGCTGATTTGCCTCTGGCTCCGGCAGCCGCCTTTAAATTAAGAAACAAAAAAATTTCCATAGACAGAGTTAAAGATTGCTTGCGTAAATTGCTAAAAAGGCATGAGATTGTCTTGGTTGAGGGGATAGGCGGATTATTTGTCCCTATAAAAGACAATTATCTGGTCGCGGATTTAGTTAAGGATTTAGATATCCCGCTGATAGTTGTTTCGCGAAACGGCTTAGGCGCCATAAATCATGCTTTGCTTACCATAAAACAGGCGAATGATTTAGGTTTGGATGTTCTGGGAATAATCTTCAATAACACCTACAAGCCGGCAGCCGATATATCCCGGAAAACCAATCCCAGGATAATAAAAGAAATCTCCGGAGCAGACATTATCGGAGAATTTCCTTATTTAGGCTCAGCCAGCGTTGAGAAAATGTCAGTTTCTAACTTGGCGGCGGTTGCCAATAAAAGATTAAATCTAAATTTAATAATCAGAAAGATAAAAAATAATAATCAGAATGTTAATTATAAAAAATTAGCGGATTCAGATAAAAAATACATCTGGCATCCTTTTACGCAGATGAGGGATTGGCGAAATGACGAACCCTTGATTATTCAGGAGGCGAAAGGATGTTATTTAAAAGACGTAAAAGGCAGAAAGTTTTTAGACGGAGTTTCGTCGTTATGGGTAAATATCCACGGGCACCAGAAGCATGAAGTCGATGAGGCGATAAAAAAACAGCTGGCTAAAGTTGCGCACTCGACACTCTTAGGTTTGGCTAATATTCCTTCCATAAAATTAGCCGAAGAATTAGCCAAAATTTCTCCAAAGGGCCTTAATAAGGTATTTTATTCCGACAACGGTTCAACAAGCGTGGAAGTTGCTTTGAAAATGGCTTTCCAGTATTGGCAGCATAAAGGCAAGAAACATAAGACGCGTTTTGTATACCTGGATAACTCTTATCACGGCGACACCATAGGCAGTGTCAGCGTCGGAGGCATAGATTTATTCCACAAGGTATTTCATCCTCTCTTGTTTAATTCCTTTAAGGCGGATTCGCCCTATTGCTACCGCTGCTCATACAATAAAAAATACCCGCAGTGCAGGTTTGCCTGCCTGAAAAAATTGAAAAACATCCTAAAGAATAACCACGAGAAAATTGCCGCTTTAATCATAGAGCCGCTTGTGCAGTGCGCAGGAGGAATGATTATTTGGCCAAAAGGAGCATTATCCCGGATGCGAAAATTATGCAGCCGCTACAAAGTTTTATTAATAGCTGACGAGGTGGCGGTGGGTTTTGGCAGGACCGGCAGGATGTTTGCCTGCGAACATGAAAAAGTGATTCCCGACATAATGTGTTTATCCAAAGGCTTAAGCGCCGGATATCTGCCGCTTGCCGTTACATCGACCAATAATGAAATTTACAGCGCATTTTTGGCGGATTACTCCGCGCAAAAAACATTTTTTCACGGACATTCTTACACGGGAAACCCCTTGTCCTGCGCAGCTGCGCTGGCATCGCTGGATGTATTTAGGAAAGAAAAGATAATCAGTGGGCTGCAGCCCAAGATAGAATTTTTGCGAAAAGGGCTTGTGAAATTTAGGAAACTCACGCACGTAGGAGAGACGAGGCAGAAGGGCCTTATCGTTGGGATAGAGCTGGTAAAAGATAAGAAAACCAAAGAGCCGTATCGCTGGGAGAGAAAAATAGGAGTAAAAGTCTGCCTGCGGGCGCGTAAATATGGAGTGATTTTGCGGCCTTTAGGTAATATAATAGTCCTAATGCCGCCGCTGGCAATCAGCAAATTGGAATTGAAAGAATTGCTGGGGGCGGTTTATAAATCTATCAAAGATATTTGCGGTGATAAATGATTAGGAAGAGCAATAACAAGCGGGTTTTGGTGGCGATGAGCGGCGGAGTGGATTCTGCGGTTGCCGCTTTCTTGCTGAAAAAACAAGGCTACGAAGTTGTGGGCATAACCATGTGTTTCGGCCTTGAGGATTCAAAGGGCAGGCGGCCGAGCTGCTGCAGCGCCTCAGGCATTGAGGACGCAAAAAGAGTGGCAGAGCAATTATGTATTTCTCACTATGTGCTTTCTTTCGGAAGGATGCTCAAGGAAAAAGTCATCGATGAGTTCGTAAAAGAATATTTAAATGGGCATACGCCTAATCCGTGCATCCGCTGCAATCAATACCTTAAATTCGGCGCGCTTTTGAAGAAAGCGAAAGAGCTGAATTGCGATTATCTGGCTACCGGACATTATGCAAAAATAACCTGCGATAAAAAAGGGAATTATTTCTTGAAAAGAGGCAGGGATACAAAAAAAGACCAGTCGTATTTTTTATACCGTATACCAAGAAATAAGATGAAACATATTTTGTTTCCTCTGGGAAATTATACTAAGGACGAAGTTAGGAAAATCGCCAGAGAAAATAAACTGCGCGTCGCGGATAAGCCAGGCAGCCAGGAGGTTTGCTTTATTAGCGGCGGAGATTATAAGAATTTTATTAAGCAAAGGATGGGCAAGCGAGGATTAAGGCCAGGATTGGTAAAAGATACGAAAGGTAACGTCTTGGGTAAACACCAAGGCATTGCTTTTTATACAATCGGCCAGCGCCAGGGCATGGGCATAGCCTATAAACACGCGCTCTACGTCATAGGCATAAACAACAGGTCCAATACCCTGATTGTCGGCGAGAAAAGGGATGTGTATAAGAGTAAATTGACGGCAAAAAGCCTGCATTTGTCGGGTTTAAAATTAATTCCGAAAACCCTTGAGGCGGAGGCAAAGATTCGTTATAATCATCCTAAAGCAAAAGCCGTAGTCCGTCCATTCAAGAAGGGAAAAATCACAGTAGAATTTGATAAGCCGCAGTGGGCGATTACCCCGGGCCAATCGGTGGTATTTTATAAAAATAATACCGTGATCGGCGGAGCGATAATAGAGGAGTCTTTATGAGTACGTTAGCAGAAAAGATTAAAAAATTAAAAAAAGAGCGCCAGGCTTTGATTTTGGTGCATAACTATCAGTTGCCTGAGGTGCAGGATATTGCCGACCATTTGGGCGATTCCTTAGAGCTGAGCCGTATTGCCGCAAAGAGCGACGCAAAGGTAATTGTGTTTTGCGGAGTGCATTTTATGGCCGAGACCGCATCGATACTTTGTCCGGATAAAAAAGTAATTATGCCCGATGCCAGATCAGGATGCCCTATGGCAAATATGATAACTGCCGAGGATTTGAGGGAGTTAAAATCGCGCCACCCCAAGGCAGTTGTCGTCGGCTATGTCAATACTTCGGCAGACGTAAAGGCGGAGCTTGATATATGCTGCACATCCACCAACGCCGTAGATATAGTAAATAAATTAAAAAACTCTGAGGAAATAATATTTATACCCGATAAATACCTTGCTGATTACGCCTCTAAGAAAACAGGAAAAGTCCTTATAACTTGGGACGGGTATTGCCCTACGCACGTAAAGATTTTACCCGAAGATATCGTTAAGTCGGTAAGGAAACATCCTCAGGCAAAAGTTATCGTACATCCTGAATGCATCCCTGAGGTTATTTCTCTGGCGGACGAGGCTCTGTCTACGGGCAGGATGTGCAAGTATGTAAAAGAATCCCCAGCTAAGGAATTTATTATAGGTACAGAAATAGGCATTATCTACCGCCTGCATAAGGACAACCCTGCCAAAAAGTTTTATCCTGCCACAGAACTGGCGATTTGCCCGAATATGAAAAGGAATACCCAGGAAAAGGTTCTTTGGGCATTAGAAGAACTGGAAGAGGAAGTAAGGGTTTCTGATGATATCCGCCGCCGCGCAAAGAAATCAATAGAGAAAATGCTGGAGATGGTCTGATGTATAGGCGTAATTTAATACAAAGCCTTATCCACGCGCTGAAAGGCATTTATCATGCCTGCCGTAGCGAGCGCAATATGGCAATTCATATTGCAATCGGCTTTATCGTAGTTATTATGTCTTTCCTGCTGCATGTGGATAGGTTTGAGTTTTTGATTATTTTGGTTTGCATCGCTCTGGTTCTTACGGCGGAGACGATTAACACGGCTTTTGAGTTTACGGTGGATTTATTCCACGGCGTCAAGATAAACAGCATCGTGAAAATGCTCAAGGATATTGCCTCAGGAGCGGTTCTGGTAGCGTGTATTTTTTCCGCTATTATCGGCGTCTTGATTTTTCTCCCTAAAATAATAACCTATTTTTGACGGAGGAATAATATGAATAATTTCTTATTGGCTTTTATTCCTGTATTTGTAGCGGTGGACGCGATAGGGGTATTGCCGATTT
>Ga0172371_10009340_pt1 | contig 13501 bp, 10 predicted proteins | sample Lak12m_FD_114543 | JGI IMG/M metagenome (GOLD analysis project Ga0172371, IMG submission 114543) | Freshwater microbial communities from Kabuno Bay, South-Kivu, Congo - kab_022012_12m | ecosystem: Environmental > Aquatic > Freshwater > Lake | place: Democratic Republic of the Congo: South-Kivu... | reverse complement strand
GATAGGGACAATTTTGGCTATGACGGTCTTACCACTTCTGGTCAAAGCGTGTCTTATTAACGATTTATATTGGATGCGGTATTTTTTCTTAAAATAAAAAAACGGTATACAAAATGACTAAAGGCCCGAGCGATTTGTTGCCCAGGCCTTATTTTTCGAGTGTTAATATTTTTTAACGTCCAAATTTGCTTTTATCTGTGTCCGTGTGTTTAGCCAAATCTCTGTTTTTTTCTTTCTCTTTTCTTATGAGCGTGATCATTTTGTCTATTGTATTATCAACGACAACGTACATATCGGTTCCTTCTTCATGAGCATGTAAGGTGAATCTAGCTGTCTTCAGATGAAGGTCTGTCGTATGGTGCGGATGTAGTTTATTAGCCTTTATCCACATTTCTGCATAAAAAGGAGGGGCTTCATTTCCCCTTAAAATGTCCAAAATTTTATCAAGTTTTTGATTCGCATGTTCTTCTAGCGGCATTGAATGTTCCATGTTTAGGAACGTTATTTTTTTCTTTAGCATCTGGAGCTCCCTTTCCTTGATTTTGATAAACATCTGCTTAATCTATGTCTGCCATAAAATAACACAATTCATTTGGTTTATTCTAGGGATTTTTTTTGAGCCGAATGGGTGGGGCGTTTGAAAAAAAATATATAACTGGGAAAATATGTAGTTGTGTTGGTTAATTATCTAGATTTGATGGAATTCAGAGGATTTAATGGATTGTGATAAAGGAGCTGATTCTTTTTCAGCGATAGAAAATTTGTGGCATAAACAGGCGCTAAATCTTCCATGGATGAAGCAGTGGGATAAGGTTTTGGATTGGCGCGAGCCATATGCCAAGTGGTTTATTAATGGACAACTTAATGCTTCAGATGCGTGTGTTGATATTCATGTGAAAAATGGACTGGGGGATAAGGTTGCAATTTATTGGGAGAGTGAGGATGAAAGTAGCCTTGAGATAACTTATTACAAACTGTATCAAGAAGTTAACAAGGCTGCCAGCATGCTTCGTAATCTTGGTGTTCAGAAGGGCGATTTTGTAGTTATATACATGCCTATGGTTCCTGAGGCCATTTATTCAATGCTTGCTGTTGCTCGTCTAGGTGCTGTACATACAACAGTTTTTTCAGGTTTTAGTGCTCAAGCTTTGCGATCTAGAATAGAAGAAACTCAGGCAAAGTGGATTATCACGACTGATATTGGCTTGCGAAGAGGTAAGTTGATTCCAATAAAAAATGTTGTTGATAAGGCTGCAGATGGCTTAGATTTTGTAAAAAAAATCGTTGTTGTTAGACGCAATCAGTCTAGTGAGCCTTCTTTACATGCCGATCGCGACATTCTTTGGTCTGATGCCTTAAAGTCGGCTTCTGAGTATGTTGCTCCTGTCGCGGTTGACTCAAATGATCCTTTATTTGTTCTTTACACCTCTGGTACAACAGGTAAACCAAAGGGTGTTGTTCATAATATTGGTGGATATTTGACCTACGTATATTCAACTATTAAATGGGCCTTTGATATAGATAATCAATCAATATATTGGAGTACAGCTGATCTTGGTTGGGTTACAGGTCATTCTTACGTTTTGTATGGACCATTGTTGCATGGTGCAAGCATGTTAATGTATGAGGGTGCTCCTGATTATCCAAATTATTTAAAATGGTGGGAGCTGATAGAAAAATATAAAGTTTCTATTTTTTATACATCGCCCACAGCCTTGAGAATGCTTCGTTTACATACTGAATCGACTATCAAAAATTTTAAGTTGGATAGCTTGAAGGTTTTGGGAAGTGTTGGAGAGTCAATAAATCCAGAAATTTGGCATTGGTTTAATGAGGCTGTTGGACATTCAAAATGTCCGATTGTTGATACCTGGTGGCAAACTGAGACCGGTGGGTTTATGATTAGTCCAGCTGTTGGCTTAGATCTTGTAAGCCTAAAACCAGGTTCAGCGACACGTCCGTTGCCTGGTATTGATGCAGATGTTGTTGATGAGCTTGGGCAGTCACTTCCTAACGGAAGTAAGGGTTACTTGGTTATAAAAAAACCTTGGCCGGGTATGGCTGTTGGCTTATACAATGACCATGACAAATTCAAGGAATGCTATTGGAGTAAATTTGGCGGAATGTATTATTCCGGTGATTACGCTATAAAAGACGCAGATGGATATTTTTGGATATTGGGACGAGCTGATGAAGTTTTGAACATAGCAGGTCATCGCATTGGTACTGCTGAGGTTGAAAGTGCTGCTATAGTTAATCCAAAAGTTGCGGAGGCAGCTGCAATTGGCGTTCCTGATCAAATAAAAGGCGAATGTGTCGTTATTTTTGTTGTTTTACAAAAATATGTACAACGTTCACCCGATTTGTGTAAAGAAATTATAAATACGGTGCGGTCCCAAATTGGGGCTTTTGTTACGCCGGCAGAGATATTTTTTGTAGATAGTTTGCCCAAAACCAGATCTGGTAAAATAATGCGCAGAGTTCTTAAGGCACTTGCTAAGGGTGACGCAGTTGGTGATTTTTCAACTTGTGAAGATGAATCAACTATTGAAGAAATAAGCCTTGCGTATAATAATCTTAAACATTTGGTTGCGGGACGTTTTACTCAAGAGATTTGATAACACAAACATTTGGAGTATTTTTATGAGAGCTCACTTTTGCGCGTGTCTGAATTTGTTTCTAAAAATTTTGATTACAAGCTTAATTGTGGGCTCTTCTTGTGTATGTATGGAATGCGAACCAATAGTCTGTCTTGATTATTCTAAGCAAGAAATTGATTGGGCTGACGTCATTAATAAAATTTTGGATGTTAAAGAAAATAAATGTTTGGTTGCTCTTAATTTGTCTGATTGTGGGTTGAGTGATTTTTTAGAACTTGCGCCTGGAAATGGCTTGCCTATTTTTGAAATTGATCTTTCTAATAATGCTCACTTAGGTGCTAACGGACTTTCTGGGTTGATTGAGTTGGAGATGTTAAAACAGGTAAATTTGTCAGGTACAATGGTTTTGTCCAGTGATGATATCGTTGACAAGTTGGAGAATGAATTTTGTGTTAATGTGATTGTAGGTCCATCCTTAGGTGAGTCTGTTTCAGGTTGAGAATCGTAGTTTTGGTCAGCTATGAATTTTTCGGGTTCAATCATGTCAAATTTTGTGTTGTCTGTTAACAAGCAAAATTGGAGAGTTTCAAGTTTTATGAATGGAGCTATTTCAATTTCGTGATAAAGTGCCTTGGTTTTTAAAGAGTGGTCTACAATTCGTCCAAGACAAAATCCTTCGGGAAATACAAGACCCTGGCCGCTAGAAATCACGATGTCATTTTTTTCTATGTTTGAAAGATGGCTTACGTAAGCAAATTGGCAGTGTTTCAAATTATTTACTCCGACAACTATTCCGTTTGCTTTTGTGTTGCTTGAATAAGCGGCTATTTTACAATTTTGATCAGTAATTAAAATTATTTTGCTGTAGTTTTCAAATACATCAGAAACTCTTCCTACAAGCTGATGTTTATAGATTGCGACCATGTCTTTTTTGACGCCGTTTTTATAGCCTTTGTTTACCAAAAAAAAGTGTTCTTCGCCGGATAAATTTTTGACTAGTATTTTTGTTAGTAAAGTATTTTTTAAATCGTATCTCTTTTGAAAAATTTTAAGGTCCTGGCTCATTTGGTCGTAATGGTTAGTCGCTTTAATTTTAACCAGTAGATCAATTGCATCTTCCCATTTCTGTTTTAGCTTTTGGTACTTGGTGGCTAATTTCGCGTAATCATCTTTTTGGCGTAATTTTTCTTCGAAATAATAACTAATTTTTGATGCAACAAAAATACATGGATATGTAATTTTTGTTGCTATGTTTTCCAAAAATCCAGTGTTGAAGAAAAAAATGCGATTTGTTAAAAAAAGTAAAATCGCAATTGAGCAAAAAAATATTGTAATTTTTTTAATCGGAAATAGTGACATTGTTTGCCGCACTTACAATTTCAATTAATTGGTTTAACAAATTTTCCATCTCGTCTTTTGATTGAGTTCTTACTAATTTGAATCTATACGTAGCTGCATCTGGTACGTTTCTAATGTATTGTGGTACCTGTTTTTTAAAAGCTGAAAAACCACGTTCACCGTAGTATTCAATATTTGCATTAAGATGTTTTTTTGCACATTTTATTGCTGTGATTGTATCAACTTCAAAAGAATTGCCTTGACTGTTTTCAACCATTTCACGAATTTTCCAAGGTGCGCCCCAAAGTGCTCGTCCTATCATAAATCCGTCTACACCAGTCATTTCATGTACACGTTTTGCATTTTCAAAGCTATTTATGTTACCAGAAAAAATTACAGGAACAGACATTGATGCTTTTACTTTTGCGGCTAAATCATAATCAAGTCTTGAAGCAAAACCTTCTGGTTGTGTTCTTGGGTGAATTATTAAGCCTTCAACACCACAATCCTGCGCAAGCTTTGCAACATCAAGTGCATTTTTTTCTTTGAATCCGGCACGAATTTTTAAGGTAAATGGGATTCGACCATTTATAGCCTTGTAAAAGTCTTTCAAAAGCTGCGTTAATAAAGGAATGTTTCCCATAAGGGCTGAGCCTGATCCAGAGCGTATCACTACTTTTGCAGGACATCCGCTGTTCAAATTTATCATTACAAATTTATTTGCGATGACTTTTTCTACAGCCTCGTTTAAAAATTTATCGGTGTTTGCAGAAAATTGAAAAGCAAGCGGTTGCTCGATTTCGGAATATTTTACAGCTCTTTGCGAAGCCTCATTGGCCACTTGGGATACATGTCTCATTTCCGTCATCAAAAGTTCTGTGGATGAAAATTCACGCAAAAGTTGTCTGAACGGTGAGTCGGTAATTCCATCTAAAGGAGCTGCCATGAAACGAGGTACGGATAATGTTCCGAATTTAATTTGTTCTTGCCAAAATTTATTAGTCATAGTTTTTAGGGTGCTTTAAATGGTGATTTGTGCTTTGCTCGTAGGCATAAGCAACCTTATACAACAATTCTTCACTAAGTCGAGGGCCCAAAAATTGGATCCCCATTGGAAGGCCTTCTTTTGATAGTCCGCAAGGAACTGACAAGGCTGGTGTGCCAATTATACAGTTTGCAACGGTATAAAGATCCGCAAGATACATTGTTATAGGATCATCGGCAAATTCGCCGATTTTAAATGGAAGAGTTGGTATTGTTGGACTTACCAGTAAGTTGACCGATTTAAAAGATTCTTCGAATTCAGCTCTTATCATGTCGCGTACTCGACAAGCTTTATCGTAATAAGCATCGCGATGACCAGCTGAAAGTACATAGTTACCTGTTAAAATTCTACGCTTAACTTCGGTTCCAAAACCTTCTTGGCGAGTTGTTATGTACATATCAACTAGGTCTTTTACATTTTCAGCGCGTTTACCGTAAAGTGTTCCATCGTAACGAGCTAGGTTAGATGCCGCTTCGGCTCTGGTGATTATGAAGTAAACTGCATTACTATATTTTAAATGTGGAATATCGATGTATTTTATTTTGGCGCCAAGTTTTTTTAGCTCTTTGATTGCGTCATCAAAAGCCTTTCTAATCTGAGGATCAAGCCCATCTGATTCGACGGCATCTTTGATAATTCCTAAAGTAAAATTTTCAGGTAATTTGCCATCTAAATTTTTTGTGTAGTCTTTTGGATTCATTTGAATTGATGTTGAATCTTTTGGATCATGGCCCGACAGAACAGTTGAAACAAGCGCGTTATCATAAACATTTCTTGTTATTGGACAAACTTGATCGTTTGATGATGCAAAAGCGATTACACCGAATCGAGAGTGCAATCCGTATGTTGGATATAAACCTACAAGATTGCAAAAAGCTGCTGGTTGTCGAACCGATCCACCGGTTTCAGTTCCCAAGGCAAATGGTATGAGCCCCGCTGCCACTGCTGCGGCAGATCCAGAACTTGAACCGCCCGGTACGCGTGTTATATCCCATGGATTTTTTGTGTGACCATATGCCGACTCTTCGCCAGATGCTCCCATTGCGAATTCATCCATGTTTGTTCTGCCCATAACAACAGCGCCGGCATCTTTAAGCCGCTCGATTACGGTTGCGTTATAGGTAGCTTTATAATTTGAAAGAATTTTTGAACCGGCAGATGTTATGCGATTTTTTTGGCAAATTAAGTCTTTAGCAAGTACAGGGATTCCAGCTAAATGGCCTGATCCAGAAACATCATTGAATATACTTTCGTCTTCAAATGTTTCAAGTACAGCATTTAATCCAGGGTTGTATTTTTTTATTCTTGCAGCATAAAAACTTGTGAGTTCTTTTGCCGAAACTTCTTTTTTTTCTAATTTAATTTTTAATTCTTTAATCGATGCAAACGGATTCATTTTAGAGATTCTCCATTTATTAATCTAAAATTTTTGGCACAACAAAATAATTGTGATCTTTTTTAGGGGCCTGATTTAGCACCTCAACTGAATTACTTTTTACGGCTACATCTTCTCTAAAGAAATTAACATTACAAGTTTTTGGAGCCTCAGACTTAACTTCTACTTGTTGAATTAAATTTACGTAATCAATAACTTGTTTGATTTGATCCCAAAAATATTCTGTATCTTTTTCGTTTAGTTTTAGTGCAGAAAGCTCAGCTATTTTTAGCAACTCTTCTTTAGTGAAGTCAGACATTTAAAGCCCCTTTTTTGTATTTAAACTTTTTGATTCTGCCATTTATGACTTTTTATTCTAGCCAAGAAAATTAATCCCATAACCGCTGTTGTTAAGTAAAAAGAACCGTAAATCAAGGTTATTCTTGTGCTTACACTTTCAATTGGCAGTTTATGCATAATCCATGAAACAGGGACAAAAAAGAATGCGCATGCAAGAGCTCTTCCCCACATTACCGTTTTAAAGTCTCCAGCTCCGCGTAGTGCGCCAGATAAAACAAGTTGTATGAAATCAAAAATTACCAAAATGCTTACGGGTGTAAGTACTGCGGCCGCAACTGCTGTAAGTTGATGCGTTGGGTCAAAAAAACCAACAAAATATTCAGCGTTAATACATAAAGTTATTAGTGTTGTGCTTACGAATACTGATGTTAAAATCAAAACTTTTTTAATGTTAGACATTGCACCATCTGGATCTTTTGCACCAAGTCGATTGCTGACCAAGAAGGTTATAACTTGAGCAAATGCAGCGGCTGGCATAAAAGCAAAGCGTTCGAGTTTTAAAATTACATCAAAACTTGAAATAGCGACCATTCCGATTGGAGCTATCATTTTTGCAAGCCATACATAAGACATTGCGACAGCGCTTTTGTCTATCAAGATTGGCCAGCTAAGATTTAGTAAATGAAGTGAGCGTTTTAAATTAAACGAGTAAACAAAAAGTTTTGAAAAATATTTTTTATAATCAGAATTAAGCAAAATGTATCCGACAAGGAATAAGTTCATGAATCCGTATTGTATGATTGTGGCCAAAGATGAGCCGTTGATTCCCATAGCAGGAAATCCGAATTTGCCGAATATTAGCAGATAATCGAATAATAAAAAGATTGCTATACCGGTTATGTTAACCATCATTGGCACGCGTGTGTTTTTGACGCCGCGCATGAAGCCGATAAAACCAATAAATACAAAGGTCATTAACACGCCAATGGATTTAAGTCTTAAAAATGTAGCTCCAACAGAAACCATATTTTCAGGTACGCCAAGCCAATGAAAGAGAGCAACTGCACCAAAGCCGATTAAAACGAGCTGCAGAACGCCAAGCAGAAGAGTGGTCCAAAAAGTATCACCAAGATCTTTCCCGCATTGTTCATACTCTTTTGCGCCGTTGTGTCTTCCGATTACAGCAGTTGCTGCCACTGGGACAACTTCGGACCATTTAAAAAGAGTGTGCAAAAAGCTAGCGGCCATTCCCATTGCGCCATAGGTTACCAGTGAACCCAATTGAGCCACAAAGTAAGAGTCAATCAATGGAGCCAGCGATTGCAGGACGATTGTTGTAATTAATTCAGGGTACCAATATTTCAAAATTTCAGGGATGGTTTCGCCGTTTTGAGCGATTTTTTTAAATCCGACTGCAAGCGATTTCATGATTAATCCTTAAACTTATCGAAATTTTATATTAACATAAACGTGTAAAATCTAGAGGAAAAGGATGATATTTGCAATAGTCAGATTAGTAATTGTGGCATTTTTTAGACAACTTGGCGTTCTTGTTTTTTATTTCTCCAAAAAGAGAAAAGCCGTTGTTTTACAAAACCTGCATCTTTGTTTTGATGGTGCAAAGTCTTTGTCTGAGCAGGATCAGATAGCAAAAAATTGCTTTAAGTCCCTCGGGCACGCATTTGCCGACTTCTTGTTGATTAAAAGTTATTCACCAGCAAGGATTATGGACTACGTAGAGATCAAAAACTTTGATGTTTTAGAAGATGTTGTGAAGGAGGGTAAGGGGGTTATTTTATGCTCAGGACATTTTGGGAGTTGGGAGCTAGCGGCCCAAATATTGGCCCACAAGGGTATAAAGAGCCTTATTGTTTATAATCCCATCAGAAAGCCTATTTGGCTTGAAAATTGGGTAAAAAAACGACGCGAGTTTTATGGAAACAGGCTTGTTTCTAAGAAATCGGCATTTTGGAAAATTTGCTGTCAGCTTAAGCGGGGTGGGGTTATTGTCTTGGTTGTTGATCAAAACTGTAAACCGGCAGATGGCGTTCGTGTACCGCTCTTTGGGCATAACGTTTGGACCAACGTAAACTTTGTCGAATTAAGTCTTAAACTAGGTACGCCTATCGTTCCAGGCTTTATTTTTATCAAGGGGCTTGCTGGTTATGAGTTATTTTTAGATCAGCCTTTAAGGCCAGCGGATTTTGCTTCTCAACAAGATCCTGTGCTTGCAATGACTACAGCCTTTCATGAAAAACTTGAGGGAGCCATACAAAAGGCTCCCGAACAATGGTTGTGGCAGCACAGACGCTTTAAAAATCTTTAGCGAGTGTGCTGCCACAAAGTTATTAAACAAATGTTGAAAAGTTGTTTATTCTTCAGTTTCCTCTAGGCCTTCAGTTCCTTCTTCATCTTCTTCTAAAAATTCGCCTTCATCCTCATCTTCATAATCAGCGTCTTCTAAATCTTCCTCTGTACTAAGAGAATCATCGCCTTCATCAACGACTGTGTCGTCTGTTGCTTCTTCTGTAGGTGCAGCTGCTTCAGGTGTTGGCGCGGCTTCTGTTGCAGGTGCTACTTCAGGAGCAGGTAATTGAACTTGCAATGGTTCTGGTGTTGATTCAGGTGTTGGAGCGACCTCTGGTTCTGGTGTAGTTACAGCTGCAGTGGCGCCTTTAGGAAATAAATCTTGGGCTGCGTTCATTACCGCTGTTAGTAGAGCTGCTCGCTCTTCGTTATTATTCGCAATCCAAAGTTTCAACCATTCTGTGTCAAACGCTTTTTCTTTGTTCGTCATTTTTGGCAAAATTGTAGTGGCGAGAGCTTTAAAGTCATTTGCAGTAAAGAATGATTTTGCAGCATCAATTTGCTCATCCTCAAGTCCACCTCCGCGAAGAGTTTCTATGTAAGCAACAGCGGTGTCTTTAACATTTTCAGGAAGCTTGTTAGTCAAGGCCATGTCTAGAATTTTGCTTGCTCCGGCTTGGTACTCAGCAGGTGCATATTGTTTTATAAGCTGTGTAGCCGCAATTTTGACTGATTCTTTATCTACTCCCATTACTTCTATTACTGCTGCTAGTAGAGCTGCGCGTTCCTCGTTATTATTTGCAACCCAGAGCATTAACCATTCTTTGTCATTTGCTTTTGTTGCAAGAGGAAGTAGGCCTGTATAGCTATTATCAGTGATGAATGATTTTGCAGCATCAATTTGTCCGTCTTCAAGTCCGCCACCGCGAAGAGTTTCGAGATAGGCAACAGCAGCATCTTTAACTTTTATAGGAAGCTTGTTTGTCAAGGCCATGTCTAGAATTCTTCCAGCTCCGGCTTGGTACTCAGCTGGCGCAAATTTTGTTATAACTTTCATAGCTGCAGTTTTTACAGTTTCCTTTGCTTTGTCGGCGGCCTTTTCTAGAGCATCACCAGCTTTTGTGCCCTTCAGAGCACCTGCGCCTAGAGTTGTGGCGGTGCCTATAACCATTTGACCAGCGCTGGATGATACAAAATCCTTTCCAGCTGATAAAGCCTTGCCTGTAAGTCCTTTTAACTTACTCATTGTATCTTCGCCTGCATCTTTTTGCGCCGCATTTACAGCTTCCTGTGCTGCTTTGGCTTTGGCTTCACTAGCTTTTGCTAGGCCAGCTTGTTTTTGCGCCTCTGCTAAATTTTTGCTTTCTACTGCCTTAGCGGCGGCTTCTGCAGCTGTTTCGGCTTCAGTAGCGGCTTTATCGGCTTCTTTGACTTTAGGTTCAGCTTTCTTTTGTGCATCTTCGTTAACAAGTGAACTGGCTGTATTTCCGGCCTTTGTTGCAGCTGATCGAGCATTTTTGGCTGCTTTTGCAGCTTCTGCCCCTGCTTTTTGAAGATTTTTATTGGTTAACTTAACTTCTTTGTCTTTGGCTTCAGCTTTCTTTAGAGCTGCGGTTGCTTTTGTAAGGTCAGCGGCAGTCTCTTTTGCCTTGGCTTCTGCGGATTGATTATTTTTTGCGGTTACGGCTGCTTGTACAGCTTCGGCATCAGCCTTGGCTTCGTTAGCAGCTTTTCTTGCTTCTTCAGCAAAAGGCTTTGCTTCTGTTGTTGTGGCTGCAATTTTTTCTGCAGCAACGGCAGCTTTTTCAGCGGCGGCTGCGGATTTATTTGCAGTTGATAGTGCATTGCTTAGGGCTTTGCCAGATTTTTTATCGGCATCCACAGCTTTTTTGGCAAGTGTTACGCCTTGATCGGCCTCCTTTGTAGCTTTTTTTGATAGCTCTTGGGCACTCTTGGATTCTTTTACAGCGCCATCAAGTTTGTTTGCGCTTATGTTTGTTTGAGTGTCTTTTACATCTTGTCTAGCTTTTTCAAGTGATGCTTTTGCATTTGTCAAAGCTTTTGCTGCCTGGGTAAGTAAGTTTTTGGCTTCCTGTGAAGTTGTTGCGCTTAACTGTTGCTGTATCGCTGTAATTTTGCCCTCATATGCAGTGACGTTTTTTTCAGCTGTATCAAGAGCTTTATTTGCGTCTTTAACAGCAGAATTGGCTTGATTTTGCAATTTTGCAGCGGCATCAGCTTTGATCTTTTCAGCTTTTAGTCTATTTTTTTCAGCCGTTTCCTTAGCTTTAGCTGCTTTTTGCTCTGGTGTATCCTTTGTAAATAAACCTGCATTTGTTACACATGGCTCCAGCATTAAACCCATTGCTAGAAGCGCTAGCAACAGCGATTTATTCTTATTCATATGATCTCCTTTTTTACTACACAACTTTGATACAACTACCCAAATACCTAGGTTAAATCTAACAAAACTACCTAGATTAAAACTAACAAATAGTATTTTTGAAAAGCAATAAACAAATAAATTCTCTTTGAAATAAAATACTGTTGATAAAAATATTCAAAGCGTCTTTGGAGTAATTTGGTTATTGATTTTTATTTTTATTAAAGGGCTTTGTGTTTATTCGTTATTTTTTGACCAGCTTTTCAGGTTGGTGGATTATGCGTCCTTAAAATATCTTGTGTTTGTAATGACTGCTAAAAAGCTTGCGAATAATGTGCGAGGAAGCACATTCACTTTAAAAATCTTTGGCGAATATGCTTCCTCAATGTTATTAAACTAGAGTTGATTAGTTATTTATTCTTCAATTTCTTCAGATTCTTCTTCACTTGCTTCGAGGCCTTCTGCATTTTCTTCAGTTTCGACTTCGCCTTCTTCTGTAAATTCGGATTCATCTTTATCTTCACCGATGTATGCTAAATCTGGTTCATCAAGCAATGATTCATCTCCTTCATCTACGGCTGAATCATCTGTTGCTTCTTCTGCTGTAGATGTTGTTGCTTCAGAAGTAGGCATTATTTCCGGTATCATTTCTGGTTCAGGCTTAGGTGTTGCCTCTAGTGAAGAAGATAGGACTGGTTCTGGTTCTGGAGTTGGGGCAGGTGTAATTTCTGGTTCTGGTGTAACTTCAGGTTCAGGCGCTACCTCTGGTTCTGGTGCTACCTCTGGTTCTGGCGTTGATTCAGCTGTTGGAGCGACCTCCGGTTCTGGTGCTACCTCTGGTTCTGGCGTTGATTCAGGTGTTGGAGCGACCTCCGGTTCTGGTGTTGTTCCGTCTTTGGGGAAGAGGTCTTTAGTCGTGCTCATTACTGCTGCTAGCAAAGCAGCTCGTTCTTCATTGTCATTTGCAACCCAAAGCATTAACCATTCTTTGTCAGCTGCTTTTGTTATGAGCGGAAGTAGTCCCGCGTAGTCATTTGTGGTAATGAATGATTTTGCGGCATCAATTTGACTCTCCTCAAGTTCACTACCTCGAAGAGTTTCTAGGTAGGCAACAGCGGTATCTTTAACGTTTTGAGGTAGTGTGCCTGCAATTACCATGTCTAAGATTTTGCCTGCCCCTGCTTTATACTCAGCAGGTGCAAATTGTGTTATAATTTTCATAGCAGCCGTTTTTACGGTTTCTTTTGCTTTGCCGGCAGCAGCATCTAGAGAATCACCAAGTTTTGTGCCTTTTAGAGCATCCTTGGCTGTAGTTGTCGCTGTGCTTATAACTACTTTACCAATTTCGGATTTTGCAAGGCCTGTTAAAGCCTCAAAGCCCTTTGATGAGAATCCTTTAACCTTACTCATTGTATCTTCACCAGCCGCTTTTTGGATGCCCTCTACAGCTGCGTTTGCGGCCTTGGCTTTGCCCTCGCTTGTTTTTGCAAGACCTGCTTGTTTTTGAGCTTCAGTCAGGTTTTGAGCTTCCACTGCTTTTGCGGTAGCTTCAGCGGCTTTTTCTGCTTCAGTAGCGGCAGCTTCGGCTTCTTTTACCTTAGGCGCAGCTTTCTTCTGGTCGTCTTCTTTACTTAACGAGGTTGCTGTACTTGAAGCTTTATCTGCGGCACTTCTGGCATTTTTAGCAGCGGTTTCAGATTCCTTGCCAGCTTTTTCAAGATTCTTCTTTGTTAACTTAACTTCTTTTTCTTTGGCTTCTGCTTTCTTTAGTGCTGATGTGGCTTTAGCTAAATCAGCCGCAGTTTCTTTTGTTTTTTCTTCAGCTGTTTGATTGTTTTTTGCGGTTACAGCTGCTTTAACAGCTTCGGCATCAGCTTTGGCTTCGTTAGCCGCTTTTCTTGCTTCATCTGCAAAAGGTTTTGCTTCTGGTGATGAGGCCGCAATTTTTTCAGCCGCAATGGCGGCTTTTTCAGCAGCGGTTGCTGATTTATTCGCGGCTGAAAGTGCTTTACTCAGGGCCTTACCTGATGTTTTATCAGCATCCAAAGCTTTCTTGGCAAGCGATACACCTTGATCTGCTAGTTTTGTAGCTTGTTTTGATAGCTCCTGAGCGCTCTTGGATTCTTTTATTGCCCCATCAAGTTTGTTTGCTT
>Ga0172371_10009338_pt1 | contig 13504 bp, 15 predicted proteins | sample Lak12m_FD_114543 | JGI IMG/M metagenome (GOLD analysis project Ga0172371, IMG submission 114543) | Freshwater microbial communities from Kabuno Bay, South-Kivu, Congo - kab_022012_12m | ecosystem: Environmental > Aquatic > Freshwater > Lake | place: Democratic Republic of the Congo: South-Kivu... | reverse complement strand
TGCCGACGCGCTTGTCGTCCTCACTGAGTGGATGCAGTTCCGCGAGCCGGATTTCGCGCGGCTCAAGCGGGAAATGAAATCGCCAATCGTCTTCGACGGGCGCAACCTCTGGGATCCCGCCGAGATGAAAAAACTCGGCTTCAAATATTTCGCGGTGGGAAGGTAGGGGAAAGAATGCCAGGTAATATTGTAAAATGGATATAAACATAGAAGACATAAAAGAAATCGCCCGCCGGGCGGGGGAGAAGATTTTGGAATACTATGATGTCGATTATAAAATCGATTATAAAACTCCGGACAAATCCTCACCCCTGACTATTGCGGATCTGGAAGCCAATAAGATTATCCTCGACGATTTGAAGAGGTATGGACTCCCTGTTCTGAGTGAAGAATCGGCCGACGAAAAATCGCGGCTTGATTCGGAATATGTTTGGATCGTCGATCCCCTGGACGGAACCAGCGACTTCATTGGAAAAACAGATGAGTTTTGCGTGATGATTGGGCTAGCGCGAAACAAAAAGCCGGTTTTGGGCGTCGTGTATGAGCCATCTGCTGATCATCTGTATTTTGCCGAAGTTGGGCAGGGCGCTTTTCGGGAGGTTGGCGGACGGAAAGAAAAATTGCGCGTCTCGGGCGAAAAAGATTTCGGAAAAATGAAAATTCTGGTGAGCCGCAGTCATCTGATGGAGCGCGAGGTGAAATTGATTGAAAAGCTGAAGCTCAAAAAGAAGACTTGCGGGTCCGCCGGTTTGAAGCTGTGCAAAGTCGCATCCGGTGAGGGCGATTTGTATCTGAACACGAGCGACCGGACAAGCGAATGGGACACCTGCGCCGGAAATGTCATTCTCACGGAAGCCGGGGGAAAGATGATGGATACGCGTGGCGCCGAACTCACCTACAACAATTCGGGCTCAAGGCACTGGAAAGGTTTTCTGGCTTCAAACGGAATTTATCATCGGGAATTGATAAATAGTCTCAAAAATATTTGAAAACAGATGAAGAAAAAGACGGAGAAAAAAGATCACAAGGGATTTGTGCTCTGGTTCACCGGACTTTCGGGAGCAGGGAAGTCGACGCTGGCTGACAAAGTTTTTGAAAAACTGGACAAGGGAGGGCACAAAGTGGAAAGACTGGACGGGGACACCATCCGGCGGGAACTCACCAAAGACCTGGATTTCAGCCGCGAGGGACGGCGAAAAAATATCGAGCGCGTGGCCTACGTCGCTTCGCTTTTGAGCAAGCACGGGGTCGGAGTGATTGCTTCATTCATCTCGCCCTACAAAAGCGAAAGGGATTTGGTGAAGGGAAAAGCGGTCAATTATGTTGAAGTTTATGTCAACACTCCGCTTGCGGTGTGTGAGGCGCGCGACCCGAAGGGGATGTACGCCAAGGCCCGCCGCGGCGAGATAAGCAGTTTCACTGGAATTTCCGATCCGTATGAAATTCCTGAAGATCCTCATTTGCGAATTTGCGGAGACGAAAAGGAGAAAATCGAAGAACTCACTGACGAGATAATAAGCTACTTGGCCGGGAGATATCTCTAGATTCGCTTCAGGCGGGCACAAAAGCCGTAGAAAAAATACAAAAACTTGAAAAAAAGTTCGTAGCCGGGTTTGAAGAATTTTTTTACGCGCTTCTCGTTCCAGTCATATCCAAGCGAGACCGCGTCGGAAAAGAGGGTGGACACGATTGTTCTTTTTTCCGCGTCTGTGAGTTCGGTTTCCCATTTGTCGCGCTTATGCGTCACGATTTCGCCCGACGCCCGTTCATTTTTGTACATCGAGTTGGCTTTGGCCGGCCGGCGGTTGATGGTTGGCACGCACAAATTTTCGTCATATTGGATATTCAGAAAAAGGCATACTTTTTCCATTTCCCCGGGACAATTTTTCAGCAACTCTTCGTATCTCAATATATGGTAAGCATTTTTACCTATTTTTTTTTGGTTTTTTTCGGCTTTCGTCCAGCTGTTCTTGATATATGTGGTCAAAAAGGGAGCGGAAAATTTCCATTTCCGGAACCTGAAAAGCTTCTTGAGGGAGGCGATATTTGAAAGGGGGTCTCTCACGACATGAATGAATTTTGCCTCGGGAAAATCAGCCAGCAGCTCGTCGGCGAAATTTTCATTGTTGGGGGTCTTTTCGAGAAAATACAAGGGATTTTCGGCTTGACTTGGATTGGCAGCGAAGACGGCAGCAACGACCGCCAAGAAAGGCTTCATTTTTTCAATGGTCGTGAAGTGATGCAAATAAAGCAAAAATTTTCTGTAATTTTCCCCGTCGCGGTCCAGGAACCAGAAAGGGCTTTGTCCGGTGGGGTTTATCATCCTCACAACCCAATATTTGACCAAGGCGCTGAAATCGCCTTCAAAATTGCGGAATTTTCTGAAATAGTGGGAATCTCCGGGCAAAGCGACAATATTTTTGTTGCCGTCAAGAAGGTTGACAACAAGAGATGTCCCCGATTTCATGGGACCGCAGATGAAAATGGGATTTTTGACGAATTTCCCGATTTTCTCGAGAAGGTTTTTGTCCGGCTTACAGTGCTCAAATCCGACTGATTTGAGCAAATGTCCGGCGTATTCGTCAATCTCCTTTTTCGACGCGAAAAAAGCCTCGCCCCGCACGGGGAAATCCGCTTCTCTTTTTTTGAGCAAGTTGTCTATTTTCTCCAGCCGGTCTTCGGACATAGGGTTAAGATTAGCATATCATTTTGGAAAATCAACTTCTCATATGTCGTTGTTTTGTTTTTCATGCTAGAATTGAAAAGGTTTATTTCAATGATTGCAAGATCAAAAAACAGAATTTATGCATTGGCCGAAAAATACGGAAGCACAGCCGGATTGGATTTGACGTACTTCGTGAAGAACGGTTTTTGGGTTCTTTTGAGGCAAGCTGTGGCTTCCTTGTGCGGTCTGTCTCTTTCCGTGGTTTTTGCCAGGATCGCTTCAAAAGAGATTCTGGGCCAATATCAGCTGGCTCTCTCAATTATCTCCGTGGTTTCTGTTTTTTCTATCCCGGGCTTGAATATCGCTGTCATGCGTTCGATTGCCAAGGGCAATGACGGGGATTACAAAAAAGCCGTGAAGTTCAGTTTTCTTGGGAGTCTTTTGGGAATTCCCGCCTTGTTTCTTGTCGGTGCGTATTATTTCCCTCAAAATCAGGCCCTGGGCGTGTCTTTGATGATGGGAGCGATTTTCTTTCCCTTCCTGTACTCGCCAAACACTTGGGACTATTTTTTCCAGGGGAAGGGCCGGTTTGACCTGTCAACGAAATATTTTTCCTTCTTGAGTGTTTTCAATACTCTTTTTATTATCCTGGCCTTATTCTTTTTCAGAAACAATCTGAAAGTGATCTTTTTGAGCTATCTTCTTTCTTATGCGCTGTTCAACTCTTTTTATTTTCTCAAGAGTCTGAAATTCGTCTCCAATTCCGCGGAAGATCCGGAAATGGCTAAATACGGCGTTTTTCTCACCAAAATGAAAGTGCTGGAGTTGGTTGCCAACAACATTGACAAAATCCTGCTGGCGACTTTTTTGTCGCCTGCGGCACTGGCTTCGTATCACATCATATCTTTGCTGCCGGTCAAAGCCAAAAATATTTTCAAGCCGTTCGGAAACATTCTGTTTCCCAAAATGGCCCAGGCGAAGCAACCCCTGGTTGTCATCCTGAAGGAAAAAAGAAAAATGTTGTATGTGGCGAGCGTCTTTCTGGTCGTTCTGGCAGTTTTGTTTTATTTTCTGATCGTTCCGGTCAACAAGCTGTTTTTCGGAGCAAAGTACGCCGATGTCTACGCATTGTCCAAATACTATGTCGTTTTGATGCTGATATTCATTCCGCTCAATCTTCTGGGACGCTATGTCCAGGCAGTCAGAAATTACAGGATTCTGATTCTCACCAATGCTGTCTATCCGGTGATCCAAATTTTGGTCGACTTTGCCATGATTCTGAAGTTCGGTATATTGGGCGCTGTCCTGGCCTACAACATCAACACGGTCATTTGGCTTCTTATATATCTATACGGCCTTTTTTTGAGCAAAAAAATGTCCTAAATCTAGGTCTTTATTCCGATTCGACCGGCATTATCGATCCTCGCGAGAAGCATCTGCAGGTTGTTTTCCGAAAAATACTGGTCAACGGCCTCCCGGGCTCCTTGCCAGTATCCATAGTCGTCGAGTATCAAAACGCCTCCGCGGGAAAGAAGCGGAAAAAGATGAGCCAGTTCGTGATGGGTCGACTCATGCCAATCAGTGTCAAGCCGCAAAATCGAAATTTTTTCGGGGATTTTTCCGGGGATGGTATCCTCGACTTTGCCTTTCACGAAAACAAGTTTTTCTTCGGGATATCCGGTGGACAGGAGGTTTTTTCTCACTTCGCCGAGGGAAGCGTAGCACCACTCGTTTCCAATATCTTTTTTGTTTTTCTCCCATTTGTCCCGGGCCGGTTTTCCCGAAGAACCCACATCCTTTTCCGTTGGTTCGCTCATCCCTTCGTAGGTGTCATAAAGGTATATTTTTCTTCCGGTGTCATTCATTTGGGCCAGTTTTATCGCGCCCACCATCGAACTGCCGCCTTTCCAGACTCCGCACTCCACGATGTCCCCTTCGACGTTGAATTTTGAAATATATTCAACGGCCTTATACATGGCATACATCCGCTCAGTGGACGTCATGGTGAATTGCGCGCATTTCTTGTATATTTCAACAAATCCTTCTTCCATGTCAGGGCGGACTGCCTCGTTTTTTTCAGAACAGATTATTCGCCGCATTTTTTTGAGAATATTTTTCATCTTTAATTCTGTTATCGATTATTTTTTCAAAAAAATACTTTGATAACTCATCAAATCATTTTTTGACCGTGGTTTTGTCTGCAAAAATACATTATTTCCGAAATAGCCTGCCAATATATTCAAAAGATACTTAAAAATCTTGATTTTTTTCACAAGCAAATTGATCGGTCTTCCGTATAAAAGGGTATAAAAAAGAGGATGCGATTGGATATAGTCGACGGTTTTCAGGTCCTTTGCTCCAAACAGTTGTGAAAATTTATTCGGAAAGAATTCTTGAAAATGAAGATTGTCAAGGGGGATTTCGGAAAATTTGACAGGCGTACTGATGGCGATAAGGCCTTCTTTTTTTGTCACTCGAATTATTTCGTCAATCATTTTGTCAGGATCGTCGACGTGCTCTATGACGTCCGAGGAAACGGCGATATCAAAGGTGTCATTTGGAAAACCAGTATTGTAGACTGAATTGCACTCGAAAGTTCCTCCGGGATTTTTTTTCTGGGCGACAGCGATGCTTTCCGGCGATGAATCTGTTCCGAAAACCGAAACTTTTTTTCCATATTTTTCCAATTCTATCTTTAGTATGAAAAGAAGAACTCCATCTCCGCATCCAAAATCAACTATTCGCAGTTCCTGCGATGTCATGTGGCTTTTCGTTAACTTCAAAATCCTTTCGCACATTATTTGGTACGATCCGACTCTATGAGCATTGAAATTGAAAATGTCCCTCTTGTTTATTTGTCTCCAATGGTAATCTGCGCCTTTCAATTTGTATTTGGTGAAGATTTTTTCGTCCCTACTCATTGTTTTTTTGAAATTATGAAATAGCCAGTCGTGAAAGAACTGAGAATTTTATTTTTGTAAAAAAACGGAACTTTATCCAAACTGGCCACAAGGTCCAGAAGTGGATAAAACAAATAACCGAAAAATCTGAAAAACCCAAAACTCCGGTTGAAAAACTTGAATGATTCGGAAAGTACCGAAAAAAATAACCCGTTTTTTTCAAGCACGATTATCTCGAAGCCGTTTTTCTTGAGCTCATGTTTCCATTTTTCTTTCGTCCAACGCTGGAAATCCCAGGGATCGGCGTGGACAGGGTACAAGAAGGGACAGGAGAGGATCAGGGTGCCGTTTTTTTTCAATATCCTGCGGCATTCGGCAATTCCTTTTTCCGGCTCGGCCACATGCTCAAAAAGTTCGATGGCGCTCACGGTATCAAATGTTTCATTGGCGATATTTCCCATATTTGAAACATCGAGAACGATATCCGGATTGTGCTTTTTTTTAATGTCCCCAAAAATCCACCGATTGACTTGGTTTTTCGGTTTTTTGAATTTGCCCCGATCCCGCCCCCCTATATCCAAAACATCCCCGGCATAAAAAGACCTGTGTCTCTCCTGCAACTTGTCCAGCTCTTTTCTCCGGTAGCTGGCTTTGAAATAGTAATCCAGTTCCTTGATCATTGGCTTGTCAATTTGAAACTTCTCAAAAGAAAACCCAGCCGGTTTTTGAAATTGATAGTATGCAGCTTGCACAGGAATTTAAGCAGATCAACTGTGCCTATTTTTCTAATGGACGGAAATTTTCTGTCCTGAAAAACCCGCAAATATTCTTCAGTTGTTTGTTCGATGTCAAAAATGGGTACTTTCTTCCTATATTCATTATAGTTATCAACTATTTTTTCCAGTTTTTCAAGAATATCTGTGTTGTTATTGAAAATCTCTCCGCCTTTTCCGACAAGTTCGGGATGTCCTCCGTTTGCCAGAGCCAAAGCGGGCAGACCGCAGGAGAGAGCCTCAATGAGTGAGTTAGAGCAGGGATCACTGCGGCTGGCGGTGACAAAGATATCTGAATTTTTCAATTCTTGCGCCAACCTACGGCTGTCAACGGGCGGGACATGTCTTATGTTTTTGAATTTCAGGGGAGAATTGCCGACGAAAATAAATTCATACTTGTCAAAATCCAGATTTTCATCCAAGAACTTATAAACATCAAATCCTTTGTTCATATTTTCCGACCAGCTGGTGGCGATGAGACGTATTTTCCTGTTTCGGCTGAATTCGATCTTACCGTCCGGGTTGAAAATAGATTTGTCGGGGGCGTTGTGTATGATCGTCTGATTTGCGCTTTTGTAGCCCAAGCCTTCGCATTTCTCGAAGCTCCATTTCGACTGAAAAACAGCAAAATCGGCGATTTTGTCCGAAACCTCGAAAATCAGCTTGTCCATGGCTTTGTTTCTATTGCGAATGAAAAAAATAGGGCCGTCGATTCGGTGGATAAATATTTTCTCCGGGTATTTGCGTTTGAGTTTCAAAATCCTGGACATATGATGATGGGAGTTGAACAAAATCACCCCTGCTTCCTCAAAATTATCCGTATAAAAACCTCTTTCTGAAAGCCGATTTTTCAGCGCTTTCAGGAATTGATTGCCTCCGCCCCAAGGGCCTTTCTTGAAATCCAAAACTATGTTGACCAGATGTTTCATTTTTTCGACAATTTTTCGTAAAGATTGAGATATCGGAGCGCTATTTTTGAAATGTCAAACTTTTCGATGTTCTTGCGGGCATTTTCCTCAATCTGTTTTCGCAGGTGTTCGTTTTTTAGAACGGAAATCACAGCGGCGGCATAGGCGTCGGAATCTTCAACCGGAACAAGTATTCCGTCAATATTGTTTTCTATGATATCTTCTCCGCCCGGAAACGAAGCGACGACGACCCTTCCTTCGCGCATGGCTTCCAGGATCGCGACACTGCAAGCCTCCAGTCTCGACGGCTTGCAAAATATGTCGCACCGCCTGACAAGAGCCACTTTTTCCTCTTCATCAGTCACAAATCCGATGAATCTTATTTTTTCCTCAAACTGCATATCCTTGACCATTTTTCTGATTTCTTGCTCATAGCTGCCTGAAGAGCAGGCCAAGAGAAGCTTGGCGTTCGGAAATTCATGCGAGACAGTACGGAAAGATTTGACCAAAATGTCGATTCCCTTGAGCGGTCTCAGTCCTGAAAGAGAGAGCAGAATAATGTCCGAATCGCGAATCCCGAACTTCTCAAGAGTAGCCCGGGTTTTTTCCTCGGAGATATTGATCTTTGCGAGGGGAAGTCCGTTGTTTATCACAATCATTTTTTCCTCATGACTTCCGGAATCAAGTGCAAACGGGCGCATCGTTTTTCCGACCAAAACATGGCGATCACAAACTTTCAAGACAAACCTGACTATTTTGGGATAAAATGGTCTCAATCTCACGCCATATCCGACCTCAGGATAAATCATAATATCGCTGCCGTGAGATGTTACCAGCAGGGGCTTTCGTATGATTTTCAGGAATATTAGAAGTGCGACCTGGAAGGCGTTGGTTTCGGCGGAATGAACATGTATGACATCAGGGGAAATTTTGCGAATTTGCCAGGCAAACTCCAAAAGTCCGAGGAGGCGATTTTTGTGTCTCAAATGGATATATTTGGGAAAACCGACATTGTTTTTTTTCAAATGTGATTCTCCGTCGGAATAGGAAAGCAAAAAAATTTCCGAACTTTTTGCCATCTCTTCAGTCAGATATTTGAGAAGAAACTGAAGCCCCCCCGTGACAGGCAAGAAGCTTTCAGATATCATGCAAATTCTCATTGGACTAGACATTTTTTATAATAATTTTCATAATTTTTCGGCCGACCCCGGCTTCTCCTAACGGATTGCTCCATTTCTTTTTCCGTGAAAGCATTTTTCCGGTTTTTCGCAGGATTGAAAGCGGATTCGTCCCGGCCAGGATATTGGCTCCGGCTTTCACTGTTTCGGGCCTTTCCGTGTTTTCGCGCAGGGTAACGCAGGGTTTTCCGAGCAGGCAAGCTTCCTCCTGAATGCCGCCCGAGTCGGTGAGTACGAGCCGGCAATCCGACAAAAGTCGGAGAAATTCGAGATAGCCGACCGGTTCAATGAAATTTATGCCGCGGGAGCGGATATTGAACTGCCCGATCCTTTTCTTTGTTCTGGGATGAACGGGAAAGATGACTGGCAAATTGAAGTTCAATCCGATTCTCTCCAAACTAGCCAAAATGTTTGCGAGTTTTTTCGGATCATCCACATTTTCCTGACGATGGGCGGTCACCAGAAAATATCCTTGCGGATTGAGACGAAAATCATTCAGAATTTGGGAATTTTTCTTCGAGATTTTCAAATTTTGTCGAACGGCGTCCACAATAGTATTTCCCGTGACAAAAATTTTTTCAGGCCGGATGTTTTCCTGCAGAAGGTTCTTTTTTGATTCGGCGGTTGGCGCAAAAAGGAAAGCGGACATATGGTCGGTCAAAATCCGGTTGGTTTCTTCAGGCATGGTTTCGTCTCTCGAGCGAAGGCCGGCTTCGATGTGGCCGATCTTGATGCCGAGCTTGGAGGCGGCAATCGCTCCCGCCAAAACGGTGTTGGTGTCTCCCTGGACCAAAACCATACCCGGCTTTTCTTTCAGAAGTAGCTTTTCCAGTCCGATCAACATTCTTCCAGTTACGTCGCCGTGAGTTCCGGATCCGATTCCCAGATTGTATTTCGGCAAGGTCAAATTCAGCTCGCGGAAAAAAATTTTGTCCAGATTTTCATCATAATGCTGGTTTGTATGAACGATGAAGAATTTCAGCCTTTTTTTCTTCAGTTCCCTGATCACCGGGGACATCTTTATTATTTCCGGTCTGGTTCCGAGAATAAGGCAGAATTTGATTTTTTTCTTTGCGCCCATTAGTTTATTGATTTTTGGTAAAAATAGCTAAAAAGGCCGAACCATCATTTGGGTAAGCCTTTTTCAAAAAAGAATCTATGCGCTTGAAAAATGAGTTTCTCGAGCTCAATTTCGAAAAATGATTGTATGTTTCAACGTGGCTCATTTCAAAATCATTCAGATATTTTTCCGCAAGCTCTTGGGTGTCAAATCCCTTCTTCTTTTTTTTCGCGGCGCCTTTTGCCGGAGAATGAATGTCTATCAGGTCGAAGATCTCGTCGGTCTTCAAGGGTTTTTCGATCGTGCCTTCCGCCAGGAGGCTGTTGTTTATTTCTCCGGCCATTTTTTCGTATTTTCCTTTTTTCCCGCTGAATTTTAGGTATATTTTTCTCAACGGCTCCAGAAGGCCGGCATATCTTGCGAGATTCAGCAGCGCTTTTTGCGGATTGCAGGCGCAGTCAAATACTTTGAAACTGAAAGAAAGCACCCTGTTGTCGAAGAAAAACCGGTTTGCTTCGTGACCGATGATCAGCTGGCCTCCTTTTTTGAGAACCATGCTCATTTCGGCAAGGGCCAAGTCGACGTCGGGAATATGATGAAGAACGGAATTCAGCGTGACGACATCAACCGATTCAGACGGAAGTTCAAGTTTCAGTCCATCGGTTTTCAGATATTTGAAATTTCCACTGAATTTTTCCTTGTTCATTTTTTTCCGGCAAACATCCAGAATCTTTTCGGATATATCGGAGCAGATGAAATTATCTTCATCTCGCAGAAATTTGCCCAGCTGAAGCGGCACGAATCCGGTTCCCGTTCCGATATCAAGAATTGTGAGGGGTGCGTTTTTGCCTTCAAAAAGCATTTTCCCGATCCGGTTCCATCGTTCCTTTTCCCCGACGAAAATATCATCATGCTTGTCGTCATAGTCGGATTGCTCTAGGTCATGAAAAAGTTCATTGACTCGCAAAACAAGCTGGCTTTTTTCGGAAATCATTTTGTTTTCTGAAATATTAGCAACTTTGAATGCCCGGCCAGGGGTGCGAACGCTTTTGAGATGGCCAGTTTTGCAGCTTTCGCGGGTAGGCTTTTGCCGTTGTATATTTTTTGCAGCGCGGAGCCTAAAATTTTCACCTCGCCCTTCAGGCCTTTTATGCCGTCTCTTGATTTTTTGCCGATCAAGCGAAAACCGTGTTTTCTGAAATTATTTTCAACGCTTTTCCAGTCCAGGCCGAACTGATAGAAATCTTCAGGGCGCATTTTGCAGTCCGCCATATTGGGATATGCGCCCAATTTCGCCTTCAGTTTGCGCAGAGGGGAGAGCTGGGGAAACGTCAGAAACAAAAACCCGTCTTTTTTCAGGACCCTGGCCATTTCGGAGGCGATTTCGCCGTAGCCGTCCCAGAAATGCTCGATCACGCCAAGCGACCAGTAGGCGTCAAAAAAGCCGTCTGAAAAATCGAGTTTTGTCACGTCGCCGAGAGAAATTTTCAGCTCTGGAAATTTTTCGTTTGTTTTTCCAACCGTGTCTGCGGCGTAGTCCACCCCGTATGCATCATATCCCAATTCCCGGAGGGCGTAAACAATCTGGCCGCGGCCGCATCCGCCCTCGAGTATTTTTTGCCCAGCGGGCGGATCGAGAAATTTTTTCGTGACAGCCAGCACTTCGCGGTTCCGCTTGCCGCTTTTCACGATGTTTTCAAAATCGTCGCTTTCCCAGTGCCGGTCCCAATATTGGGCCGTCGCTTTTTCGTTGAAAAACACCAGCCTGTTTTTTTCGCGGTCAAAATATTTCATGGGGTTGGTCTTTTTTTCGGACAACGGCGAAAAGTTCTCCGAATTTCACATAAAATTTTTCAATTGTGAGTCCGGCCTGCGCTATTTCGTCGTGAAAATTTTCTTCGGTGTATTCAATGAAATGATCCTTGCTCAATCTGTACTCCAGTCCAATTTCTTTCTTGTACACACTGATCCAGTCTCTCGTTATCAGAGGAACTCTGATCAGAAGAACGGGGGAGAGGCCGCTTATTTTCGTCAAAAAAGAAATTCTGTTTTCGATATGCTCGAGCACGTTTGAAAGAACAACGATGTTGAACCTGTCTTTGAAATCATATCGGGTCGCGTCGCCAATGACAAACTCAAGATTGTCGCTTTGATATTTTTTTTGGGATGACAGGATGTTTTCCGGGGAGATGTCGATGCCCGTGACCCTCGCGGCTTTTTTTGCGAGGTCGAAGGCCACGTCGCCTTTGCCGCAGCCAATATCCAAAACAACGTCATTTTCACCTGTATTTTCGACAAAAAAACGGTGATAGCCGGTTATCTTATGTTTAGGATGGATTCCAGCGTGGGAAGCGAACAAGCCGATGGTTTTGTAGCTGAAATTGTGCATTCCCGCGAGAATTTTGAGAATCAGATTTCTCGAAAATTTGTTGGACCGCAGGCCGAGAAAGGCGGAAAATGCAATTTTTTTGAGTTTTTTCATTGCATTTCTTCCAAATATTTATCGAGCATCGTCTCGATGGAAAATCTGTTCTCGGCAATCTCGCGGCTTTTTCGGGCGAAAGCAGATCGATTTTTGAGAATGCGATCCATATTGTCGGCGAACCGGCCGCTGTCGATTTTCCTCTCCGACCAGAATGCATCTCCCTCGGTTCCGACAAGCAGACCGTTTTCATTTTCCAAAATCATTTCCGGCATGGCCCCATCCGCCACGCCGCAGATCGGCAGTCCGCAAGCCGTCGCTTCGACAATATTGTTGGGACAGGGAGGATTGAGATGGGAAAAAAGAAAAACGTCGCTCGCTCGCTCGTATTTTGGCAAGTCCTCGTTTTTCACTTTTCCCAAAAAAACCGTTTTCGGACCGGAAAATTTTTCCGGCACTCCAGCGACTTGTCCGGAAAAACTGCCGGCTATCAGAAATTTGTAGTTTGAATCGTATTTTTCGCCATATTTTTTCACCGCCGCGAGCAGGGGAAGGATCTGGTCATATCTCCTGAATCTTGAAGCGGTGAAAAACATCTTTTGGCTAGAATTGTCCCAGAGGCCGCTCATTTTTTTTCCTTCCGGGAAAAAGTGGCGCAAGTCTATGCCGTTATAGATTATTTTGAAATCTTTCCGTTTCCCCATAAATTTTTCAACGCAATATCGGCTGTAGCGACTTTGGTAGACGGTAAAATCGGCGAAAATCCGGTGAATCAGCATCGGCTTGAAGTTGTAAAAAAAATATTTCCAGCCCGCCACGGACCAATAATAGACTCCGTCGAGCCGGTGGATGATTTTTTTTCCTCTCCGTTTGGCGTCCAGCAGATATTTGAGGGAACAGCGGGAAATGATCAGAAGAACGTCGTAGTCCGAAACCGGATCCAAAAAAACTTCGTGCCCTCGAGCCTCCGCCCCTTTTTTGAATTTTTTCACGAAAGAGGACGTCCCCCCGATGTCCTTCAAATCAAATGGTATGAAGATTTTCATTCAGATGAATTTTCGCTTTATTTTTTTGAGCGCTTCCGGCGTCAAATATATGATCAGCGGCTCGATCAGATAGGCATAATTTGTCAGGCCGTAGCGGTACTTCCGGATGTACTTCAGTTTCGTTTTCATGTTCTGGGACATTTGCTGTTTCTGTTTTTTGAGGGAATTGCCGGTCCCGATGATCCGCGTGCAGAGAAATTCCTGCAGGTTGTGGAATTTTGTGAAAGGAAGACAGCGAAGCCAAAGCTCGTAGTCTTGTCCATATCGGATCGCTTCGTCATATCCTCCGGTTTTCCTCACGAGATCGAGTCTTGCGACGACGCAACTGTGAGAAAAAGGATTCTTTTTGAATATGTTTTTTCTGATGGCGGCGTCGGTTTCGTCGGTGGTGAAATATTTTTCCTTTCCATTTTTGTAGACATTTGCGAAATTACATCCCAAAATCCCAACCTCCGGATGCGATTCCAAGAACGTGATCTGCTTTTCAAGTTTTTCTTTCTCCCAAAAATCATCCGCGTCGATTCGGGCCATATATTTCCCTCGGGCTTTTTC
>Ga0172371_10009337_pt1 | contig 13504 bp, 5 predicted proteins | sample Lak12m_FD_114543 | JGI IMG/M metagenome (GOLD analysis project Ga0172371, IMG submission 114543) | Freshwater microbial communities from Kabuno Bay, South-Kivu, Congo - kab_022012_12m | ecosystem: Environmental > Aquatic > Freshwater > Lake | place: Democratic Republic of the Congo: South-Kivu... | reverse complement strand
GTGCTGGCGGCGGCGGCCGAGCTGCGGCGGCGGGCGGGTGCGGTGCCGGCCGCGGAGGCGACGGAGGCCGAGCCGTCCGCGGACGGGGTCGCCGGCGCGCCCGGCCACGGCCGGCGAGAAGGAAGGGACACGGCATGAGTGCCGCCTTCGAGCCGCGCGAGCCGCGCCGCTTCGTGGGCCGCTACCAGCCGCGCATCGACGGCCTCGAAAAGGCCGCCGGCCGCGCCGAGTACCTCGACGACATCGCCCTCGGGGCCCGCTTCCCCGGCATGCTGCACGCGCGCGTGCTGCGCAGCCCGTATCCCCACGCGCGCATCCTCCACATGGACACGAGCAAGGCCGAGGCGCTGCCCGGCGTGCACTGCGTGCTCACCTACGCCGATCCGGAGGTGGCGGCGCTCAAGCCGACCACCAACGCCTGGACGAGCATGAACACCGCCGGCTACCGGCAGATGTACTGGCCCAGCCTGCGCGACCGGAGGGTGCTCTCCGATCACGTGACCTGGGCCGGCGACGAGGCCGGCGCCGTGGTCGCCGCCGAGACCGAGGCGATCGCCGAGGAGGCGCTGCGGCTCATCGAGGTCGAGTGGGAGGAGCTGCCGTTCGTGCTCGGCGGCGACGAGGCGCTGGCCGATGGCGCGCCGCTCATCCACCCCGAGATCAACCCGGCGAACAACCTGTTCCTCAACGCCGAGGATACGCTCGAAGACGTCTTTCACGAGCGCGGCGACGTGGAGGCCGGCTTCGCCGCCGCCGATGTGGTGCTCGAGGTCAGCTCGCGCCACCATCGCGCCGATCACGGCTGCCTCGACACGCGCGGCTGCCTGGTCACGTGGAAGGGCGATAAGGTCACCTGCTGGACGAACCTCTATCAGGCCGACCAGACGCGCATGCACATCGCCGAGATGCTCGACCTGCCGCTCAACAAGGTACGGGTCATCTGCCCGTACGTGGGCGGCTCGTTCGGGCGCAGCAACGTCGGCGACCAGGTCTTCTTCATCTTCACGGCGCTGCTGGCGAAGCGCACCGGGCGACCGGTGCGCTTCAAGCACACCAGGCGCGAGGACTTCCACGACACGCGCAACGCGCTCGACTACCGGATCAGGGTGGGGGCGACCAGGGACGGCCGTATCACGGCCATGGAGACGCACTCCATCGGCGATGCCGGCGGCTACGCCGAGCACACCATGGCCGCCGTGAAGATGGTGCTCATGCTCGATGCCATGGAGGTGCTGCTGCCGCACATCCCCAACATCCGCATGATCGGCCACTCCGTCTACACGAACACGATCCCCGGCGGCTGCATGCGCGGCATCGGCAACAGCCAGCTCAACATGGCGCTCGGCCTTATGGTCGACGAGCTGGCCGAGAAGCTAGGGCTCGACCCCATCGAGGTGGCGCTCAAGAACTTCAGCCACGAGTGGGAGGAGCCGCCGAACAAGAGCCTGACGGCCGTTCTGCGGGCCGGTGCCGAGCGGGTCGGCTGGCAGCGGCGACGGGCGCCGGGGATGGGCGCGGCGCCGGACGACGGCGGCAGCGGCGGAGCGCCGGAGGCGGCCGAGGAGGACGGCGGCGCGGACGGAGTGCGGCCCGTGGCCGGTGGCGACGGGCGCGCGGAGGCCGGCACCATTCTGGCCGGCGCGACCCCGGCCGGCGTCCGCAAGCGGGGCCTCGGCTTCTCGTTCAACCACGCCTGGCACGCCGGCTGGCAGGAGCTCATCCGGGGGCGGGTCCAGGTGGGTATCCGCGTGAACCCCGACCTCTCGGTGATCCTCCAGGCGCCGCAGGTGGAGACCGGCGTCGGCTCCAACACCTGCGCCGTACTGGCCTGTGCCGAGGTGCTCGACTTCCTCGCTGTCAGCGAGAAGGACATCGAGTGGATCAACCCGGCCGACACCGAGACCGGGCTCAAGGACATGGTCCAGACCGACAGCTCGGTGAGCTACCTGCAGGCCGAGGTCATGCGCCCGGCCGCCGACGACATCAAGCGGCAGCTCCGCGAGATGGCGGCGGCGCAGCTGGAGGCGCCGGTCGCGGAGATCGACGTGGCGGCCGGACGGATCCTGCGCGGCGGCAACGACGCCGGTCTGAGCGCGCACGACGTGATGCAGGCCGGCGACCTGGTCCCGCTGCAGGCCACCGTCACCGGCGAGATGCCGCCGGAGAAGACCGGGGCGCCGTACCTGGCCGCCTTCGCCGAGGTCGAGGTCGACACCGGGACCGGCAAGGTCGAGGTGGTCAAGCTGGCCATCGTCCACGACGCCGGCACGGTGATGTTCCCATCCGGCGCCGAGGCGCAGCAGATCGGCGGTCAGGCGCAGGGTATCGGCGAAGCCCTCTACGAGGAGATCGTCTACGACCGCGCCGGCGGCACGCCGCTCAGCTTCGACTGGATCGACTACACGATGCCGACCATGCTCGACATGCCGGTCGTCGATCCGGTGCTGCTCGAGGTCTGGCGCGGCGCCGGGGAGTACGGCGCCTGCGGCATCGGCGAATCGGCCATCTGCTGCACGCCGCGAGCGATCCTCAACGCGATCTACAACGCGGTCGGCGTGCGCATCAACGCCATCCCCGTGAAGCCGGAGACGGTGCTGGCGGCGCTGGCGCGCAAGGAGCAGGGTCTGCCCGGCTTCGGCACGGAGCTGCACGAAGAGATCTCGCGCGTCCTGGACCGGGCGGTGGCCGTCTCGCAGGCGGCCGCCCGAGAGAAGCAGGAGGCGGCCGCCGGGGAGGGCGAAGCCGCGACCGCCGGGAGTCGCGAGGCGGCGACTGCCGGCCCGGCCGTCGCCGAGCCGGCGAGCGCCGGGGGCGGAGAGTCGGCGGGGCGGTCCACGGCTGGTGTCGGGCCGGGACCGGAGAAGGCCGCGGCGGACGGTGAGATGGCCGCGGCCGTGGCGGGCGCCGCCGCCCGCCTGGTCTACCGGCGCGCCCACTCCTTCGCGCAGGCCGCCGATCTGCTTTCGGACAGCGGCGCGGGCGGCGCGCCGCTCGCCGGAGGCACCGACCTGCTCGGCACCGTCAGGGAGGGCGTGCACGCGCGACCGCCGGAGCTGCTTGTCGACCTGAAGACGATCGACGGCGGCGATAGGGTCGTGCGCCGGGACGGGTCGCTGGTGATCGGCGCCCTCACCCGGATCGCCGACCTGGAGCGCGATCCCCTTGTGCGAGAGCTCTCTCCGGCGCTCGCCGAAGCCGCGCACGCCGTCGCTTCGCCTCAGCTGCGGACCATGGGCACGGTGGGCGGGAACATCTGTCAGGAGCCCCGCTGCTGGTACTACCGCGCTGCCGGGAATGCGTTCGACTGCACCCGCAAGGGCGGCAGGTACTGCAACGCGCTGACCGGCGACAACCGCTATCACTCGCTCTTCGGCTCCCTGCAGGTCCAGACACGGCCCTGCACGGCGGCGTGTCCCGGAGAGATCGAGATCCCCGAGTACGTGGAACTGCTGCGGGCCGGCGACGTCGACGGCGCGGCCCGCCGCCTGCTGGCCCGTAATCCGCTGCCGGCGATCACCGGCCGTGTGTGCCCGCACACCTGCCAGGACGACTGCAACCGAGGGCTCTACGACGAGGCGGTCTCGATCCGCACTGTCGAGCGCTACCTGGGCGACTACGTCCTGGAGCACCCCGAGCTGATGGGAACGCCGGCGCCCGCCAGCGGCAGACGCGTGGCCGTGGTGGGCTCCGGGCCGGCCGGCCTGGCGGCCGCCTTCTACCTGCGGCTGCGCGGTCACGCGGTGACGGTCTTCGAGCGCGAGTCTCAGCCCGGTGGCATGCTGCGCTACGGCATCCCGAGCTTCCGGCTGCCCAAGGACGTGCTCGACCGCCTGCTGGGCGCCTGCGAGGGGCTGGGCGTCGAGTTCCGCTGCGGCGTGGCTCTCGGCGGCCCGGCGGGCGGTGACGCCGCCGCCGATCCCGCCGACAGTGCTCGCGGCTCGGGCGGCGGCGACCGTGTCGAGCTCGACGAGCTGCGCGCCACTCACGACGGCGTCTTCCTGGCGACCGGCGCCTGGGGTCTGCCGCGCATCGGACTGGCCGGGGAGGAAGAACTGGCCGGCGGTCTGGCGTTCCTCACGGACGTGGCGAAGGGCGCCCGCCCGCTGCCCGGTCCGAGTCTGCTCGTGGTGGGCGGCGGCAGCGTCGCGTTCGACGTGGCGGTCACGGCGCGGCGCCTGGGCGCGCGGCAGGTCACCGTCGCCTGTCTGGAGAGCTGTGACGAGATGCCGGCGCTCCTCGAGGAGGTCGAGGAGGCGCAGGCCGAGGGTATCGAGCTGCTGTCGTCCTGCGGGCCGGCCCGGCTGCTGCGCGAGGACGGCCGGCTGACCGGCATCGAGCTGGTGCGCTGCACGTCCGTGTTCGACGAGCAGTGCTGCTTCGCGCCCAGCTTCGACGAGAGCGAGCGCATGATCGTGCAGGCCGACGAGGTCATCCTGGCCGTCGGCCAGCGGGTGGAGGCCGACACGCTGGCCCGGGCCGGCCTGGAGGTCGAGGGCGGCCGTCTGGCCGCCGACGGAGAGACGGGGCGCACGTCCGCCGCCGGGGTCTACGCCGGCGGCGACGCGGTCACCGGACCGGCGACGGTCATCGCGGCGATAGCCGCCGGCCGGCGAGCGGCCGCCGCCCTCGACGAGGAGCTGGGCGGCACGGCGGCGACGCCGGATGGTGCCGCCGTGGCCTCGGCAGCCGGCGACGGTGTCGTATCCGGCGCCGGCCCGGCCGGACACCGCATCGGCCATGCCGCCGGCCCCGCGGGCGGCAGCGCGCCGGACAACGACACCGGCTCGATGGGCGTCGGCGCGCCGGCGCTGCAGCGCTTCGATCCGGCGTGTCTGGAGCCGTCGCCCGCCTGTTCCGTCCTCCCGCCTGCTCCGGACGGGCGGCGTCTGGAGGCCGAGGATGTGACGACCGTCGATGCGGCCGCGGCCGCCTGCGAGGCGCGGCGCTGCTTCGACTGCGGCTGCGTGGCGGTGACCCCGTCCGATCTGGCCCCGGTGCTGGTGGCGCTCGACGCCACCGTCGTGACGACGGAGCGTGAGATCCCGGCCGGCGCTTTCTTCGCGGCGGTCCCTCGCGGGTCGACCGTCCTGGGTGCCGGCGAGCTGGTCCGCGAGATCCTTCTGCCGGTCGACGGCCGCGAGCGGCGCACGGCGTTCCGCAAGTTCCGCCTGCGCAACGCGATCGACTTCCCGATCGTCTCGGCGGCCGTCTCTCTCGCCATCGACGGCGGTGTGATCACGGACGCGCGGGTCGTGCTCGGCGCGGCGGCGCCGGTGCCGGTGCGTGCGCGCGCCGCCGAGGCGGCGCTCATCGGCAGGCCGGCGGCCGACCTGACGGGTGCGGCGCCGGCGCCGACGGACCCCGGCGGCGAGGCGGGGAGCCTGGCCGCGCAGGCCGCCGCGCTGGCCCTCGCCGACGCGCTGCCTCTGCCTCACGGCGGTTACAAGGCGCAGATAGCGCGCGCCCTGCTCACCCGTGCGCTGATGGCCCTGGCGTGAGCACAACGGTGTGATCGCGAGCGGCACCGTCTGCGTCGTCACCGGCGCCAGCGGCCACATCGGGGTCAACCTGGTCGCCGCGCTGCGCGCTCGCGATGTGCGTGTGCGGGCCGTCGACACGCACAGCACCGAGTCGCCCTGCTACGCCCTCTGGGCGGCCGACCCGGGCGTGGAACACGTGTGCGCCGACGTGCGCGACGGCGGGGCCCTCGTGCGCGCCATCGCCGGCGCCGACGTCGTCTTCCATCTGGCGGCTCGCGTCTCGGTCACCGGCGACCCCGACGGCTCGCTGTGGACGGTCAACACCGACGGCGTGCGCCACGTCGCGACGGCGGCGCTGGAGTGCGGCGTGCGGCGCTTCGTGCACTGCAGCTCGGTGCACGCCTACGACCTCGAGCGGGCCGGCGAGTGGCTCGATGAGTCCGGACCGCGCTCGATCTCGTCGCGCCTGCCGGTCTACGATCGCTCCAAGTGGGCCGGCGAACTTGCCCTGCGCGGCGTGATCGAGAAGGGCCTCGACGCCGTGATCGTCAATCCCACGGCGTGCATGGGGCCCGGGGACTACCGGCCGTCGCCGATGGGTCGCGTCCTGCTCGACCTCTACGCGGGACGGCTGCCGGCGATCGTCCGCGGGGCGTTCGACTGGGTCGACGTGCGGGACGTGAGCGCGACGCTCATCAGCGCGGCGGACCGCGGGGTCACGGGAGAGAATTACTTGGCGCCCGGTCATCAGGCCGGCATCCGCGAGCTGGCGGGACTCGTCGAGGCGTGCGGCGGTCACCGGGCGCCGCGGTGGGTGCTCCCGACGCGTGTCACGCGGACGCTCCTGCCGCTCGGTCGCGCCCTGCCCATCGGGTTGGATCCGGCGATGTTCACGCGCGAGTCCCTGCGGGCCATCGTGAACAACCGGCGCATCGACGGCAGCAAGGCATGGCGCGATCTGGGGCACTGTCCGCGGCCGCTGCCGCAGACCATCGGCGACACGTGCCGGTGGTTCACCGAGGCCGGCGCGGTGACCGGTCGAAGCCCGGACGGCCGGCATGACTCCGCCGGTGCGGTGGCCGTACGGCGTCGGACCCGACAGGGCCCGGCTGGACGTTGACGGCGCCGTTGGGTACCCTGTGCGCCATGCGAGGTCATCTGCATCGCCCGTCGTGACGGCTGGGCCGGGGAGCGCGCCACAGGCGCCGATCCCGACCCAGCCGGCTCTCGCATCCCTCTCTCCGGCAGCGCCGTGTACCTTCGGCCGGCCGACATCCGTCAGACCGCTCGCCGGCGACACGCATCGCCGCTCTCTCGTCACCGTCGCCCGGCACCCGCTCTGTCGCGACCTGCTTCCGCATCTCGCTCCGCACCGGGCCTCTCTGCTGCCTCGGCTGACCACCGCCCGATCGTCGTGGCCGTGGCCGCGCGGCGTGGCACGGAGCGGCCGGCTCTCGCGAGAGCCCGGCAGCTCCTGAGCAGCCCGCCGCGCGGCCTTCCGACGGTGCGGGGACGGTCCGCTACAATGACCGTCCTGTTGAACAGTCTGTTCGGCGGTCGCGGGGAATAACGGGCACAGCGAGCTCCCGGGCCGTCCATTGCGAAAGGACACACGAATGCTCAAGCGGTTCCTTCTCACTCCCGGCCCGACGCCGGTGCCGCCGGAGGTCCTGGCGGCTCTTGCCGAGCCGGTGGTGCACCACCGCGCTCCTCGTTTCACGGAGATCCTTACCGACGTCGTCGCCGGCATGAAGACCATCTATCAGACGGCGAACGACGTCGTCGTCTTCGCCGCCTCCGGCACCGGCGCCATGGAGTCGGCGGTGGTCAACCTCGTGGCTCCCGGCGACAAGGTCATCGTGGCCAGCGTCGGCAACTTCGGCGAGCGCTGGCTCAAGCTCACGCGTGCCTGGGGCGCCGAGGTGGTCGCGCTCGAGTACGAGTGGGGGACGAAGGCCGACCCCGCGGACATGGAGCGTGCGCTTGCCGAGCACCCCGACGCGGTCGCCGTCTTCGTCCAGTTCAGCGAGACGAGCACCGGCGTGGTCAACGACATCCGCGCCATCGGCGAGATCGTGGCCCGCACGCCGGCCGTCCTGGTGGTCGACGCCATCAGCGGGCTCGGGGCGACCGACCTGCGGACCGACGACTGGCACGTGGACGTCTGCGTGGCCGGCTCGCAGAAGGCGCTCATGGTGCCGCCCGGACTGGCCTACGTGGCGGTGAGCGAGAAGGCCTGGGCCAAAGTGGCGGCCACCGACAACCCGCGCTTCTACTTCGACTGGACGGCGGCGCGCAAGAAGATGACCGGCGACTCCGCGCAGACGCCCTATACGCCGGCGGTGAACCTGCTGGTGGCCCAGAACGCGGCCATCAAGCTCATCCACGAAGAGGGCCTGCAGAACGTCTTCGAGCGTCACCGCGTGCTGGGCCGGGCCTGCAAGGCCGGCGTCACGGCACAGGGCCTCGAGCTCTTCGGCCCCGACGACCCCCAGGCGAACTCCGTGACCGCCGTCAAGGTCCCGGACGGCGTCGACGGCGCGAAGATCACGAAGATCGCCCGAGACAAGTACGGTGTCTGGCTGGCCGGAGGGCAGGGCAAGCTGAAAGGTCGGATCTTCCGCTTCGGGCACTGCGGGTACTTCGGCGCCAGCGACATCGTCGTCGGCCTTTCGGTGATGGAGATGGTCCTGGCCGAGCTCGGCTATACGGTGCGCTGGGGCGCGTCGGTGGCCGCCGCCGAGCAGGTCTTCATGGAGAGCACAGTCCAGCTGTGAGGCCCGCCGGGCGGCCGTCCGGCGCGGCACGGCGGGAAGGCTCCCGCAGGGGGCGTCCGGCGCGGCACGGCGGGAAGGCTCCCGCAGGGGGCGGTGGTGCTCCGGGCGGTGCGCAGGGACGGTGTGGAGGATGATCCGCGGCCGGCGAGCCTCACGGCTTGACGGCGAGCCGTCGTGACGGAAGATGACGACGCGGCCCACGGGCCGCAGGCGAGGGAAGAGCGATGAGCGACCGTAAACGGGTCCTGGTGAAGGAGAAGCTGGCGCCGCAGGGCGTCGAGCTGCTGGCGGCCGACTTCGACGTCGATCTGGGCGTCGACTGGACCGATGAAGAGTTTCTGGCACGACTCAAGGACTACGACGCGCTGATCGTCCGCTCGGCCACCAAGGTGACGGCCGACGTGATCGCCGCCGGCACGCGGCTCAGCGTGGTCGGCCGCGCCGGCGTCGGCGTCGACAACGTCGACCTGGCCGCCGCCACCAAGCGCGGCATCCTGGTGGTGAACGCGCCCACCAGCAACGTGCTCACCGCGGCCGAGCACACGATCGCGATGCTGATGGCGTGCGCCCGCAACATCCCGCAGGCGCACGCGGCGCTCAAGGCCGGCCGCTGGGAGCGCAGCAAGTACGGCGGCGTGGAGCTGGCCGGCAAGACGCTGGGCGTCATCGGCCTCGGTCGCATCGGGGCGCTGGTCGCCGAGCGCGCCCGCGGCCTCAAGATGGAGGTGCTGGCCTACGATCCCTACGTACCGGCCGAGCGCTTCCGGGACCTGGGCCTGGAACGGGCCGAGGACGCGGAGCGCGTCTATCATGAGGCCGACTTCATCTCCGTCCATCTGCCCAGGAACGCCGACACGCTCGGGTTCGTCGACGACGCGGCCTTCGCGAAGATGAAGGACGGCGTGCGGGTGATCAACGTGGCCCGCGGCGGCATCATCGACGAGGGCGCGCTGGCACGCGCCCTCGAGAGCGGCACGGTGGCCGCCGCGGCCGTCGATGTCTACCCGACCGAGCCGACCACCGACGACGTCCTCTTCGGCTACGACAACGTCGTCTGCACGCCGCACCTGGGCGCCAGTACCAGGGAGGCGCAGGTGCGGGCCGGCGTCCAGACCGCCGAGCAGGTGGCGCTGGCCCTGAAGGGTCAGTTCGCGCCCAACGCGGTCAACGTCCCGTTCTCGCTCGGGGAAGATGCCGACGAGATCATGCCGCTGGTCACCGTCGCCGAGATGCTGGGCAGCCTGATCACCCAACTTGCCGATGGACCGATCGACGAGCTGGAGATCGCCTTCGAAGGAGCGGTCGCGCGGCACGACACGCGCATCCTGACCATGGCCGTGCTGCGAGGGTCTCTGGCGGGCAAGGTCGAGGACGAGGTCAACTTCGTCAACGTGGCCGGCATCGCCGAGGAGCGCGGCCTGACGGTGCGCGAGACGCGTCAGCCGGCGGTCGTCGACTACCTCAGCCTCATCACCGTCACGGCGCCGTCGAAGCCGTGCGCACCGGGAGGCCCGCCGCTGGCCGTGGCCGGTACGGCTCTTGGCGTCCATCACCGGCCGCGCATCGTCAGCGTCTTCGGTCGCACCGTGGACCTGGAGCCCACCTCAGACATGCTGTTCGTGCGGGCTCGCGCCCAGGTCCCGGGCGTCTTCGGCCGCATCGGCACCAAGATCGGTGAGTTCGGCCTCAACATCAACCAGGTGGCGGTCGGCGTCAGCGGGCCCGGCGAACACGAGGTCATGGGGCTGGCCCTGGCCGGTCCGATCAGCGACGAGCAGGTCGCCGAGCTGGTGGCCGACGCCGACCTCTTCGACGGCAGGCGCGTGCGGTTGTCTATATGACGGTGCGGTGAGGTTCTTGCCTTTGTGGATCTTCAGGGTGACGGTGGCCTGGCCGCAGCCGGGGACAGGGTCGTTGACCCGGTAGGCCAGGCCGACCTTCCTGCCCATCTTGACGCTGGCCTTGTAGGCCATGATGGTCGGCTTGCCGCTGTCGATGCGCACGGCGATGCTGTTGGCGGTCTGCAGGCCGGGCACCGACGGCGCGCTGCAGGGCGACGTCGACGCTCTCGCGGATCTCGCCGGGATAGCTCCAGCCCCACCTCCTTGGTGCGGTAGCCGGAGAAGGAAGACGTCAGGTAGCAGGGACCGGGCTGGCTGGACAGCAGCTGGTAGCGGCCCTCCTCGTCGGTGAGCGTCGGAGCGGTGGGGAAGTCCTCCCCCGGCTCGACCGTCACCCCGGGTAGTGACACTCCTCGGCAAGCGCCATGGCGCTGCCGGTTTCCTGCTCAGCGGTCGAGTGCGGATCCGGAAGGATCTCCGCTCCCGCTTGCGCGCCCCGTACGCTCCCACGGCTCGAGAAACGGAATCTCCCCCGATTCGGATGAGGCGCTCCACAGGGACGGACGCAAGAATCGGTACGGATGGCCTTGGAAGCCAGCGCGAACGGCAGTCGTCCGCTTCGCCGGCCACCGAGGGCGGACGCAGCAGAGAGGTGGTTCTGATGAAGCCATACGACCATGAGCTGACGAGGAACACGCACCGTATTCAGATCTGCATGCCGCTACATCGACTGCGAGCGGGCACTCCGCCACGCCAGAGCCACGCGTCGCGACGGAACATGCGGCTCGGACGTTCCCGTGTCGTGCCTGCCATGCTCGGAGCAGTCACCCTCTGGCTCACGCTCGGAGGGGTCACGCCGGTCGGCGTTGCTCCGGCGGCAGCCGCTGCTGCGATGGAGCCAACGGCCGGTCTCGCTGCCGCGGTGATCATCAGGCAAGCCGAGCTCACGGCGCCCGGCGGTGCTGCCGACGACCTGTTCGGCTACTCGGTCGCCGTCTCGGGCGACATCGCCGTCGTCGGTGTCCCGCAGGACGATATGGGCGGCAACGATGATCAGGGCGCGGCGTTCGTCTTCACGCGTTCCGGCACGAACTGGACACTGCAGCAGCAGTTGGTCGCGGGCGATGCAGCCGCCGGCGACTACTTCGGCTGGTCCGTGGCCCTCTCCGGCGATACCGCTCTCATAGGGGCGCCCGGCGACGACATCGATGGCAACGACGACCAAGGCTCGGCGTACGTGTTCGTGCGCGAGGTGACAGGCTGGCATCAGCAAGCCAAGCTGACGACGAGTGGATTCGTCGCGGGCGCCACGTTCGCGATGTCCGTGGCCCTCTCCGGCGACACGGCGCTGGTAGGCGCGTGGAGTGGGATGGTCGCGAATCGTCCGCAGGGCTCCGCCTACGTCTTCGTCCGGACGGGGAGCAGCTGGAGTCAGCAGGCCCAGCTCACGCTGCCCGGCGGTGAGACGGAGGATGACTTCGGCTATTCGGTGGCCGTCAGCGGCCACACGGCACTGGTCGGGGCGTTGGGAGGAAACGATGAGTTCCGGGGCTCCGCCTACGTCTTCGTCCGCTCCGGTACGGCTTGGAGCCAGCAGGCGCAGCTGACTGCCGCCGACGGCGCCGCCGGCGACTGGTTTGGCTATTCGGTCGCCGTCTCGGGCGACACCGCTCTCATAGGGGCAGGGGGGGACGACGTCGGCGACAACGAGGACCAGGGCTCCGCCTACGTCTTCGCCCGCTCGGGGACCAACTGGAGCCAGCAGAAGCTCACAGCCGACGACGGCCGCGCAGCTGACGCTTTCGGCTGGTCGGTCGCCGCCTCGGGTGACAGCCTCCTGGTCGGGGCACCGTTCGACGACGTCGGCAGCAGCGGAGACCAGGGATCCGCCTACCGTTACACCCTCGAAGGCGGCACGTGGACGGGACAGAAGCGCAGTCTCGACGATGCCGCCGCCGGCGACGGCTTCGGCTTGTCCGTGGCTCTCTCCGGCGAGACTGCTCTCATAGGTGCCCCCTACCGTGACGCCGGTGGCGCCGATGAAGGGTCGGCCTACGTCTTCGTGTCGACCGCCGGCTCAGATCTGTTGGCGCCAGTGACCTCGGCGTCGCTCTTCCCCTCGGCGAATGCCGCCGGGTGGAATGATTCCGCAGTGACTCTGACGCTCTCGGCGACTGATGGCGGCTCCGGGGTCGACAAGGTCTACTACCGCACGAGCATCGCCGGCTCCTTCCATGAGTACGATCCCATGGATCGTCCGGCGTTTGCCGACGAAGGCATCGCCGGTATCCAGTACTTCGCAACGGACCGCGCCGGCAACACTGAAGCGATCAAGACCATGACGGTCAAGATCGACCAGACCGCGCCCACGACCACCGTCACCGGTGCCGACAGCGCCTGGCACAACGGCCCCGTGACGCTGACCTTCTCGGCCGGTGACAACGCCGGCGGCTCCGGTGTGGCCAGGACCGAGTACAAGCTGGGCGCGGGCGCCTGGATCACCGGCAGCAGCCTGACCATCTCGGCCGCCGGCAGCCACACGGTGAGCTATCGCGCCGCCGACAAGGCCGACAACGTCGAGGCGGCCAAGAGCTGCACGGTCAAGATCGACACCTCGGCGCCCACGACCACCGTCACCGGTGCCGACAGCGCCTGGCACAACAGCCCCGTGAAGCTCGCCTTCTCGGCCGGCGACAACGCCGGCGGCTCCGGCGTGGCCAGGACCGAGTACAAGCTGGACGCGGGCGCCTGGATCACCGGCAGCAGCCTGACCGTCTCGGCCGCCGGCAGCCACTCGGTGAGCTACCGCGCCGCCGACAAGGCCGGCAACGTCGAGACCGCCAAGAGCGCCACCGTCAGGATCGACACCGGCAAGCCGACCACCAAGGCCTTCAAGGCCAGCGTCAAGAAGGGCAAGAAGGTCAAGCTCGGCTATCAGGTCAACGACCCGCTGCCCGGCAGCGGCCAGGCAAAGGTCACGCTGAAGATCTTCAAGGGCAAGAAGCTCAAGAAGACCATCAAACCGCCCGGCACGGTCGCCTGCAACGCCAGGAAGAGCCAGAGCTGGAAGTGCACGCTGGCCAAGGGCGCCTACACGCTCAAGGTCTACGCCACCGACATCTGCGGCAACGCGCAGAGCAAGGTGGGCAGTGCGCGGCTGACGGTGAAGTGAGCCGATCGAGGAGTTGACGGGGAAGCGACGGTGGGCGCGGCCGGCAACGGCCGCGCCCACCGCCCGCGACCGGTCTGTGTCGGCGGGGCAGGGGGCGGGTCGCGGGGCCTTAGCCTGAATCCACCGATGGGCTTCCCCCCGAGCCCGCCTGATGCGTCGAGGACGATCTCTGCCACGTCTGCCGCCTACCGTGCCCTGCGCGGAGCTCCTCACCACGTTCAGGGAGCGGCCTCT